>Ga0105106_10001568_pt1 | contig 16469 bp, 13 predicted proteins | sample PPLLaktember2015_5_FD_79109 | JGI IMG/M metagenome (GOLD analysis project Ga0105106, IMG submission 79109) | Freshwater sediment microbial communities from Prairie Pothole Lake near Jamestown, North Dakota, USA - PPLs Lake P8 Core (1) Depth... | ecosystem: Environmental > Aquatic > Freshwater >...
TTCCGGCAGGACTCCTTATACTAAATAAATCATTTGAGTTGTTTAATATCACTGAAATGATCATATCAGAATTTGCACTTAGAGAAGGTGTAATCCTTTCGATGCTTGAAAAATCCCGCATCATATCAGGTTCAATTTCAATTTAATACTTATAAACAGTTTACTTATAGAAATATTTACCTTTTGGCAAAAATTTTCCTTGACAATATTATTATCATTATTTAGATTGAATCTTAATAATAATAAGAGTTTGAATTCATTAAGGAGACAAGAAATGACAAAAATATATACTATGATTTTAATTGTACTATCTCAAATAGCTTTAATTTTTCCTTACAATAAATTCTTAGACAATGATGGGGAGAAAAAAAATACTACCGTCAATCCTGATACATTGATAAAAACATATCAATTTCCTCAAATTGATATCATTGGAAGTAATCCTTTGCTTATTAACAAGATTCCAGGTTCAGCATTTTTAATTACTACTTTATCATTAATGAATACCAAACCATTGAGCGGAAATGAAATATTGAAAAAAGTAACGGGTATTCATGTAGTTGATGAAGAAGGGATTGGTTTAAGAACAAATATAGGAATAAGAGGATTAGATCCTGACAGAAGTAGAACTGTTTTAATGCTTGAAGATGGAGTTCCGGTAGCTCTAGCTCCTTATGGTGAACCTGAAATGTATTATACACCTTCTATTGACCGAATGAAAAGTATCGAAATATTAAAAGGGAGTGGTTCAATTCTCTTTGGACCTCAGACTATAGGTGGAGTAATAAACTATATTACAGATGATCCACCGGTTAATTCCAGAACTAATTTCAATATTACTACCGGCAGCGAAGGATATTTTATGGGACAAGCAAGTTACGGCACAACATTCGAAAACCTTGGAGTAAATTTCAGCTTCCTGCACAAACAGGCTGATAAGATTGGAGTAACAAATTTTGATATTAATGATATAACTGCAAAAGTTAAATTTCAGCTTGGTGAGAAATCGAGGGTTGGAATTAAGATAAGTGCTTATGATGAAATATCAAATTCAACTTATATTGGACTTACTCAGACAATGTATGATAAAGGAGAATACTTCTCTATAATAGCGCCATATGATCAGCTTGATATAAGACGATACTCAGCAAGTTTAACACATGATTATTTCTTTTCTGAAAATGCTTTTTTAAGAACAACTCTTTTTGGTTATACAACAACAAGAAACTGGTTGCGTCAGGATTTTAGCCGAACTCCGGTATCAAATGGTACAGGTGAAGTTTTTGGCAATACCTCAGTTTCGAATGGTGCTATTTATATGCGTAACAGTACAGGTAATAGAAACAGACAATTTGAAGTTGCCGGTATAGAACCGAGAATATACTTCAATTATTTCCTGGGTAATTTAAGAAATGAAATGGAAGGAGGGGTAAGATTTTTATATGAAAGAGCTTTTGAACAAAGAGTCGATGGCAGAAAAGCGGATGCTTTATCAGGTGATTTGAGAGAGGACGAAATAAGAACAGGTTATGCTGCAAGTATTTTTGCACAAAACAGGATTTACTTTACAGATAATTTTACAATTATTCCCGGTTTAAGAATTGAAAACTTTGATTATGAACGTGATATTTTCAGACTAAATTTCAGAGATACAAGTCTTACTAACAATAGTAATGTGTTTTCTTTTGTCCCGGGATTAGGTATTAATTATAACCTCAATGATATTTATTCTCTTTTTGCTGGTGTACATAGAGGATTTGCGCCCCCAAGAATTAAAGATGCAATTACAAACGGCGGGGAAGCACTGCAGCTTGAAGCTGAACTAAGCTGGAATTATGAGGTTGGAATCAGAGCAAACATTGCATCATTAATTTTTCTTGAAGTTTCCGGCTATATGCTTGATTTCTCAAATCAGATTATACCGGTATCGGAGTCTTCAGGCGGTTCCGGAACAGGATTAGTTAATGGCGGAAAGACTCTTCATTTAGGATTTGAAACCGGAGTGAGTTTATCTGTTGATAGAATAATAAACTCGGATGTAAAAATATTATTGAGCACTAATTTAACAATAAGTAATGCTGCTTATAATGCTGATAGATTTATTACAGCAGGAAATGAAATAATCAACATAAAAGATAATAGACTTCCATATGCGCCAGAGATTCTCCTTTCGGGTTCACTGGATTTACTAATACCATTTGGACTTGGTTTTCAGATTTCCGGTACATACACAGGCAAACAATTTACAGATCAATTAAATACAATTAGTCCTTCTGCTGATGGTGAAATAGGGATGATGCCTGATTATTTTATATTGGATTTTACAGGGCGTTATTTGTTTTCTGATCTCAATTCAACTTTATTTTTTTCTGTAAAAAATCTGTTGGATGAAAGATATATTGTTAGCAGGAGACCACAAGGCATTAAAGTCGGACTAGCGAGATTTATTTCTGCAGGCGTGGAAGTTACGTTATAATTTTTATTTTAAGAGATGATTTCCTTTTTGCGAAGATTTCATCTCTTTTATGACTTTTCCTGAATATTCATTCCTTTAATTAGAACCCCTTCATAACTATATTTACTCTTCAAAATTATTCTGGAATAAATGTTAAACATCCGTAACTTCTGCATAATTGCCCATATAGACCATGGCAAATCCACATTAGCTGACTGCCTTCTTGAAACAACCGGAACTATTTCAGCAAGGGAAGCCAAAGACCAGATTCTCGATGACCTTGAACTTGAAAGAGAAAGGGGTATTACAATTAAATCTCACGCTATCCAGATGAAGTACAAAGCAAAGGATGGAGAAGATTATATTTTAAATCTTATTGATACTCCCGGTCATGTTGATTTTACTTATGAAGTATCACGCTCGCTTGCTGCCTGCGAAGGAGCTTTGCTTATTGTTGATGCTGCACAGGGAGTTGAAGCTCAGACTATTAGCAATCTGTATTTAGCTTTAGATGCCGGGTTGGAGATAATTCCTGTATTAAATAAAATTGATTTACCAAGTGCCGAAGTTGATAAAGTTAAAAACCAGATTATTGATCTTATTGGCTGTGAACCCGAAGATATTTTGTCAGTGAGTGCAAAAGCCAAGCTTGGAATTGATGAAGTTCTTGAAAAAATTGTTGAAAAAATTTCTCCTCCCAAAGGTAATCCTGATGCACCTTTGCAGGCTTTGATATTCGATTCGGTTTTTGATGCATATCGCGGGGCAATTGCATACATAAGAGTTGTAAACGGAACTCTGAAAACAAATGATAAAATAAAATTTTTTGTCACTGATAAAGAATGGCAAGCCGAGGAAGTTGGAATCCTCGGATTAAAAAAAATAAAAACAGATGAACTTGCCGCCGGTAATGTAGGTTATTTAATTGCAGGAATTAAAGATGTTCACGATACTAAAGTTGGTGATACAGTTACTCATGTAAGAGGTGGAGTAAAAGAACCTCTGCCCGGTTATAAAGTTGTTAAACCAATGGTTTACAGCGGACTTTATCCAACTGATTCCGAGGAGTTTGAAAATCTCCGCGATGCATTGGAAAAATTCCGGCTTAATGATTCTGCACTTTTTTACCAGCCGGAAACTTCTGCTGCGCTTGGCTTTGGATTCAGGTGTGGTTTCCTTGGACTTCTTCATATGGAGATTGTGCAGGAAAGATTATTCAGAGAGTACAATCAGTCAATCATTACAACACTTCCTAACGTTGAATATTATGTTTATAAAAATAATGGAGATAAGATTGTAGTTGATAACCCTGCATTAATGCCTCCGGTGGGAGAAATTGATTATGTCGAAGAGCCGTATGTTAAAGCACAGATTGTAACTCCGAGCGAGTATGTTGGTAATATTATGAAAATCGCAATGGATAAAAGAGGAGAGTATAAAAATACTACTTATATTGATCCGACAAGAGCAGACGTTCAGTTTGATTTTCCTCTCTCAGAAATAATTTTTGATTTTTATGATAAACTAAAGTCAATGACACGTGGTTATGCTTCTTTAGATTATGATTATACAGGATACAAACAATCTGATCTTGTTAAGCTGGATATTCTGCTTAATAGTGAACCTGTTGATGCACTTTCTATGATTGTGCATAAAAGTAAATCTTATGATTGGGGAAGGAAAGTCTGTACAAAGCTTAAAGATCTTATCCCAAGGCAAATGTTTGAGATTAATATTCAGGCAGCAATAGGGACTAAAGTAATATCAAAATCTGTTGTTAAAGCTTTAAGAAAAAATGTTCTGGCAAAGTGTTATGGAGGTGATATAACAAGGAAAAGAAAACTCCTTGAAAAACAGAAAGAAGGAAAGAAGAGAATGAAGCAGGTCGGCAATGTTGAAATTCCCCAGGAAGCTTTTCTGGCAGTGTTACAGATTGATGATTGAAAAATAAAAGAGGTCACATATTTTCTTTAAGATAGTATCTTTGAAACAAAACGATGTCACTTCACCAGATTCAAGAGAAAACAATATTATTAAATATCGTTATAAAGTTGTGAATTATTACTAAATGGGAATCCAAAATCAAAACAAAACAGAAACCAGGAAACATCACTCCAAAACAAGAAGCTTAATAAAAATTCTTCTCTTGACTTTATTAGTTGCTATAATCTTAAAATCATTTTTTATTGAAGCCTATAGGATCCCAACTTCCTCAATGGAGAAAACGCTTATGGCTGGAGATTTTATTTTTGTGAATAAAGCATCTTATTCTTTATCGCTGCCAGGAACACTTCCTTTAGTAAATGTGAAACTTCCGGATTATAATTTCTTTACTTACTCAAAACCGTCACAGGGAGATGTGGTTATTTTTCTTCTCTCACAAGACTGGAATGAAGATTCTAAAGCAGAAAACTATGTTAAAAGAGTTGTTGGTGAACCGGGAGATACAATCGAAATTATTGATAATATTGTTTTTGTGAATGGAAGAAAACTTCTCGACGATAAAATAAATCTTGGTTCCAGAATTAAAAATGTTACTGTTGATAAAAAAGTTTTTTTAAATAAGAGTTATTGGAATGGGAAAGATCTTTCCCCTGTAATAATTCCCTGGAAAGGATTAACTATTGAAGTAAATCATAATAACATTGATAAAATCGGTCCCTTGATCAATAGAGAATTTGAAAAGAATGTAATCAGCATTGAAGGAAGTGTAATCAATATTGAAGGAAAATCTGTAAGAACTTATACTTTTCAGCAGGATCATTTTTTTGTTTTAGGTGACAACAGGGATGTTTGTATGGACAGTCGTTATTGGAGCACTATTTCTGAAAATTTAATTATTGGAAAAGCTCTTATGATTTATTGGTCAACAGATCCTTCATTATCCTTTTTGAATTCTATCAGATTTGAGCGATTGTTTAAGATAATTGAGTGAAAGTGTAAATTAAAAGTGCTTCATTATTGTTTCTTTTAAGATATATTTGAGTAATTAAAACATAGAACACAAAAATTTATGAAACAATTTTTATTTGTAACTATTATACTCATAACATCATTTTCTTTTGGACAGAATAAGTACATGATATATTTCAAAGACAAAGGTATAAAGCATGGAGAATCTTTAACAAAAACTTCTGTCTTATACCAGGAAGCATTAAACAATCTTACCAAACGTGCTATTGATAGAAGAAAAAAGAATATGGGAGATGAGATAATTAAATATGAAGATCTGCCGATCAGAGAAGATTATACAAATGAATTGAATTCATTGGGAATTGAGGTTATTCATAAATTAACATGGTTCAATGCAGTTTCTGCAAATATAAATGATGAGCAGTTAATTGATATTAAGGCTTTACCTTTTGTTGAAAAGATTGAAGCTATTAAAAAGTTAAAATATAAGAATGATGAAATCCCGGAAAATAGTTTAGAGAAAGGATCATCATTAAATCCAAATCTTGAATATGGCAATTCATTCGGCCAGCTTGAACTATGCAATATTCCGATCGTTCACTCAAAAGGTATTACAGGTGAAGGAATAATTATCGGTTTACTGGATAGTGGCTTTGACTGGAATGATCATGAAGCGTTAATTAACGCTGATGTTATTGATGAATGGGATTTTGTTTTTAACGATAGTGTAACCGCAAACCAAAACGATGATAGTCCCTCACAACATAACCATGGAACAAATGTCATGTCCGTTGTCGGGGGTTTTCAAAATGGCACTTTAATCGGTGCTTCCTTCGGTTCATCATTTCTTCTAGCAAAAACAGAATATGTTCCAACAGAAACAAATGTTGAAGAAGATAATTATGCAGCCGCTCTTATATGGATGGAAAATTATGGTGTGGATATTACAAGCAGTTCTCTTGGCTACAGTGAATTTGATGCTGGACAATCTTCTTACACGTACCAGGATATGGATGGGCAAACAACCATTGTAACACAAGCTTGTGAATTAGCTTTTGATAGAGGAATTGTTACAATTGCATCTGCTGGAAATGAAGGGAATGGTTCCTGGCATTATATAACTGCACCTGCAGATGGATTTAACACAATAGCTGTTGGCGCTGTAACAAGTTTAAATGAAGTTGCAGGTTTCAGTGGGCGCGGCCCTACGTTTGACGGTAGAATAAAACCGGATATTGTTACACAAGGTGTTGGTGTTTTTGCTGCAAGTGCTTCTGGTTTTACGAGTTATAGCTCAAGCTTTGGTGGAACATCGGCTGCTGCTCCTATAGCTTGTGGTGTAGCCGGATTACTTTTATCGGCTCATCCGCATCTTACTAATGTACAAGTTAGAAAAATTTTATTGAAAACAGCAGGCAGTTCTACTGCACCAGATAATAACAGAGGCTATGGTCTACTCTCTGCACAGAATGCAATTAATTATCCTAATCTTGAATCCATCGGTAATTCTTTTAAGATGCACAAAATATTTATAAATAATATTTCGATTGATCCTTCAACTTTGAAGCTTCATTATTCAATTGATGGCGAAGATTTTATAGAAACCAATATATTATTTGATGGAAGCTTTAGATATAACTACATATTTCCTGAATTATTTAATAACCAATTCCTTGAATTTTATTTTACTTATAATGACAGCTCTTTTGGAAGTTACCGCGAACCTTCAGTTTCTAATTATGGGCAGATTGTTCGTGATACTGAAGTGGTGGAAGTTATACCTTCAGATTTTAATTTAACTCAGAATTACCCTAACCCGTTTAATAACCAGACAAGAATTGATTTCAGTTCACCAATTAATGAAGTAACTCTACTGGAAATTTATAACATACTTGGACAAAAAGTAAAAGTTCTTTTTAATGATGTTCCCAGCTTAAGGTTAAACTCAGTTTACTGGGATGGAAGAAATGAATTTGGTTCAGTTGTTTCGAGTGGTGTTTACTATTATGTATTAAGAATTGGGGAAAAGGCATTTTCAAAGAAAATGGTATTTCTTAAATAATTATTTAATGCCTGCATTAAGTCCCTCAATATGAGAGACTTAATGCAATTATTAAATCCTCACTTCTTCTTTTTGTGGTATGTTACATTTAGTTTCGTTTCCTGCTCTTTCCCATCCGAACCCTTAAATTTCTGAGTAACATTATGTACCATAACATCATCATTAATTTCAATAATTCTGATTTCAGAATACATCTGGTTTTTTGCTTTTAATGTGATTTTATTTCCATCAGCTTTGCCTGAATAAAGTGCCATCATTTCCGGGCCATAACCATCAAACCACCAGCCTATTATTTCATCGTTTTTATTTGCAGTAAAATAACCTTTGCCTTTATATTCAAAACCTTCACCTGCAGCTTCAATATCTACAACAAAATATTGATGATTATATTTCCAGTCGTGTTCAACTTTCTCAACAACCTTTAATCCCATCATGTCATATGGTTCAGATTCCCATTTCCCATCCATCTTATCAAATGCAGGAATATTTACTGGAGGTGGAAGTTCCATATCCTGAGGTTTCAAAACTGGTGAAACAAATAGAATTAACACAAACGTAATATTAATTTTACAGAAAATTTTTAAGTAGTCCATCATATAACTCCTAATTTGTTAATAAATTGCGTGCAGATTGATGTGAGAGAAAAATAGCTAATGGTTGTAACGAATTCAATTATTTTCTTAAATTAGTTTCAGTTATAATTCAAACGGAGTGTTATTATGCCCGCTATCCTTTTCCCTGCACAAAATAAATATTTAAGGCAATTTAAAAAGGAAGATGATCCTTTAATCCTTGAAATGGAACAATATGCAAAAGAGCATAATATACCAATTCTCTCCTGGCAGGCTGCTGATTTTCTTGAGCAGGTTGTAGTTTTATTAAATCCCAAAAGAGTTCTTGAAATCGGGACGGCAATTGCATATTCAACCATCAGGATTGCAAAAAATCTGAAGAAGAAATCTGTTGTACATACTCTGGAAATGAGCGAGAATAATGCTGCAATTGCAAAAGAAAATATTGAAAAATCAGGTCTTGGAAATAAAATTGAATTGAAAACAGGTAACGCACTCACAATAATGCCGCAGCTTCAGAAAAAATATGATTTGATCTTTCTCGATGCAGATAAGGAAGATTATAAGAGATTATTCGATTACTCAATGATTCTTTTAAAAAAAGATGGAGTAATTTTTATTGATAATCTTTTATGGCAGGGATTTGCAGCCACTAAGAAAGTTCCGAAAGAATATAAAAATTCTACAAAACATATAAGAGAATTCAATAAGATATTTATGAATCAGCAATCTTTGCTTTCAACTATACTTCCTGTTGGAGATGGAATAGGCTTAGGAATAAAGAAATGAAAATGGATGCAGAAAAAATTGTTACAGAAATAAATATCTTCTCTAATTACAGGATTAAAAGAAAAGATGATCTGAAAATTATCTTTGAGGCTGATAAACAAAATGAAAAATCTTTATTGGAAAATCTTTCTTTTGCGGCAAAGTATATATTAGGATTACAAAGAGTGCTTAAGAAGGGAAGTATGAATCCTGAAATAACAAATATTGAACTGGTTAAAAAGGATTACTCAGATAACTTTCAAAAATTGATTTATCAATTAAAGGAATTAATCAATTTAAGTTCTGAAAAAGTACAGGATCATTTTCAGAAAACTTATTTTGAATTATCTCATCAATGCCTTAAGAATCTTAATGAACTGCTTGAAGATCTTGAATGGACTAAAATGTATTTAAACCAGCAAAAACGTCAATCGCTTTAAAAATCTTATCAAGTTTTAGCAATCCACTTTTCCAATCCCGACAAAAGATGAGTCATTGCAGTAATCAATGATTTATGCTGTGGTTCATCAATTTCATCAAGAATTTCTCTGTGAATTCCTATATAAGCTTTGTTTAAGCGCTCAACAATTTGAATTCCCTGGCCTGAAAGTGTAACTCTCATATTCCTTCTGTCTTCCATATCAATTTCCCTTATCATATATTCCTTTTTTACCAGTCCATCTATTATTCTAGTCAATCTGCTAGGACTTAAATTCATTTTTTCGGCAATATGTTTATTGTTTGAACTCTCTTGAGTACCAAACAATCTTAAACACCGGAATTCTGCTTGAGTAAGACCATATTGTTCAGCAAGCCTGGTTTCTTTTTCCTGGCAATTTGCTAATAATTTAAATGTAAGATCGGCAAGTTGATTTGCTTCTGAGAAAGTGCTTTTATTAGACATGTTAAACTCCCACTGAATTAGTTGCTACATGCAAAAATGAACAATATTTGCGTGTAAGTCAAGATATTTCATTGTTAATTATAAATATTTCCCATTTGAGTAATTTCAACATTCCCATTTGTCAAATCATTAAGCTTTATAATGGTTTGTGTTATATCTTCCTGTTTTACCAAACATTCAAAATTTGCGAAATCAGAATAATTAACATTCAGAATTTTATTTTCGGAATTGTTAAAAAGATGATAAACTTTTTGAGTTAGTTGAAAATCTGTTTTTATAAGAATTTTTTGGTATAAATTCTTAATAATTATTTCTGCTTTATTCAAAGTCTGAAATGCTGAGTCAAAATATGCTTTTCCTAATCCACCGACTCCAAGTTTAGTTCCACCAAAATATCTTACAACTAATACAAGAGTATTTACCAGGTTAAAATGTTCAATTGCATTTAAAATTCGTATTCCTGCTGTGCCGGATGGTTCTCCTGCATCAGAATATTTGTTTAAATCCAATAATTTATAAGCATAACAATGATGAGAAGCATCATAATATTCTTTTCTAATTTTTTCAAGAATACTAACAGTTACATCCTCATTTTCAACCGGAAATGCGAATCCAATAAACCTTGAAGATTTTATTTTTAATTCTGATTTATAAGAATTATTAATGATTTTTATTTCAGTTGGTACTTTCATATTAAAGATCAAAAGTAAAACTCAGATTTATTTGACAATCAGAACATGTATAACTAACATACTGTTTTAAATTTAATGCTAAATGGAGCAAATTGGAAAAAGAAACGATAATTGTCAGAGGCGCAAGAGAACATAATTTAAAGAATATTGATGTTGAAATTCCAAGAGAATCATTTACTGTAATTACTGGTTTATCCGGCTCAGGGAAATCTTCCCTCGCATTTGATACTATTTATGCAGAGGGGCAAAGAAGGTATATAGAATCCCTTTCTGCTTATGCCCGCCAGTTTTTGGATATGCTGGAAAAGCCCGATGTTGATTTGATTGAAGGTTTAAGTCCTGCAATTTCAATAGAACAAAAATCAGCATCGGGAAATCCACGGTCAACTGTTGGAACCGTAACTGAAATTTATGATTATCTCAGGTTGCTTTTTGCACGAGTGGGAACACCTCATTGTTATAATTGTGGTAAACCGGTAACAAGGCAATCATCAAACCAGATTATAGATTCAATAATTACTTCTCTTAAAGGAGAGAAGATCACTATTCTGGCTCCTGTTGTACGAGGAAGAAAGGGCCATTACAGAGAATTGTTCGAGGAGATTGCTTCAGATGGTTTTTTAAAAGTAAGAGTAGATAATGAATTTCATGAAATTATTAAAGGATTTAGTATAGACCGTTACAAAATTCACAACATAGAAGTCCAGGTTGATAAGATAACGATAAGTGAATCCTCGAGAAAAAGAATAACTGAATCAGTGGAAGTTGGGCTTAATTATGGAGACGGAATAGTTATAGCCAATAATGGGAAGAAAGATTTTATTTACAGCAGGCATCTTGCCTGTCTTGATTGTGGAATCAGTTACCAGGAATTAGCTCCAAATTCTTTTTCATTCAATTCACCATTTGGTTCCTGTAAGGATTGTGAAGGTTTGGGAGAAAAGAAAGAACTTGATATAAACCTGATTATTCCGGATTGGAGTAAATCTGTAAATGAAGAAGGGCTTTCACCTGTCGGAAAACCGCGACAAATCTGGTTCTTTAACCAGCTAAAAGTTGTAGCTGAAAAGTTTAGTTTCGATTTCGATACACCACTTAAGAATTTAAATGAAGAACAAAAAGATATTCTTCTTAATGGAACAAAAGAGAAGATTCCTTTCGCCTACTCTTACGGCAGCAGCAAACCTGTTACTTATATGCACAAATTTTCCGGTTTGTTTAATTATTTAAAAAATTATTATGACAGCACAAACTCAAATAATATCCGGGAGTGGGTTGAATCTTATATGAATACTGTTACTTGCCCAACATGTAATGGCGGAAGATTAAAGAAGGAATCTCTTTCAGTAAAATTTCAACGGAATAATATAAGCGAAGTTACTTCACTTTCTATTCTTAGGACAAAGGAATTTTTTGAAAAAGTAAAATTATCCGGAAGAGATTTAGCAATTGCTAAACCAATTATTAAAGAAATTTCAACACGTCTTCAGTTTCTTCTTGATGTTGGTTTGGATTATTTAACACTTAATCGTTCAGCAAGAACTTTATCCGGAGGTGAATCTCAGCGCATCAGGCTTGCTACCCAGATTGGTTCGCAGCTTGCGGGAGTTTTATATGTACTTGATGAACCAAGCATCGGTCTTCACCAAAGTGATAACATAAAATTAATTAATTCTTTAAAAAAACTGAGAGATCTTGGCAATACTGTTATTGTCGTTGAGCATGACCGCGAGACAATTGAGAGCTCTGATTTTATGATTGATCTTGGTCCGGCTGCGGGAGAACATGGTGGAGAAGTTTGTATTGCCGGTTTAACTAAAGAACTTATGGATTCCCCAAATGGATTGGATTCTGTTACTCTTTCTTATCTTAAAAATAAGAAGAAAATAAAAGTTCCCGAAGAAAGAAGAAAAGGAAACGGCAAACATATTCTACTTAAGGGAGCTTCGGGATTTAATCTTAAGAATGTTAACCTGAAAATTCCTCTCGGCACTTTAACATTAATTACCGGTGTAAGTGGCTCAGGTAAATCTACTTTGTTAAATGAAACTCTTGTAAAGATTCTGATGAGAGATATTTACAAATCCAAAACAGTTCCGCTTCCTTATAAATCAATAGAAGGATTAGAAAATATTGATAAAGTAATTGAGATAGATCAAACACCAATAGGCCGAACTCCGCGATCAAATCCTGCAACATACACTGGTTTATTTACATTCATCAGGGATCTTTATTCGCAGCTTCCTGAATCAAAAATGCGTGGGTACAGCACAGGAAGATTCAGCTTTAACGTTGAAGGAGGAAGATGCGAAGAATGCGGAGGCGATGGTCTTAAAAAAATTGAAATGAATTTTCTGCCGGATGTTTATGTTATATGCGATGTATGCCGGGGAAAAAGATATAACCGGGAAACACTTGAGGTTTTATATAAAACAAAATCAATTGCAGATGTACTTGAAATGAGAGTAGAAGATGCACTTGAATTTTTCAGCGAGCTTCCGAGAATAAAAAGAAAAATAAAAGCAATTAATGATGTTGGCCTTGGTTACATTAAACTTGGTCAGCAGGCAACTACTTTATCCGGTGGAGAAGCACAAAGAGTTAAGCTTGCAACTGAATTAAGTAAAGTTAGCACAGGGAAAACTTTATATATACTTGATGAACCAACAACCGGGCTTCATTTTGAAGATGTAAATATTTTATTGAAAGTTCTTAATAAGCTGGTGGATAAAGGAAACACTGTTGTTGTTGTTGAGCATAATCTTGATGTAATAAAAACTGCCGACTGGATTATTGATCTTGGTCCTGAAGGTGGTGAAAGAGGGGGAGAAATAATTGCTGAAGGAACTCCTGAAGAGATTGTTAAGAATAAGAATAGTGTAACGGGATTGTTTCTTCAAAAGGAACTACATTAAGTATAATTATAAGGATCGGGAGAAAACCTCAGTTCTTCATTTAATGAATTCATTTTCATCATATCTTCATCGCTTAAATTAAAATCAAATATATCAGCATTCTCTTTTATTCTTTCCGGGTTAGAGGATTTTGGAATAACAATAACATTATGCTGAAGACACCATCTTAACATTATTTGCGCTGGAGTCTTTTCATATTTAGCAGATAATTCTTTAATGACCGGATGATTAAATTTTTTCCTTCTCGTAATTGGTGTGTATCCTTCAATTGCTATGTGATGAGTATTGCAGAAATCCAGAATCTCTTTCTGGAAGACAAATGGGTTAAACTCAATTTGGTTTACTGCAGGTAAAGTTGAAGAGCTTTCAAACAGTTCTTTAAGATGGCGAATTGTATAATTGCTTACTCCTATTGCTCTGCATTTTTTCTGCTTCAATAATTCTACCATTGCTTTCCACGATTCATTTCTTTTACCGCTTATTGGCCAGTGAATAAGATAGAGGTCAATATATTCCAGATCCAATTCTTTCAAACTTTTTTCAAATGCCTTTAAAGTTTTTTGATAACCATGATCTGAATTGTCAAGTTTCGTTGTAATAAAAATTTCTTCACGGAGAATGGAACTGCTTTTAATTGCTTGTCCAACTTCCTTCTCATTATAATAAGCTGCCGCTGTATCAATTAACCTGTATCCCGTTTCAAGAGCTGAATGAATAGCTTTATCAACTTCTTTTTGTCCCCTAATGTCATAAGTCCCTAAACCGAGATAAGGGATCTCAATTCCATTATTTAGTTTTAATCTGCCGGTGATATTCAAATTCTTTATTTCTAAAGTTAATCATTCAAAAATTTTGTTAATTAGAAACCGTTAAAAAACTTCCAGAAGTTTTAGTGCCATTATAAAAACAGTTACCATCAAAGCTGCCTTAATAAATTTTTCACCTTTCTTTACAGAAAGCTTAGCTGCCCACCAGGCTCCGAATGCATTTCCTGCTGCAAGACTAACACCAAGCTGCCAATTAATATTTCCCGTTACAAGAAAAACAATAAAGGCAGGTATTGTTAAGATCAAAACAATAAAAACCTTATGCATATTTACCAGGATAAGATTTAATTTCATCAAATACTGTAGAGCAGCCATTATCATAAATCCGATTCCAACCTGGATGAATCCTCCGTAAAATCCTATTCCAAACATTGATAAATGAACTGTCCATGGAATTTTATTTGAATTTTCATCTGAGTTGTTTTTAGGATTAGGAATCAGCATTGAGATAATAACTCCAATCATTATAACGGCAAGAATTTTTTCGAACAGGTCGTCTCCGATATTTAAAGCGAAAATCGCACCAGCAATTGTTCCCGGTAGAGTCATTAAAGAGAGTTTCATACTCATACCAAACTGATGATATTTTTCCTGCTTAAATGAGTGAATAGCTGAAACATTTTGAATAATAATTGCAATACGGTTTGTGCCATTTGCAACAGTAGAATCGAGTCCCAGAAAGATTAATGCAGGAAGTGTAAGTGATGAACCGCCGCCGGCAACGACATTCATAAATCCGCTTACAGCGCCGACACCAAAAAGAATTAATGCAGATGTTAAATCAGACAATTAAAGATGAACCTGTAATAATATTTGATTCTTTATATTTGTTTTAAAATAGTTAATGTTTTTCATAAGTAATAATTCTGGTTTCCTTTGACTCAAATTACTAAATCAGTAATTTTAGTAAAAGAATCAAAACGGAAGAATTAGAATTTATTCATTCAATCAATCATTCAAGTATGATTATAAATAATTAATAATAAAACCTGGTAATACCATGAAAGTTAAAAATATTTGTCTGTCAACATTCTTTTTTCTTTTCTCGATTTCCATTTATGCGCAACTATTTTATTCTGAAAATCCTCTCGCACATACATATTCAATTGTTGCAAGAGATCCGGTTTCTGGTGAAATGGGAGTTGCAGTTCAGTCGCATTGGTTTTCTGTTGGCTCAGTCGTAAGCTGGGCAGAAGCCGGAGTTGGTGCTATTGCAACTCAATCTTTGGTTAACATTTCATTTGGCCCTAGAGGACTCGAACTCCTGAAGCAAGGAATGACAGCTCAACAAGTTTTAGATCAATTAATTTCTGAAGATGAAGGAAGAGATTACCGCCAGCTCGCCATTGTTGATGCAAAAGGAAATGTTGCTTCATACACTGGTAAAAAATGTATTCCGGAAGCTGGAAATATTGCAGGTGATAATTTTTCTGTTCAGGCTAATCTTATGGCGAATAACAAAGTATGGCCTGCGATGGATAAAGCTTTCAAAGAATCAAAAGGACCTCTTGCGGAAAGGATGCTTGAAGCATTAACTGCTGCACAAAATGAAGGTGGTGATATAAGGGGTAAACAATCAGCCGCGATTCTTATGGTAAAAGGAAAGTCAACTGGCAAAGTTTGGGAAGATCGTTTAATTGATTTGCGGGTTGAAGATCATGCCGATCCGATTAATGAAATTAAAAGACTACTTAAAGTTCATCGTGCTTATGAGCATATGAATAACGGCGATCTTGCAATTGAAAAAGGTGATATGGAGCTTGCAATGCAGGAGTATTCAACTGCTGAAGAAATGTTCCCGGAAAATCTTGAGATGAAGTACTGGCATGCAGTTACTCTTGCAAGCAAAGGTAAAGTGGAAGAGTCACTTCCTTTATTTAAGGAAATCTTTACAAAGGATGAAAACTGGAGAGTTCTAACTCCACGTTTAGTTCCAGTTGGATTATTAACAGTAAGTGAAGAGGATCTTAATAAAATAATTTCGTTGAAGTAACAAATTATGTAAAAGTCATGCTGAACTTGGTTCAGCATCTTTTTCGCTGAATTGGATTCCGAAACAAGTTCGGAATGACAGGTTCGGTAGGTCTTAAAATATCTTGATAAATAAATATTAATTACTGAAGTTCTGAAAATCAAATCATAAAATTTTATGAAAAAATATTTTTACTTTATTATAACTTATATAATTGCCATGCTTTCATTTGTAATCTTCCCTTCCTTTGATGGAGTTTTTACTTTAAAAGAGAAACCTTCAAAACCTGATTTTGATAAACATACATATCCTTATGAATGGGCATGGATGCAAAAGACATATCCTTATTTTAAGGCTGATCCTGATGTTTATTTAAATGCAATTGAAAA
>Ga0105106_10001570_pt1 | contig 16467 bp, 10 predicted proteins | sample PPLLaktember2015_5_FD_79109 | JGI IMG/M metagenome (GOLD analysis project Ga0105106, IMG submission 79109) | Freshwater sediment microbial communities from Prairie Pothole Lake near Jamestown, North Dakota, USA - PPLs Lake P8 Core (1) Depth... | ecosystem: Environmental > Aquatic > Freshwater >...
ATCGTCGGCGAGGTGCTGGGCAAGTACCACCCGCACGGCGACATGGCCGTGTACGAGGCCATGGCGCGCATGGCGCAGGGTTTCTCCATGCGCTACCCGCTGGCTGAAGGCCAGGGCAACTTCGGTTCGATCGACGGCGACGCCCCGGCGGCCATGCGCTACACCGAAGCCCGCCTGGCGGCGCCGGCGATGGAGATGCTGCGCGACATCGAGAAGGAGACGGTCAACTTCAGCGACAACTTCGACGGGTCGCTGCGCGAGCCGGGCGTGCTTCCCAGCGCCCTGCCCAACCTGCTGGTCAACGGCGGGACGGGCATCGCTGTCGGCATGGCCACCTCCGTTCCACCCCACAACCTGGGCGAGGTGTGCGACGCGCTCGTCTTCATGCTCGAGAACTGGGGGCACTTCGAACGCATCACCATCGACGACCTGATGGGCTACATCCACGGCCCGGATTTCCCCACGGGCGGGATCATCATCGCCAGCAAGGCCGAGAACGAGGGATTGTCGGCCGCCTACGGGACGGGCCGCGGCCGCATCGTCGTGCAGGCGCGCGCACATGTCGAGGACATGGGGCGCGGGCGCTCGCGCATCATCGTCACCGAGCTGCCCTTCCAGATCAACAAGTCGGCGCTAATAGAACGCATCGCCGAGCTGGCCCGCTCCGGGGATCTGGAGGGGCTGGCCGACCTGCGCGACGAATCCGACCGGCAGGGGATGCGTATCGTCATCGAGCTGACCAAGACCGCCGAGCCGGAGAAGGTCCTGGGCCAGCTCTACCGGCGCACCCCGATGCAGAGCACGTTCAGCATCATCATGCTGGCGCTGGTCGAGGGGGAACCGCGCCTGCTCACCCTCAAGCAAGCCCTGCGCGTCTACCTCGAACATCGCCTGGAGGTCGTCCGCCGACGGAGCGAATTCGACCTGCGCCGGGCGCGCGAGCGAGCCCACATCCTGGAGGGCCTGCGCGTCGCGCTCGAACACGTCGACGAGGTCGTCAAGCTGATCCGCGCCGCCAAAGACGTCGACGAAGCCCGCGACAAGCTCCGCCGGCGCTATCGGCTTACCGAGATTCAGGCCAACGCCATCCTGGACATGCCCCTGCGGCGCCTGGCCAGCCTGGAGCGCAAGAAGATCGAGCTCGAGTACAAGGAGAAGCTGGCGCAGATCCGGGAGCTGGAGGGACTGCTGGCCTCGGAGAAGCGACAACGCGAGGCGGTCGCCATCGAAATCGTGCAGGTCAAGGACCAGTACGGCGACCGGCGCCGGACCCAGATCGTCCAGATCGCCAAGGGCAAGAAGGCGCCCAAGGTCCTGACCGCCGGCCACCTGGCCGAGCTGACCCCCGAGAAGGATACCTGGGTAGTGGTGACGAAGGACGGCTTGATCTCCCGCTCGCCGTCCGGTCGGTTGCCGCGGTTGGCGGGCCGCGGCGGGCCGACCCTCGCGCTGGGGGCTACAGCACGCGACATGCTCTACCTGTTCGATCGAAGCGGCATGGGCGCGGCCGTCGCCGTGCACACCCTGCCGGAGTGCGACGATCCCGCCTCCGGAAACCCGGTGGTGGGGGCCAGCGCGCTGCCGGCCGGCTCGGAGGTCATCGGCGGCGTGACGCTATCCCCCGAGCGCACCGGAAGCCAAGCGGGCGACGCCTGCATCGTCTTCTGCACCCGGGGCGGCATGGTCAAGAAGAGCCCGCTGTCCGCACTTCCGGGGCCTTCCGGCCGACCCTTCGTGGCCGCCAGGCTGTCCGAAGGCGATGCCCTGGGCTGGGTGCGGCTGTCCGGGGGGAAAGACGACTTGCTCCTGGTCAGCATCACCGGCATGGCCATCCGCTTTGCAGAGGCGGACGTGCGCCCCATGGGCCTGGCTGCTGCCGGTGTGATGGGGATGCGGCTGGAAGAGGACGGGGAACAGATCGTCTCCATGGAGGTCGTTTCGGGTGCGGCCGAATTGCTGATCGTCACGGATCGCGGATTGGCCAAGCGGACCCCGCTGAGCCAATTCCCGCGTCAGGGACGGAACGGGAAAGGCGTGCGCGCCTGGAAGGCCGATGCCGGGTTGCATGTGGCCGGCGCGGTCGTGGGGACGGCGGACGATCGCGCGGTGATCCACTTCAGCCGCTCGCCGGCCAAGTCGATCCGCGTCGGGGACGCGCCGCGGCGGGCGCGCGTCGGCCCCGGCAAGGCGCTGGTGGAACTGAAGGAGAGTGACCGGGTGGCGGCGGTCTACCCCGTCCTCCCGCGGCCGGCGCCGAGCCCGCCACCAGAGCCGCCGGCCGGGCCCACGGCCAAGGCAGCGACGGCCAGGCGAGCGACCAAGAAGGGCTCGCGCCCCGCCAAGAAGAGCGCAGGCACCAAAGGCCGGGCCGGCGCGCCCAAGCCGGGCGCACGCAGGCCTCGCCCGGCGCCGCCCTCGAAACGCAAGCCGTCGGGAAGCAGGCCGGCGAAACGCTCCCCAGCCTCCAAGCAGCCCCGCAAGCGCTGAGGCGCACTTGCACAAACGCCCGACGGGTCCCCGCCGGGCGTTTGTGTATGGATCGCAATCGGGTTCAGCGGACGGTGAAGTAGGTGTAGTGGTACTGGATTGCGCCCTGGCGCAGGCCGAGGGTATCGCTGCCATCGAGCACGGCGCCGCTGTCCGCGCTGGCCCCCCAGGTGAAGTGCATCGAGTTCCCCGCCCCATTCTTCCCGGTAAGCTCGAAGGTCGCGTTGGGGAGTTTCTGCTGCAGGAGCCCGGCGTACCACTCCTGGATGGCAGCTTTGCCGACGATCGTCTGCGCCCCCGAGACGTGGGCCGCGTCGGGGCGATAGAGCTCGGCCGCCTTCGTCGGGTCCCCTTCGTTCAGCGCCTCGACCAGGCGATCCGGCAAGTCGGAAGATTGCGCCGGCGCCGGCCAATCGAACCCGGCGATGGCATCCCAGTACTCGACGTAGGCCGGCCGCGTGGCGAAGTCCCAGCTCCACGCGTTGACGGCCGTCAGCCCCATGGCCTTGGCTTTGGTGAAGAAGCGCTGGAGGTCGTCGACGGTCGGCCGCCAACCCGAGGCAGCATAGGCGGGCGCGGTCGGAATAATCGGCCGGGCGGGCCTGAGTACGCTGTACTCTTCGACCGAGCGCACAAGCTGCTGCTCCGGGTTGTGGGCCTTCTCGAAGTAGACCTGCGGCATGGCATAGTCGCACAGCTCGAGGAACTCGGCGTAGGGGAAGGCGCGATGGTTGCTCGGGAAGCGGAAGGTGCTCAGCGCGATGGGGGTGTTCGGCAGTCCCTCGCGCAGCAGGGTCATGTAGCGCTTGGCGGCCTCGCGGCGGTTGCGCTGCTTGTACTCGATCTCGGCGTTGACGACGAAGCCGTCCAATCCCAGTTCATCCATCCGGCGCACGGCCAGCCGCGCCTCGGCCTCGGGACGGTCGCCGCGCACGTAGTGCCACCCCCAGACCGAGACGCCGACGTGCCGCAGCGCGTCGCGCACGGCCGGCACCAGGTCTTCTTCCGTTTCGGCGTTGACATTGTAGGGCCGGTCCGCGCCGTCGGCGATCTTGACCAGGACGTGCGACAGCCCCGCTGCGGCGGCCCGCGCCCCGATCGCGTTCGGCTGGCCGTTCTCGCAGCGGGGGACCTGCCAAATGAAGAAGCCCTTGCCTTCGAGTGTCACAGGCAGCTCCGACCTCGAGGGGACTGTTGCAAGCTGCATGCCAAGGAGAAGGGGAAGCGACCGGAGGCGGGCCAAGGAGGCAGCCTCGGGGGTCAGCGCATGCCAGGGGGGCTTGAGGGGACTGCCCAAGCCCTCCCCCACCCAGGGGCAAAGCAAGGGGTGAGAGCGGCGCCCGACGCCGGTGCCCGGGTAGCTAGAGGTCACCGGGCGGCGATGGGAGCCTCACAGACCCCTGTCCTTCGGGGCCCTCCGCGGTTTCTCAGGGAGGTTTGGGGCCGACCGGGCCCTTCGGGTGTGCATCTCCCTCGCCGGGCGCCGGCAGATCGCTGGCCCGCAGGACGGCATCGTCGCCGAACCGCTCCCGGATCGAGTCGACCGCCCGCAGCAGTCGGCTATCTTCCTCCCAGCGATGATCGAAAAGGCTCAGCTGCCGGGAGGCCGGGCCCAGGTTGGAGAGGCCGACCCCGATCAGTCGCACCGGCGCGCCTGGGCGCCACGCGTGGTGGAAGAGATCCAGCGCGGCGGCCAAGATCTCCCCGTCTTGATCGGTGGCCTGCGGGAGGCGCACCTGGCGCGTGATGGTCGTGAAGTCCGGCCAGCGCAGCTTGATGCGCACCGTTGTCCCGCCCAGGCCGGCCTGGCGCGCCCGCCGGCCCACTTCCTCAACCAGGCTGCGCAGCGTGCGCTGCAGCGCCTCGGTATCGGAGACGTCCCGCGCGAAGGTGGTTTCGTTCGAGATCGAACGAGCCTCGCGCGACTCTTCGATCGGGCTGTCGTCCTCACCTCGGGCGCCGGCCTGGAGATCCGCAGCCCGCTCTCCGAATCGGGAGGCCAGCCGCTGGACGGGCATCGCCGCCAGATCGCCGATGGTGCGCACACCCAGTTCGGCCAGAACCGACTGCGTCTTCGGACCGACGCCCCACAACATTCCGACCGGCAAGGGCGCCAGGAAGGCCGCCTCGGTGCCCGCAGGAACGACCACCAGCCCGTTGGGCTTTCCGACGTTGGTGGCGATTTTGGCCACCAGTCGGTTGGGGGCCACACCCCACGAAGTCGGCAGTTGGAGTTCGGTCCGAATGCGCTGCTGGAGAGCGCCGGCCACTCGCTCACCCGTGTCGGGGTGGCTGCTGACGTCCAGGAAAGCTTCGTCGATGGAGATCTGCTCCATCACAGGGACGGACTGGCGCAGGATCTCCATCACCCGTTCGGAATGCTCCCCATAGACATGGTGACGCGCAGGCACGACCACAAGTCGCGGGAAGAGTCGCAGTGCCGCCGCCGTCGGCATGGCCGAGTGAACGCCATACTTGCGCGCCGGGTAGGAGGCGGATGTGACCACCCCGCGGCCCGTCGGGCTTCCCGCCACGACAAAGGCCTTGCCCTTCAATCGCGGGTCGAGGATCTCCTCGACCGCGCAGAAGAAGGCGTCCAGGTCGACATGCAAGATCGTGCGCTGCACCCGTGCCTCACGTTGACAAGGTCACCCGAGCAGTTACAATCGGGCCACACCGCTCGGAGGTCCCATCGTGCGATCCTGTACGCTGTGCCAGGCCTCATCCCCCGACGCCGCCTCCAACTGCGTCCAGTGCGGCGCAGACCTCTCGCTGCATTCCGCTACGGCGGTGGCACTTGCCGAGATGAAAGCCAGCCCGCGCGTCAACCGGGTTCGCCTGATGGTCGCTGACGACGCCTGCCCGGCCTGCCAGGCCGCCGAGGGCGAGTTCTCCAAGGAGGCGACTGCCGATCTGCCGACGCGCGGCTGTTCGCACCCGCTCGGCTGCCGCTGCTTCTACGCCCCGGCCCTGACCGACATCTATCCTTAGCCCGGCGGCTCTCCGTCGACATCATCGGCGGTCGTGGGCGCCAAATGGCGGCGGCGGGCCAGCTCGATCGCCTCGGCTCGCGAGCTGACCGAGCCGTCCGCCTGCGCCTCACCGATCTCCCGCAGCAGGCGGCCGATCTCCGGCCCCGGCGCAATCGCCAAAGCCTCGGCCAACTCGTCACCGCGCACCAGCGCGGGAGGATGAACCACCTCGGCCTGGCGCTCGAAGTAGGCTTCCAAGAGATCGCGGGCCACCTCCAGGCGTGCCTGCCAACGATCCTGCGGGGGCGGCAGGGGCTGTACACCCAGGAGATCGGACAGCGACAGCAGGACCACATCCACGCCTGCCTCGCCTGCCTGCCGGAAGAAGCGGTGGGCGGCACGCGGGCTGGTGCGGCCTACCAGCCACAGCGGCCGCATGTGGTGCGCGACCGTCTGACGCAGCCTCTCGATCTCAGCCAGACTCAAACGCAGCGCCCGTCCGCGCGCCTCGGCCATCGTCGCGCCGGCCAGTTCGTGACGGTAGAAGTGAATGCGTCCATCCGCATCCCGTGAGGCGGTCGTCACCTTGCCGGCGTCATGGTACAGGGCCGAGAGGAAGAGCAGCTGGCGGGCCGAACGACCGGCTGAGAGCGGGGGCGCCAGGTGACCATGCAGTGCCGCGCGGAATCTGCCCAATCGGAGAGAGACCTGGGCCATCGTCAGGTCGGCGGACTTCTCCTCGTCATGTTCGAGGGCCAACACGGACAGCAACTCGGCCAGTGCGTCGACGACGGACAGCGTGTGCTCCCAGGCGTCGCGGGTGTGCGGGGGCGGCTGCTGCAGGCCGCGCAGGGGTCGCAGGTCGGGAAAGATCGCCTCCAGCAGGCCGATGTGCGCCAGGACCCGCACGGCCCGTCCCGGACGCGGCTGGCCGAAGATCAGAAAGAGCTCGTCGCGAACTCGCTCGGCCGAGATCGACGCGAGCGCGGCCGCAGCCTGGCTCACCTGCCGCTGTGTCTCCTTCTCGATGCGCAGGCTGAACTCGGCCGCCAGGCGGACGGCACGCAGCGCGCGCAGCGGGTCGTCGGCAACCGCGCCGTCCGAGCAGGTCCGCAGGAGGCCTTGGCGCAGGTCCTGCAGCCCGCCGCATGGGTCGAGCAGCCGATCGGGTTCCGACAATGGGACAGCCATGGCGTTGATGGTGAAGTCACGCGAGCGCAGATCGCTCAAGATGTCGTCGCCGCGCAACCTGGAGAAATCGAGCGTGCGGACGGGCAGGTCCGGCCGCGCCAACAGGACCCGGCCGATATCGCGCTCCTGGTCGAGCGCGTAGAAATCGCCCCCCCAGGCGTCGGCCACGCGCCGTGCCAGCGCGATCGCACCTTGATCGACGGCGAGGTCAAGATCTACGGTGGTCCGTTCGAGGAATGCGTCGCGGACTGCGCCGCCGACGAGCCAGACTGCCCGGTCCTGCCGCAGCTCGGCCAGACTGGCCGCCAGGGGTTCGGGGAGCCACGGCCGGCGGGCGGCGCCGTTCATCCCGCTCAATCCCGATTCAGAATGCGGTCTGGGCGAGCCACCCCGATGAATGGAAGGTTGCGGTAATACTCATCCAGATCGAGTCCGTAGCCGAAGACGAAGCGATCGGAGATGACGAAGCCGCAGTAGTCAATCGGCACCGGGGATTGGCGCCGCTCGGCCTTGTCCAGCAGCGCGCACACGCGCAGGCTCGCCGGCCGGCGCGTCTCTAGAAGCGCCAGGACCGAGGCGATGGTGTTGCCGCTGTCGATGATGTCTTCGACCAGCAGCAGGTTGCGGCCCTCGACCGAGCTGGTGAGATCCAGGGTGATGCGCACCTCTCCGTGCGATTCGCGGGCTCCGGAACCGTAGGAGGAGACAGCCATGAAGTCGATGGAATGCGGGACTGTCAGGGCGCGCATGAGATCGGTCAGGAACATGACCCCGCCGCGCAGGATGCAGATAAGCACGAGGTCGCGGCCGGCATAGTCGTGGCTGATCTGGGCGCCGAGCTCGCGTATGCGCCTCTGCAGCGCCTCCTCGGGGATCAGGATCTCTTCGAGGAATTCGCGGTAGTCCTGCATCTCAATCCCTTGGCACCTGATGGTGCATGCGGCAGCGGGCCTCGTACATTTCTGCCGCGCCGACCACAACCACCGGGTCGTCGTAGCGCGCCGGCCGGCCGTTGATCAGCCGCTGGGTGCGCGAGGCCGCGTCACCGCAGACCATGCAGATGGCGTGCAGCTTATCCACCCTTTCGGCCTTGGCCAGCAGCGTCGGCATCGGGCCGAACGGCTCGCCGCGGAAGTCCGTGTCCAGCCCGGCGGCGATGACGCGCAGCCCGCGATCGGCCAGTTCCTGGGCCAGATCCACCAGGCCGCCGTCGAAGAACTGCGCCTCATCGATCCCGACCACGGTCGTCTCGGGCTCGAGCATCTGGCGGACCGAAGCGGCGTCGGCCACAGGTGTCGCCTCGAAGTCGGTCCCGGCGTGTGAGGTGACCCGGTCGCCGGCGAAGCGCGTGTCGATGCGCGGTTTGAAGACCTGGACCTTCTGGCGGGCGATGCGCGCCAGGCGCAGGCGCCGGATGAGCTCGTCGGTCTTCCCGCTGAACATCGAGCCGGTGATGACTTCCAGGCTTCCGGTGGTATGGCGCATGGTTCTCCCTGTGCGCGAGCGATGAAGAAGGGGCAGGTGCGTCGGCACCTGCCCCAAGTCTACCTCAGCCAAGCCGGCCGGCAATAGCCCGCTAAGCCAGCGGCGCCTCGACCGCCTCCGGGATCTCAAAGCCGCGCTGGCGCAGGCGGCGCTTAAGATCGGCCAGGCTCTTGCGGCCGAAGCCCTCGATGCTCAGCAAGGCGTTGTCGCCCAGGGCCAGCTTCTCCATCGCCTGGCCGACGTTCTCGATGCCGGCCTTGGCCAGGGCCGATTCGGCGCGCGTGCCCAGTTCGAGCGCCGCAATGGGCAGCTCGGGGGATGAGCGCATCGCCTCGCGCGATTTCTGGCCCTCGACGAAGTCCTCGTGCGCCTGGAGCTTCTTGTAGAAGCGGTCGACCTGACCTTCGGTGTCGACGATGCGCTGCTCACCGGTGTAGAACGGGTGGCATTTCGAGCACACATCGGTGTGGATGGTCTCGATCGTCGAACCGGTGGTCCAGGTGTTGCCGCAGGCACAAATCACCTTCGCGCTAGGGAAGTACTTCGGATGAATGTTCTGCTTCATGAACCGCAATCCTTTCCCCGGTCAGGGCCGGCCGGATCCGGGCGGTTGATCTCCGGGGAGCAATTCAACCGCCGCCTCGATCCGGCTCAGCCGATCTCACTTGGGTACGACGTTGACGCGGCTCCGCCCGCCGCGGGCGTGATCGTACATCACCACGCCGTCGGCAATGGCGAACAGCGTATCGTCGCCACCGCGATCGACGTTCAGTCCGGGGTGGATATGCGTGCCCCGTTGGCGGACCAGGATGGTGCCCGAGCGCACGGCTTCCCCGCCATACTTCTTGACGCCCAGGCGCTGTGCCCGGCTGTCGCGGCCGTTGCGGCTTGATCCGCCGCCCTTCTTGTGTGCCATGGCGTACGACTCCCTTGCGCGCCTACTTCTTCTTCGGCGCGGTCTTCTTGGCCGCCGGGGCGGCCTTGGCGGGCGACTTGCGCGGCGCAGCCTTCTTGGCTGCCGGCGCCTTGCGGGCCGCCGGCTTGGGCTCTTCAGCGGCGGCGGCCATGCCGGGAACCTCGATCCGCTCGACGGCCAGCCGGGTCAGCTGCTGCCTGTGGCCGGCGCGGCGGCGCTGCCGCTCCTTGGCCTTGTACTTGAAGACGAGCACTTTGGGCCCCTGGCGCTGTTCCACAACCGTGGCCGCCACCTGGGCCCCCTCGACTCGCGGCGTCCCAACGCGGACCTCGGAGCCGTCGACGACCAGCAGGACTTCCTGGATCTGCACCTTCTGGCCGGCTTCGACGGTCAGCCGATCGACGTCGATCGTCTCGCCCTCGCGAGCGACAAACTGCTTGCCGCCCGACTCGATGACTGCGTAGCGCATGCTTCCTCCGCTTCGCTTCGCCGCCGCGCCTGCGCTGGTGCGGATAGGCCGCAGGGCGGCGGGGAAGTGGGGGATTCGGACTCCCGCCCCGCAGGCACTGCACGCGGGGCAGGGATCGGGATTGTAACGGCTGCCGCGGCCGCTGTCAACGGTCACGGGCGGCGGCGGGTCAGTCGGCGGCGGCCGTCGCCGGCGCCGGGGCCTCCTCGACTACCATCGGCCCATCCAACTGCTCATCGCGCAACGCAGCATCCTCGCCCGGGAAAGCCGTCCCGGCCGGGATGAGCTTGCCGATGATCACGTTTTCCTTCAAGCCGTGCAGGTAGTCGACCTTGCCCTCGATGGCCGCACCCGCCAGCACCTTGATCGTGTGCTGGAAGGACGAGGCTGACAGGAACGACTCGGTGCTGAGCGAGGCCTTGGTCACACCCAGCAAGACCTGCACAGCCCGGGCCGGGTGCTTGCTTTCCTGAAGCATGCGCTCGTTCAGCTTCTGCAAGTACAGGCGGTCGACCAGATCGCCGGGCAGCAGATCGGTGTCGCCCGGCTGGGTGACCTGCACCTTCGAGAGCATCTTGCGGATGATCACCTCGAAGTGCTTGTCGTTGATGTTCTGCCCCTGCGATCGGTAAACCTTCTGGACCTCGCTGAGCAGGTACAGCTCGCTCGCCTCGCGGCCGAGGATGCGCAGGATGCGGTGCGGATTGAGTGAGCCTTCGGTCAGCTGCGTGCCGGCCTCGACCTTGTCGCCATCGCGTACCAGCAGTCGGGCGCTGGGCGGGACCTCGTATTCGGCCTGTTCGATGTGATCGTAGGAGACAGTCACCTGCCGCTCTTCGATGCGCACCCTTCCGGCGTGGCTGGCGACAATCTGCGAATCGCCGCGCGTGGCGATCACATCGCCGGCGGCGACGTTGGTGCCGTCCTCGATCTTGAGCGACCAATTGCCCGGGACGGTGTACTCGTCCTGGAGCACGCGGCTGTTGTCGACCCGCACCAGGCGCTGGGCCTCGGCCACCTCCTGCACGGCGACATGCACCGTTCCGGAGATCTCGGCGATGATGGCCTCGCCCTTGGGCTTCTTGCGCGCTTCGAATAGCTCCTCGACGCGCGGCAGGCCGGTGGTGATGTCGCCGCCGGCGGCGACACCGCCGGTGTGGAAGGTGCGCAGCGTCAGCTGAGTCCCGGGCTCGCCGATCGACTGGGCGGCGACGATTCCCACTGCCGCGCCGCGGTTGACCGTCTCACCCCGCCCCAGATCCATGCCGTAACACACGGCGCACATGCCGTAGCGCAGCTCGCACGTCAGCGGGGAGCGCACGAACACCTCGGGCACGCCCGAGCTGCCGATACGGCGCGACAGCTCCAGGCCGATCATCTCGCCCGGTTCGGCGATGACCTCGCCGGTGTCCGGGTCGGCGATGCGCCGCCCGGCGATGCGCCCGTAGACGCGCGTGGCGAAGTCCTGCCCGGCGACATCATCGCTGCGCCGAATGACGACGCCCTGCTCGGTCCCGCAGTCGTCGGCATTGATGATCATGTCCTGCGCCACGTCGACCAGCCGGCGAGTCAGGTATCCGGCGTCGGCCGTACGCAGGGCGGTATCGGCCAGGCCCTTGCGGGCGCCGTGGGTCGAGATGAAGTACTCGAGCGTGTTCAACCCGTCGCGGAAGTTGGAGCGAATCGGCAGCGGGATGATGCGTCCGGCCGGATCGGCCATCAGGCCGCGCATGCCGGCCAGCTGGGAGATCGGGCCGAAGCCGCCCTTGGTCGCACCGGAGATGGCCATCGTCGCCAGGCTGCCGGACGGGTCCATGCGCTTGCGCACCGCCGCTCCCACGGCCGCGGTCGTTTCCTGCCACAGCTCGATCACGCGCTCTTTCTGCTCCTGATCGGTGAGCAGGCCGCGCTGGTAGTCGCGGCGGACCGCTTCGACCTCTTCGAGCGTGTGAGCGATGATGTCCTGCTTCTCGGCCGGGACGGTGATGTCCGACACGGCGATGGTCGTCCCCGAGCGGGTGGCGTAGGTGAAGCCGATGTCCTTGATGGCGTCGACGACGGCCGGCGTGCCTTCTTCGCCGATGACATGGTAGACGTCGCCGACCAGCGCCTGCATCGAGCCCTTGTCCAGGACCCGGTTCACAAAGCGCAGCGGGTCGGGAAGGACGCGGTTGAAGAGCACCCGCCCGACGGTCGTTTCCAGCAGGCGGGTCTGCGGCTCAGCCAGGCGCAGCCCGGCCTCGTCATAGTTGGTCTCGCTCATCATCTTGATGCGCGAGTGGACCTCCACCTGCCCCAGCCGATAGGCCAGTTCGACCTCGTCCATGTCGGCGAAGGCGCGCCCGTCGCCGGGGTGCTTCCGGGCGTCGACGTCCATGGTCAGGTAGTACACGCCCAGGACCATGTCCTTGGACGGGGCGACGATCGGTTCGCCGTCGGCCGGTTTGAGCAGGTTGCGCGTCGACAGCATCAGCGAGCGCGCCTCTTCGACGGCCTTCTGCGAGAGCGGCAGATGGACGGCCATCTGGTCGCCGTCGAAATCGGCGTTGAAGGCGGCGCAGACGAGCGGATGCAACTGGATGGCCTTGCCCTCGACCAGGATCGGCTCGAAGGCCTGGATGCCCAGGCGGTGCAGCGTCGGGGCGCGGTTGAGCAGCACCGGGCGATCCTTGATGACCTCCTCAAGGACCTCCCAGACCTCCGGCCGCTCACGCTCGATAATGCGCTTGGCGCCCTTGACATTGGCAGCGTAGTTGTACGAGACCAGCTTCGAGATCACGAACGGCCGGTAGAGCTCCAGCGCCATCGATTTGGGCAGCCCGCATTGGAACAGCTTGAGCTGCGGCCCGATGACGATCACCGAGCGGCCCGAGTAATCGACGCGTTTGCCGAGCAGGTTGCGGCGGAAGCGGCCCTTCTTGCCCTTGAGCATGTCGCTGAGCGACTTCAGCTCGCGGCGTCCGCGCCGCGAGAGCGCCTTGCCGCGCTGCGAGTTGTCGATCAGCGAATCGACCGCCTCTTGCAGCATGCGCTTCTCGTTGCGGATGATCACATCCGGTGCGCCGAGCTCGACCAGCCGTTTGAGGCGGTTGTTGCGGTTGATGACGCGCCGGTACAAATCGTTCAGGTCGGAGGTGGCGAAGCGTCCGCCGTCGAGCTGCACCATCGGGCGAAGGTCGGGCGGGATGACCGGCAGGACGGTCAGGACCATCCATTCCGGCCGGTTCTCCGAGCGGCGGAGCGCCTCGACCACCTTCAGACGCTTGGTGGCCTTCTTCTTGCGCTGCTTGCTGCGGGTGGTGCGCACCTCCTCCCACAGCTCATCGGCCAGCTTGTCCAGATCGATCTGCCGCAGGATATCGTAGAAGGCCTCGGCGCCCATGTCGGCGCGGAACACCTGGCCCCACTTGGCCTTCAGCTCGCGGTAGCGCGTCTCACCCAGGAACATGAGCGGGATGATGCTGAGCAGATCTTCGCGTTCCTGGACCAGTTCTTCGCGCGCCGATGAACTGACGTCCTCGGCTGAATCGCGGATCTGCGACATCTCCAGATCGATCTCGGCCTTGAGCTTCTCGGCCTGCATCTTCAGGCGCTCGAGGTCCTGATCGCGCTTCTCTTTCAAGGCCGCCTCGGCCTGCTCGAGATACTCCTTGACGGCCTTCTGCACACGCGTCAGGTGGTCGTTGGTGACCACCTCGCCCTTGTCGGCGATCAACGAATCGAGCGCCTTGAACGGCACCGGGGCGCGCAGCTCCTTGCCGAGCTTCTCGCTCAGCGTGCGCTCGAGGCGCTGCCCTTCCTGGATCACCGGCTCGATCTTGGAGGCGACCTCTTCATCGAAGGCGGCCTTCAACTTGCGGCGGCGCTCCTCGATCTCCTCGACGCGCTTCTTGCGGTTGGCCTTGAGCTGGGCGATGCGCTGGTTGAGGACGTCGGTCTGCTCTTTCTCCAGACGGGCGATCTCGTCCTCAATGCGCTTGAGCGCCTTCTTGCGGGCGTCCTCGTCGACGTGAGTGACGACATACTGGGCGAAGTAAAGGACCCGGTCCAGATTGCGGCGCGAGACGTCCAACAGCAGCCCCAGATAGGAGGGCACGCGGCGCGTATACCAGACGTGGGCGACCGGCGCAGCCAGGACGATATGGCCCATGCGCTCGCGCCGCACCGACGAGCGGGTGACTTCGACGCCGCACTTCTCGCAAGTGATGCCCTTGAAGCGAATGTTCTTGTACTTACCGCAGTAGCACTGCCAGTCTTTCGTCGGGCCGAAGATGGCCTCGCAGAACAGGCCGTCCTTCTCCGGCCGCAACCGGCGGTAGTTGATCGTCTCCGGCTTGAGGACCTCGCCGTAGGACCAACTCAGGATGGTGTCCGGCGATGCCAGACTCACCCGCAGCGCATTGAAACCCTTCGATTCCACGCAAGCGCCTCCGTGAGGGAGATCACCGATCGGGCGGGACAACAGTCGAACAAACGTGCTACTCGGCGGACAAAGCAAAACGGGCGCATGAGACCGCTCGTCGCCTCAAGCGCCGCCTGGTGGCCTGCAACTCCTAGGGCAGGCAATTACACCGTATTATATGTCAGGGAATCACCCTGTCAAGGGCGACTTCGCCGACCGCCTCCGCCTTGACCGGTAGATCCAGGGTGAAGGTGCTCCCCACCCCCAGCCGGCTTTCAACCGAGACCCGGCCGCCATGCTGTTCGGCGATCGACTTGACGATCGCCAGCCCCAGGCCGGAGCCTTTCTCCCGCAGCGCTTCTTTGCGCTTGGCGCGGAAGAACTTCTCGAACAGACGCACCTGGTCCGCCGGCGCGATCCCCAAGCCGCTGTCTTGGACGCTGACCAGCTGCCGTCCATCTTGCTGGCGGGCGCGCACCGACACGCGCCCTCCCTGCGGGGTGTACTTGAGGGCATTGTCGACCAGGTTGGCGATGGCCTGGCGCAGCAGCGTCGGGTCGGCCTCGATCGAAGCCAGGTCGTCGGGGACATCTGCCTCCAGCGCGATCTGCTTGTTGGCCGCATGCGGACGGAACGAGTCGACCACCTCGCCGATGACCGCCTGGATGCGCACCGCCTCCAGGTTCAGGCCGATCCCGGCTTCGATCCTACCCAGGTCGAGCAGGTTGTCCACCAGATGGGCCATGCGATCGACGCTGCCCAGGATCTTGCCCACGAATTCCTCTTGCTTGTCGGTCAGCTCACCGACCATGCTCAGCATCGTCCCGTAGCCGCGCATCAATGTCAACGGCGCGCGCAGATCATGGCTGACCGTCGAAACGAATTCCGACTTGAGCTTATCGAGCTTCTTGTAATGGGTGATGTCACCCAGAACGCAAACCCGCCCGGCCGCCCCCGCACCGGCCCGGGCGATATCGGCCGCGGCGGCATAGAGCACGCGGCCGCCGGCCACCTCGATCTCCGCGGTGCGAATCTCCTCGCCCGTGCCGGCCAGCAGTTCGGCCACCTCCGGGGCGCTGACCCATTCGGCCGCGGCCTTGCCCATCGCCTCCTCCGGGCGGCCGCGCAGGACCACCTCGGAGGCCGGATTGGCCAATGACACGCGCCCCATCCCATCGGTGACGATCACGCCTTCTGGGGTAGCAGCCAGGATGGTGGCCAGGCGCATGCGCTCTTGCTCCGCGCGCTGATACAGACGCGCGTTGGCGACCGCCACACCCAGCTGCCCGGCCAGGATCGAGAGCAGGTTGACCTCGTCATGCGCAAACGTGTGCGGCGCGTGGTGGGCCAGCCAGAACGCGCCGACGAACCCATCCTTGCTCGTCATCGGCAGCGCCAGCAGCGCTTCGACCGGCGCTTGCAGCGTCTTGATATCCAGGATGGCGCGGGCCCGCGCCGGGTTGACCAGCATGAACTTGCCGCGCTGGCGGCACAAATCGAGGATCTGAGGGTCGAGCACGCTCCAATCGGCGGTGGAACTCCCGGCCTGGTAGGCCTCCGGCTCCGTCGGCGGCCCGCCCGGCAGCGGCAGCATCGTCAGCCGGACCAGATCCGCGCCGGTCAGCTGCTGGATGCCTTCCAGAATCGGCGGCAGCACCTGGTCGAGCGCGAAGCTCGAGGCGGTCCGCTGGCTGGCATTCAACAGCAGGTCGAGCTCCTCCAGGCGTGACTTGAGGCCCAGGCGCATGCGTTCGAAGGACGTCGCCAGCCGGCCGATTTCATCATCGCCGCTGACGCGCACCGGTTGGCCGAGGGTCCCACGCGCCATGGCCTCGGCCAGGCCGGCCATCTGCCGCAAGGGCCGGGTCAGCCGGCGGCTGCCGAAATGCACGACCACGACCAGCACCAGCCCGACGGCGGCCAGGATGGCTGCCAACTGAAGCGCGATCCGCACCGCCAGCATATCAACCACGCGCAGCGGCGTGGTGATGACCACGCGCCATGGGTACCCCTCGATGATGTGCACGTAGGTCAGGCGAGGCGTTCCGTCCGCGGCACTGTCGGCGTAGGGGACCTCGACCGTCGACTCGGGCGTGAGGAACGACCGGCCGACCTGCCCTCGGTCCGAGTGCGCCAGGATCATGCCCTGCGCGTCGAGCACGAAGCCCTCGCTGGGCGCCATGCTCCCCAGCAAGTTCAGGCTGGGCTGGAACATCGGGTTGGAGGCCAGGGCCACCCACCCCGCGGCGATACCGATCGGTGGTGAGCCTTCGCCGCCCAGCACCGGCCACAGGAAGACCAGCTCCGTCTGTCGCCGGGCGCCCTCGGGGAGCAACACCACCTCCTCGGGGATGCCCTGGGCGGCCGCCTCCAGCCCGACCTCCATCTCCATCGGCATCCCGCCATCCGGCTCCGCCATGGACGGGAGGGACGTCAGCAGGGCGCCGGCGGCGTCGTAGACAGCCAGGCGGCTGAAGAATGGGATCGAGCGCAGCGGCGCCTCCAGATCCGACTGGGCCAGCTGACCCGAGGCGATGCGCGGCGC
>Ga0105106_10001571_pt1 | contig 16460 bp, 15 predicted proteins | sample PPLLaktember2015_5_FD_79109 | JGI IMG/M metagenome (GOLD analysis project Ga0105106, IMG submission 79109) | Freshwater sediment microbial communities from Prairie Pothole Lake near Jamestown, North Dakota, USA - PPLs Lake P8 Core (1) Depth... | ecosystem: Environmental > Aquatic > Freshwater >...
CCTCGTCGACTGCCGCGCCGCCGGCGTCGAGGCCATCGACTGCCCCTACACCTTCAGCGACGTGAAGGGCGCGGCGGCGGACGCGCGCTACGCGCGGCGCCTGGGCTACCGCATGAAGAGCCTCGTGCATCCCGCGCACGCCCGGGCGGTCAACCGCGTGCTGCAGCCCGATCTCGCGCAGGCGAAGCGCATCGTCGCGGCGTTCGAGAAGGCGAGGGCGAAGGGCAAGGACCGCGCCAAAGTGGGCGGCGCGCTGATCGAGGTGCCGGTCTACGCCGCGGCGAAGCGGCTCCTCGGCAAGAAATAGCGTAGTCCCCGGCTAGCGTTCCACCGGCAGTCCTGCCGCTTTCCATTCCGGGAAGCCGTCCTCGAGCCGGCGCGCGCGCAGTCCCCGCTTCCGCAGCTTCTGCACTGCCTCGAAGGACATGAGGCAGTAGGGCCCCCGGCAGTAGGCGACGATTTCCTTGCGCTTGGGCAGGCTGCCGAGGCGGCTTTCGAGCTCCTTGAGCGGAACGTTCACCGCGCCCGGCAGGTGCCCGGCGGCGTACTCCTCCGGCGGGCGCACGTCGAGCACGAGGACGAGGCCGCGCTTGGCGCGGTCCAGCACCTCGCGGGCGGGCACCGCTTCGAGCTCGTCGCGGTGGCCGATGAAGTCGCGCACCAGCTTGTCCACCTCGGCCAGCCGGTTTTCCGCCACGCCGCGCACCAGCCGGCACATCTCCACCACGTCGTCCCCCGCGATCGCGTAATAGACGCGCTGCGCCTCCTTCCGCGAGGTGACGAGGGCGGCCTGGCGCAGCGCCTGCAGGTGCTGGGAGGTGTTGGCGACCGTCAGCCCGGTCATGGCGGCGAGCTCGTCCACGCTGCGCTCGCGCTGGGCGAGGAATTCCAGCAGCTGCAGGCGGTTACCGTTCGACAGCGCCTGCGCCACCTTGGCGATCGCCTGGTAAAGCGCCTGCTTCAAGGTTTCCGTTGACATCGCGTGGTCGTGTTCTCTATTATTCAACTGATCTATTGAATAAGCAAGCTATGGAATCGACCCTCCTGCAGCATGAGCCCTGGGTGCGCATGGGGGCCTTTGCGGCCGTCCTGCTCGTCATGGCGCTGTGGGAGGTCCTGGCACCCCGCCGTATTCTCGCGTACCCCCGGATTCTGCGCTGGCCGGCCAACCTCGGCATCGTGATCCTGAATGCGGCGCTGCTGCGCCTGGCGGTTCCCATGGCTGCAGTGGGCCTCGCGGCTGCGGCGAGCGAGCGCGGCTGGGGCCTGCTGAACCAGCTCGACCTGCCGCCCTGGCTCGGCCTCGCCGCCGCGGTGGTCGCCCTCGACCTCGTGATCTACATCCAGCACGTCCTGTTCCACGCCGTGCCGGCGCTCTGGCGCCTGCACCGGATGCACCACGCGGACCTCGACTTCGACGTGACCACCGGCGCGCGCTTCCATCCGCTCGAGATCCTGGTCTCCGCGGGCATCAAGCTCGCCGCCGTGGCGGTCCTCGGCCCTTCCGCCCTGGCGGTCCTCGTGTTCGAGGTGCTGCTCAGCGCCACGGCGATGTTCAATCACGGCAACGTGCGCCTGCCCGTGGCGGCCGACCGCTGGCTGCGCTGGCTCGTGGTCACGCCCGACATGCATCGCGTGCACCACTCCGCCGTCCCGGCGGAAACGAGCCGCAACTTCGGGTTCTGCCTGCCCTGGTGGGACCGGCTCTTCGGCACCTACCTCGCGCAGCCCGCCGCCGGGCACGAGCGGATGCGCATCGGCATCGCCGAGTTCCGCGATGCCGCGGAGCTGCGCCTGCATCGCATGCTGCTGCAGCCCCTGCGGGACGACAAGGCCGGCTATGAAGTACCTGTTCATTCTCAATGACCCGCCCTACGGCACGGAGCGCAGCTACAACGCGCTGCGCCTCGCCCGCAATCTCGCCGCGAAGGACGCCACGGAGATCCGCATGTTCCTGCTCGGCGACGCGGCCGCCTGCGCGCACGGCGGCCAGAAAGTGCCGCAGGGCTATTACAACGTCGCGGACATGCTGTCCGGGCTCGTGCGCCGCAACGGCGTCGTGAGCGTATGCGGCACGTGCATGGACGCGCGAGGCATCCGGGACGAGGAGCTCGTCCAGGGCACGGCGCGGGGCACCATGGACCAGCTCGCCGAGTGGTCCGCCTGGGCCGACAAGGTGCTGGTGTTCTGAGGGACGGCTAGGCGGGCAGCCCAGCCTTCAGCAGCGCGTCGCGATGGTGCGCGAGATCGCTCTCGCGCTTGTAGTGCAGGGTGGGTACGTAGTCCTTCTGCACGCTGAAAGCCGGCTTTTTCCTCAGGACGAGCTGAACCTGTCCGCTGGCGCGCGCGGCGTCGTCTGCCATCGCGAAGCAGGCGGCCAGAAAGGCGAGGTGGAACTCGTCGGGCTCGGCGATGCGCTGCACCGCGTCCGCCGCCTCGGCGTAGCGCCGCGCGCCGAAGAGGGCGCGCCCGAGATGGTTCCAGAAGCGCGCCGGATGATAGGGGTTGAGCCGCATCGCCTTGCGGATCCACTCGATGCCTTCCTCGGGCTGGCCGAGCCAGGTGAGGATCTCGCCCTGCTGCACGACGATGAGGTCGTCGTTCGGGTTGAGGCTGAGCGCGCGGCCCTGGTGGTAGACCGCCCGCTCGTAGTCGTGCTGGCGCAGCCGCAGGGCGGCGAGGATGCGGTGCACGTCGCTGTCGTTGTCGTCGAGCGCTGCCGCGGTGACCGCCTCTTCCTCGATGGCGCGCACCCCGGCGTCGGCGTCGCACCAGCCGTAGGTGAGCTGCTGGCCGACGATGCAGGCCTTCCAGGCGTGCGCGTGCGCGTACTTCGGGTCCAGGACGATGGCGCGCTCGATCAAGTGCATCGCCTTCAGGTTGCCCTCGCGCGTCGAGCGGTGATGCAGGGTCTTGGCCGTCGCCACGCACTCGTAGGCGGCCATGTTCTCCGTCGGCTTGCGCGCCGCGCGGTCGTGCGCCGCGGCCTCGACGCGCCCCGGCAGCACCGCCACGATCGCGTTGGTGACCTCGTCCTGGATGGCGAACACATCCTCGAGGTCGCGGTCGTAGCGCTCCGCCCAAAGATGCCGGTCGGACTCGGCGTCGATCAGCTGCACGGTCACGCGCACGCGCTTGCCTGCCTTGCGCACGCTGCCCTCGACGACGTATTGCACGCCGAGCTCCTGCGCCACCTTGCGCACGTCCACGGCCTTGCCCCTGTACTTGAAGGAGGTGTTGCGCGAGATGACGAGCAGCCCGTGGAAGCGCGAAAGGTCCGTGAGGATGTCCTCGGTGAGGCCGTCGGCGAAGAACTCCTGCTCCGGGTCGCCGCTCATGTTGGTGAAAGGCAGCACGATGATCGACGGCTTCGCCGCCCCCGCCGAGGCGGCGGCCGGCTGCATCGCCGGGTCGCCCGAGCGCACGCGGTACACGCGCACCGGGAGGGCGATGTTCTTCAGCGCGCGCTCGCCGAGGTCCTCGAAGGCGAGGTCGAGCTTGCGGCGCACTTCCTCGTACACCTTGGCCGAGACGCAGATGCCGCCGGGCTCGGCGAGCGCCTCGATGCGCGCGGCGACGTTCACGCCGTCGCCGTAGAGCCGACCCGCGTCGATGACGACCTCGCCCAGGTTGACGCCGACGCGGAACTCCAGGCGCCGGTTCTCCGGCAGCTTGCCGTTGCAGGTCTCGAGCTGCGCCTGCATCGCCGACGCGGCCTCGACCGCGCTGACCGCGCTCGGAAACTCGGCGAGCACGTTGTCGCCGGCCATGTCGACCACGCGGCCCTGGTGGCGCGTGATCACGCCGGCGACGAGCTCCCGGCAGGTCGCGAGCGCGCGCACGGTGCCCAGCTCGTCCTCGCTCATCAGCCGGCTGTAGCCTGCCGCGTCGGCGCTAAGGATGGCGGCTAGCTTTCGTTCCACGCGCATAGCTTACAGCAGCGACAAAGTAGACAAGACTGAGAAAAACCTCAGTGAGGGAGAGAGCACGAGATAACCCCTGCTCTCCCCAGGCCCGCGTCACGCCCTCGGCGAGGTAGGCGAGGATCAGCATGCTCGACCACTGGAAGGTGTAGCGCTTTCCCCTAAGGATTCCCCCGAGAGGAAAGGCGAGCGGCAGCGCCTTGAGCGCCATCAGCGAGCCGCCCGGCCGCAGCGGCGCGAGCCACAGCTCCCAGGCGAGGCAGAGCGCGATGAGCGCGCAAAGGGACGCGAAGGCAACGCGCCGCGCAGACTGCAGGACGTTCACTTCAAACGCAGCGCAAGCTCGGCAAGCCGGCGTCCCTGGGCGATGCAGAGCGTCCGCTCGTCGTCGCTCACCGGCTGGTCGTCGGCGAGGCCGGCGAAGTGGCTGGCGCCGTAGGGCGTGCCGCCCAAGCGCGTGGCGTTCAACTCGGGCTGCGTGTAGGGCAGCCCGACCACCAGCATGCCGTGGTGCAGGAGCGGCAGCATCATCGAGACGAGCGTCGTCTCCTGCCCGCCGTGCAGGCTGGCGGTGGAGGTGAACACGCAGGCGGGCTTGCCGGCGAGCGCGCCGCGCTGCCAGAGCAGTCCCGTCCCGTCGAGGAAGTGCTTGAGCGGCGCCGCCATGTTGCCGAAACGGGTGGGGCTCCCGAGCGCCAGCCCCGCGCAGTCTTCCAGGTCCTTCAGCTCGGCATAGGGGGATCCTGCATCCGGAACTGCTTTTTCCGGCACCCCTATGTTGGTCGAGACCTTCGGCACCGTCCGCAAGACCGCCTCGGTGCCGGGGACGCGCTCGACCCCCTCGGCGACGAGCTCGGCCATGCGCCGGACGGAGCCGCCGACGCTGTAGTACAGGACGAGGATCGAGGCCACGCCGTATGATAAGAGCAATCGATGCAGAAGAAGCCTGCCTGGCGCGGCTTCGCCGAGTTCATCCTCGCCGTGGCGCGCCGCTTCTACGATGAGCGCGGCCTGCAGGTGGCGGCGAGCCTCACCTACACCACGCTGCTCTCGCTGGTGCCCCTCTTCACCGTGGCGCTCGCGGTGTCGACCGCGTTCCCGGTGTTCGACGAGACGGTCGACGCGCTGCAGATGTTCGTGTTCGAGAACTTCCTGCCCGACGCGCGCGGCATCGACACCATCGCCGACCAGATCAACTCCTTCACGCAGAACGCGGGGCGCCTCACCGCGATCGGCATCGGCTTCTTCGCCGTGACCGCGATCCTGCTCATCCGCACCATCGACGACGCGATGAACGGCATCTTCCGCGTGCAGCGGCCGCGCCCGCCGCTGCAGCGCGTGCTCATCTACTGGGCGGTGCTGACGCTCGGCCCGGCGCTGGTCGGCGGCAGCCTCTCGGCGAGCTCGTTCGCGGTCGGCGCCTCCTTCGGCTGGCTGAACCTGGACATCCTCGCCGAGGCGGTGCTGCGCGTGCTGCCGTTCGTCTTCACCTGCGTCGCCCTGATGCTGCTCTACGCCGTGGTGCCCTACCGGCACGTGCCCTGGCGCCACGCGCTCGCCGGCGCCATCGTCGCCGGCATCGCCTTCGAGCTCGCCAAGCGCGGCTTCGCGCTGTACCTGGTGCGCTTCCCGACCTACACCCTCATCTACGGCGCGTTCGCCACCATCCCGATCTTCCTCGTCTGGATGTACCTGTCCTGGGCGGTGGTGCTCGCCGGCGCCGCGCTCACCGCGATGCTGCCCGCCTACTACATCCACGACCGGCGCGAAGTCGCCGGCGGCGATTTCATCGACGCCCTGGCGGTCCTGGGGGCGCTCGCCCGCGCCCAGCCCGACGGCAGGATCCTCACCCTGCGGCGCCTCACCGCCATGGTGCGCCTCATGCCGCACCGCTGCGAGGAGATCCTCGAGCGCAGCCGCAAGCTGGGCTGGACCACGCGCACCGAGAAGGACGGCTGGGTGCTCACGCGCGACGCGGCCAGCATCGGCGTCAAGGACCTGTTTCGCGCATTCGTCTTCGATGCCGAGGCCGCGGGCGTGGGCGACGCCGATCTCGGGTTATCGTTGAAGGAATACGCCGAAAAGGAAAAGCAATGACCCCGATCCCCCGCCGCAGCCGCCTCATCGTCGCGCTCGACGTGCCCACGGCCGACGAGGCGCGCGCGCTGGTGGAGCGCATCGGCGACGCGGCGGTGTTCTACAAGATCGGCCTGGAGCTCGCCATGGCGGGCGGCTACTTCGAGCTGCTCGAGTGGCTGGTGAAGCGCGGCAACCAGGTGTTCGTCGACCTCAAGTTCTTCGACATCCCCGAGACGGTGGGGCGGGCGGTCGCGGCGCTGCGCGGGCGCGGCGTCACTTTCGCCACGGTGCACGGCAACCAGGCGATGATGGAGGCGGCGGGCAAGGCGAAGGGCGAGGTGCGCATCCTCGCCGTAACCGCGCTCACCAGCCTCGATCGCGGCGACCTCGACGACCTGGGGTTCTCCTGCGACGTCGAGCGGCTGGTGCTTTCCCGCGCTCGCCGCGCGCTCGAGGCGGGGTGCGACGGGGTCATTTCCTCGGGCCTCGAGGCGCCGCGGCTGAAGGCGCAGTTCAAGGACAAGCTCGTCGTCGTCACGCCGGGCATCCGGCCGGTCGAGAACCGCGCCCAAGACCAGAAGCGCACGGTCGACGTCGCGCAGGCCTTCGCCAACGGCGCGGACTACATCGTCGTCGGGCGGCCGGTGCGCGAGGCCGCCGACCCGCGCGCCGCCGCGCAGGCGATCCAGGCCACCATCGCCACCGTGTTCCCCGCCGTGTTCCCGTGAGGGCCTTTTGTAGTGGCGCCGCTACAAGCGGATCATGCTTTTCGGGATAGGCGACCCGGGAGTCGGGCCCTAGCATGCATCCCCAATGTAACGGTTCCCCCCTTGCATACGCACTTCCCTCCCTTCGTGCGTATGTAGGCATACGACCCTGGTACCCCTACCGGGGTCTTTTTTTATGAGGGTCCTGTTCGTCACCCCGGAATGCGCGCCGCTCACCAAGACCGGCGGGCTGGGCGACGTGAGCGCCGCGCTTCCCGCCGCGCTGCGCGCGCTCGGGCACGACGTGCGCATCCTGATTCCCGGCTATCCCGCCGTCCTTGCCGCCTGCCCGGCGGCGCGGCGCGTGCATTCGCTCAGCAGTCCCGGCTTCGACGCCGCCGTCCTCGACTCGGGCGGCTTCCTGATCCTCGACTGCGCGCCCCTGTACCGCCGCGACGGCGGGCCCTACCAGGACGCCTCGGGCGCGGACTGGCCGGACAACCCGCTGCGCTTCGGCTTGCTCGCCAGGGCCGCGGCGCTCGTCGCGCGCCGCCTGCCGGCGGACGTCGTCCACGCCAACGATTGGCCCGCCGGGCTGGTACCGCTTCTCCTCAATAAAGAAGTTCCTTCCGTGCTGACCGTCCACAACCTCGCCTTCCAGGGCAACTTCGACGCGCTCTGGGTGCAGAAGCTCGGCCTGCCGCCGGAGTGCTTCACCATGGAAGGCGCCGAGTTCCACGGGCAGCTCTCGTTCCTGAAGGCCGGGCTCGCCTATGCGGACGCGATCACCACCGTGAGCCCGACCTACGCGCGCGAGATCCAGGGCGCCGAGCTCGGCTTCGGCATGGACGGGCTGCTCCGCCACCGCGCCGCGGCGCTCACCGGCATCCTGAACGGCATCGACATGGACCTCTGGGATCCTGCGAAAGATGGCTTCATCGACTTCCACTATGGAAGTTCTTCTCTGGAAGGAAAATCGCTCAACAAGGCAGCGCTGCAGAAGCTCCTCGGGCTGGAAGTGCGCGCCGATGTGCCGCTCTTCGGCGTGGTGAGCCGCCTGACGCACCAGAAGGGCACCGATCTCGTCGCGGCGGTGGCGCAGGAGCTGGTCGCGATCCCCGCGCAGCTCGCGGTGCTGGGCGCCGGCAATCGCGACCAGGAGGAGATGCTGTCGCATCTGAAGACGAAATTTCCTGGAAAAATCGGTGTGCAGATCGGCTTCGACGAGGGGCTGGCGCACCGCATCGAGGCGGGGGCGGATTTCTTCCTCATGCCCTCGCGCTACGAGCCCTGCGGGCTGAACCAGATGTACAGCCAGCGCTACGGCACGCCGCCCGTGGCGCGCGCGACCGGCGGCCTTGCCGACACCATCGCCGACGGGGAGACGGGCTTTCTCTTCGAGCGCGCCGAGCCCGGCGCGCTTCTCGCGGCGGTGCGCCGCGCCGCTACGCTATGGCGCGACGAGCTGCGCCGCCTCGCCATGCAGCAGGCCGGGATGGCGCGCGACTTCGGCTGGGCGCGCTCCGCGCGCCGCTATGCCGAGCTGTACGCGCGGCTCGCCGTGGATCGGCCAGCGGCTGTTCCATAGGTTGAAGCGCGGCTTGTGGCCCATCGCGTCCTGCTGCGCGGCGGCGAGCGCGGAGAGCGTGCCGACGTCGCGCCAGTAGGCGGGCTCCTCGAAGTCCTGCACGCCGGGGATGCTGTTCTTCGAGAAATCGTAGGCGTACACGCGCTCGGTGGCGCAGATGCGCGGCAGGAGGTCGCGGCCGAAGTCGGTGTGGCCCTCGGCGCGGCCTTCCTCGAGCAGGCGCTCGAGCACCTGCGGGTCGAAGAGGTAGTTGCCCATGGAGGCGTACGCGCGGCGCGAGTCGCCGGGGATCGACGGCACGGCGGCGCGCGGCTTCTCGCGGAACTCGCGCACGCGCCCGCCCGGCGTGGTGGAAAGCACGCCGAAGCTCGACGCCTGCTCGATCGGCACGGCGCACGCCGAGACGGACACGTCGGCGCGGTGCGCCCGGTGGAAGGCCACCATCTGGCGCACGTCCATGCGGTAGATGTGGTCGGCGGCGAAGACCGCGACCAGGTCCGGCGCGTGCGCCTGGATCAGGTCGAGGTACTGGTAGACGGCGTCGGCGGTGCCCTTGAACTGGCCGCCGAGCGTGTTGGTGCGCGGCAGCAGCACCTTGATCATGCCCTCGTCGGCGAACCACGGCGCCCAGGCGCCCTGGATGTGCTTCACCAGGGACTCGGGCTTGTACTGCGCCAGCACGTAGATCGTCGACAGCCCGGAATTCACCAGGTTGCTCAGCACGAAGTCGACGATGCGATAGCCGTTGGCGAACGGCAGCGCCGGCTTCGCGTGCTCCGCCGTCAGCGGATAGAGCCGCGTTCCCTCTCCGCCGGCCAGTACGAGGGTCACGATCTTCATCGGTCAGGCGCATGATATTTTTTCGTCGCTGCAGCGACTATCGGCCGGACTTGATTCCGGGTGTAGTGCGTCGCGTACCACGAGTAGTCGGGAAGCGACAGGAAATTCCGGCGGCGGCGATAGTGCGGCGGCGCGGCACGCCCTAGCATGGCCGCTCGACTCAGGGAAGGATCGCCGACCATGGCCTTCTCCAAACACCAATTGATCAGCGCACTTGTCGTTTCCGCAGCCGCGGCCGGCGCCGCCCTCGCGCCGCGCGTCGCCATTGCGCCGCCGCAGGACGCGCCGCTGCTCGCCTGCCTGCCGGCCGAGGCCGAGCCGGCGGAAACCGCGCTCGACGCCGTGCAGCAGGCGCTCGTCGGGCACCTGACGCGCCGCTTCCAGATCGCCGCCGAGCCGACCGCGCGCATCGTCGAGGCCGCCTACCGCACCGCCGCACAGGTCGGGCTCGACCCGCTGCTGGTGCTCGCCGTGATCTCGGTCGAGTCGCGCTTCAACCCGATCGCCGAGAGCGGCATGGGCGCGCGCGGGCTGATGCAGATCATCCCCAAGTACCACCTCGACAAGCTCGCCGCGCACGGCGGGGAGGACGCGGTGCTCGACCCGGAGAGCAACATCGCGGTGGGCACGCAGATCCTGCGCGAGTACGTGCGCCGCACCGGGTCGCTCGAGGCGGGGCTGCAGTACTACAACGGCGCCGCCTGGGACGAGGAGGCGCGCTACACCAACCGCGTCCTCTCGGAGCGCCGGCGGCTCGCGCTCGTCGCGCAGGCCGTCCAGGGCGTACGGGCCGGGATCTGACCTGACTTGAGAATCCTTCTGCTCTTCCTGGCGCTCGCGCCGGCCGCGGCGCTCGCCGGCGCGCGCGTCAGCGCCGAGGACCTGGCGCAGATCCGCGCCGTCATCCAGCAGCAGACGCTGGTGCGGAGCGCCGGGTGCCCGGTGTACCGCCCGGCGGCGGTGCGCTTCCGCGACCTGGTGCTGATCGGGCCGGAGGTGGTGCAGCAGGTCCAGGTGACCGACCGCGCCGGCGCGGTCTGGCTCGCCTACTACGCGATGCAGCGCCAGGAGGACGGCCGCTGGAGCACCAGCGGCTGCCGGCTGGTTCAGCCGGCCCGCGCCATTTCCGCATAGCTTTTCCTGAACGTTGTTTTTTCGCAGGTTCTGCATAATCTAGGCGCTGTGGAGGCGCCCGCGCGAAGCATCGTCGCACCGAGCTCGGTCTGGAGCGGCCGGCCGCGCCCGCTCGGGGCGACCTGGGACGGCGAAGGGGTGAACTTCGCCCTCTATTCCGAGCACGCCGAGCGCGTGGAGCTCTGCCTGTTCGACCCGAAGGGCCGGCGCGAGATCGAGCGCATCGAGCTCACCGAGCGCACCGGCTTCGTCTGGCACTGCTACCTGCCGGAAGCGCGGCCGGGCCTTCTCTACGGCTACCGCGTGCACGGCCCGCAGGCCCCCGAGCGCGGCCACCGCTTCAACCCGAACCGGGTGCTCCTCGATCCCTACGCGCGCCTCCTCGCCGGCCAGGTCTCGGCCGGCCTGGGCCGCTCGCGGGTCATCGATCCCGCCTTCAGCTGGGGCGGCGACCGGCCGCCGCGCACGCCGTGGCAGGACACGCTGATCTACGAGCTGCACGTCAAGGGCTTCACGCAGCGCCACCCCGGCGTGCCCGAGCAGCTGCGCGGCACCTACGCCGGGCTCGCCTCGGCGCCGGTGATCGAGCACCTGCAGCGCCTGGGGGTGACGGCGGTGGAGCTGCTGCCGATCCATGCCTTCATCGACGAGCGGCGGCTGCTGCAGCACGGGCTGCGCAACTACTGGGGCTATAGCAGCATCGGCTACTTCGCCCCGGAGATGCGCTACTCCTCGACCGGCACGCTCGGCGAGTTCAAGACCATGGTGAAGACGCTGCACTCGGCCGGCATCGAGGTGATCCTCGACGTGGTCTACAACCACACCGGGGAGGGCGACCACCACGGCCCGACGCTCAGCTTCCGCGGCATCGACAACCTCGCCTATTACCGGCTCGACACGCACAACCTGCGCCATTACGTCGACACCACCGGCACCGGCAATTCGCTCAACGCGAGCCATCCCGCGGTGCTCGCCCTCATCATGGACAGCCTGCGCTACTGGGCCGAGGAGATGCACGTCGACGGCTTCCGCTTCGACCTCGCCACCACGCTGGTGCGCGACCACAGCGCGTTCCTCGCCGCGATGGCGCAGGACCCGGTGCTCTCGCAGGTGAAGCTGATCGCCGAGCCCTGGGACCTCGCCCCCGACGGCTACCGGCTCGGGCGCTTCCCGCCGCCCTGGTCGGAGTGGAACGACAAGTACCGCGACACCGTGCGCGCCTACTGGAAAGGCGACGAGGCGATGCTGGGGGAGCTCGCGCACCGGCTCGCCGGCTCGAGCGAGGTCTTCGAGGCCACCGGCCGCGGCCCGAGCGCGAGCATCAATTTCGTCACCGCGCACGACGGCTTCACGCTGCACGACCTGGTGAGCTACAACGAAAAGCACAACGAGGCGAACCACGAGGGCAACCGCGACGGCGCGCACGACAACAGGAGCTGGAACTGCGGCGTCGAGGGGCCCGCAGACGATCCCTCGATAAGATCCCTGAGAGAAAGACAAAAGCGGAACTTCCTCGCCACGCTGCTGTTCTCGCACGGCGTGCCGATGCTCGTGGCGGGCGACGAGATGGGCCGCACCCAGCACGGCAACAACAACGCCTACTGCCACGACAGCAAGCTTTCCTGGCTCGACTGGGACCTCGATGCCGACGGACGCACGCTGCTCGAGTTCGTGCGGCGCCTCGCGCGCCTGCGCGCCGCGCACCCGGCGTTCCGCCGCCGGCGCTACTCGCGCAACATCTCCTGGCTCAATCCGGCCGGGGCGGCGATGAGCGAGGGCGAGTGGAAGCAGCCGCACGCGCGCTGCGTCGGGGTGTTCCTCTCCGGGCGCGAGCTCCCCGAGCGCGACGAGCGCGGCCGCCCGGTCGGGGACGACGACCTGCTGCTGCTCTTGAACGCGCACCACGACGCGGTGGAATTCGTGCTGCCGGGGGGCGGGCAGGGCCGCTGGGACGCGCTGGTCGACACGAGCTTCGCCGACGGCCTCGCCGAGGTGCGCGCCTACCCGAGCGCCGCCGCCTACCCGCTGCAGGGGCGCTCGGCGGTGCTCCTCCTCAAACCCAGCGCGTAAGGCCCATCTCGAAGGGGTGCGTCAGCGCCTCGTGGCGCGGGTAGACGCGGATGCGGTAGTCGAGCCGCCCGGACAGGCCGGGCTTCAGTTCGAGGGTGTAACGATGCTCCCCCGTTTCTTGAATATTTCCAGTCGAAGATAGTTCGTGAGTGTGCTGCAGCGCCGGGTGATCGCCGCCGCGCGCGAGCAGCAGCTCCACGCACACGTCGGCGGGCGCGAGGCCGTTCAGCTTCACCGCCATCTCGATCGGTACGCTCTCGCCGAAGCGGATGCGGCTGCGCGGCGCATCGAGGCGCCGCGCCGCCACGCCCGGCCACGCCGCGTGCACGCGCGCCTTCCAGGCCGCCACCGCGCGCGCCGTCTCGAAGTTGCCGGCGGCGTAGCGGTGGCCCTGGCGCGAGGCGGGCAGGTAGAAGCGCGACACGTACTCGCCGAGCATGCGCGAGGCGTCGTAGCGCGGCAGCAGCGACGCCATCGAGCGCTTGGCCATGCGGATCCAGCGCGCCGAGTAGCCGCCCTCGGCGCGCTTGTAGTAGAGCGGGATGACGCTGTCCTGCAGGATCTCGTAGAGCGTGCGCGCCTCCTCGCGGTCGCGCCGGTGGTGGTCGAGCTGCGGGCTCGCCGGCTTGATCGCCCAGCCGTTCTCGCCGTCGTAGCCCTCGTCCCACCAGCCGTCGAGGATGGAGAGGTTGACGACGCCGTTCATCCCGGCCTTCATCCCGGAGGTGCCGGAGGCCTCCAGCGGGTGCACCGGGTTGTTGAGCCACACGTCGACGCCGGAGACCAGGCGCCGCGCGATGTGCAGGTCGTAGCCCTCGAGGAAAATGAGCTTGCCCTGGAACTCCTCCTGCCCCGACATGTGCACGAGCGTGCGGATCAGCTCCTGCCCCGGCTCGTCCGCCGGGTGCGCCTTGCCGGCGAAGAGGAACAGCACCGGCCGCTCCTTGTCGCCGAGGATGCGGCGCAGGTTGTCGAGGTCGTTGAAGAGCAGCGTCGCGCGCTTGTAGGTGGCGAAGCGCCGGCCGAAGCCGATGGTCAGGACGTTCGGCTTCGCGGGATCGGCGTAGCGCAGCACCCGCTCCAGGTGCGACTCGCTGCCGTGGTTGCGCGTGTGCTGGAGCGCGACGCGGTAGCGCAGCATGTGCAGCAGGCGCGCCTTGATGTCCTGGCGCACGCTCCAGAAGATGTGGTCGGGGATGTCGCGGATCTTCTCCCAGATGCCGGGATAGCCCAGGCGGTGCATCCAGCCCACGCCGAGGAAGCGGTCGAGCACCTCGCTCCATTCGGGCGCGAGGAAGGTGGCGACGTGCACGCCGTTGGTGACGTGCGAGACCGGGTTCTCCTCGGGGGAGACCTCCGGCCAGTAGTCCCTGAGCATCTTCGCCGACACCCCGCCGTGGATGCGCGAGACGCCGTTGTGGTAGCGCGAGCCGCGCAGCGCGAGCGCGGTCATGTTGAAGTCGCCGCCCGCGGGCGGGCGCGCCAGCGCGGCGAGCTTGTCGGCGGCGGCGCCGAGCTCGCCGAAGCAGCTCTTCAGGTAGGGCGTGACGATGGCCTCGGGGAACTGGTCGTGCCCGGCGGGCACCGGCGTGTGCGTGGTGAACACCGTGCTCGAGGCCACCGCCTCCAGCGCCTCCTCGAGCGTCAGGCCGCCGGCGACCAGGCTGCGCAGGCGCTCGAGGATCATGAACGCGGCGTGCCCCTCGTTGATGTGCCAGACGGTGGGCGCGAGGTCCATCGCCGCGAGCGCGCGCACCCCGCCGACGCCGAGCACGAGCTCCTGCTCGACGCGCGTCGTGCGGTCGCCGCCGTAGAGGCGGTGCGCGATGTCGCGGTCGCGCTCGGAATTCTCCGGCAGGTCGGTGTCGAGGAAGAAAAGGCGCACGTGCCCGACGCGCGCCTGCCACACCTTGACGTGCAGCTCGCGGCCGGGGAAGGGCAGCGTGAAGCCGAGCTCGGTGCCGTCGGCGCGCTTCACCGGCGCGATCGGCATGTCGTCGAAATCCGAGTCGTGGTACTCGGCGCGCTGCTTGCCCTCCGCGTCGATCGTCTGCACGAAGTAGCCCTGGCGGTAGAGGAGACCCACGCCGACGAAGGGCAGCTGGAAGTCGCTCGCCGCCTTGCAGTGGTCGCCCGCCAGGATGCCCAGGCCGCCGGAGTAGAGCGGCAGGCTCTCGTGCACCCCGAACTCGGCGCAGAAGTAGGCCACCAGGTCCTCCGGGCGGAAGCCGCCCGAGCTCTTCTTGAACGGCGGCTCGGCGTGGTAGGCGTCGAAGGCCGCGAGCACGCGCTGCAGGCTGTCGAGGAAGGCCGGGTCGCCCGCCGCGTCGAGCAGGCGCTGCTCGTCGACCCTCTTCAGCAGCGCCCTGGGGCTGTGCGCGACCGCGTCCCAGAGCGTGGGGTTGAGCTTGGCGAAGAGCGCCCGCGTCGGGCGGTCCCAGCTGTACCAGAGGTTGGCGGCCAGCTCCTCGAGGCGCGCCAGGCGCTTCGGGATGCGAGGATTGACCTCGAGAGAGTATCGGGTGCCTGGTGGCTGCATGAACGAGTCGCGCGACAGCTTTCTTGCCTACCGCTTCACCGCTTGCCTGCCGCGGAAGCCGCAGATTGTACTCAAGGATTGTTGCCTGTCATCCCGTGCAAGGCCCGTGCCGTTGATCCGCGCGGTTCGCGCGCGTAAGGTATTGAAGTCATAGGTCCGGAGGCGCGTGTCGCCCGCGGCCCGGCCGGCGCGCAGCCGGCGCGATACCGGCCATGGTGGAGAGGGGGGCGGAAAAGGTGGAAATGTAACCGATCGGTTACATTCGCCCGTAGCCCGCCGCGGGCGACTCCAGCCGGTCGAGGGGGCTCTTCACCCCGCGCGCGCCGCGGTTCATGACGTGCGTGTAGACCATCGTCGTCGACACGTCCGAGTGGCCGAGCAGCTCCTGCACCGTGCGGATGTCGTAGCCGCGCTCGAGCAGGTGCGTGGCGAACGAGTGGCGCAGCGTGTGGCAGGTCACCGGCTTCACGATCCCCGCCGCGCGCGCAGCACGCTTCACCGCGCGCCCGAGCGTGTCCGGGTGCACGTGGTGGCGCCGCACCGCGCCGCTCTCCGGGTCCGCCGAGCGCAGCGCGGAAGGGAACAGGTACTGCCATCCCCACTCGCGCGCCGCGCGCGGATACTTGCGCGCGAGCGCGTGCGGCAGGAACACCTCGCCCAACCCCTCCTTGCGATCGCGCTGGTGCAGCGCCCGCACTTTGCCCAGGTGCGCCTGCAGCGGCTGCACCAGGCCCTCGGGCAGCATCGTCGCCCGGTCCTTCGACCCCTTGCCGTCGCGCACCAGGATCTGCCGGTAGGCGAAGTCGACGTCCTTCACGCGCAGCGTCAGGCACTCGATCTGCCGCAGCCCCGCGCCGTAGAGCAGTCCCGCCATGAGGCGCGCGCCGCCCTCGAGCGCGTCGAGCAGACGGCGCACCTGCGCCTCGCTCAGCACCGTCGGCAGCCGCACCGGCCGCTGCGCCCGCACCAGCTCGTCCAGCCACGGCAGCCTCGTCCCCAGCACCTGCTGGTAGAGGAAGAGCAGCGCCGACAGCGCCTGCCCCTGCGTCGCCGCCGCCACATCGCGCTCCGTCGCGAGCCAGCTCAGGAAGGCCGTCACCTCCGCCGCCCCCATCTGCGCCGGATGGCGCTTCCCATGGAAGAAGATGAACTGCCGGATCCAGTACCAGTACGCCTCCTCCGTTCGCCGGCTGTAGTGCCGCGCGCGGATCGCCTCCCGCACCCGCACCACTAGCCTTTTTTCCCCTCCGTCCGGCGCCGCCGGACTTTGCGCAGGCGAATCAGGGTCTTGTTCCGGAATCATCTGAATAACATGTCGCGTCGAAGCATCACACCCCACATAACGCGTTGATTCCGAGGAAGGTTGACTGTTCCGCCCAACAAGTCGCAACTAAGATAACCGGCAATGCTTCTGACTATTCAACGTTAGGCAGCACAAATGTCGTGGCCCATCGCCATAGGCCTAAGTCTGATCACAGCCCTGCTGATAATCGCAGTTGCGCTGAAGCCGACGGACATCGTCACATGGCTTCCTGGCTTTGGCATCGTTGCGGGGTTGGCTGTGATGGCTATTGGAGAGC
>Ga0105106_10001572_pt1 | contig 16455 bp, 13 predicted proteins | sample PPLLaktember2015_5_FD_79109 | JGI IMG/M metagenome (GOLD analysis project Ga0105106, IMG submission 79109) | Freshwater sediment microbial communities from Prairie Pothole Lake near Jamestown, North Dakota, USA - PPLs Lake P8 Core (1) Depth... | ecosystem: Environmental > Aquatic > Freshwater >...
ATGGGTTCTCATCTACTTGAAGTCAGGCGGAGGAACCACGCCCATCGAGATGATGTACTTCAGCGCCTGGTCGACGGTCATGTCGAGCTCGATCACGTCCTTGCGCTGGACGATGACGAAGTAGCCCCCGGTGGGGTTGGGCGTGGTCGGCACGTACACCGACAGGCAGTCGGGTGGAATGTGCTTCGCCACGCTGCCGCTCGGCGTGCCGGTCAGGAAGGCGATGGTCCACATGCCCTCGCGCGGCCATTGCACCAGCAGCGCTTTCCTGAACGCCTGGCCGCTCGAGGAGAACAGCGTGTCCGAGATCTGCTTGACGCTCGAGTAGATCGAGTTGACGACGGGGATGCGGTGCAGGATGTCGTGCCAGATCTCGACCAGCTGCGCGCCGAAGAAGTTGGTGGCGAACAGGCCCGTGAGCAGCACCACCACGATGGTGAGCAGCACGCCCAAGCCAGGGATGTGCACGCCCAGCCAGCTCTCCGTGCGCAGCTCGATCGGCAGCAGGAGCAGCGACTGGTCGAGCGCGTCGAAGATGAACTTCAGGACCCAGATGGTGATGACCAGCGGGATCCAGATCAGCAGGCCGGTGATGAGATATTTTTTCAATGCCCTGAAAACAAAACGGCCCGGCTCGCGCCGGGCCGGTGCGTGGAGTGGCTGCCCTTCAGTCGGTCGTGGCCGCGGTCTTGGGCTTCGTTTCGGTGCTCGTTTCGGTCTTCGTCTCGGTCTTCGTTTCGGTCTTCGTCTCGCTCTTGGCTTCGGATTTCTTCTCCGCCGGCTTCTTGCTCTTGAAATCGGTGGCGTACCAGCCGCTGCCCTTCAGCTGGAAGCCGGCCGCGGAGAGCTGCTTCTCGAAGGTCGACTTGCCGCACGCCGGGCACTGGCTGAGCACCGGGTCGGAGACCTTCTGCAGGAAGTCCTCCTGGTGGCCGCAAGCGGAGCAGCGGTACTCATAGATCGGCATGGGCGCGATTATATCGCTGATTCAGAAAGGAATGTCGTCTTCCATGTCGTCGAACTTGCCCGCCGGCTTCTTCGCCGCCGCGGGCTTCGGCTCGGCGGCGCGCGACTCCGCCGGCGCCGGTGCCCGCGCCTCGCGCTCGCCGCGCGGCTCGCCGCCGCCCTCGCGCCGGCCGAGCATCTGCATCACGTCGGCGCGGATTTCCGTCGAGTAGCGGTCCTGGCCGTCCTTGTCTTGCCACTTGCGCGTGCGCAGGCTGCCTTCCACGTACACCTGCGAGCCCTTCTTGAGGTACTCGCCGGCGATGGTGGCGAGGCGCCCGAAGAAGGCGATGCGATGCCACTCGGTCGCCTCCTTCATTTCGCCGCTCGTCTTGTCCTTCCACTTGTCGGTCGTGGCGACGCGGATGTTGGTAACCGCATCGCCGCTCGGCAGGTACTTGGTCTCCGGATCCGCTCCCAGGTTGCCGACGATGATTACCTTGTTCACAGAAGCCATGTCATATCTCCCCAGTCACAAGTTTGCGCACCCTGCTCTCGTCCCATTGGCCGGGCACGACCTTGAGCCGCGCGATGCGCTCCTGCGACAGCACCTCGGCCTCGCGCACGCCCTGCACGCGGGCGAGCGCTTCGCGCAGCCCCTCGAGATCGACTCCCGATGCGATGGTAAACGTCAGGCTCGAAAGCTCGTTGACCGCCGATGCAATCGGGCGCATGCCCGCGACCGCGATCAGCCAAAGGATGCATAGTAAGGCACACAGCGCAAATACCTCGGTAGTCCCGTAATTTTTCCCTACCCAGCCGCCCAACAGCCCGCCGAAGAACAGCCCGAGCGTCTGCGTCGTGTTGTAGATCCCGATCGCCGTACCTCGCGCGCGCGCCGGCGCCATGCGCGACACGAGCGAGGGCAGCAGGGCCTCGAGCACGTTGAAGGCGGCGAAGAACGCGACCAGGAGCAGCGCCAGCCCGGCGATCTTCGTCGTCCCCAGCGCAAAGGCGGCTTGTACCGCCGCCAGCAGCGCAACCGACCCGAGCATCACCGGCTTGGGCCGGTTGCGCCGGTCGGCGTAGAGGATCGGCGGCACCATGAAGGCGAAAGAGACCAGCACCACCGGCAGGTAGAGCATCCAATGGTCGGCGAGCCCGAGCCCCGCGTGCACGAGAAGCGGCGGCACCACCACGAACATCGCCATCTGCACGAGGTGCAGGATGAAGATGCCGAGGTTGAGGCGCAGCAGTCCCGCGTCGAGGAACACGCTGCGCGTCCCCAGCGCCGCCGGCGCCGCGCTGGCGTGCGGCGGCGCCTCGGGCACCAGCGAGCGCACCACGGGGATCGCGCCGAGCGAAAGGATCCCGGTGAGCGCGAACAGGCCGCCCATGCCGATCCACTGATAGAGCGCCGGCGCGGCGACGAGGGACAGCGCGAAGCTGAAGCCGATCGTCGCGCCGATCATGGCCATCACCTTGGTGCGGTGGTGCTCGCGCGTCAGGTCCGCCGCCAGGGCGACCACCACCGAGGAGATGGCGCCGGCGCCCTGCAGCGCGCGCCCGGCGATCGTGGTCCAGATGTCGGTCGCCGCCGCGGCAAGGAAGCTGCCCGCGGCGAATACTACGAGGCCGAGATAGATGACGGGCTTCCTGCCCCAGCGGTCGGAGGCGGCGCCGAACGGGATCTGCAGGAACGCCTGCGAGAGTCCATAGGCGCCGAGCGCGATGCCGACCAGCGTGAGGTTGTCGCCGCCGGCGAGCTGCGGCGCGTGCACGGCGAACACCGGCAGGATCAGGAACAGGCCGAGCATGCGCAGGCCGAACACGCCGGCAAGGCTGATGCCTGCGCGCAGCTCGGTGGGATTCATGGGACTGTGAACCGCAAAGGCAGGCGGGGGAAACGTGTCGGCGGGAATGCGAAGCGCGCTATAGTAGCAAGTTTACTTTCGCCCGGACCGCACCTCTCGATGGACAGCATCCGCACCTGATGGATTCGATACGGATCCGTGGCGCGCGCACGCACAACCTCAAGAACCTCAGCCTCGAGCTGCCCCGCGAAGCGCTCGTGGTGATCACCGGGCTTTCGGGCTCCGGCAAGAGCTCGCTCGCCTTCGACACGCTCTACGCCGAGGGCCAGCGCCGCTACGTCGAGTCGCTCTCGGCCTACGCGCGCCAGTTCCTGCAGCTCATGGAGAAGCCCGAGGTGGATCTCATCGAGGGCCTGTCGCCCGCGATCGCCATCGAGCAGAAGGCGGCGAGCCACAACCCGCGCTCTACCGTCGGCACGGTGACGGAGATCCACGACTACCTGCGGCTTCTCTACGCGCGCGTGGGCACGCCGTACTGCCCGGAGCACAAGCTCGCCCTGCAGGCGCAGACGGTGAGCCAGATGGTCGACCACCTGAGCGCGCTGCCCGAGGACACGCGGCTCATGATCCTCGCGCCGGTGGTGGCGGGAAGGAAAGGCGAGCAGGCGGACCTCCTGGAGGAGCTGCGCGCGCAGGGCTTCACGCGCGTTCGCATCGACGCACGCGTGCACGAGCTCGACAGCGCGCCGCGCCTGGCGAAGAACACGAAGCACTCGGTGGACGTGGTGATCGACCGCCTGCGCGTGCGCGCGGACGGCCGGCAGCGCGTCGCCGAGTCGCTCGAGACGGCGCTGCGCCACGCCGACGGCAAAGCGATCGCGGTCGAGGTGGAGTCAGGCAGGGAGCACCTGTTCTCGGCCAAGTTCTCCTGCCCGGCCTGCGACTACGCGCTGCCCGAGCTCGAGCCGCGCCTTTTCTCCTTCAACAACCCGATGGGCGCCTGCCCGCGCTGCGACGGGCTGGGCGCGATCGAGTTCTTCGACCCCAGGCGCATCGTCGCGCACCCGAACCTGTCGCTCGCCGCCGGCGCCATCCGCGGCTGGGACCGGCGCAACCACTTCTACTACTCGATGCTGCGCTCGCTCGCGCGGCACTACGGCTTCGACGTCGAGCAGCCCTGGGAGATGCTCGACGAGCGCGTGCAGCGCCTCATCCTGGAGGGCTCGGGCAAGGAGAAGATCGCCTTCCAGTACCTCTCCGAGCGCGGCCGCACCACGGTGAAGGAGCACGCCTTCGAGGGCGTGGTGCCGAACCTCGAGCGCCGCTACCGCGAGACCGACTCGATGGTGGTGCGCGAGGAGCTCGCCAAGTACGTCAACACGCGCACCTGCCCCGAATGCGAGGGCGCACGGCTGCGCCGCGAGGCGCGCAACGTGTTCCTGGCGGACAAGACGCTGTTCGAAGTGTCGCGCTGGCCGCTTCGCATGACATTGGATTTTTTCAAGAACTTGAAACTCGAAGGCGCTAGAGGCCAGGTCGCGGAGAGAATCATCCGCGAGATCGCCAACCGCCTGGAGTTCCTGGTCGACGTCGGCCTTGAATACCTGGCGCTCGAGCGCGCCGCCGATTCGCTCTCCGGCGGCGAGTCGCAGCGCATCCGCCTCGCCAGCCAGATCGGCTCGGGACTGACCGGGGTGATGTACGTGCTCGACGAGCCCTCGATCGGGCTGCACCAGCGCGACAACGCGCGGCTCATCGACACGCTGAAGCGCCTGCGCGACCTCGGCAACTCCGTGATCGTGGTCGAGCACGACGAGGAGGCGATCCGCGCCGCCGACCATGTCGTCGACATGGGTCCCGGCGCCGGCGAGGCCGGCGGGCGCATCGTCGCCGAAGGTTCTCCGGACGACATCGTTTCGAACCCCGAGTCGCTGACCGGCAAATACCTCAGCCGCGCGCTTGCCATCCCCGTGCCGGCGCGCCGCCGCCGTGCGAAGGAAAGAATTTTCCTGAAGAGTGCACATGGAAATAATTTGAAGAACGTGGATCTCGAGCTGCCGCTCGGGCTGCTCGTGTGCGTCACCGGCGTCTCGGGCTCGGGCAAGTCCACGCTCATCAACGACACCCTCTACGCCGCGGTGGCGCGCCATCTCTACGGGTCGAGCGCCGAGCCGGCCCCGCACGAATCGATCGCCGGCCTCGAGCAGCTCGACAAGGTGGTGGCGGTGGACCAGAGCCCGATCGGCCGCACGCCGCGCTCCAATCCCGCCACCTATACCGGGCTTTTCACCCCGATCCGCGAGCTCTTCGCCGGCGTGCCCGAGGCGCGCACGCGCGGCTACGACGCCGGCCGCTTCTCCTTCAACGTCAAGGGCGGGCGCTGCGAGGCCTGCCAGGGTGACGGCGTGACCAGGGTCGAGATGCACTTCCTGCCCGACATCTATGTGCCCTGCGACGTCTGCCACGGCAAGCGCTACAACCGCGAGACGCTGGAGATCCGCTACAAGGGCAGGAGCATCCAGGAGGTGCTCGAGATGACGGTCGGCGAGGCCGCCGGGTTCTTCTCCGCGGTGCCCTCGATCGCGCGCAAGCTGCAGACGCTGATCGATGTAGGGCTGGGCTACGTGTGCCTGGGCCAGTCGGCCACCACGCTCTCCGGCGGCGAGGCGCAGCGCGTCAAGCTCTCCCTCGAGCTCTCCAAGCGCGACACCGGGCGCACGCTCTACATCCTGGACGAGCCCACCACCGGGCTGCACTTCCACGACATCAAGCTGCTGCTCGAAGTGCTGCATCGCCTCCGCGACGCCGGCAATACGGTGGTGGTGATCGAGCACAACCTCGACGTCATCAAGACCGCGGACTGGATCGTCGATCTCGGCCCGGAGGGGGGCGACGGCGGCGGGGAGATCGTCGCCGCCGGCACCCCGGAGCAGGTGGCCCAGGTGAAAGCGAGCTACACGGGGCAGTACCTGGGGAAGGCCTTGACATTAACGAACGTTCGTACTATTTTTACGGCCCATGGCACCGATCACCCCGACGACCAAGGGCGAGCAGACCCGCGCGGCCATCCTCGACGAGGCGCTCAGGGTCGCAAGCAAGCTGGGTCTTGAGGGCCTGACGATCGGCGGCCTGGCGGAGGCGACCGGCATGTCGAAGTCGGGGCTGTTCGCGCATTTCGGCTCGCGCGAGGACCTGCAGCTCGCCGTGCTCGAGCACGCGGCGCAGCGCTACGGGGAAACGGTGCTGATGCCGGCGCTGAAGATCGAGCGCGGCCTGCCGCGGCTGCGTGCGATGTTCGCGCACTGGCTGGACTGGACCCTCGCCTCGGGCCTTCCCGGCGGCTGCATCATGATCGCCGCCGCGGCGGAATACGACGACCGCCCGGGCCCGATCCGCGACGCCGTGATCGCCAACCAGCATCGCGGCAACGCCGTGACCCGCAAGGCGGTGCGCCTCGCCATCGAGGAAGGCCACCTGAAGACCGATACCGATCCCGAGCAGATCACCTTCGAGCTGCTCGGCATCGTGCTCGCCAGCCATAACCACCGTCGCCTCCTCGGCGACAGGGAAGCGCGCAAGCGCGCGCTGAAGGCGTTCGAGGAACTCGTCGCGCGCCACGCCACCGGCAAGATCGCCGCTTAAGAAAGGAGCCCCTGCCATGCCCGCTGCCCTCTCTCTTCCCAGGATTAGCACGAACGTTCGGTTCGCCGCCTCGGCGCTCCTGGCGCCCGACCTCGCCGGCGCGTGGGCCGAGCGCCTGTTCCTCACGCCGCCGCGGCCGAGAGACGCCGCGCTTACTGCTTTGGATCTGGTGGATGCGAAAAGCGGCTTGCTCGAGCACAAGGGCCGCGCGATTGCCACCTGGACCTGGGGCGCGCGCAGCCGCGAAGCGCCCGCGGTGCTGCTCGCGCACGGCTGGGGCGGCAACGCGGCGCAGATGCGCGGCTTCGTCTTCCCGCTGCTCTCGGCCGGCTATCGCGTCGTCGCCTTCGACCAGCCGGCGCACGGCGTGTCGGAAGGCAAGCTGAGCGGCCTGCCGGATTTCGCCGAGGTGCTGGCGGAGGTGGCCTGGCACGCGGGCGAGTGCCAGGGCGCCATCCAGGGCGTGGTGGCGCATTCCATGGGCGGCGCCGCGACCGCGCTCGCCATCGCGCGCGGCCTGCCGGTGCGCCGTGCCGTAATCATCGGCACCTCCCTCGACGTCGGCGCCTACGCGCGGCGCTTCGCGCGCTGGCACGGCATGCCCGAGCGCGTGCGCGAAGCGATGCAGGCGGCGATCGAGGAGCGCTTCGGCGTGCGCTGGTCGCAGCTCGACGTGGCAAAGCTCGCGCCGCGCCTCGCCGCGCCGGCGCTGGTGATCCACGACTGGGACGACCGCGCAGTGCCGTGGAGCCAGGGCGCGGAGCTGGCGCGCCACTGGCCCGGCGCACAGCTCATGACGACCCGCCAGCTCGGACACCGGCGCATCCTGCAAGACGAAGCCGTGACGCGCGCGGCGGCGGACTTCATCGCCGGGCGTCCCTCGCTGCCGAACCCGGCGCCGCTGTACTAATGGACAGGTCCCTGCACGTCTCCTGGAACGACCCGAGCATCCTGTCGGACGCCGCGCGCTCGATGTCGGGCATCGAGTTCCTGCAGTCGATCCGCGACGGCCGGCTGCCCGCGGCGCCGATCGCCGAGCTCCTCGGCATGCGGCTCGCCGAGGTCGAGCGCGGACACGCCGTCTTCGAGGTGACGCCGGCCGAGCACCACTACAACCCGATCGGCGTGGTGCACGGCGGGCTGGCGATGACGCTGCCCGACTCGGCGATGGCCTGCTCGGTGCAGACCCACGTCCCGGCCGGCGCCGGCTACACGACGCTCGAAGTGAAGGTCAACCTGGTGCGCCCGATCACGATGCAGACCGGGAAGCTGCGCTCGATCGGCAAGGCGGTGCACGTCGGCAGCCGCATCGCCACCGCCGAAGGGCGGCTCGAAGACGCGTCAGGCAAGCTCTACGCCCACGGCACGACGACCTGCATCATATTGAATGGCGGCTAGACCCGCGCCGCTTACCTCATCCTAAACGGCGGCTAGCGCCTCGCCGCGCAGCGCGAAGCGCCGCTCGTGGTGTTCCGCCAGGCTGGCGCGGTGGCCAATCGAGACCAGGGTCGTGTTGTTCAGTTTTTGTTTCATGAGGCGATAAAGAACGTCCTGCGCCTCCTCCGGCAGCGACGCGGTCGCCTCGTCGAGGAACAGCCAGTCGGGACGGATGAGCAGCGCGCGCGCGAACGCGAGGCGCTGCTGCTCGCCGCCGGAGAGCACCTGCGCCCAGTTCTCGCTCCTCTGCAGGTCGGCGGCGAGATGCCCGAGCCCGACGTCTTCCAGCGCCCCGGCGACCTGCTGGTCGGAGAATTCCTTGACATCCGAGGGATAGCACACCGCGAACTTGAGCGCGCCGATCGGCAGGTAGGGCTTCTGCGGCAGGAACAGCAGCTTCGCACCCATCGGCAGCCGGATGCGGCCCTTCCAGTACGGCCAGATGCCGGCGAGCGCGCGGAACAGCGTCGACTTGCCGGCGCCGGAGGGGCCGCTGACAAGGACGTTTTCGTTCTTCGCGAACTTCAGGGAAGTCGGGCTCAGCAGCGGCTTGCCCTGCGGCAGGGCGACGGCCAGCCCCTCGAGCGTCAGCGAAGCGTCCTCGCCCTCGACGCGGTCGCCGTCGAGCTGGTCGGCCTCCTCGCGCACCGCGGCGAGCGAGGCCGAGAACCCCGTGAGCCGGTCGACCGTCGCCTTCCACTGCGCGAACATGCTGTAGGCGTCGATGAACCAGGAGAGCGCCGTCTGCACCTGGCCGAACGCCGAGGAGATCTGCATCAGGCCGCCGAGCTGGATGGCGCCGGAAAAGTAGCGCGGCGCGGCGACCACGAAGGGAAAGATGACCGCCAGCTGGTCATAGGAGATGGTGAAGAAGCCGAGCTGCTTCTGCTTCTTCATGATGCTCCACCAGTTCGTGATGACGCCGGCGAAGCGCCCGCGGAAGTTCTCGAGCTCCTCGTCCTCGCCGCGGTAAAGCGCCACGCCTTCGCTGTTCTCGCGCAGCCGCACCAGGGAGAAGCGATAGTCGGCCTCGAAGCGCTGGCGGTCGAACTCCAGGCCGATGAGCGGTCTTCCGATCTTGTGCGTGAGCCAGGTGCCGAGCGCGGCATAGAGGACCGCGAACCAGACCATGTAGCCCGGGATCGAGATGCCCATGATTTCGAGCGCCCCCGACAGCGTCCACAGGATGGCGACGAAGGAGGCGAGCGTCACCACCGCCGAGAGCAGGCCAAGGCCCAGCTGCAGCGTGAGCTGCACGAACAGGCGCAGGTCCTCGGCGATGCGCTGGTCGGGGTTGTCCGTTCCCCGGTCGAGGAGCTGCAGCTTGTAATAGGCCCGCCCCGCCAGCCAGTCCTGCAGGTAGCGCTCGTTCAGCCACTTGCGCCACTCGATCTCCAGCATCTGGCGCAGGTAGACGCGATACACCGCGAAGCCGATGTAGAGGAAGGCGAGGAACGTGAAGTAGCCGAGCAGGCGGTAGAAGTCGTCGGCGCGCTTCTCCTGGATGGCGTTGTAGAAATCGTTGTACCAGCTGTTGAACTGCACGTTCAGGAAGACCAGCCCGAGCGACAGGCCGACCACGGCGGCGAGCAGCGCCAGTCCTTTGCTGCGCTGCTCCGAAACCCAGTAAGGGCGGGCAAGGGCCCAGAAAGCCGTTACAAATCGCGTGGTTCGCATGGATCACCTGAGAAAAAATCTGAGGCAGTTTACAGAACGCCGATCGCGGGGTAACAATTCCTTCCAATGTCTTCGGGCCGGGTTTTCCGCTTCGCACCCACTCCTGAGCACCCGGTCAAGCACCTGTTTGTCTTCCTGCACGGCTGCGGCGCCACCGCGCAGTCGATGATCCCGATCGCGTTCAAGTTCCAGGCCCGCTTCCCGAGCGCGGCGCTGGTGGTGCCGAGCGGCTTCAACCCGGATGCGCGCGGCGGCGTGGCGCAGGACTGGTACCCGACGCGCGGCCTGAACTGCGACAACCACCGCGAGCGCGTCGCGGCGGTGCTGCCCGACGTCGAGGACCTGGTGCGCCGCGAGCAGACCAACTTCAGCGTGGCCGCGAACCGCACGGTGCTGATCGGCTTCTCGCAGGGCGGCACGGTCGCGCTCGAGGTGGTGAAGTCGCCCGGCGTCGCCGGCGCCGTCGTCGCGTTTTCCGCGCGCTACGCGCGCCTGCCGGGCCGCGAGGCGCGCATCCAGTCGCGCATCCACCTCGTGCACGGTGAGTTCGACTCGGTTGTCTCGCGCGTCTACGCCGAGCGCGCCGCGCGCGTGCTCTCCGGCCTGCACGTGCCGGTGACGCTGGACATCGTCGAAGACCTCGGCCACGCGCTCTCGCACCGCGCCATCAGCCTGGGCTCGCTGCGCCTGCTGCAGGGCATCTACGAGGGGCGGCGCGCCACGCTGCATTGAAAGAGGGCATCGTCCTCTTCGCTCGTGGCTCGCGCGACCGCGGGTGGGCCGCGCCTTTCAGGAAGATCCTGAAGCGGCTGCACGAAGATCTTCCAGAGGCGGAAATCCGCCTCGCTTACCTCGAGATCATGAAGCCATCGCTCGGCGAAGCGCTGCGCGAGCTCGCCACCAAGGGCGTGAAGAGCATCCGCATCGTGCCGCTCTTCCTCGGCTATGGCGGCCACATCAAGAAGGACCTGCCCGCGCTCGTCGCCGCCGCCGATCCGCAGGTGAAGGTGACCATCGAGGCGCCGGTGGGCGAAGCGCCGCAGGTGATCGAGGCGATCGCCGCGCTAATCGGGCGCCGCGCCTAGCCTCTTCAGCATCGCCATCACCGCCTTGATCTGCGCAGCCTCCTGGGTGTGGTACTGCTCACCGGTGTAGCCCCACCAGTCCCAGCAGCCGCGCGGGTTGAAGGCAAAGAAGCTCCAGCTCGCGACCGCCTGCGGATAGAGCACGAGCAGGCGGTTCGTCTCGGCCCAGCGGTTGTAGCCGGCGTCGCGCACGAACTTCTCGCCCACCTCCCCCGCGCTCTGGCGGCAGCCGTGGAAGGCGACGTGCACGCGGCAGCGCCCCTTCTCGCAAACCTTCGGCACGTAAAGGTAGCCGGTGGCGCCCATCCTCGCGCCCGCGGCGTAGGGCTCCTGGTCGAACTGCAACAGCCGTCCCGCCGGCTTGGCGGACGGATTCCTGAGCGGTCCCATGATGTGCTTCAGCAACTCGCCCGCGGCGTCGTAGTCGCAGTCGTTGATGTACGGGTCGCGCGTCGCGGCGCAGTCCCTGGTGCCGGCGTCCTCGGTCACCATCGCGTGGCCGGCGGGCCGGTGGTCGACGAGCTCCGCCTTCACCTTGTAGAAGCCGTAGTACTCGCGCAGCCCCTGCACCACGGCCGGGTAGACGGTGCGATCGCGCCTGCCGTGGAAGAGCCAGACGCGCGCCGAGGCGAGGTTGGATGTGGGATCGATGCGCTCGGCCTTCGCGAGCGCGTCGGTTTCCCGCTGCAGGAGCTTCGTATCCGGGAGCGGGCTCCATCCGCCGGGCGTCATGCAGTTGTAGAAGGCGGTCCACAGGCTGCCTTGGGCGCAGTAGTAAGGGCCGCCCGCGATCACCCCGACGCCTTTGACCTGCTTCGAGTGCGCGATGTGGAGCTGCACCGCCATGTAGCCGCCCGCAGAGAGCCCGGAGGCCGTGATCGCCTTCGTATCCGCGCGCAGCGCCGGCAGCGGCTCGGCGAGCGCGGCGGAGCCGAAAAGAAGAAAGAGGAAAAGGAGGCTTTTCGTCGGTCAGCTCATCAGCTCGGGCAAGTCCTTGTACAGCTCGAGCGCCTCGGGATTGGCGAGCGCGTCGGTGTTGCCGATCGGCATGCCGTTCACCGCCGAGCGCACCGCGAGCTCCACCACCTTGCCGTTCTTGGTGCGCGGAATGTCGCTCACCTGCACGATCTTCGCCGGCACGTGGCGCGGCGAGGCGTGGTCCCTGATCTCGGCGCGGATGCGCTCCTCCAATTCCTCGTCGAGATTTTGATTTTTTAGTTTTACAAACAAGATCACCCGGGTGTCCGTCGGCTTGTCCGGCGGCCAGAGCTGGCCGATGGCCACCGCCTCCTCCACCTCCGCGATGCGCTCCACCACGCGGTAGATCTCCGCGGTGCCGATGCGCACGCCGCCCGGGTTGAGCGTCGCGTCCGAGCGCCCGTAGACGATCATCGTGCCGCGCTCGGTGAGCTCGCTCCAGTCGCCGTGGCACCAGACGTTCGGGTACTTGTCGAAGTAGGCCGCGTGGTAGCGCTCGTCGCCGCGGTCGTTCCAGAAGCCGAGCGGCATCGACGGGAAGGGCCTGGTGCAAACGAGCTCGCCTTTTTCGTTTACGACCGGTTCTCCTTGTTCGTTAAAGACTTCGACCGCCATGCCCAGAGACCGGCACTGCATCTCGCCGCGGTAGACCGGCAGCACCGCGTTGGCGTCGGCGAACGCGGCCATGATGTCGGTGCCGCCCGAGATCGAGGAAAGGCACACGTCCTTCTTCACCGCGTCATAGACATAGTCGTAGCTCTCGGCGGAGAGCGGCGAGCCGGTGGAGAGCAGCATGCGCATGCCGGGCAGGTCGTAATGGTCGCGCGGGCGCACGCCGCGCTTGGCGATGGCGTCGAGGAACTTGGCCGAGGTGCCGAAATGCGTGATGCGCTCGCGCTGCGCGTACTCGAAGAGGATGCGTCCGTCTTTCGCGAACGGCGAGCCGTCGTAGAGCATCACGGTCGCCTCGGCCATGAGCGCGCCGAAGAGCAGGTTCCACACCACCCAGTTGGTGGTGCAGTAGTAGAAGAAGCGGTCGCCCGCGCGCAGGTCGAACTGCAGCTTGTACATCTTCAGGCCCTGCAGCAGCGAGCCGCCGGCGCCGTGCACGATGCACTTGGGCTTGCCGGTGGTGCCGGAGGTGAACAGGATGTACGCCGGATGGTTGAACGGCAGCTGCGCGAAGGCGATGTCGGCGGATTGATAGCGCCGCAGCCACTCGTCCAGGCGCACCGCCTTCGGGATGTCCGAGACGTCGACGTCGGGGTCGAGGTGCGGGACCACGATCACCTTGCGCACGGTGGGCAGCTGCTCGACGATCTCGCGCACGCGCGCGAGCGAGTCGTGCTCCTCGCCGTTGTAGCGGTAGCCGTCGGCGCAGAACAGGACCTTCGGCTCGATCTGGCCGAAGCGGTCGACCACGCCGTCGACGCCGAAGTCGGGAGAGCAGGAGGACCACACCATGCCCTGCGAGAGCGCGGCGAGGGCGAACAGCCCCGCCTCCGGGATGTTCGGGATGAACGCGGCGACCCGGTCGCCCGAGCGCAGGCCGAGCGCCGCGAGCGCCTGCACCGCGCGCGAGACGTCGGTGGTGAGCTCCGAGTACGAAACGCGGCGGCGAAAGCCGCTCTCGTCCCAGAACACGAACGCGTCGCCGCGGTCGCCGCGGCGCATCATGTTCTCGGCGATGTTGAGCCGCGCCTCGGGGAACCACTTCGCGCCGGGCATCTTGTCGCCGTCGACCAGCACGGTCGAGCCCTTGCGCGAGGCGATCAGGCCGCAGAACTCCCACACGTCGGACCAGAAATCCTCGGGGTGGTCGATCGACCACCGGTAGAAGTCGGGGTAGCTGTTCAGGTCGAGGTGGCGCTTTCGCACCACCTGGCGCGCGAATTGCGTGAGGTGCGCCTGCTCGATCGCCTGCTCCGACGGGGACCACAGCGGTTTCATGGGCATTTCGCTAGGATTGGGCGCTGATTATAGTGAACCTGGACTTGCGCTCCGCCATCGCCGGGCTGCACCGCATCGCCGAAGCCGAGGCGGTGGGCCGGTTGCGCACGCTGCAACCCTCGCTCGAGGCTTCGCGGCGCATCCACGCCAGGGCGCTGCGGCTCGCCGAGCGTGCGCGCGCCACGCCGCCCGGCGCGCTCTCGGCCGAGTCGTTCCTGCGCCATTACGGACTTTCCACCCGGGAGGGCGTGGCGCTCATGTGCGTCGCCGAGGCCCTGCTCAGGATCCCCGACGCCCAGACCGCGGACGCGCTGCTGCGCGACAAGCTCGCCTCGATCGCCTGGAGCACCGCCAGCGCCACCGACTGGGCGCTGATGCTGACCGGCACCCTCACGCGATGGCACGACGAGCCGGCGCAGCTGAAGCGCCTCATCGCGCGCCTGGGCGAGCCGGTCGTTCGCGCCGCGGTGCGCCAGGCGATGCGCATCCTCGCCGAGCAGTTCGTCCTCGCCGAGACCATCGAGGCGGCCGTGGCGCGCGCCAGCGAGCGCGCGCCCTACCGCTTCTCCTTCGACATGCTCGGCGAAGGCGCCCGCACGGCGGACGATGCGGCGAACTACTTCGACGAGTACCTGCACGCCATCCGCGCCGTGTCCGCGCCGCATGCCATCTCAGTCAAGCTCTCGGCCCTGCATCCGCGCTTCGAGGAAGCGAAGCGCACGCGGGTCTTCGCGGAGCTGCTGCCGCGGCTGAAGCAGCTGGCGAGTGCCGCGCAGGCGCGCAACATCGGCCTGACCGTCGATGCCGAGGAGTCCGAGCGGCTCGAGCTCACCCTCGATCTTTTCGAAGCCACCCTCTCCGCCGACTGCACGGCCGGCCTCGCGGTGCAGGCCTACCAGAAGCGTGCGGTGGCGGTGTGCGACTGGCTCGTCGCGCTCGGCCGCTCCATGCACAAGCGCCTGCCGATCCGCCTCGTCAAAGGCGCGTACTGGGACAGCGAGATCAAGCGCGCGCAGCAGCTCGGCATGCCCGACTACCCTGTCTTCACAAGCAAGGCCGCGACCGACCTGTCCTTTGTTGCGTGCGCGAGAACGCTTCTGCAGGCGCCCGGCGCGATCTACCCGGCATTCGCCACGCACAACTGCCGCACGGTGGCGACCATTCTCGAGCTCGCCGCGGATACGGATTTCGAGTTCCAGAAGCTGCACGGGATGGGCGACGCCCTGTACGACGTCCTCCTCGCCGAGCGCAACGTGCCGGTGCGCGTCTATGCGCCGGTCGGAAGCTTCAACGAGCTGCTGCCCTACCTCGTGCGGCGGCTGCTCGAGAACGGCGCCAACACCTCGTTCGTGCACCAGATCGCCGACCCCGACGTGCCGCTCGAGGCCCTCGTCGCCGATCCGCTGGAGGCGCTGCCCGAGCCCTACGTGCCCGATGCGCGCATCCCGCTGCCGCGGCATCTCTATCCCGATCGCCTCAACTCGATCGGCCTCGACCTCTCGAGCCGGGACGTCCTTAAGGCCGTTCAAGAGAAAATAACGTCGGAGAAATCGCTTTCCGAGGTCCCGCACACCTCGCCGGTGGATCTCGACACCGCGATCGCCCGCGCCGATGCGGCCTTCGAATCCTGGTCGCGCACGCCCGCGGCGAAGCGCGCCATCCATCTCGAGCGCGCGGCCGATGCGCTGGAAGAGGGCATGCTCGAGCTGGTCTCGCTCATCGTTCGCGAAGGCAGGCGCACCTATGCGGACGCCGTCTCGGAAGTGCGCGAAGCCGCCGACTTCTGCCGCTACTACGCGCTGCAGGCGAGGAAGATCGCGCAGCCGCTGGCGCTCGCCGGCCCCGTCGGCGAGCGCAACGAGCTCACCCTGCACGGCCGCGGCGTCTTCGCCTGCATCAGCCCGTGGAACTTCCCGCTCGCCATCTTCACCGGCCAGGTCGCGGCGGCTCTGGCGGCAGGCAACACGGTCGTCGCCAAGCCGGCCGAGCAGACGCCTCGCATCGCTCTTCGAGCAATTGCGATTTTTCATCAAGCCGGCGTCCCGCAAGACGTCGTGGCGTGCGCCGTCGGCGACGGCGAAACCATCGGCGCGCCGCTCGTCGCCGACCCGAGGATCGCCGGGGTCGCCTTCACCGGCTCGGTCGAGACCGCGAAGCGCATCAACGAGGCGCTCGCCAGGCGCGACGGCCCCATCGTGCCGCTCATCGCCGAGACCGGCGGCGTGAACGCGATGATCGTCGACGCCTCCGCCCTCCCCGAGCAGGTGCTCGACGACGTCGTCATCTCGGCCTTCCAGAGCGCCGGCCAGCGCTGCTCCGCCCAGCGCATCCTCTTCGTCGACGAAGGCGCCGCGCCGCGCATCCTGCGCCTCATCGCCGGCGCGCTCGCCGAGCTCAAGGTCGGCGATCCCGCCGAGCCCGACACCGATGTCGGCCCGGTCAGCGACGCGGCGGCGCATCGCGCGCTTTCCGCCCACATCGCCAGGCTATCCGGCCATCGCGGGAAGCTCGGCGAAGCCCAAAATCCTCCCGATCGGGAGGATTTTCATTTCGTCGCTCCGGTGGCCTTCCGGCTGCCCCTGGGCGAGCTGCCGCGCACCGAGGTCTTCGGCCCCATCCTCCATGTCTGTACTTTCCGAAGACAGGACTTAGAGGAAGTGCTCGCCTGGCTGCGCGGCACCGGCTACGGCCTGACGCTCGGTATCCACAGCCGCATCCAGAGCTTCGTCGACGAAGTGGTCGCCAGCGCGCGCGTCGGCAACATCTACGTGAACCGCAGCATGATCGGCGCCGTGATCGGCGTGCAGCCCTTCGGCGGCGAAGGCCTCTCGGGCACCGGCCCGAAGGCCGGCGGCCCGCACTACCTGCTGCGCTTCACGACCGAGAGAACGCTGACGGTGAACACCGCCGCCGTCGGCGGCGTGACG
>Ga0105106_10001577_pt1 | contig 16433 bp, 11 predicted proteins | sample PPLLaktember2015_5_FD_79109 | JGI IMG/M metagenome (GOLD analysis project Ga0105106, IMG submission 79109) | Freshwater sediment microbial communities from Prairie Pothole Lake near Jamestown, North Dakota, USA - PPLs Lake P8 Core (1) Depth... | ecosystem: Environmental > Aquatic > Freshwater >...
AAGCTGACCTTGAGAAATCCGGAATATCCGTAAAGTATGATGACAGGGATAATAATAAACCAGGATGGAAATTTGCAGATTATGAACTGAAAGGGGTTCCGGTCAGAATTGCAATAGGCCCGCGCGACTTTGAAAACAGCACCATTGAAATCGCCCGGAGGGATACCCTTGAAAAAGAGACGATTCCGATGGCCGGGGTAACAGATCATATAAAGGGTCTGCTGGAGGATATACAGGCAAATATCTACAGGAAAGCGCTGAAATTCAGATCAGAAAATACATTCTATGTTAATAATTGGAGCGAATTTCTGGAAATAATTGATAATCAGGGAGGATTTCTAATGGCCCATTGGGATGGAACCCCTGAAACTGAGGAAAAAATCAAAGAGGAAACAAAAGCGACAATAAGGTGTATTTCTTTTGACACCCCTGATGAGGAGGGAAGATGTGTATATTCAGGAAAACCATCAAAAAGACGTGTCCTGTTTGCAAGATCATATTGACCCGGATAAGGAAATTTTCATTTTTATTTACTAATTTAGGGGAGAATAACAACAAATTTATTGAATCATGCCGGAACTTGACGAAAAGAAAAAAGCAATTGTAGGGACTCTTAAGGAAAAATCGCTTTTAAAGCAAAAAGTTTATGACAATACTCTCGAATGGTTCAGTGAAGTAAAGGAAATTCTTAAAGACCTTGCAAAAGAAGTAAATACAAACCTTGGCCCCATAGATTCAAGGATAAAAATGGAGTATACCGACAGAAGCAATTTTGACGCTCAGTTAAAGGTTGCCGGTGATATTCTGCTTTTCAGCATGCATTCAAATATTTTTCAATTCGACAGGGAGCATCCTGCCTGGAAAACACCTTATATCCAGAAAAACAAATTCAATGCGTATTCAGGGATTATAAACATTTATAATTTCCTTTTTGATTCGTTTAAATACTCAAGAATGGATGACCTGGGATACCTGATCGCAAGGATTTTCATAAACCACGAAAATCAATACCTTGTTGAAGGCAAGAGGCAAATGGGAATGTTGTTCTCAAATTATGGAAACGAAGCCCTCACAAAGTCTTCTTTACAGGTGATAATCACAACTGCAATTCAATATTCCCTTGAATTTGATCTGCTTGTACCACCATATGATACCGTAAAAATAGCCACTGTAGGGCAGGCTGAGGCAAAAATTCAACACTCAAGGGTAATAACAGGAAAACGTCTTGGATTTCAGTTTAACTCAGATGACGTGCTGATCAAACCCCATGAAACCTGAATCTGAAAATATAAGACAATACAGGCTATCCGTAAGACTCTTATTCATTCCGGCATTTTTCTTTATTTTCATCTCATCCTACCCACAGGATGCAGAACCAACCGACTCACTGCTTAAAATCCGCGGCACCGTAAGGGCTTTGGATGCCATAAGCATAAGATTATCATATAACAGCCCTGTTAATTCTTCATCATCAAGACTTATTCCGCCTTACGATTCGGAGAATGAAAAAAACCTGATTTTCCTTGACACATTGAAGAACAAGGCCTCCAAAACGCTAATTACCAGAAAATTGTACGATTTTGTAATCATTTCCAACGGACCTGCCTCAGGTAAAGTGATAACAGGCTCGAGCGATGGAAGCTACAGGAGCTATTCAGGAATGAAAATAAGGAAAATTGAAATCAGGCGGCTTGGTGTTTTCGGAACGAATATCAATATCCCTGATTATTATGACCCGAATAAAATTGAAGACCTTCTGAATATGACACATGCCAACACTAATGAGAGGATAATAAGGAAAAACCTCCTGTTCAGTGAAGGTGATACAATTTCTCCCCTTACTTTAAGCGACAATGAAAGATATATACGGGAACTTCCTTACATTGATGATGCCAGAATACTCGTGGTTCCTGTTTCTGATGCCGATGCCGACATTATTGTAGTGACCAAGGATGTCTATTCACTTGGTGCGAAAATCAACTTCAGCGGCTTTGATAAAGCTTCAGTTTCAGTTTTTGAAAAAAACATTTTCGGAATGGGGCACCAGTTCGGTATTGACGTACCATACAATGCAGATCTGTCAAGTTCTCCGGGTTTTGGTGTGAATTACATTATTAATAATTTCAGCAGGACATTTATTAATACCAGAGCATATTATTATAATGCTCTTGGCAAAGAAACATATGGAATTGACCTGAACCGGAAACTGGTTAGTTCCACTACAAAATATGCAGGTGGAATAGCAGCATATGCAATGTTTACTTCCGATGACCTTGATTCACTTCCAGAACCAGCTCCAGTAAAATACACTATGCAGGATTACTGGCTTCTGAGGTCTTTTCTGTTGAATAAAGAATCTGTAGTGAGATTGATCGTTGGGATAAGGTACACAAATAACAATGTCTTCAGTCGCCCGTATATTGAACCTGATTCATATCATCAGCTCCAGAAATATCAGATGTTCCTTGGCTCAGTTTCGCTTTCCGCCCAGAAGTACTATAAAGCCAACCTTATTTATGGTTACGGACGAACTGAAGATATCCCTCACGGAGGACTTATCAATCTCACCTTTGGAAGAGAGCTGAATGAGTTCAAAAAAAGATACTACCTGGGGGCCACCGTGTCGGTGGGAGAACCGGTAAGAAGGATTGGGTACATCTATACCTCTGCAGGATTTGCTGCTTTCAATAATGAGGGGAAAACCGAACAGGGAATGGTCATGCTCAGGACAAACTTCTTTTCTAACATGTCATATTTAGGAAGCTACAAAATGAGACACTTTCTGAACATCGACTACACAAGGGGAATAGGCAGATATGCCGATGAATATCTTGATTTTATTTCTGAAAATGGTTTTTCGGGATTCAGAAATGATTCAACAGGAAATTCCCAGAGACTGACGGTCGGTTATGAATCCGTATTGTTCACTCCTGTCAATTTCTATGGTTTCCGGTTCGCAGTCTATGGATTTGCCGACTTTGGATTTCTGTTCGGAACACATGATTATATTGGAAGTGGAGATATTTTGTCGACAATAGGTGTTGGTGTAAGGATCAGAAATGACAATCTTGTGCTTAACACTTTACAGATCAGGCTTTGTTTCTATCCGAATCTGCCTGACTATTCAAATATTAACCATCTTCTGATCAGCGGAGAACAGCTTCTGAAACCTGATAATTTTGAACCCTCGCGACCATCAATATTACCTTTTAAATAGTGCTTCATGTTTATGACATTATATGAGGAGTTCCTGAATTATGTCAGGGATAACACTCTTTTCGGAAATGACAGCAGAGTTCTGCTGGCTGTAAGCGGGGGAATTGACTCAATGGTAATGTCACACCTTTTCCTTAAGCTTGGGACAAATATCGGTATTGCTCATTGCAACTTCAGCCTGAGGGATGGGGAATCTGACATGGATGAAGAACTTGTTAAGGATTTTTCCGATAATAACCGAATGCCTTTTTATAATATCAGATTCAGGACAAAAGAATATTCAGGGAGTAAGGGAATATCAGTCCAGATGGCGGCAAGAGAATTAAGGTACGCCTGGTTTGAAAAGATAAGGGAAGAAAATAATTATGATTTTATTGCGGTTGCCCATAACCGGAACGACAATATTGAGACCATGCTGATAAATCTGATCAGGGGAACCGGAATAACCGGGCTTTCGGGGATGAAGCCGGCCAGCAACAGAGTAATCCGTCCAATACTTTTTGCCTCGCGCCCTAGAATTGAGGAGTACTGCAGCGAAAACCGGATTATGTTCAGGGAAGACAAATCCAATGCGGAAACCAGGTACACAAGAAATAAGATCCGACATCTCGTTTTGCCTGTTTTAAAGGAGATAAATCCATCAATCGAGGATACATTATCTGAAACAGCCGGCAGGCTGGCAGGTATAGATGAAATTGCAACAGACTATATAAATGGATTAAGATCGAAGTTATCGATAGAAACAGGTGGAACAATTATTTTTGATATTGAAAAGCTGGCAGAATTGAAAGCAGGCAAAGCACTGATATTCGAACTTTTCAGTCCATTTGGTATAACAGGAACCACATCCGGAGACCTGATAAATATACTTGCAGGCAGTACGGGTAAACAGATTTTCACAAAAACCCACAGAATGGTCATAAGCAGGAATGAATTGCTTGTTTCTCCCATCGAAACCCAAAAGAAGGATAGTTATATAATTAACACTCCTGAAGATCTTCTGATGGTTCCGGGAATAGACTCTGCAATGATAATTGACATTGAATCAGGCTTCAAAATACCTGACAGTAAAAACATTGCTTCAGTTGATTTTGATAAGGTCAGATTTCCGATGCTCATTCGTCCATGGGAAAGTGGTGATACTTTCGTCCCTCTGGGAATGAAAAAGAAGAAGAAGCTGAGCAATTACTTTATCGACCGGAAATATTCGCTTTTCGATAAGGAGAAGGCTCTCATTCTTGAATCAGAAGGCGATATTGTCTGGCTAATCGGGGAAAGGATTGCTGACAGATTTAAGGTGTCAGGAATGACGACAAGAATATTACAGATTAAAGCACATAAGTAATCAGGGATTCCTTAATCCATGAATCCCTCTGTCGATCATAAGAAGATCAGCCATTGCTATTGCCGCAGCAGCTTCAACGATAGCTGGCATTCTAAGTGCTATGCACGTATCGTGGCGGCCTTTTACAATGAGTTCTGTCATGTCTCCCTTGCTGAAATCATATGTTTTCTGCGAAACACCGGTCGATGAGGTCGGTTTAACTGCAACCCTGAAAATTATCTCATTTCCATTTGTTATGCCGCCATTTATACCGCCTGCATTGTTTGTCAGTGTCCTTCCGGTTTTATCTGCAAAGGAATCATTGTGCACCGATCCCTTCATTGAAGCAGCTGAAAAACCAGACCCAAACTCGATTCCCTTGATTGCCGGAATTGAGAAAATAATATGACTAAAGGCAGATTCAACGGAATAAAAGAAGGGTTCCCCCAGAGATTTCGGAGGATTAGTAACCATGCACTCAATAACTCCGCCAATTGTATCACCTTCAGCCATAGCTATTTCAAGAGCCCGATCAATATCGTTGTTGCCTCCTGCAGAAATAAGCCTGGCTTTGATACCTGCAGGACGGATAATGAGTTTTGCAATTACGCCTGCAACAACCAGTCCCCAGGTAATCCTGCCTGAAAAATGGCCGCTTCCCCTAAGATCGGCAAAACCTGAGTACTTAACCCCGGCAACATAATCAGCATGACCTGGGCGGGGAACGCTTTTAAAATCATCATAATCAGTGGAGATCTTATCGCTGTTCCTTGTCATAATAGTGATTGGTGCCCCTGTGGATAAACCATTGTAAATACCGCTTAAAATCTCAGGTACATCAGCTTCGTGCCTGCCTGTTGTTCCTTTGCTCCCACTCTTTCTCCTTGAGAGATCGCCTATAAAATCATCCGGTTTGACAGAAATGCCGGGCGGACAACCATCAACAACAACCCCGATCGCGCTTCCATGAGATTCGCCAAAAAGGGAAACTTTAAAAACTAGACCAAAGGAATTCATAATGATAAGTATTAGTTGCCAGGTTTACTTTGCCTGTAAAAATCTATAACTTCGTCTATAGGGATCTTAGTGACAACTGCTTTCCCTATTTTTTCAATAAAAACAAAATAAACATCGCTGCCGGTTTTTTTCTTATCCCTCCTAACCAGATGACTTATCTGATCATCAGGAATATCATGCCTTCGAAGGAGCCTGAATACCTTTAAAAGAGCTACTATTCTTTCATATTCCGGAGAAGTTATCAACCTTCTGGATAAGGAAAAACCGGCTGCCAGTTCAATTCCCGAAGCAACAGCATAGCCGTGCCTGAAAGATTTATATGCCTCGATCGCATGTCCGTAAGTATGTCCGAAATTAAGTATTCTTCTCAATCCAGATTCCTCTTCATCTTTTGAAACAACAGCGGCTTTAAATTCCACTGCCCTGGTAACAAGAGCCGAAAGAAGTTCCGTATCTCTTTTTATTATCCTCTCATGGTTGCTCTCTATGATCTCAAACAGCTTCTCATCTCCTATTATTGCCGTCTTAATCAGTTCGGCCAATCCTGAAAAATACTCATCCTCCGGAAGTGTCTGAAGCATTGCCGGATCGCAGATTACAAACTCGGGTTGTCTGAAGCAACCCAGAATATTTTTGATCCCTCCAAGGTTGACACCGTTTTTACCTCCAGTACTTGCATCCACCTGTGAAAGAAGAGATGACGAGACATATGCACACCTTATTCCGCGCATATAAATTGAAGACAGGAATCCGGCAATATCACAGACAACTCCTCCTCCAATGCCCAGGATAAAGCCTGTCCTGTCAATACCGGATTCAATAAGCCTCTCGGCAAGAGATTCTATTACTTCCATCTTTTTGCTCGGCTCTCCTGCCTTAACTGCGAAGACCGGAAAATCAGGAAATCTGTTTCCAAAGATCCGGTGTACATTATTGTCAGTTATTATTACCACACCCGTTTGGGGAAGCAAATCGCCAACAGATTCCCATTCCTTACCGATAAGAATTTCAGAAACGGCACCTTTTGTCTTAATAACTATTTTTTCCAACTGACTTAACTTTTATCCCATAAAGTTATAAAAACATCCGTAAATCCATATTGTCAACTCAAGTTGCTGGTTGCTTGTTCCTGGTTGCTGGTTAAATTATTGATTAATACTAAAATATGTAATATTTATAATTATTTTTCAAATAATACCTGAAAAATCATAATGCTCATTCTCAAATAACCGGTAACTAGCACCCGGTAACCAGCAACTTAGATCAGCTACCTATACTAATGCCGGAATTTATCACTCATCTCAAAGCCCTGGTTTTATGAAAGAATAAAAAGTGTTACCTTTCAATTCCTTATCCTGTTCCCGGCCATGACTATTAAAGAAAGATACAAAAAAACAATTGAATATTTTCTGATTAACCGGCCTGTTGCGGAAACTGAGCTTTCATACAGCGATCCTTTTGAGCTTATAGTGGCGGTTATATTATCAGCCCAGTGTACCGACAAAAGGGTCAATATGATAACACCTCCCCTCCTTGAAAAATATCCCGATGCAATTTCTATGGCAAAAGCTGAACCTTGTGAGATTTTTGAATTCATAAAATCATGTTCATATCCCAATAACAAGGCAAAGCATCTTTCAGGTATGGCCAGGATGCTGGTCAAAGAATTCGGTGGGATTGTTCCTTCAGAACTTACAGACTTACAGCGATTACCAGGTGTGGGACGGAAAACTGCCAATGTTGTAGCTTCTATTGTCTTCCGCAAACCGGTAATGGCTGTCGATACTCATGTATTCAGGGTCTCTGTAAGGCTCGGACTGGTGAGAAATGCAAAAACTCCATTAAGCGCCGAAATCCAGCTGACTGAAAACATACCTGAGGAAATGATCCATAAAGCTCATCACTGGCTTATATTGCATGGCCGTTATGTATGCAGGGCCAGGAATCCTCTCTGCAGCGAATGCGGATTAAAGGAATTCTGCAGGTACTACAGTGAAAAAATTAAAGATAAATAGAGTTTTAATATATAGTAATGAACCAAATCCGCGTTTTTATTAAACATTTTCAGAATATGCCCAATTTTATGCATTTATTTTTCACCTTTTAACATCTGTATGGCTGAAAACAATATTAAATATGAAGAACTCCTTGAGGCGAACAGGAAACTGAAGGAAGAAGTTAATTCCCTCAGATTGAAATCCGTAAATAATAAAGATCAGTATCTTTCAGGGAATGCTGCCGACCCGGGTCAATCAGGAATTATTATCAATGAGATACTGGATACCATAAGCAGTTACCTTGCAATATTCGTAATTTCTAAAGATGGCAGGATCATACTCCTGGATCTTAATGATAAGGCTGCAGATGTGGAATCGGTAAGAAAAAGTGAAACGAAAGGAAAAGACATTATCGATACCCCGCTTGGAAAAAGAATTAATCTGGTGGAATTGATAAACAAGGTCAACAAAACCGGGATCGCCGACAAAATTCCTGTTTCCGCATACAATGACGATTCAGAAGGACATTATGTAGGATTAAAACTGACATCGGGACATATTCTGATTACATGGGAGCCGGGTATACAGCAGAAAAATGATGATGACCTGATCAGGCAAAACCTGATTTTTGAAAAGTTTGCAGAAATGCTTCCGGAAATGATCTATGAGGTGGATCTGAAAGGAATAGTGAAATACGGAAATACTCATGGCCTTAAATTTTTCGGATACACAAAAGCAGATGTTTTAAAAGGAATACATTTATCTGAAATCTTTCCAAATCATTTCGATAAAATGATAGAAAACCTGAAAGGACTGGATTCTCCTGAACAGGTTTCAAGCAACGAATACTCTGCTAGAAAGAAAGATGGAACTGAGGTTCCCATTCTTACCCATTCCTTTGCAATATTCCATCATAACAGGATCATAGGTTACCGTGGCGTTGTGACTGATATAAGCAAACACAAAAATTATGAGGACCAGATAAACAGGGAAAAAGCTTTCCTTGAGAATCTTATTGATTCAATTCCCGAGGCTGTTGTAATTATTGACACCAGCGGGAAAATCACGAAAATAAACAAGGAGTTTGCAGATCTTTTTGGTTATCTGCCTGATGAGGCATTTCAGAAAAACATAGATGATCTCATTGTTCCTGAAGAGTTTAAAAATGAAGCTGTCAGCATAAAAACCCTTGCTGAAGAAAAACATAAACTGGTAAAGCAGACTGTGCGGCGGGATAAAAAGGGGAATAATATCCATGTTTCACTTATTGCTACAAAGATTCAGATTAACAACGAAATAGTCTCTTTTGTGGGTATTTACAGGGATGTCTCAATTGAAAGAAAGAACCAGACTATCCAGGAGATACTCTATAATATTTCAACGGCCGCTCTTAACCAGATGGATATAAAGGATATCTATCCGACAATTGTCAGCGAATTAAGCAAGATATGGGACACAAATAACTTCTTCATTGCTCTTTATGATAAAAAGAGTGATACTTTGTCAATGCCGTTTTTCTCAGATGAATTAGATGAATTCGAAAATGTTCCTGCGCGTCAGACAATTACAAAATGGGTAATCACCATGAAAAAACCTGTTTTGCTTAAATTGAACGATCTGAAGGACCTTGAGAACTCGGGCAATATCGCCCTGGTTGGAACTCCGTGCAAAATATGGATGGGGGTGCCGCTTAAAGCCGACAAGGAGATTATAGGCGTAATGGCCCTTCAGGATTATCACGATGAGGAAAAATTTTCACAGGATGATGTCAATGTTCTTGAGTTTATCGCTAATCAGGTAGCCATTGCAATCCAGCGGAGGACAATGATCGATAATGTGATACAGGCGGGACATAAAGCCGAGGAGGCAGCTCAGTCCAAACAGCAGTTCATGTCGACAATGAGCCACGAGATCCGTACTCCGCTTAATGAGGTGATCGGGATAACCAACCTGCTGATGCAGGGTAATCCGAGAGAAGATCAGATGGATTTTATCAAGACTCTGCGATTTTCAGGAAATCACCTGCTCACTCTTGTAAATGATGTCCTCGATTATAATAAGATGGAATCAGGGAAAATAGTTTTTGAACAGGCGAGGTTTAATCTCGATGACTTCCTGAATGACATTATGAGGACCTATTCATTCCGGTCGAAGTCAAAAAACATCGAATTTGACATTGTCAAAGAGAACCAGTTGCCTTCCGAAGTGACCGGAGATTCAATCAGGCTTAACCAGATTCTCTCAAATCTCCTGTCCAATGCACTGAAATTCACTCAAAAGGGCAGTATTCATGTAATTCTTAAAGAACTTAATCGGGAAGAAAATAATTCAAAGATCGAATTCCTTGTGAGAGATACGGGAATCGGTATTCCAAAAGACAAGCATGAAATTATTTTTGAGAGTTTTACCCAGGCTTCACCTGATACTACAAGGCATTTTGGAGGAACAGGCCTTGGACTTGCAATTTGCAAGAAGCTGGTTGAACTGCAGGGCGGTACCCTTGAACTGGAAAGCGAACCCGGTAAAGGATCAGCATTCAGATTTGTCCTATCCTTCGGTGTACCTGAAAAAAGTGATAAAGTTCCTGTAAATGAAGCTGCAGAGTCATATTCCGGACTTCAAGGCAAAAGAATTCTTGTTGCTGAGGATAACAAGATCAACTTCTTTGTAGCAAATAAATTTCTCTCAGGATGGGGGGTTCAGGTAACTCATGCCGAAAACGGCAAGATTGTTCTCGATATCCTGGAAAAGGAAGATTTTGATCTTATAATAATGGATTTGCATATGCCCGTTCTCGATGGAATTGAAGCCACCAAAATAATCCGGAAATCAGATAATCCAAGAATAAGAACTATTCCCGTCGTCGCTCTGACAGCAGCAATAATGTCGGAAAGTCATGATAAGATTGAAGATCTGAGCATCAACGATTATGTATTGAAACCCTTCAAGCCTCGTGACCTTTTTGACAAGATCCTGAGAAATATTAAGTAGCTGCCGTGTATCTATGATTATTTAATGCAGTAACGGCTTAAGTATTCCGTGGCTTTTCTGTTGCCCAGATTGAATGATCTCCTGAAATCAAAACACGCATCATCTCTTTTCCCGGAATTCACAAGGGAAATTCCTTTATTCAGCCATGCATCTGAATTCCCCGGTTGAAGATCGAGCGACATGCTATAGTCTTTTGCCGCCCAATCCCACGATTTTGCTACAAAATATGCGTTGGCCCTGTCAATATAACATTCCGCATCGTTCGGATGAAGCTTCAGGTTTTCAGAAAAATATGTGAGTGCTTTTATATTATCGCCTGAAGCCGATTCGACTTTTCCGGCAAAGCTTAGGGCTTTTTTGTTCCCCGGATAAAGATCAATGTACCTGGCTATGTCCTCCTTTGCTTTACCGGTTAAACCTGTCTTTCTGTAGCATTCTGCCCTCAGCAACAGCAGTTCAGGATCAGGAATTCCAATGTCAAGAAGTCTTGTATATGTTGCTGAGGCACCAGCCTGATTACCTGAGGCTTCCTGGGTCTTTGCAAGAATTCTAAGCGCTTTTTCATTTTCAGGCTCCTCTGCCAGCAGGCTGGTCAGGGTTTTGATCGTCTCAGGATATTTTTTTTCAGTAAAGTTTATCAAAGCTCCGGCATATGCTATGCTGTTATTTCCCGGATAATTCCCCGAAAGGGCCGACAATACACTTTTGGCCTCAATTATGTTTCCTGTCGATACATTATATTCAATTTCCGCAATACCCTTCTCAATAGCGTCATACCATTCCTTCTTCCAGAACTGACGCCATTCCGGCCTGTTTTCTATCAGGCTGAATGCAGGATCGAGAAGGATATCCTTTTCGCTTTTTCTGCAGGAAGATCTGAGGCAGTATTCAAGATGATACACCGAGGTTGCTGCATCACCTTTCAGTCCGTATATTCTTGCCAGACCATATTCACCCGATGAAGGTGCAATATTATTTGCCGAATTGAAGTCATTGATAGCCCCGGAATAATCTCCTTTTGCCATAAATGCTTCAGCCCGTCCGAGATAGATCCGGCTTTCCCTGAAGCTTTCCAGTGCCTCTGTCATGATGATGATAGCATCGTCAGGCTTCCCCTGTTCAACAAGAGCCTGGCTTTTCATAAGATAATCTACAGGTTGTTGTCCGGTCATTGCCAATGTGCAGGCAAAGAGCGGAATGATCAATAGTATTTTTTTCATTTCTGAAATCCTCACTTTGTTTTACAACTCAGGTTTTGTGACAGTAGCTCCCTTCTCAGTTATTACATGTACAAATCCTGAAAGATGGAACTGTTCAACACCTGAGATTCTTCTTTCATACACTTCGCACTGGTAAAAATAGACCCCCGGAGAAACGATATTCCCCTTGTATGTGCCGTCCCAGTTAAGTTTTGGCTCTTCAGTCTGAAATATCAGAACCCCATAACGGTTAAAAAGTTTAAATTCTACCTTTTCAACCAGTCCGGATGATTTTGCCACAAGCCAGTCATTTATATCATCCCCGTTGGGAGTAAAAACATTAGGGATCTCGTAAAAATTACACGAGTCGACGCAGATCATAACAGACTTGAGCCCTTCATTCCCTACCTGATCAAATGCAGAGACTGCATAGCATCCTGCAATAACCTCCCCGGGATAATGTTTGTATGAGGAGATGTTTTTGTCATTTATTGTGGTCAGAAGGCTAAGATTTTCATCGTTTATCAATTTGTAATAAATATTGTAACCCACCACATCTGTTATACAATTATTATCACTGAAACTCCAGCGAACAGTATTGTAAAGGCTGTCGCACTCGCTTGTGACAGAAATTTCAGGCTGGCAGGGAGGTTCATTGTCAACAGGTGTCACACAGGTTTCCTGTGAATAATTGATCAGGTTCCTGGGCAGATCCGTCGCTGAGTACCCTCCGGTAGACCTGACTTTGTAGCAATACTGATTCCCGTTAATAAGCCCTTCGTCGACGAATTCAAGCAAATTAGTGGTTCCTATTGAATCATATTTCATGGTTGATTCATTCAACCTGAAGAAATCATATCTGGTATTGATCCACGGAACATTCCTGCTTATGACAAACCTTACTTTTCTGTCGCCCGGATTTGCCACAAGTAATACTGATGAAGCATATCCTGGTTCTCCTACAAGGAACCTGTTTCCAGTTGCATTATTATACAGCTCAATTTTATAAATAAACCCTCCAGTCTGGGTATTTATAAGAGTATCAATAAAAGAAGTTTCATTAAGAGTAGCGGTCGGAATAGATCTTATCTGCTGGTAATCGGTCCCGGTAATTCCTGTCGCCCTGTAAATAATATATTCATATGGTCCAAGTGCAGGAATGGTGTCAAGCCTGTCGGGCTTTTTCCAACTGACAATTATGGAACCATTTGTTGCAGAAGTAGTTCTTACACTTACCTGGGTAATTATCGGGACTCCCGAAACGAGCGACGAAGGGATTTCATTGGAAGATTTGCTTTCAGCTCCATTCAGATATACTGCAACTATCCGGTAGGCATATTCTTTTCCGAAGACAAGACCCTGACCGTTGTCAGTGTCGAGAAATGAAACAGTCGAACTTCCTGCAATATATCCCACTTTAACAAATCCGGTTGAAGAAGGAATCCCGGAAGTGCACGAATCAGGTTTGAAAGATGAAGCACCCTCCTTCCTGTAAATATTAAAGCCTGCAATGGCTGTGGTACCGTAATTATCCCAGGTCAGCCGTACAAATTTTCCTTCAGGAACAGCACTTTTAAGAACAGGGGAAGGACCCAGTACCTTTATATTCATTATATCTATATCCGAAAGCTTCAATTCTGTATTGTAGTCATCTGCTTTTATAATGATATTGTAAGGCTGGTTTCTCACAGCCTCATGACATGGGATCCATTGAAGCCTTGAGGTTGCAGAGCCGGGCACCGAATCAACCCTGGTAAATGTTGCAGGGCAGGCTTCAATCGTGAAAATGCCCGATGTGGCCCTAAGGCTTATGGGATCATTGTTGGGATCTGTTGCAGTCACGTTAAAATCCACGATATCCCCCACCTCTGCGCAAATATCTTGAAGAGGGCCATTTACCGGAGGTTTATTATCAGTATCAAACACTTCGATCTGCATATCTCGTACAACAATGCCGATTTTTTTACCATATCTCCATTCCTGGATTTCCATTGCAACATTATATTTCCCTGTATCTCGCGGGGTATCCCATATAAGGTCGCCGGTGATCGAGTCAACCTTTATATAGTTGGTGGCCGGAGGTAATTTGTAGTTTTCAATAGGTTTCCCGTCTTCGCGTGTACAAACCGTAAGTGCATAAGAAAGACTGTCGCCGTCAGAATCAAAAGCACCGGGATTATGGATAAAAACATATCCGCGTGCAGCTTTGTCATAAGGTGGATTAAGAAGAACCGGTGTATTATTACGTCCTATTGAAGGGTTGACGATAAGGATTGTTGAAATTGAAAATACCACATTGACAGAATTTGGAATGTTAAGGATTCCTTCATTCCTGTTTGGATCCTGAACCACTATTTTGTAAACTCCCGGGCCGGGGTAAGTATGGGTTATCCTGTAAATATTCCTCTTATAGTAATTCGGAAGATAAAGGATGCTCTCCCTGTTGGCAACTGAGGTTGAGTTATCACCCCATTCAATATCAAGCTGAGGCCGGTCGGCATAGCTAAGGGTGTAAGTAAACGTCGTTATTGTTATTTCAAAAGAAAGATCAGACAACTGGACATATGTGATTTCTCCTGCCCGGTTATGAGTAGCTCCGGCATTTAAAAAACAGGAAAAGATAAGCAAAGCAATTATCAGAATTCTTATTTTAAGGCTCTTCACTTTGTATAATCTCCTTTCAACCTTTAGTTAATTAATTTTAAATGTCTTTTCAGGTTCAACGGCTGTAAGCCTGACTCCCTCCTCAAAACTGTTCACCCTCACAATGGTCATATTTGACTGATCGGAATATAGTGAGGTCATTATAAGATTCTTTACAGTAATAGTATTTACTTTTTTTACGGAACTTAAAACCAGATTCATTCTCAGTTCATTATCCGACAGATCCATGTTCTGAAGCTCTGCTGACATTTGCCTGCTGTTAACAGTGATCCTGAGCCTGTCATTTATATATTTACCCAGAGTCTCCCGGGTAAACTGATCATTTTCCGAAAAGTTCAATTTTTTCTGATCTTCACTGCTCATTCCTGAATCAAGAAGGAAATCATCAAAGTATATTCTCAGAAACACATTAAACAATTCCTTATCGGGCGTATAATCGATGCTTAACAAAGAAACATGAACCGGATGAGCTGCCAGCAATAATGTGATAAACAGAAATCTTACCATTAAAAATGTTTTTATGGCTTATAAGTATCATCAAAAATCAGACCAACAATCATAAATCAGTCTATAATATCAACCCGGTCCCTCAGGTACTCAACCGTTCCTACCTCGACGAATGAGAAGCCCGATCTGCCCGAGAAATTCCCTGCAAGTACAACGATTATGTCATCATTTTTAACCAGATTCTCTCTTGTCAGGTTCTGAAGAGCAACCTTCAGGAAATCATCTATTGACTTCTTCTTTTCCTGAAAGCTTGCATAAATGCCGTATGAGAGTGCCAGCTCCCTCATAGTGCTTTTCAGATAGCACTGAGCGAGAATAATATTATACCCCCTGTAAGCTGCCATGTCCCTTATTGTTCTGCCTCCCATTGTATCCGCAATTATACCCTGTGCATCTATCCTTACCGCTGTTTTGACTGCGACTTTTGCCAGGTAGGCCGATATTTCACCGCTTATTCTGACTGAAGGCATATCGATGAATTTTTCCTTATTGTTCTCCACTTCAAGAGCTACCTTTGTCATTGTCTTCACAGCCTCAACAGGATATTTGCCATTTGCAGTTTCGCCGCTTAGCATTATAGCATCAGTCTGTGAATATATAGCATTAGCAATATCGCTTACTTCGGCCCTTGTTGGTCTGGGATTGGTTATCATTGACTGAAGCATCTGGGTAGCGACTATTACCGGTTTTCTTCTGTCAATGCATTTAGAGATCATCATTTTTTGAATCCCGGGGATCTTTTCATACGGGATTTCAATACCCAGATCTCCCCTGGCGACCATTATTCCATAAACAACTTCAAGAATTTCATCAATGTTATCAACCCCCTCCTTGTTCTCTATTTTGGCAATAATTTTGATCTTGCTATTGTATTTGTCAAGAACAGCCTGCACATCAAGAACATCCTGTTTTGACCGCACAAAAGAATGTGCTATAAAGTCGACCTCATTTTCTGCTGCCATTTTTATGAAAGTCCTGTCCTTTTCAGTAAGAGAAGGGAGACATATTTTAACACCGGGAAGATTTACACTTTTTCTTGATCCCAGGACACCATCATTTTCAATCACGCACTCCAGAAAGTCGCCATCTTTTCTAACTGCCCTGAGCTCAAGGTCACCATCATCAATAAGGACAGCCGTTCCCGGAGGTACTTCAGAAACGAATGCCGGATAGGACACATTAATGATCTTGTCTGTTGTTTTTCCACCCGGATTCCCTGCCATTAATATGGTATTGCCCTTTTTTAATTCTATCGGAGCATCACAGATTGTGGTTCTGATCTCGGGACCTTTAGTATCAATAAGGATCGCAATTTTATCGGAGACCTCCCTTGTATTCCTAATCAGTTTCAGTGCACCATCAATATCAGCGTGGGCTGAGTTTATCCTTATAACATCCATTCCCTCCCGGTAGAGTTTCTCAATAAAAGCGGGTTCACATCTTTTGTCATTCAGGGTAGCAACAATTTTTGTCCGTTTCTTTGGCATCAGCTTATTTTTTTCTTATTAATTTCAATCA
>Ga0105106_10001580_pt1 | contig 16425 bp, 16 predicted proteins | sample PPLLaktember2015_5_FD_79109 | JGI IMG/M metagenome (GOLD analysis project Ga0105106, IMG submission 79109) | Freshwater sediment microbial communities from Prairie Pothole Lake near Jamestown, North Dakota, USA - PPLs Lake P8 Core (1) Depth... | ecosystem: Environmental > Aquatic > Freshwater >...
AGGTGCAGCGGATAGTCGGCGCGGCGCGCGAGCTCGCGGTACACGGTGATCAGGTCCTGCACGTCGGAGACCTTGCAGGACAGCACGATGCGATCGCCGGGAAGGCCGAGCGCCTCGGCGCGGGCGGCGCTGTCGAGCGCCGAGGTGACGAGCGCCTCGCGCATCACGGCCTCGGCGGACATCGGCACGGCGCGCGACGCGTTCTCGTCCATGAGGCGCGCGAGCAGGTCGGCGTCGAGGCTGCCCCAGTTGACGCCGATCCGCACCGGCTTGCCGAACTCGATGGCCTGCTCGATCATCACGGCGAACTGCGGGTCGCGCTTCGACCCCTTGCCGACGTTGCCGGGATTGATGCGGAACTTGGCGAGCGCCCGCGCGCAGTCGGGCACCTCGGCGAGCAGCTTGTGCCCGTTGAAGTGGAAGTCGCCGACCAGCGGCACGGCGCAGCCGAGGGCGTCGAGCCGCTCGCGGATCGCCGGCACCGCGGCGGCGGCGCCGACGTTGTTCACCGTGACCCGCACCAGCTCGGAGCCCGCGTCGGCGAGCTCCTTGACCTGCGCGACGGTGGCGGCGACATCGGCAGTGTCGGTATTGGTCATCGACTGCACGACGATCGGCGCCGCGCCGCCAACGGCGACCTCGCCGATGCGCACGCTGCGCGTGCGGTGGCGCACGATGACGGGGCGTTCCACCTGGGCTGCTCCGCCTACGGAAGACGCACGCGGGCGACGTTCTGGCGCAGGTGCGGCGCCAGGTCGAACGGCGCGCCTCGCCACGTGACGCTGTTCTCGCTCGCGTTGCCGAGCGTGAGGTCGAACGGCGCCTTGCCGGTGACCGTCTGCGACGTGCCCGGCGTGCCGGTGACCTGCAGCACCACCTTGCCGTCGCGGTCGCGCACCTCGGTCCACGACGATGCGCGATAGTTGATCACGAGCGTCGCCTCGCCAGCCGCGGCCGGGGGCGTCGGCACGGCCGCGGGCGCGTTGACGTAGGGCGTGATGATCGCGCCGCCGCCCGCCGGTCCGGGCGGGGGGAGCGGCGGCATTGCGGCGGCGGTGTCGACCGCCGGCGCGGGCGGGGCGAACACGCCGTCGGCGCGCGGCGCCTCGCTCACGGGCCCGGAGACGATCGGATTGGGCAGCGGCGTGCCCGACGACGGCGTGCCGGCCGGCGGGGCGACCGGATCGGGCGGCGCCGGCCGTACCGGCAGTGTGCGGGTCTCGAAACCCCGTTGCAGGTCGCCCGGGCGCAGGTACTCGTAGAGCGCGGCCGCGCCGATCGCGGTGAGCAGCACGAGCGGGATGAGCCAGCGCGCCCAGGATCCCGAACGTGCCCGACCCGACGTCGGTAACTCGCCGATCGGCCGATGCGCGTGCCCGATGGTCGAGCGATCGAGTGCCGGGGCCTCGACCGCGCCCGGAATCGCGGCGAGCACGGCTTGCGCGTCGATGCCGACCGCCCGCGCGTAGTTGCGCACGAAGCCGCGGACGAACGTCCTGCCGGGCAGGCTCGCGTAGTCACCGTCCTCGAGCGCCTTCACCTGGCGCGGCGAGAGCTTCAACTGCTGCGAGAGCGCATCGATGGACAGTCCGGCGGCCTCGCGCGCGGCGCGCAGCATCGCACCGGCGCTGCCGGCGTCCGGGACGGGCTCGGTGGGCACGATCGGTGGGGATTCGGTCATGGGCAAGGGCCGATCGCCTTGGTTTCGGCGGAATCGGGATAGCGGTTGCGAAGCTGCAGCGCGTACGACTGCTCCGCCTGCGCGTCGCCGAGCTTCTGCTCGATGCACATGCCGAGGAACAGGGCCTCGGGCGCCGGCGTGTTCTGCTGCATCACGATGCGCATCAGCGCGCGGGCATCGGCGTGGCGTTGGCCGCGGTACGACAGGAGCGCGAGGTTGTACGCCGCCTGGGGTTCGTTCGGGCGCAGCTGCAGCGCGCGGCGGAAATACCGGTCGGCCGCCGATTCGTCGCCGATCGACACGCTGCACTTGCCGGCGTTGACCAGGGCGATCTCGGGCGTGCGGTACAGCGGGTCGCGGATCGCCGCCTCGAACTCGGCGATGGACTCCTTGGCCCGGCCGTGCGTGCACAGGTACCAGCCCCAGTTCTGGCGCGCCTCCGAGTCGTTCGGCGCGAGTTCGAGCGCGCGGCGAAAGCTCGCCTCCGCCTTGGGCAGCTCGCCGATCGTCGCGTAGACGAGGCCGTAGATGCTGTGGGTCCGCGCGAAGCTCGCGTCGATCCTCTCGGCAATGCCGAGCTCCTCGAGGGCGACGTCGAATTGCGCGCGCTCGAAGTAGCCGGCGGCGAGCTCGACGTGGGCCTCCGCCCGCTGCCGCGGCGTCGACTCAGGCTGTTGGATGCGCGGCGCCTGTGCCGGTTGCACCTGCGGCGAGGGAGGCGTCGGCTCGGGCTTCGTCCCGAACGGATTCGACTGGCACGCCGCGAGTGCCGAGACCGCGGCGAGCAACGCCGCGAGGTTGCGCAAGCGCATGGTGGACGATCCTCGTAGGGTCATCGGGCCGGGACCGGCGCGATGCGCGCGGCCAGCCGCCGCTTGATGCGGTCCTGCACCTGTCCGGCGAGCTGGCCGCAGGCCGCGTCGATGTCGTCGCCGCGCGTCTTGCGGATCGTCGTCGTCACGCCGGCGTCCATCAGGATTTGCTGGAACGCGCGGATCCGCTCGCGCGGGCTGCTGCAAAAGCCGGTGCCCGGGAACGGGTTGAACGGGATCAGGTTGAGCTTGCACGGAACCGCGCGCGCGATCGCCAGAAGCTTCCGCGCATCCTCGGGGCGGTCGTTGACGTCGTCCAGCATCACGTACTCGAACGTGACGAAATCGCGCGGCGCGTGCGGCAGGTAGCGCAGGCACGCGGCCAGGAGCTCCTTCAGCGGATGCCTGCGGTTGATCGGCACGAGCCGGTCGCGCAAGTCGTCGTCGGGCGCGTGCAGGCTCACCGCGAGCGCCACCGGGCAATCGGCGGCGAGGCGGTCGATCATCGGCACGAGCCCGGAGGTGGACAGCGTCACGCGGCGTCGCGACAGGCCGTAGGCGTTGTCGTCGAGGAACAGCCTGAGCGCCGGGACGACGTTGTCGTAGTTCGCGAGCGGCTCGCCCATGCCCATCATCACCACGTTGGTGATCGGGGCCCGGCCCTGCTCGACCCACGGCGCGCGGATCCCATCAACGAGGAGCGTGCGATTCGCGTGCCACAGCTGCCCGACGATCTCGGCGGTGGTGAGATTGCGGTTGAAGCCCTGCCGGCCGGTCGAGCAGAACGCGCAGTCCAGCGCACAGCCGGCCTGCGAGGAGACGCAGAGGGTTCCCCTGTCGTCTTCGGGAATGTAGACGGACTCGATCGCATTGCCGGCGCCGACGTCGAACAGCCACTTGCGCGTGCCGTCGGACGCCGTCGTGTCGCGGATCACCGCCGGCGCCGCGATCGTCGCGGCGGCGACCAGGCGCTCGCGCGTCACCTTGGCGAGGTCGGTCATCCGTTCCGGGGCATCCGCGAAACGCTGGTGCAGCCATCGCGACACCTGCCGGGCGCGAAACGGCTTCTCGCCCAGCTCGGCGAAGAACCGATCGAGTCCGGCGGCATCGAGGCCCAGCAACGGAGTCATCGCAACGGTTGAACGGTGCAGGCGGGCGGGCGATCAGCGGCTGTAGACCGCGAGCGCGGGAAAGAAGTACGCGATCTCGGTGCGCGCGGTGTCGGGCCCGTCCGAGCCGTGAACCGCGTTGGCGTCGATCGACTGTGCAAAATCGGCCCGGATCGTCCCGGCCGCGGCCTTCTTGGGGTCGGTGGCACCCATCAGGTCGCGGTTGTTCGCGATCGCGTTGTCGCCCTCGAGCACCTGGATCATCACCGGTCCGGAGATCATGAAGTCGACCAGATCCTTGAAGAACGGACGTTCGCGGTGGACCGCGTAGAAGCCCTCGGCCTCGGCGCGGGAGAGCCACGCCATGCGCGCGGCGACGATCTTCAATCCGTTCGTCTCGAACCGGGAGTAGATCTTGCCGATGAGGTTCTTGGCGACGGCATCGGGCTTGATGATGGAAAGGGTGCGTTCGACGGCCATAGTGCGGCTCCGGCAGGGTAAATGCGGATAAATGCGAATAAATTCAAAATTCTAACATTTTCCCCTCGCGCTGTCTTGCAGGGATCCCTCGCCAGCGCCTGGCCGCGTCCCGGCCGAGGCGGGCCCCCGCCCCCGAGGACGAGGAGGACATTTGGCGGAGGGCTTCGTGCCTGCCACGCTGCGGCATCGTTGCCGTTGCGGGCGCGAACGGTCGCCCCCGAACTGTTAGAGTTCACGCGTCCCCGGGCCCGGCCCTTCGCCGCCATGCCAACCGAAAACACTCCGGATTTGCGCGATTGGATGGGCCGCCGTGAAACGGCTCACGACGTCGCGCGCGTGGCGCCGGCGCTGGGCCTTGCGGCCACGCTGGACCGGGCCGATCTGATGGCGCGACTGCAGAGCGCCGGATCGGTCCTTCCGCCCGCCTGGCACTGGCTGTACTTCCTCCCGACGGCTCTGCAGTCGACGCTCGGCGCCGACGGGCATCCGACCCGAGGAGGCTTCCTGCCGCCCGTGACGCTGCCGCGCCGGATGTGGGCCGGCAGCCGCCTGACCTTTCCGGTGCCGATCGCCTTCGATGCCCGGCTCGAGCGACAGAGCACGATCGCTGCCATCGAAAAGAAGTCGGGCCGCAGCGGCGAACTCGTGCTGGTGACGGTCCGCCACGAGATCCACGCCGACGGCGTGCTCGCGGTCACCGACGAGCACGACATCGTTTATCGCGGCGCCCCGCAGCCGGGTACGCCTGCGGCGCCGCCGGCCGAGCCCGACCCGGCGCGCGCGGCGGATTTCCATCGGACCGTCACGCCCGACCCCGTCCTGCTGTTCCGCTACTCCGCGCTGACCTTCAACGGCCACCGCATCCACTACGACCGCAGCTACGTCACCGGGGTGGAAGGCTACCCGGGGCTCGTCGTGCACGGCCCGTTGCAGGCGACGTTGCTGCTCGACGTGCTCGATCGCCACCTGCCGCACGCGCGCGTCGCAAGCTTCACGTTCCGCGCGCGCGCCCCGGTGTTCGACACGGCGTCTTTCGACGTCTGCGGTGCGCGCGAGCGATCGACCGTACGGCTTTGGACGTTGACACCCGACGGCCGCATTGCGATGGAGGCCGCCGCCGAGCTGGCGTGATTCGTACCGCAACGGAGCGCACGATGGAACTGCCTCATCCGGCGGTGGCCAACGAAGCGCAACGGACCGCGTTGGCGACCCGTAATGCTTTCACGCGCCCACCGCGCCGCGCTCGCCGCGCGGCGGTCGACGTCAGCTCGCCTTGCCCATCAGCAGGTCGGGCAGCCAGGTGGAGATGATCGGCACGTACGTGATGAGGAGCAGGAACGCAATCATCACCAGTATCCACGGCGCACAGGCCTTGGTCGTCTCGGTGAGCCCCATGCCCGAGATCCCCGACGCCACGTAGAGATTGAGCCCCACCGGTGGCGTGATCATGCCGATCTCCATGTTGACCGTCATGATGATGCCGAGGTGGATCGGGTCGATGCCGAGCTTCATCGCCACCGGGAACAGGATCGGCGCGGTGATGAGCAGGATCGACGAGGGCTCCATGAAGTTGCCGGCGATGAGCAGCAGGATGTTCACCACCACCAGGAACATCCAGGGCGACAGCCCCATCTCGTTGATCCACGCTGACAGGCTTTGCGGGATCTGCTCCGACGTGAGCAGAAACGAGAAGAGGACCGCATTGGTGATGATGTAGAGGAGCATCGCCGACAGGTTGGCGCTGTCGAGCAGCACCTTCGGCACCTGCTTCAGCGTCAGGTCCTTGTAGACGAACACCGACACGAAGAACGCGTACGCGGCGCTCATCGCCGCGGCTTCCGTCGGCGTGAAGATGCCGGCGTAGATGCCGCCGATCACCACGACGATCAGGAACAGGCCCCAGACGCTCTCGCGGAAGGCCGCCCACACCTCGCCGAGGCTCGCCCGCTTCATGCGCGGGTAGTTGCGCCGCTTCGCCACCACCCAGGTCACGAACATGAGTAGCGCCGCAAGCATGAGCCCGGGGATGATCCCGGCAATGAACAGCCGGCCGATCGACGAGTTGGTCGACACCGCGTAGATCACCATCACGATCGACGGCGGGATCAGGATGCCCAGCGCCCCCGCGGTGCCGATCACGCCGACGCCGAACTTCTTCGGATAGCCCTGCTTGACCATCGCCGGCAGCAGGATCGAGCCGATCGCCACCACGGTCGCGGGCGACGAGCCCGACACCGCGGCGAACAGCGCGCAGGCGACGACGCCGCCGAGCGCGAGCCCGCCATGCAGATGACCGACGAGCGCAGTCGCGAAGCGGATCATGCGCTTCGCCACACCGCCGTGGGTGAGGAAGTTGCCGGCGAGGATGAAGAACGGGATCGCCATGATCTCGAACTTCTCGATGCCGGTGAAGAGCTTGAGCGCCACCGACTCGAGCGGCACGTCGGTCATCGTGAACAGGAACGTGAGCACGGTGAGGCCGAGCGAGATCGAGATCGGCATGCCCGTGAGCATCAGGGCGATCAGCACGCCGAAGATGACGAGGCCGGTCATGGCGCGACCTCCGCGGCCGTTCGGGAGTACGGCATGCGTGCGTTCATGGCCTGCCCCCCTTCACGTCGACGTCGCGCGGGTGCAGGTCGTCGGCGAGCGTCTCCCAGGCCGCCTCGCCCTCCTTCTCGAGCCCCTCGACGTGGCCGTGGTCGGCGTGCGGCAGGTGGCCGGTCCGGTAGAAGCTCCAGGCGACCTGCAGGAAGCGGTAGCACATCAGGTACGAACCCAGCGGGATGCAGGCGTAGACGATCCACTTGGGCAGTTCGAGGTCGTTCGATACCTGCTCGGTGTGCATCAGCTCCCAGACGAAGTGCGCACCGAAGCTGCCGATGATCGCGGTGAACAGCGCCCCGCTGAAGAGTCCGAACAGCACGAACTTGCGACGCAACCGGTCGCCCATGCGGTTGATCAGCACATCCACGCCGACGTGAATGCCGGTGCGCACGCCATAGGCGGCGCCAAACTTGGCCATCCACACGAACATGAAGATCGTGAGCTCCTGCGCCCACGACATGTCGATCCTGAGCAGCGCGTCCTGCAGTCCGCCGGCCGCGAAGCCGGTCGCGTAGCGGTGCACGACGGCGAAGAAGATGATCACCGTGGCGGCGCCGATCAGGAACGTGATCAGCCACTCCTCGATGTGATCGAGGAACCTGTTCACCATGACCGATCCTCCTGGCTCTCGGGCCGCAGGTAAGAAGATGCCCGCGGGAGCGCGGGCATCCTCGGGACGGTTTACGCGGTCAGTCGGGCTTGAAGCCGGTCTCGTTGTACACGGCCTGGATCGTGTCCTTGCCGATGCGGCCTTCCATCTCCTTGTGCACGCCGACCAGCGCCTTCTTCCACGCGGCCTTCTCCTGCGCGGTCGGCACGTAGATCTGGGTCTTGCCCGAGGCCTTGACCTTCTCGAGCGCCTGGTCGTTCTCTTCCTTGGCGATCTGGTTGGCGTACGTGGTCGCCTCGACCATCGCCGCCTCGAGGCCCGTGCGGACGTCGGCGGGGAGGCCGTCCCAGAACTTCTTGTTGGTGATCACGGCATAGCCGAGGTAGCCGTGGTTGGAGGCGATCGCGTGCTTCTGCACCTCGTGCATCTTCTGCGTGTACAGGTTCGACGGCGGGTTCTCGGTGCCGTCGACCACGCCCGTCTGCAGCGCCTGGTAGACCTCGGAGAAGGCCATCGTCTGCGGCAGCGCGCCGAGCGCCCGCATCTGCGCCTGGAGCACCTGCGAGCTCTGGATGCGCATCTTCTGGCCCTTGACGTCGGCGGGGAGCTTGAGCGGCTTGTTCGACGACAGGATCTTGAAGCCGTTGTCCCAGTAGGCCAGCCCCGTGATGCCCTTCGCCTCGAGCTTCTTGAACAGCGCCTTGCCCACCGCGCCGTCGGTGACCTTGTGGAGGTCGGCGTAGTCGTCGAAGATGTACGGCAGGTCGAATACCTCGAAGTCGCGCACGCCAAGCGGCCCGAACTTGGCGAGCGACGGCGCGAGCAGCTGCACCGAGCCGAGCGAGAGCGCCTCCATCTCCTCGCCGTCCTTGTAGAGCGTCGAGTTCGGATAGACCTCGATCTTCACCTTGCCGGGCAGGCGCTTCTCGGCCAGCTCCTTGAACTTCTCGGCGGCCTTGCCCTTGGGGGTATCCACCGCGACGACGTGGCTGAACTTGATGACGATCGGCTGCTGCGCGAAGGCGGCACCGGTAACGACGAACAGCGCCGAGGCGCCAAGCGCGAGCGCAAGACGGGCTTTCATGCGAGTCTCCTCCGTTGCGAAACATGGGCCGGGCGTGCTTGGCGCCCGGGAATTCTTTGGACCGGGACCGGCGGCAGCTGGGCCGCGCCGGCCATCGCGGGTTTCGGCAAGGATGGCGGGAGCATACCAACTGCACGTTGACGTAGGTCAACGCCCTGTCCCGCCCGGAGCCCGGCGTCGCTGCGAGACGCCCCGGAGGTTGCCGTCGTACAGGATCGCCCGGGCGCGCTACGAATCCGGCCGCCAATCGAGTCGATAGCCGCGGGCGCCGGGGCCGGCCCGGAAGGCCGGGTCGACGCCGAGCCCGGGCACCGCCGCCAACACATCCCCGCAGAAGACCAGCGGCAGCGCAGTGCGCTGCCACGGCGGCAGGCCGGACTCGCGCAGCCAGGCCTTGAGCGCGCGGCGGGGGCGCGACGGATCGAGGCCGAGGCGCTCGCCACCGCTCCGGGAGCGCACGACGATCGGCGCCTTCGCGGCGGTGTCCGCCGCCAGCCCGGCGCCCACGGAGTCGACGAACGCCAGCCGGCCGTGCGGCAGCACGAGCTCGGGTTCCCCGTGCCACGTGCACTCGAACGCGGGTTGCGCGGCCGGCCTGCGCTGCAGGTGCCCGCGATGCACGCCGAAGCGCGCGCCGTCGTGCACGAACTCGACGCGCGCGTCGGTCCGTGCGCACGCCAGCTGCCCGACGAGTGCCTCGAGCCGCGCGGCGGAGGGCGGGCGCAAGCCCGCGCGGCGCAGGAAATGCCGCAGCACGTTGCGCACCCGGTAGTCGGGCAGTTGGAGGAGACGGGCGACGTCGAGCCGGCCGACGTCGTCGAGCGGCGCGAGGTCCAGCGCCGCGAGGTCGTCGGTCAGTCGTGCCGCATCGGCCTGCAGCGTGGCTGCGCGGGCCAGCGTCCCGGGGTAGCCGGGGAAAACGCGGGCAAAGGCCGGCACGACCGAGAGCCGCAGCGCGTTGCGGCGATGGCGCGGCAACACGTTGCTGTCGTCCTCGACGAAGGCGAGGCCGCGTGCACGCACCCATGCGTCGATCGTGCTGCGCGGCAGGCCGAGGAGCGGCCGCAGCCAGGCGAGACCGCGTGCGTCGACCCGGGCCGCAGGCATGCCGGAGAGGCCATGGGGGCCCGCACCGCGCGCGAGCTGCAGGAGCAGCGTCTCGGCCTGGTCGTCCTGGTGGTGCGCGAGCAGCACCGCGGCCGCGCCGGCATCGTTCGCGGCGCCGGCCAGCGCCTCGTAGCGCGCGCGCCGCGCCGCGGCCTCGATGCCGTCCGGATCCGCAGCATCGACCGACACCCGCCGGACCACCAGCGGCACGCCGAGCGAGGCGCACAACGCGGCGCAACTCGCCTGCCAGGCGTCGGCGCGCGCGGAAAGGCCGTGGTGGACGTGGATCGCGATCGGCTCGCGCGCCCGCGCCGCGGGCAGGGCGGCGACGACACAGAGCAGCGCGACCGAGTCGCGCCCGCCGGACAACGCCACCGCGACGCGGCCGGGCCCGGTCAGGTGTGCCGCGAGGGCACGCGCGACCGCGTCGGCGAGGGGATCAGCTGCCGAGCTCCTTGAACTTGCCATAGGCGAGGAGGCGCTCCTCGCGCGTCTCGATCAGCGTTTCGAGCGGCAATTCGGCGAGCTGCCGCAGCGTCTCGGTGAGTGCCTTCTTCAGCGTCGCCATCATCGCCGGCGGGTCGCGATGGGCGCCACCTGGCGGCTCGCTCACCACACGGTCGACGAAGCCCAGCTGCTTCAGGCGTGCCGCGGTGATGCCGAGCGACTCCGCGGCCTCGGGCGCGCGCTCGGCGGACTTCCACAGGATCGATGCGCAACCCTCAGGCGAGATCACGGAGTACGTCGCGTATTGCAGCATCAGCGTCGCGTCACCGACGGCGATCGCCAGCGCACCACCCGAGCCGCCTTCGCCGATCACCGTGACGACGATCGGCGTGCGCAGCGCGGCCATTTCGTAGAGGTTGCGCCCGATCGCCTCCGACTGCCCGCGCTCCTCGGCGCCGATGCCGGGGTAGGCGCCCGGCGTGTCGACGAAGGTGAAGAGCGGCAGACCGAACTTCTCCGCGAGCTTCATCAGCCTGAGAGCCTTGCGGTAGCCCTCGGGCCGCGGCATGCCGAAGTTGCGGTGGATCTTCTCCTTGGTGTCGCGACCCTTCTGGTGGCCGATGACCATGCACGGCTGGCCGTTGAAGCGCGCAAGGCCGCCGACGATCGCGGCGTCGTCGGCGTACGTCCGGTCGCCGGCCTGCTCCCGGAAATCCGTGAACATGCCCGCGACGTAATCGAGCGTGTAGGGCCGCTGCGGGTGGCGCGCGACCTGCGCGACCTGCCAGGCGCCGAGCTTGCCGTAGATCTCCTTGGTGAGCTGCTGGCTCTTCTTGGTGAGCCGGCCGATCTCGTCGGAAATGTCGACGGCGGAATCCTCGTGCACGAAGCGCAGTTCCTCGATCTTCGCCTGCAGCTCGGCGATCGGCTGCTCGAAGTCGAGGAAGGTCTGCCTGCTGCGGGCGTCGCTCATGGGAACGTCGTGGAGTCGCGCGCGGGCCGTGGGCACGGACGCGCCGCTTCGCGCCGGATCATAGCGCAACCCACCCGGGTCCCGTCCGCCATCCCCGGGGCGGTCACTTGAACGCGTCCCAGATCAGCTTGAGGCCGGTGGCGAACAGCAGCCCGTACGAGATCGCGTAGAACACGCGCTCCGTGATCCGCTTGTGCAGCCACACGCCGAGCGCGATGCCGATCGGCGCGAGCGGGCTGAACAGCAGCGCCGTGGAGAGGTTGGCGGTGGAGAGCTGACCGAGGAACGCGTACGGCACGAGCTTCACGTAGTTGACCACCAGGAAGAACACCACCGACGTGGCGACCAGCACGGTCTTGTCGAGCTTCTGCGGCAGCATCCAGATCGCGAACGGCGGTCCACCGGCGTGGGCGAGCGTGCTGGTGAACCCGGAGACGGCGCCCCAGAACACGCCCGCCGGGCGCCCGGGCGGCCCGGCCGCGGTCGCGGCACGCGCGGCGAGGCGCTCGGTGACCCGGAACCACCGGTTCAAGGCGAACGTCACCGCGATCAGGCCGAGCAGCAACCGGATCGCGTTCACCGGCAGCGCGCCGAAGGCGAAAGCGCCTGCGGTGATGCCGGCGATCGCGCCGGGCAGGAGCACACGCAGGTGCGCCAACGACCACTTGCCGCGATAGGCGTGCACGCCGAACAGGTCCATCGCGCACAGGATCGGCAGCATGATGCCCGCGGCCTCCGGCGGCGCGATGAAGATCGACATCAGCGGCACCGCGACGCCGCCCGAGCCGGCGCCGAAGCCGCTCTTCGCGATGCCGGTGATCAGGATCGCCAGCACCGCAACCGGATAGAAGCCGAGCGGGAAGTCGGGAATGGTCATTGCAGGAGCGCGGGCGCCGAGTCAGGGTCCCGGGGTCGCCGCCGGGGGCTCCTCGTCGGCGGCCTTGGCCGGCGCGCGCCACCACGCCCAGGCCTCGTTGGCGACCACCGCGCCCAGCACTACCGCCCCGCCCGCGAGCGCGAGCCGACCCGGGTTCTCGCCGAGCAGTACCCACACCCAGATCGGACCCAGGATCGGCTCGAGCAGGGCGAGAAGCCCGAGCTCCGTCGCGGTGAGCGAACGCGATGCGGCGACCATCAGCAGGCAGCCGGCGCCGAGCTGCACCGAGCCCATCAGCGCGAGCACCGCGAGGTCGGCGGCCGTCGCCTCGAACGGCGCCGCGAGCGGCAGCGCCAAGGCGATCGACATCAGCCCCGCGATCATCACCGTCGGCAGCATGTCGACGCGCGCGTGCACGCGGCGCAGCACGGTGACGTTGGCGGCGAACAGGCACGACACGCCCACCGCGAGCAGGTTGCCGCTGATGCGGCCGGCGTCGAGCGAGTCGGCGAACATCACCACCATGCCGCCGAATGCCACGGCCATCGCTACCCACGTACGCGTCGGGACGGACTCGCGCAGGAACAGCCGCGCGGCGAGTGCCGCCAGGAACGGCGACACGCTCATCAGCACGAACGTGTTGGCGACCGTGGTTCGGGTGAGCGAGGCGATGAACAGGAAGAACTGGCCGGCGAGGAACGCTCCGGACAGGATCCCCAGGAGGCCGACGGCGCGCACGGCGCCCGCCATCTGCCCGCGGTGGATGACGAAGAGCGTCGCGGCGACGAAGATCGCCATGAACAGCGAGCGCCAGAACACGATCTCCCAGGCGTCGCGGAACGACAGCATCCGCACCAGCAGACCGCCCGTCGACCAGCAGACGGCCGCCGCGACCATGAACAGGATCGCGCGCGAGCGCAAGGCTGGATCGGTGAGGGCGGCGGAGGACACGGGTTCGGCACACGCGCGGCACGTGGCCGGCGGGGATACGCGCGACGGCGGGCGCGTGGCGACGAAAACCGCGACGGCCGCCCGAGGGCGGTCACGATCGGTTTCCCGCAATCCGCGATCGCCCGCGCGGACCGGTCGAATTCTACCTTGCTGCGCTGCGGAGCTGCGTTCAGGCAGTGACGGCGAACCGCGCCACGCCCGCAGGGAAGTCGATCTCCGCCCCGCGGCCCATCGCCTGCGCGATACGCGCGAAGTCGTCCTCCGGGACGCGGACCACGCCGAAGCGGAACGCCGCACCCCACTGCACCTTGTTGCGGATGAACGAGAGCACCGGGATCAGCGGCCTGATCGGCGCCGTGCCCGCCGGCATGAACTCGGCGGCACGCCGGAACGGCCCGCCCGGCGCATCGCCGGCGATCTCGATGGGCGCATCCCGCACGCGGCCGATCGCCGTGAACGCCTGCAGCGCTTCACCCTCCGCGGACGTGCGCGGCGAGTAGAGGATGAAGCCGTCGCCGCCCTGCATGCGCTCGAGCGGGCCCGCCTTGCCGCTGCCGAGCTGCAGGTAGCCTTCCGCCGCGCCGGCGACTGCCGCATCCCGCGCCACCACGGCAATCCAGTACTGGCGGGCTCGCCCGCCCGCTCCACCTTCGATGTTGCCGATCCGCGCCATCGTCCGGTCCTCCGGTCACACGACATGCGGTGCATCGTCGCGTGTGGCGGGCCTGCGGCACCATCGGCCACCTGGACGATCGGGGCGGTGGCCGGGCAGGGTCTGCAGCGCGGGCGATCTTCAGCGCAGGCCGGGGACGATCCTTGCGGTGCGCGCCGCGTAGTCGCGGTACTCGGGAAACTTCTGCGCGAGGAGGCGTTCCTCGCGGCTCGCCTTGACGTGCAGCACGGCGGCAAGCAGCGCCAGCGCGAGGAGTTGCGGTACGCCGCGCCAGCCCAATGCGAAACCCGCCGCGAACAGGAGCACGGCGAGATACATCGGGTGGCGCACGAGCGCGTAGGGCCCGGTGGTGACGAGGTGCGCGCGCTCGCGCGGCTCGGGAAAGATGCCGAAGTTGCCGGGGCGGTTGTGGAGGAGCGTCCAGGCGCCGAGCCCGGCCGCCGCGGCGACCGGCACGTATCCGGCCGGGTGCCAGGACTCCGCACCAGCGGGAAGCACCGCAGCGACCATGGCCACGAGCTGCAGCGCGACGAGCAGGGACGAAGGCATGGTCGTCAAGAGCGGAGCACCACACTCCCATTTTTACCATAACCTACAATTCCGTCTGGCAAAGGAGATCCGGATGGTCAAGCATCGCATCGCCGTCATCCCCGGCGACGGGATCGGCAAGGAAGTCGTCCCCGAGGGCCTGCGCGTGCTCGAGGCCGCGGGCAAGCGCTTCGGCATCGGTTTCGAGTGGACGACGTTCGACTGGAATTGCGACTACTACGCGAAGCACGGGCGGATGATGCCCGAGGACTGGTTCGAGACGCTGTCGAAGTTCGAGGCGATCTACTACGGCGCCGTCGGCTGGCCCGCGACCGTGCCCGATCACGTGTCGCTGTGGGGCTCGCTGATCCAGTTCCGGCGTCGCTTCGACCAGTACGTCAACCTGCGTCCGTGCCGGCTGATGCCGGGCATCCCGTCGCCGCTCGCCCACCGCAAGCCGGGCGACATCGACTTCGTCGTGGTGCGCGAGAACACGGAGGGCGAGTACTCGTCGGTCGGCGGGCGCATGTACGAGGGCACGGACCGGGAGATCGTGTTCCAGGAGTCGGTGTTCAGCCGCAAGGGCGTCGACCGGATCATGAAGTTCGCGTTCGACCTCGCACGCACCCGCCCGCGGAAAAAGGTGACGTCCGCGACGAAGTCGAACGGGATCGCGATCACGATGCCGTTCTGGGACGAGCGCTTCAATGCGATGAAGGCGCAGTACCCCGACGTCACCACCGACGCGTACCACATCGACATCCTCACCGCGCACTTCGTCGCGCGGCCGCAGATCTTCGACGTCGTCGTGGGCTCGAACCTGTTCGGCGACATCCTCTCCGACCTGGGGCCAGCGGTCTGCGGCACGATCGGCATCGCGCCGTCGGCCAACATCAACCCGGAGCGCACGTTGCCGTCGCTGTTCGAGCCGGTGCACGGCTCGGCGCCCGACATCGCGGGGCAGGGCGTCGCCAACCCGATCGGCCAGATCTGGTCGGGCGCGCTGATGCTCGACTTCCTCGGCCACCGCGACGCCGCGGCGGCGGTGGTGGCGGCGATCGAGCGCGTGCTTGCCGACCCGTCGATCCCCCGCACGCGCGACATCGGCGGGAGCGCGGGCACGACCGAGGCCGGCCGTGTGATCGCCGAGGCGCTGTGACGCCGCGGCCCGTGTCGACGTGATCGCAACGCTCGCGCGCATCGCACGTTGCGGCGCCTGGCTGTGCGCGGGGTTGGCCGCGCTCGCCACCGCGCCGGCCGCGGCCGACTATCCCGACAAGCCGATCCGGCTGGTCGTGCCGTTCCCTGCCGGCGGCGGCGCCGATGCGCTCGCGCGCACGATCATGCCGCGCGTCGCGCAGGAGCTCGGCACGACGATCGTCATCGACAACCGCCCCGGCGCCGGCGGTAACGTCGGTGCCGAGTACGTCGCGCGTGCCGCGCCGGACGGCCACACGCTGCTCTACGGCACCAACGGCACGCACGCGATCAACCGCAGCCTCTACGCCAGGCAGGGCTTCGATGCGGTCAGGGACTTCGCGCCGGTGTCGCGGATGACGCAGATCGCCGCGCTGCTCGTCGTCCACCCGTCCGTCGCGGCGCGCAGCGTCGTCGATCTGGTCGATTACGCGAAGGCGCAACCGGGCAAGGTGTTCTTCGCCTCCGCCGGCAACGGCACGACGTCGCACCTCGCGGGCGAGCTGTTCAAGACCGCCGCCGGCATCGACATCGTCCACGTGCCGTACCGCGGCGGTGCGCTCGCCGCGGCCGATCTCGCCGGCGGGCAGGTGCAGATGATGATCGACGTGATGCCCAACGTGCTGCCGCTCGCCACCGGTGGCAAGCTGCGTGCGCTCGGCGTGACCACTTCGGCGCGCGTCCCGGCGGCGCCCGAGATCCCCACGATCGCCGAGTCGGGCCTGCCCGGCTTCGAGGTCTCGGCGTGGGACGGGATCTTCGTTCCTGCGGGCACGCCCGCCGTCGTGGTCGACCGGCTCAACGCGGCGATCCGGCAGGCGCTCGCCGACCCGAAGGTCCGCGAGGCGCTCGTCGCGCGCGGTGCGCAGCCGGTGAGCAGCACGCCGGACGAACTCGCGCGCCACGTCGACGCCGAGTCCGAAAAGTGGGCCCGCGTGGTCCGCCAGTCCGGAGCCAAGATCGACTAAGCCTGCCGCGGCCACGCCCAAGCGTGCGACGGCAGCGGCGCAGACATCCGATGGAGCAGACGATGCAGAAGCGACAGTTGCCGCCCGTCCCGGCGTGGAACGAGCTGGCCGGCTACACCGACATCCGCTACGCGAAGGCCGACGAGGGCATCGCCAAGATCACGATCAACCGGCCCGAGGTGAGGAACGCCTTCCGGCCGGAAACGGTGCAGGAGCTCGAGCGCGCGTTTGCGGACGCCCGCGACGACGAGACGATCGGCGTGGTGATCCTCACCGGCGAAGGCCGCGAGGCGTTCTGCTCCGGCGGCGACCAGCGCGTGC
>Ga0105106_10001581_pt1 | contig 16420 bp, 17 predicted proteins | sample PPLLaktember2015_5_FD_79109 | JGI IMG/M metagenome (GOLD analysis project Ga0105106, IMG submission 79109) | Freshwater sediment microbial communities from Prairie Pothole Lake near Jamestown, North Dakota, USA - PPLs Lake P8 Core (1) Depth... | ecosystem: Environmental > Aquatic > Freshwater >...
CTCGCAGGCCAGCCGCTTTATCCAGGCCCTGAAGGAACTGGGCTGCAAGTTCGCGCTCGACGACTTCGGCACCGGCCTGTCGTCGTTCGGCTACCTGAAGCATTTCCCGGTCGATTTCCTGAAAATCGACGGCAGCTTCGTGAAGGGCGTGCTGCACGACCCGATCGACCGCGAGATGGTGCGCTCGATCAACGAGATCGGTCACCTCACCGGCAAGCAGACGATCGCCGAGTGGGCGGAGAACGCCGAGATCATCGAAGTGCTCCGCGGGCTCGGCGTCGATTACGCGCAGGGTTACGGAGTCTCGCAGCCACAACGCGTGCAGCGCGCCGCGATCGCCTAGGGACTGTCTCCTTTTTCCGCGGAGTGGAAAAAGGTGGACTGTCCCTTCCGCGCGAATCCGGCTGTTTCTACGAAAATCGCGATGATCGCCAGTGCGCGCGGCGCATGGTCCCGTTCTCCGCGCTTGTCACAATGACGCAAGCGTGAAGTGCTCCCGTGACAAGACGCCGGCTGCGTGCCGGAGTATCACTTGGTAGAGCCACTTCAGATGGGAAAATCTTCGGTTCGAACTATTCAGCCGTTCCGGATGATTTCTCATACACAGATCGTTGTGACTCAAAGTGCGTGTTCGCGAAATAGTCTTTTCTGCGGTACGAAAAGTAGGCCACATGCCGCATGGAGTCTGACCGATTAGCCAGCCCACGGTGCAGCAGTCGATCGTCAAAGATCAGGCACGAGCCAGCAGCCATTGCATTCGCGAAGCCTTCGGGTACACGACATTGAGTACCTTGCACCAGTGATTCTGGTGATGTGCTTGCATGCTGGTAAATCAACTCGTCAAGCACGAGGGAGGGGTTACTCAGGTGGTTGGTAAGGAAATGGGAGCCGCGAGCACACTCGGTGGGCCCCATGACCATCGGCGTGTCATGCAGCGCCATCAATACATTCATGGCATGCGCCGGGCGGTGCTCCGGTGCTTCGTGCGGAGAATCCGTGTGCCAATACTGCGCCGGGCTACCTGGCTCGGAAGATACAACTCCGCTGAATGAGTGTTCGGCGTCCTCGCCCAGCACAGCGGCAACCAACGGCCACCATGGCATTTTCCGGTCATCAATTCCAAACTGCTGCGGCGTGATTGGAACATCCCACCTGCCTGGGGAACGTTGCACAATTTCCACATACCCCGCGGCGCTCCCGACCCCGATCTCCTTCGCACCGAGCGCTGCCCGTATGACGTAGGCTCGGCGATGACACACGTTCAGCATTGCCTCCACCAACTCGCTGCCGCAAAGCGCATCCAGCAACACGAACCCGTCTGACTCGAGCTGGTCCACCGACCTGCGATGCGCATATCCGTTACCGTCGGTTGCTACACTGTTCATCTTGGGTTGCTACCACAGCTTTTTTCTATAGTGACAATGGCACAGACAAATAAGCACCAAACTCTGTGGCGAGGTCACAACTGATGCGTCCATGCACGCGTCCTTGCCGATTGAGAAACCGCTGAGAATCCTCAATTGGGAAAATGCCTTCATGCCATATATTCGGGTGAATGTAGAAGCCCCGACTACCGTCACACCAAAATGCCACTACCTGTTCGGGTTTGATGTCGTCACCGCGTAGCGCGGCCGGAACAACAAACGGTGTCTTGTCCAACGGATAAAAAAGCTGCCCGCCGTCCGGGTGGTAGTTCAAGTGCCAGAGTATCACCCGTTCTCGCGCTACCGATGCTTTGCCCGTTCTGGCCAGTTGCGGATCACAGCTCCAACCCAGTACAAATTTGCCGTCGACGGCCTCGCTGCGCGCCATCAGGACATCGCCATCCCAGTCACCGCGAAAAATGCCTTCTACGTGGCCACCGTCAATCCCAGTCCCTTCGTCCAACTGCCGCCAACCCTGCACTGGCCATTGGACAATCTCAATTGCAAACCCAACCGGATCATCGACCAGGCAACCGTATCCTTGTACCGACTCGTCGGTCGCTTCAATCAGCGGTACGGTTATTACAGGCAACGAGGGTTTTTCACGGGCCTCGAAAATATATTTGGCATCGCGTGCACTCATCTCACGATCCTCTGGCTCTGGTTGCTGTCCGATGTATCAAGGGATGTAAGCATAACCCGGCAAATGACTGAGGCAGATCGCTGCCCCGCGCCAGGGCCTGCTGGTTCGAGATACCGAGAACGATTTCCTCGAGTTGGGCTCCGCGGCAGGGGGAGCCATGGACGACCTGATTGGCCACTCGATCACGTACTGGGTGGCGGTGGGCCCGCGCGCGGGGCAGAAGGTGTTCACGCTGCAGACCGTGCCGTCGCCGCGCGGCAACGGCACGCACAAGGTTTCGCTCGACCAGGTGATCGCGACCATGCGCCAGACCGGCTACGACATGAAGGCGATTTACAAGGAAACCTCCCAGGGCGGACTCGCCGTCAACGTCCCGTAGTGCTGAACATCGAAGGGGACGCGCCCCTCTGCGAATATGAAGGAGCGCGTCCCCTTCGATGTCGTTCGTCGCGCCGGGACGTCGCTTCGCCAAGTGCGGGGTTCCGTGCGGTGCGACTTCCGCTAGCCTAGCGGTCCCCCACGCCCTGGAGTCCGCACCGATGTCGAAAGCGATCCTTGCGTTTGCAGTGACCCTGCCGCTCGCATTGAATGCGGCCGAGCCGTCGCCGCGCGAACAGGCGGTCGCGAGCGCGGCCGCGGGTCCCGTGGTCCAGGGCGCGGCGCGGCTCGAACGGCGGGTCTCGGGGTTGCAGCGGCCCTGGAGCCTCGCATTCACGCCAGAAGGCGACATCCTCGTCACCGAAAAATACCGCGGCCTGCGGGTGGTACGGGGCGGCGAGCTCCTGGCTGAGCCGCTCGCGGGCGGGCCGACGGGCGTGTTCGCCGAGGCGGACAGCGGCCTGCTCGACGTCGCGCTCGACCCGGATTTCGCGCGCAATCGCACGCTGTTCCTTTCCTTCGCGGAAGGCGACGCGAAGGCCAATCGCACGGCAATCTGGCGCTCGCGTTACGAAGGCGGCCGACTCGTGGGCGGGCAAGTGATCTTCCGTGCGACGCCCGACAAGGCGGGGCCGGGCCACCCGGGCGGCCGCCTGCTGTTCCTGCCCGATGGCACGCTGCTGCTCACCGTGGGTGACGGTTTCAACTACAAGGCCGCGGCGCAGGACATGGGCTCGCACCTCGGCAAGATCCTGCGCCTCACGCGTGACGGCACGGCGCCGACCGACAATCCCTTCTTCGGCCGTGAGGGCGTGCGCCCCGAGATCTGGACTTCAGGTCATCGCAATTCACAGGGGCTCGCGCTCGATCCCATGACCGGTGCTGTCTGGGAGCACGAACACGGCCCGCGGGGCGGCGACGAGATCAACCGCCTGCGCGCCGGGGCTAACTACGGCTGGCCGCTCGTTACTCACGGTATCGACTACGACCTTTCGATCATCTCTGAGCGCGCGTTCGCGCCCGGCATCGAGCGGTCCTGGTTCTTCTGGGCGCCCTCGATCGCGCCGTCCGGACTTGCGGTGTATCGCGGCAAGGCGTTCCCAGACTGGGAGGGCAAGCTCCTGGTCGGCGGCCTCGTGTCCAAGTCGGTCAGCCGGCTGCGCCAGGCCAAGCAGCCCGGCTTCTTCGTCGAGGAAGAGCGGATGTTCGGGGCCCAGGACAAGCGCATCCGCGATGTGCGGATCGGTCCCGACGGCTACGTTTACCTGCTGATGGACGAGGATGCCGCCGAGCTCTGGCGCCTGGTGCCGGCCACCTGAAGGGGACGAAGCGGTCCGTCGCGCGCGACGATGCCCCCGTGTCCGTGCGTGCAAGCGTGGAATTCAGGGCGCTCTGCCCGCAGTCCGCGCGCTGCATGCTGAAGCGGCTCGACCGCTGACGGCGCGCGAACGGTGAGCGGAATGCCGCTGCGCGTGCTGTTCCTCTGCACGGGCAACTCTGCGCGCAGCATCCTTGCCGAGGCCATCCTGAACGCGCTCTCGGACGGGCGGGTCCGGGGGTTCAGCGCCGGCAGCCATCCGAAAGGACGGCTCAATCCGCTCGCGCTCGACCTGCAGCGGCGCCGCGGCCTTCCAGTCGCGTCACTGCGCAGCAAGGGCTGGGAGGAATTCGCGGCCCCGGGCGCCATGCCGCTCGATCGCGTGGTCAGGTCTGTGACAACGCCGCTGGCGAAGCCTGCCCGATCTGGCGCGGCCGCCCGGCGACGGAACACTGGAGCATCCCCGACCCGGCGAGCGTTCAAGGCTCCGAGGACGAGCAGCGACGGGCCTTCGAAACCGCGTTTGCCGACTTGGAGAGCCGAATCCGCGATCTCCTCGAACGGCTCGTGGTTGGCCGTTCAGCCGCGGAACCCCGATAATCGATCCCGCCGTATTCCGGGGAGTCGTGCCATGGACCGTTTTTCGATCGGCGGCTTCGCGTGGCGAATCGCCTTTGCGATCGTGCGGCGCGAACTCACCGGCCAGGCCTCGGTCGACGAAGTCGACAACAACCGCTGAGCAACCGGGCGATGGACCTCCCGGCATACGTCTGGGCGACGCGGTACCGCGATCCAGACGCCGATCCCGCCGAAACGGGCATCGCCGACTCCTGGCGGCGGGTCGCCACCGCTGCAGCGGCGGCCGAGCGCGATCCCTCGCACTGGCGCGACCGCTTCCTCGAGATCCTGGGCGCCTACCGCTTCCTGCCGGCAGGCCGCATCCTCGCGGGCGCCGGCACGCGGCGTCGCGTCACGCTATTCAACTGCTTCGTGATGGGACCCATCGAGGACTCGATGGAGGGCATTTTCGAGGCGCTCAAGGAAGGCGCGCTGACGATGCAGCAGGGCGGCGGCGTCGGCTACGACTTCTCGACCCTGCGCCCGCGCGGCACGCGCGCGCACAGCACGGGGATGATTGCATCGGGGCCCGTTTCCTTCATGCGGGTCTGGGACACGACCTGCGCGACCCTCCTCGCGACCGGCGCGCGACGCGGCGCGATGATGGCAACGCTGCGCTGCGACCACCCGGATATCGAGGACTTCATCGACGCCAAGCGCGATCCAGGCGCCCTGCGTCACTTCAACCTGTCCGTGCTCGTGACCGACGCGTTCATGCAGGCCGTGCAGGACGGCGCCGGCTGGCCACTCGTGTTCCGCGATCATGTGTACCGGACGCTCCCGGCGCGCGCGCTCTGGGAGCGCCTCTGCCGCGCCGCCTGGGACTCGGCCGAGCCCGGCGTGCTGTTCATCGACCGGATCAACGCGGCGAACAACCTCGCCTACTGCGAACGCCTCACCGCCACGAATCCCTGCGGTGAGGAGCCCTTGCCGCCGTACGGCGCCTGTAACCTCGGCTCCGTCAATCTCACGGCTTTCGTGCGCGAGCCGTTCACCCGGCAGGCCCGGCTCGACCTCGACGGCATTGGGGAGACCGCCCGCTCGGCCGTGCGCTTTCTCGACGACATCATCGACGTCTCGCGATTTCCGCTGGCGCGACAGCGCGAGCAGGTGATGCAATCGCGCCGGGTCGGCCTCGGGATCACCGGTCTCGCAGACGCCCTTGCGATGCTCGGGCTTCGCTACGACGGCGAGCCGGCGCGGCAAGCCGCGGCGAGCGCCATGAAGACGATCTGCCATGCAACCTACGAAGCCTCGAGCAGGCTGGCGGGCGAAAAAGGATCGTTCCCGGCGTTTCGGGCCGATGCCTACCTGGAAAGGCCGTTCATCCGCGCGCTCCCCGAAGCGATCCGCGCGGCGATACGCCAATCCGGCATGCGCAACAGTCACTTGACCGCGATTGCGCCGACGGGGACGATCAGCCTCATTGCCGGGAACGTGAGCAGCGGCATCGAACCCTGCTTCGGGTTCGAGGCGGAGCGCCGCGTGCTCGGCCCGGAAGGGTCGCACCGCATTTTCCGGGCGCCGAACTACGCCTATGGACTCTGGCGCTCAATGCACGGGGAGTCGGAACCAATTCCGCCGTACTTCGGGCAAGGCACGGACATCGCACCGGACGATCACCTGCGGATGCAGGCGGCGCTGCAACCGCACGTGGACAGTGGGATTTCCAAGACGATTCCGCTGCCCCGCGACTTCCCGGTAGACGCCGTGCCGAGGCTCTTCCGTTCCGCATTCGACCTCGGCCTCAAGGGCTGTACGCTGTTCCGCCAGGGCGCGCGCGAGGCGGTGGTGGCGGCGCGATGCGACGCGTCCGCCGGGGACCCGCGGGTCAGAGCCGCGCCCGGGCCAGGCACCGGCGCAGCTCCTTGAGCGGCCGGGCATTCAGCACGTCCGCCCGCGTGAGCCATCCGCGGCGCGCCTGCCGGATGCCGTGCGCGAGATCGTCGTACTGGTTCTCGGCATGCGCATCGCTCGCGATGCTCACGAGCACGCCCTGCTCGCGCGCGGATTGGCACATCACGTCGTCCATATCGAGGCGTGCCGGCTGCGCGTTGAGCTCCAGGTAACAGGGGCGCGCGCGGGCTGCGGCCATGACTTTCGCGAAGTCGAGCGCACACGGCTCGCGCTCGCCGAGCAGCCGGCCGCTCGGGTGCGCGAGGATGTTGAGGCACGGATGCTCGAGGGCGCGGAGGATGCGCGCCGTCTGCTTGGACTCCGGCAGGTCGAAGTGGCCGTGCACGGCGGCCACGACGACGTCGAGACGGCGCAGGATCGACTCCGGCAGCGCGAGGCTCCCGTCCGCCAGGATGTCGACTTCCACGCCCTTCAACACCGTAAACCCGTCGAGCTGCCCATTGAGCGAATCGATCTCGTCGATCTGCCGCGAGAGTCCCCCCGCATCGAGGCCATGCACGATGCCGAGGTGACGCGAGTGATCGGCGATCGCGATGTACGCGAGGCCGAGCGCCTTCGCGGCGCGAGCCATCGACTCGAGCGACGCCTGCCCGTCGCTTGCGGTCGTGTGGACGTGCAGGTCGCCCTGCAGGTCGTCGAGGCCGACGAGCTTCGGCAGTCTTCCGCGCTCGGCCGCCTCGATTTCGCCGCGATCTTCGCGCAGCTCGGGCGGGATCCAGGGCAGCCCCAGCGCCGCATACAGCTCCCGCTCCGTCCGGCCGGCGATGCGCTTGCGGCCGCGGAAGAGCCCGTACTCGTTGAGCTTCAGGCGGCGCTTCTGGGCGCGGCGGCGAAGCTTGATGTTGTGGTCGCGGCTGCCGGTGAAGTAGACGAGCGCGGAACCGGCACTCTCCGCGGGGACCAGCCGCAGGTCCGCGTGCATGCCGTTTCGCAGGACGGCCGTGCAGCGCGTGGGGCCGGCCGCAGCCAGCGATTGCACGTCGCCCTGGCGGCGCAGCAGCGCTGCGAGGTCGACGCCCGGCCGCGCGCAGACGACAAGATCGAGGTCTCCCACCGTGTCCCGGCCTCGCCGATAGCTGCCTGCGACCTCGACCTGCGTGACCCCGCTGGCCGCGCGCAGGGAATCGCGCAGCGACTCCGCGTACGGCGTCGCGGATGACCACGGCCTTCGCGCCGGCCCGCGCGCACGGTTTGCGAGTGCCTGCTCGAGCTGCCGCCGGACCCCGGGGCCGAACCCGCGCAACTTCGACAGCCGGCCGGATGAAAGCGCGCGGCGCAGGTCTTCGGCGCCCTTGACGCGGAGCCCGGCATGCAGCGCGCGGACCCGAACCGGACCGAGCCCCGGCAGCTTCAGCAGCTCGCGCAAGCCGGGCGGAACGCGCCGCCGCAGCTGCTCGAGCGCCCGTAGCTTGCCGGTGTGCAGGAGCTCGTCGATCTTGCCGGCGAGGTCGGCGCCGATCCCGGGGAGCGCATCGAAGGCCTCTTTGCTCCGCAGCTCCGCGAGCGGGCGCGGGAGGCTGCGCACCACGAGGGCAGCGCGCTGGTAGGCGCGAACGCGAAACGGGTTGTCGCCCTGGATCGCAAGCAGCTCGGCCATCTCGTCGAAGGCCGTTGCCACATCCTCGTTGTGCACGGCGGGCGCGGCCTCTGCGCCGCGCCGAGACGCCTGCTCCTTGCGATGCCCGATCCGCGCCACTCGCGCCATGAGTCCTCCGTCCTCGGGAACCGGCCAGGACAATTGACTCTCGGCCTGCGGTCGCATGCCCATCATAGGTAGATGCACGGAGCCGCCTACGCACAGGCTCGCATCGCCTGCCGCTGTCCCCTGGCGTAATTTCACGCCAGCGTGACCGCGAAGCAAGTCCTGTTTGGTTCAGCTGCGCGCGAGAGGGTGCTGCAGGGCGCCACCCAGCTCGCGGATGCAGTGCGTTTGACGCTCGGCCCAAAATCGAAGTCCGTCCTGATCCAGAAGAAATGGGGCACGCCGCTCGTGTGCAACGACGGCGTGACGATCGCCAAGGAAATGGAGCTCGAGGACGCCGAAGAGAACCTCGGCGCGCAGATGTTGCGCCAGGCCGCCGAGAGGACCGGTGAGGCCGTGGGCGACGGCACGAGCACCTCGACGGTCCTGGCGCACGCAATCCTCGCCGAGGGCGTGCGCAACGTCGCGGCTGGCGCCAGCGCCATCGATCTCAAGCGCGGCCTGGACCGGGGGCTTGCAGCCGCAGTGGCAGCCCTCAAAGGCTCGGCGAGGCCCGTCGGCAGCCGGAAGGAAAAGGCTCAGGTTGCGACGATTTCGGCGCACAACGATGCGGCGATCGGCGAGCTAGTAGCCGACGCGATGGAAAGAGTCGGTGGCGAAGGCGTGATCACGGTCGAGGAGTCGAAGACGACCGAGACCACCCTCGAAGTCGTCGAGGGCATGCAGTTCGACCGCGGCTACCTGTCGCCCTACTTCGTGACCGATGCCGCCTCGATGGAGGCGGTCCTGGAAGACGCGCTCGTGCTGGTATCGGACCGCAAGATCAATATCGTCAAGGACCTCATCCCGCTGCTCGAGCAGGTGGCGAAATCCGCCCGGCCAATACTCTTCATCGCCGAGGACATCGAGGGCGAAGCGCTCGCAACGCTCATCGTGAACCAGATCCGCGCGGTCCTGAAGAGCTTGGCGGTCAAGGCCCCGGGCTTCGGAGACCGCCGAAAGGCAATGCTCCAGGACATCGCGACCCTCACCGGCGCGCAACTCGTGTCCGAGGAGCTCGGGACCAGGCTCGAGGACGTCAAGCTGGCGCAGCTCGGACGCGCCAAGCGCATCGTGGTCGACAAGGACACAACCACGATCATCGGCGGCGGGGGGGACAAGGCGGCGATAGGGGCCCGCATCCAGTCGATCCGCAAGGAGCTCGCGGACGTCAAGAGCGACTACGACCGCGAGAAGCTCGAAGAACGGCTCGCCAAGCTGTCCGGCGGAGTCGCCGTGATCCGCGTCGGGGCGCCGTCCGAAGCGGAGATGAAGTCGCGCAAGGACGCCCTCGACGATGCCATCAGTTCGACCAAAGCCGCAGTCGCCGAGGGCCTGGTCCCGGGCGGCGGGCTGGCGCTGCTGCGAGCCGTCGATGCCGTCGCGCGCGAAGAGCAACATTGCTTGGGCGACGAGCGCACGGGCCTGCAAATCCTGAAGCGGGCGCTGGAGGCGCCAGCCCGCCAGATCGCGGAAAATTCTGCCGCAGACGGCGGAGTCGTCGTCGACCGCATGCGCCAGGCCGGCGGAAATGTCGGCTTCGACGCGGCGCGCAAGGAATACGTCGACCTGCTCGAAGCCGGAATCGTGGATCCTGCCAAGGTCGTCCGCCTGGCGCTCGAGAACGCGGTTTCGGTGGCGAGCGTGCTGCTCCTGACCGAGGCGACGATGACCGAGAAAATCGAGAAGCACGAGCCGGGCGGCGCCCGCGAGCCCGAGCTCTAGCCGGAGCGAACGATGCAGGAACCGCGCGTATTCACCGACCGGAGCGCCGCAGGCCGAGAGCTGGCGAAGGCCGTCGAAGCGCGCAGGCTTCGGGGGCCGCACCTGGTGCTCGGGCTGCCGCGAGGCGGGGTGCCGGTGGCATTCGAAGTGGCCCGCGCATTGCGCGCGCCGCTCGACGTGCTGGTCGTCCGCAAGATCGGCGCGCCGGGACAGCCGGAGCTGGCGATCGGCGCAATCGCGTCCGGTGACGTGACGGTGCGGCAACCGCAATTCGCCGGGCGATTCGGCGGCAGCGAGCTGCCCTTCGAGGAGCTCGCCGAACGCGAGCGTTCCGAGCTCGCGCGCCGCGAACTGGCCTATCGCGGCGACGACAGGCCGGCCCTCGCGGAGGGCGCCACCGTCATACTCGTCGATGACGGGCTCGCCACGGGCGCGACGATGCTTGCGGCGGTGCGCGCCGCGCGCAAGATGCGCGCCGCCGCGGTCGTGGTCGCGGCGCCGGTGGCTTCGAGCCAGGCCGCGGCGGCCGTCCGCGCCGAAGCCGATGACGTGGTCATCCTCGAGACGCCGGCGAACCTGTTCGCGATCGGGCAATGGTATTTCAGATTCGAGCAGCTCGATGACGGCGAGGTCCGCGCCCTGCTCGAGCGTGCCCGCCGCGAGCGGGCGGTTGGCGTCGTGGCGCCGCGGTTCGGCCAGGCCGACCGAGCGCGCTTCGAGGCGAGGCTCCGTGCGCGCTCGGCGGAGCTGCGAAGCGAGATCCGCGACACGCTGCTGCGCACGGATGCGGAGCAGTACGGCCGGCTCGCCGGCGAGGTGCACGACGTGGCGGACCAAGCGGTGGCCGATCTGCTCGTCGACGTGAACCTCGCCGAGATCACCCGCGACGTGGAAGAGCTGCGCGACGTCGAGGCGGCGCTCGATCGGATCCACGCGGGAGCCTTCGGCAATTGCCTGCGCTGCAATGAACCGATCGATCTGGAGAGGCTCGAGGCCTACCCGACGGCCAAGCGCTGCCTCGCCTGCCAACTCGAGCACGAGCGCACGCGCGCCGCGCCGGCGGCCGCGACGCTCTGATCGGAGCTGGCGGCGGGCGGCGGATCAGTCCCAGCGAAGTTCCAGACCGGTCCCGGCTCCCGTCGCCAGGCGCGTGTCGAGCTTCCGGCTCGTTGCAGTCATCGCCTTGCACAGCCAGTCCGCATCTCCGGGACGCGCGCGCGCGAGCCGAAATCGCTGCCTGCGCAGCGGCACCATCGCGAGGCGCAGCAGTTGCCCGCTCGCATCGAGCTCCGGGAAGCACATCAAGGCAAGGTAGATGCGAAAGCTCTCGTAGCCCAAGATGCCCTCGTAGTCGTTCAGGAAGTCGCCACAGCCATAGAGTATGAGCTTGCCGCGGTGGACCTCGATGCCTTTCGCGTGATGCGACGAGTGGCCATGGACGAGGTCGGCGCCCCCGACATCGACGAGGCTGTGAGCGAACTCCTGTTCCTTGCGAGGCACGTCACAGCCGCAGTTGCCTCCCCAGTGCATCGAGACGACGACGAGGCCGACCGGGCGGCGGTGCAATCTGATTTCGCCGGCCACCCGGTCGAGCGCGCGCGCCGACAGGTCCGGAAGAAAGTTGCCCCCGCCCGATCTTCCGTGGCGGCCCAGTCGGGCGGCATACCGCTGCTTCGGGTTGTGAAAGCGAACACGAAGATCCTGCGCGTCCCTTCGCCCCCTCCTGCGCCGGCCGCGTTACACTGGGCGTCGACAGAACAGCCTTTTATCCGACCTATCCGCGGATGTGGTGATGCGCTGGGAACATTTCGATCACGGCGCTGACATCGGCGTGCGAGGTATCGGTCGCACGCCCGCGCAGGCGTTCGAGCAGGCGGCCTTGGCGCTGACGGCGGCGGTAACCGATCCGGCCGCGGTGCGATTGCAGGAAACGAGGCGTCTGGAGTGCAAAGCACCGGATCTTGAAGCCTTGTTCTACGAATGGATGAACAGCGTGATCTTCGAGATGAGCGCCGAACGGCTGTTGTTCGGGTATTTCGCCGTCGATATCGACGACCATCATTTGATCGCCACGCTCCAGGGCGAGGTTGCCGTGCCCGAACGGCATCAACCGGCGGTCGAAGTCAAAGGCGCGACGTATACGGAGCTCAGCGTCGCGCAGCGCTCCGACGGACTTTGGTGCGCGCAGTGCATCGTCGACGTTTGAGATGAGTTTATGGATATCGGAAAACTGAAGCGGGAAGCGAATTTTTGTTGGCGCCTCGAGCCCACCGGCGCCATGCGCGTACCCGGCATCCTGTACGCCGATGAGGCGTTGCTCCGCGGCATGGATGACAAGGTGTTCATGCAGCTCAGCAACGTCGCAAGTTTGCCCGGCATCGTCAAAGCGGCGTATGCGATGCCGGACGCGCATTGGGGTTACGGCTTCCCGATTGGTGGCGTCGCGGCATTCGATGCGGAAGCTGGCGGCATCGTGTCCGCGGGCGGTGTGGGCTTCGATATTTCCTGCGGCGTGCGGTTGTTGTTGACGGGCATGCCGCGCGAGCGCCTGGAAGCGTTCAAACCGCCGCTGGCGCACGAGCTGGGCCGTGCGATTCCCGCCGGCGTCGGCAGCACGGGCCGCATTCATCTAACCGAAACCGAGATGGATGAAATGTTGACGGGCGGTGCGCGTTGGGCGGTGAGCCAGGGCTACGGCAAACAAGAGGATCTCGAGCGCATCGAGGAGGGCGGGCAGATTCTGCATGCCAAGCCGCATTCGATCTCGCAACGGGCGCGCAAACGGCAGCGCGATGAGATGGGCACGTTGGGGTCCGGCAACCACTATCTGGAAGTGCAGCATGTCACCGAGGTTTACCGGCCCGAGATCGCACTGGGTTTCGGGCTGCGAGCGGGGGAGATCGTCATCAGCATTCACTGCGGCTCGCGCGGGCTAGGCCACCAAATCGGCACGGATTATCTGGGCGAGATGGTGCAGGCTGCGCCGTCCTACGGCATTCATCTGCCGGATCGGGAGCTTGCCTGCGCGCCGATCCGATCGGAACTCGGCGAGCGTTACCTGGGCGCGATGCGTGCGGCGATGAATTGCGCCCTCGCCAACCGCCAGATCCTTACGCATCTGACCCGACGCGCCTTCACGGAATATTTCCCCGAAAGCCGCCTGTGCCTCCTCTATGACGTATCGCACAACATCTGCAAGGAGGAAATCCATCTTGTTGATGGAAAACCGCGCCAATTGTTTGTTCACCGCAAAGGCGCAACCCGCGCCTTCGGCCCGGATCATCCGAGTCTCCCCGATTCGTTGCGTGCCCACGGACAGCCGGTGTTGATCGGCGGCTCCATGGGAACCGCCTCTTACGTGCTTGCGGGAACGGCGGACGGGGAAGCCTTGTCGTTCAGCTCGGCCTGCCACGGCGCCGGCCGTGCCATGTCGCGCCGGCGGGCGATGGGGCAGTGGCGCGGTCGCCAGCTGGTCGATGAACTCAAGGCACGCGGCATTCTGGTACTGAGTCCTTCGATGCGTGGGGTGGCGGAAGAAGCCCCCGGCGCTTACAAAGACGTCAACGCCGTGGTGGATCTTGCCGATCGGGCCGGGCTTGCGCACAAGGTGGCGCGTCTGGAGCCGCTGATTTGCGTAAAGGGCTGAACCTGCGCGTGGCACGAGTATGGCCTTTGGGTTAGTACGTATTTCAACGCGAGCCGCACTCTGGTCCGATTTCGACAGTGATAAGAAGGCGCAGCCATGAACATCGGTGAAATCTGCAGCAGGGAAGTCATTGTCGTGCATGCCGGCGATCCGTTGCAGGAAGCGGCGCGGCAGATGTGCGATCGGCACGTGGGGACGGTGATTGTGGTCGAGGATCGCGGCCAGGAGCGGCTCCCAATCGGCATCATCACCGATCGCGATATCGTGCGCGCGCAGTTGAAACGCGCAGCGGACCTTTGCTGCCTGGGCGTGACGCAGGCCATGACGTCCAATCTCCTCGTACTCAGGGAAAGCCAGTCAATGACCGACGCCATCGAAAAGATGCGCGCCCGCGCGGTTCGTCGCGCACCGGTGGTGAACGCCGCCGGCGCGCTCATCGGCGTGATTTCGGTGGACGATCTGTTTTCCGCGGTGGCCGAACAGCTTTCAGGCCTGGTGCAACTCGTGGAAGTCCAGCAGCGCCGGGAAGCGGCATGAGAGACAGGTGACCGGGGCCTGACCGCTGCCGGTTGTGACGCCGGCAGCGCAGGCCACGGCCCTCACGAGCCTTCGTTACGCATCAAGCTGCTGTCGCGAAGGCTGGCAGATCGAAGCGAGGGTCACACCGATCTCGTTTCCCGTAATGTCAGGCGAGGGGAAGGTTTGTTCACGCTGCGCCTCGCGCGCGAGGTCAGCGAGCGTGATCATCCCGGCGATTGCGCCTTGCTCGTCGACCACCGGAAGTCTGCGGATTCTTGCCTCGCGCATCGTTTGCTCTACGTCGAACGTAGAGTCGGCGGGCCGGCAAACGCGCACTTGCTTGGACATGGCATCCGCCACAAGCTCTTCTACGAGCATGGAGAGTACTCCTCCATTTCGCACGCCCTTGTTGGTCAGGCGTGCAGCGAACGGGCAATAGTTTTGAACCGCTGCCATTCGATGGCCGGCCACACTTCCGTGTCAGCGTGACCGAAGGTGCGGATGAGCGCCGAGACCTTCATCGCCGTCTCGGTATCCGGGGTCTCGAATATGTCCACATAGTCGCTGCGCCCGAGAACCGCATACTGGCCCGCCCGCTGCTCGATGCAGGACTCCACAGAAAGCGTAAGAACAGACGAGACCGCAGTAAATTCGCAGATACACGTAAAGCAGCGCGTTGGGGGCGGAATGCTCGCAGCGTCGGGGGATGCCATTGGATATCCTGAATTCCGGTCGTGCCTTGCTTTTGGTCATTCTCGCCAATTCCGCGCCATGGGCGGCCGCCTACGTTCTCCGGGCTCGGTGGACTGTGCCCCTGGATTTTGGCTCTGTGCTTCGGGATGGCGAGCGGTTATTCGGTAGCCACAAGACATGGCGCGGCCTGGTTGCCGGGGTGCTCGCTTGCGCGCTGGCGGCTCGGTTATCCGGCGTTGCATGGACGATTGGCGCCGGCTTCGGAGCTGCTTCGCTCCTGGGGGATGCGGCGTCGAGCGCTATCAAGCGACGCCTGCGACTCTCGCCAGGGGTCGAAGTGCTTGGCCTCGATCAAGTCCCGGAAGCGCTATTGCCATTGGTTATCTTTGCGCTTCCACTCGGTCTTGGCGTCATCGACGTTGCTGCCGTGGTAGCCAGTTTCGTCGTTCTCGACGTACTGGTCACACGACTGCGGCACTGACTTGTGCTCAACGAGTCTTTGCACGAAGCGCGCGTTGCCTGGCAACCGGGGCCTATCTGTGCTGAATTCCGATCGCTCCTTCATCGGCGGCGGTGGTCTCGCAGGCTCCGACGATGTCAGTACGGGATTGGCGTCGATAGAGCGTACATCCCTTCAGGCTCAACGCATCGGCATCGTTGTAGAGTCCGGCGACATCGAACAGCGCGGCCTCTGGTGCAAGCGCTACCGTGTTCGAGATCGCCGCGTCCACAAAGCGCTGCAGACTCGAGTGCATTCGAAGTTGATCGGCGGGGGTGATGTTTCCGGCTTCGACGAAATAGTCCGGCGTCCGCGCTTCCCTATTCGTCTCGCGCCACGGCGCATACGCATGGTCAGCGGTGTCGAACATCCGGCATGTGCCGTCGTTCTGTCGGACACGTCTCTTGCCGAGCAAACGGAATATAGGCTCGATGCCACTGCTGACATTTCCAGCGAGCAGGCTGATAGAGCCGGCAGGCGCGACCGCCAGCAGATGCCTGTTGCGGATGCCGTGCTGCGCGATTGCAGTGCGTAGGTCGTGCGGCAGGGAACGGATAAACGGCCGAGCGGCTGGCCCGGCGCGTCGGTGGGTCCCTCGAGCGCCAGGGCCTGCTGGTTCGGGATTCCGAGAGCGATTTCCTCGAGTCCGGCCCCGCGGCGGGCGGAGCCATGGACGACCTGATCGGCCACTCGATCACGTACCGGGTGGCAGTGGGCCCGCGCGCGGGGCAGAAGGTGTTCACGCTGCAGGCCGTGCCGGCGCGTGATGCAGTGGGCCGCGCGCATCAACAATGCGCTCGAGGAGTCGCGCTTCGAGCTGTTCCGCATGACGATTCTGCCGTTGCAGGTCGAGGATGCGGGCGAGCACTTCGAATTGCTGCTCAGGATGCGGGACGAGAGCGGCAAGATCGTCGCGCCCGACCAGTTCATCGCCGCGGCGGAGCGCTATGGCATCACGCCGTCGATCGACCGCTGGGTCATCGACAGCGCGTTCCGCTGGCTCGTCTCCGAGGCGGACGAGCGCCGGCACCTGACGATGTGTTCGATCAACCTGTCAGGGCAGAGCCTCGGCGACGACAAATTCCTGCCGTACGTGATCGAGCAGTTCCACCGGAGCGGCATCGACGGCAACAAGATCTGCTTCGAGATCACGGAGACCGCGGCGATCGCGAACTTCTCGCAGGCCAGCCGCTTTATCCAGGCCCTGAAGGAACTGGGCTGCAAGTTCGCGCTCGACGACTTCGGCACCGGCCTGTCGTCGTTCGGCTACCTGAAGCATTTCCCGGTCGATTTCCTGAA
>Ga0105106_10001582_pt1 | contig 16410 bp, 11 predicted proteins | sample PPLLaktember2015_5_FD_79109 | JGI IMG/M metagenome (GOLD analysis project Ga0105106, IMG submission 79109) | Freshwater sediment microbial communities from Prairie Pothole Lake near Jamestown, North Dakota, USA - PPLs Lake P8 Core (1) Depth... | ecosystem: Environmental > Aquatic > Freshwater >...
GACGCGGAAGCCGCGCTCGTTGTTCCTCGAAGCCGGCGATACGCCCGTTCCTTGGAAGGATACCTGCGGGCGCTCGCCGACGTTCGATAACGGAACGAGAACCTGGAACCAGAACCTGGAACCGGAACCTGGAACCCCTACTGCTCAACCACCTTGTCCGTCTGCTTCCGCATCTCCTTGACGATGAAGTAGGTGGCCGCAAGGCTCGTGACCGTCCCGACGACTGTCCAGACCATCATCATGCTGCCGCCGCCCCCGCCCATCTGCCTCGCACGTGCAGCGGCTCTGGTGTTCACCGAGGAGGACGCATCGCGATACTCCATCGCCGATTGTGCCGCCGCCCGGTCGATTGCCGCTCGAAGATTGACCGTAGCTGATGAGCCGGCTTCCTCGTTCGCCCACGTGGTCTTCGGCAGCGCTGTGATGAGAAACGACGCGATAACCACGACGGAAACAGTCCTAACAATCGTCATTCTGGTCTCCTTTTGTTGGGTCCGGTTGCCGATCCCTCTGTTTCTGTACGCGCAAGACCGGCCCAAGGAAGACCATGGGGGGTGGACACCAGCTAGCCCGATTCGCCATTCATCTCGCGGAACAACCACGCCCGGCCGGTCGCCCAGTCGCGCTTGACCGTTGTGGGCGAGATTCCCAGCACGCTGGCGGTTTCTTCGACCGACAGGCCGGCAAAGAATCTCAACTCGATAATTCTCGCCTGGCGTTCATCGAGCGCGGCCAGACCTTTGAGCGCTTCGTCCAGGGCCAGCAGGCGTTCGTCGGGCAGCGTAACGGCGAGCGCGCGCGACACTTCGTCGAGGTCGACCGACGCGTCGCCATCGCCGCGCTTGGCCGCGTGACGCTTCCGGGCGTGATCTACCAGAATCCGGCGCATCGCCTGGGCGGCGATCGCGAAGAACTGATCGCGGTTCTGCCAGCCCGATCCGTGCTGGTTCATCAACCGCAGCCATGCCTCGTGCACGAGCGCCGTCGGCTGCAGCGTGTGCCCTCCGCGCTCGGCGCGCATCTTCGCAGCCGCAATGCGCCGCAGTTCGGCATAGACGAGCGGTACGAGCTTGTCGCCCGCGGCGGAGTCGCCGCTCTGCCACGCCTCGAGCAGCCGGGTGAGTTGCGCGTCGGAGAAATCCACGATAGTCAGTGCAGATCAGCGCGCGAGAGCGCGCCGCAACACCAGTCCAGCATGACGCGCTCGGGCATCTTTTTCCAAGGCCATCGCGTCTGCCGCAGCGGTGGGACGTTTCTCGGCGCGGTCCAGCCGCAGCAGAGCCATCCGGCATTCGAGCTCGGCAAGAGTCATCCCCGCCTGCGCGAGCGAGGCCCGAAGGGCGGTCAACCGCTCTCGCGCCTGACTCGTGCGTGCTCGAGCCGCGTCGAGCTCGGCTTCGGCCATGGCAAGGCTGCGCCGCACATCGATCCGTTCCGTCGATTGCGACAAGCGCCGTGCCGACGCTAAGGCCAGATCTGCGCCGCCCGGATCGCCGGCCGCCAGTCGCGCCCGTGCGACGAGCACGTGGGCTTCCGCCTGCAGTGGGCCTTGCGGCTCGCCGGCGAGCGCGTTCAGCAGTTCGCGCGCCTGTCGTTCGGCCTGCCCCGCATTGCCTTCTTCGAGCGCCAGCGCAGCCAGTGCCAGGCGGCTCTCCTGAACGGTCCGCATCTCCTGGACGCTGTGGCGGATTGCGAGCGCCTGTTCATGATATCGACGCGCCGCGGCGAAATCGCCACTTGCGAGGGCTATCTGGCCGAGCTGAAACAGCGCTTGCGCTTCGCCGGGTTTGAGCCCGATCGCGCGGGCGAGCTGTACAGCCTCTTCCTCCGTCTTTTGCGCGAGGTCGAGCTCGCCTTGCGCGATGAGCACCATGCCGAGCTCGACGCGGCCCATCACGAGGCCGCGTTTGTCGCCGATCGCGGCACGCGAGACGAGCGATGCCTCGTAACCCGAACGGGCCGCCGCCAGATTGCCCAGCTCTCGATCGACGATGGCGAGATTGTGCAGCGCGCGAACCTCGCCGCGGCGATCTCCGAGCTCGCGACAAAGGGCAAATGACTCTCTGTAGTATTTCGCAGCTTCACGCAGCCGATCCTGTTCGAAGAGCACCACACCGATGTTGCTCAGCGAGACAGCTATCCAATTGCGATCGGCAATCTCGCGCCGCAGCGCGAGTGCGCGCTCGTGGGCGCGGCGCGCGGCGTCGAACCGCCGCTGATCTTTCAGCACGACGCCAAGGTTGTTGAGCGCCGACGACATGCCGCGCTGGTCGCCAATCTGTTCGCTCGCGGCAAGCGCTTGCCCGTACATGAGCTCGGCGCGCGGAAGCTCGTGCCGATCCCCTAGCACGCTCGCGAGGCTGTTCAGAGCCGACGCAGCGCCTGCGCGATCGCCGATGTCGATGAAGGCCTGGCGCGCTATGTTCAGCGATTCTTCAGCGAGGCCCAGTTGTCCCTGGTTGTAGTAGCTCCGTCCCTCGAGGAGGCGGGCGCGTGCGACGAGATGACGGGCACCGCCGAGCTCTGCGCGTCGAAGCGCTTGCTGAATCGCGTCGAGCTCGTGCGGGAAATCACCCAGAGCAGACCACGCCTGTCCATGCTCGAGGTCGATGCGGGGGTCTTCGTTCTGCGGCGATGGCAACCGGCGCATCGCCTTGACGGTTTCGAGCGCATCGGCCGCCAGGCCTGCAGCCGTTTGCGCGGCGGCGAGCTGCAATCCGTACTCGACGTTGTCCGAGAAGAAACCCCAGAGCGTGCGGTAGACACCCACCGCGTCGGGCCATTTTCTCTGAGCGCCATACAGGCGCCCTTCGACGTTGAGCCTCTGCTCGCGGCCCAGATCTCGGGACGAATCGAATGCCTTCCGCGCAGCGTTGGCCGCTCGGGCGTCGTAACCGAGCGCCGCCCACGCAGCCGCCAGGGCCGTCTGGATCATCGGATTCCCAGGCTCGCGCTCCGCTGCGCGCTCGAGTAGGTCTCTGGCGGTAACCGCGTCGAGCACGCGCAATCGCGATGCGCCCTCGGCATAGAGCTTTGTGGCTTCCGTGGTCTGCGGAAACAAGGCACGCACGTTGCGAGCGGCCTCGTCCGGGCTCTCGCGCAGTCCCAGATGTGCGCGCAGTTGGCGGCCTACGTGCGCGACGAGCGTGAACAGTTCTCCGGGATCGCCTGTGGCCGATGCCGAAACCGGAGCCATGTTCGCCCGCTGGATGCGCACGTCCATCCGCACCGTGCGCGGCGTCACATGCTCGTTGATGATGAAGGTGCCGAAGACGAGGAAATCGGATGCAAGCGTCTTGCGAAGCCGCTCGATCGCGTCTTCGGACAGCGCGCTCGCCGCAGGCTGGTTGAGATCGACGTGTGCGCGCGCCACGCGCTCTGCCGGCAGCACACGCAGTTGACCGTCGCCGGCCAGCTCTGTCGTCAGCATTTCCGACATCGCCGTCGATAGCCACTGATCTTCAGCCCGGCTGGAGAGGTTGCGAAACTCGAGCACGGCCACCGACGGCCGCGGCGCGATTGGCTGCGCCGGCGGCGGACTATTGTTCCCGGCGGCGCCGGATCTGTCGCGCGACCACTGGGTTGTCAGCGCGGTCGTGATGGCTAACAGCAAAACGAAAAGCAGCGTGGCGGCGATGGGCGTGCGGTAACGGCGCAGCAGGCGCTTTGCGCGATACCGGCGACCGTCCCACGAGACTGCTACAGGCTGCGCGGCGACACACCTGCGCAGATCGTCCGCGAATGCGGCAACCGACTGATAGCGCTCGTTCGGCTCCTTGCGGAGCGCCTTCAGGAGGATGTCGTCGAGCGGCCCGCTCAGCCGCTGCCTGATCATCTCGACTGTTCCGTCGCGCGTCGTGCTGACCGTCGCTGGCGTGACCGTCGCAATCGTCCCGTCCTCGAGCGTGGACGTGTCGACGCGGCCGACGACCGTGCTCGGACGCTCCGGCTCCTGCTCGCATACCACGCGCGCTATTTCCTCGGGCGTACGAGTGACGAGCCGGTAGGGGTGATGGCCGGTCAGCAGCTCGTACACGAGAAGCCCCAACGCGTACACGTCGGTTGCGGTCGTGACGGGCTCGCCGCGAATCTGCTCGGGGCTCGCATAGTCTGGCGTCATGGGACGCCCGAGCGAGGTGACGGTGGATGGCCCCTCGGGGGAAGGGTTGAGAATCGTCGCAATCCCGAAATCGAGCAGCTTCGGGTGACCATCGGCCGACACCATCACGTTGGTCGGCTTGATGTCGCGATGGACGACATGGCGGTCGTGCGCGTGTTGAACGGCATTGAAGATCGGAAGGCACAGGTGAATGCGCTCGAGGATGGTGAGCTTGTGGTCGTCGGCATGACGATCGATTCGAGTGCCCGCGACGTGCTCCATGACGAGGTAGGGCAGCCCGTCGGGCGTCGTGCCGCCATCGAAGAGCGACGCGATGTGCGGGTGTTCGAGCGAGGCCAGGATCTGACGCTCGTGCCGGAAGCGGCGCACGACCAACTCGGAATCCATCCCGCGCCGGATCATCTTGATGGCGACGTGCCGCTCGAACACCTCGTCGACGCGCCGGGCAAGATAGACCGCGCCCATCCCGCCGCGTCCGATGCATGCCTCGACAAGGTACGGTCCTAACCTACGTCCGATGTTCGGCTCGGGCGCGTCGGCGTCGACGGTGTCAAGAAGTGGCTTGTCGAGGAAGGTGGCGGCGCCAGCGTCAGCCACGAGCAGCGATTCCACCTCGAGGCGTAAGGGGGTGTCGCCGGCACAGAGCTCATCAAGCAGTGCCGCACGTCTGTCAGGATGCTCGTCGAGGACCGCGCCGAGCACCTCTTTCACGCGCCGCCAGGTATTGCTCGACATGGCAGGGAGGGATCATAGCAGTGTGATTGGGGGAAAAAGAGCGTTGCCATGCTTTCAGTTGGCAATTGCCAGATTGATGACAATCGCCAATCAAAGACCGTCAATTCGTTTCCCTTGCATCCGCCTGTGGATGGACTCATAGTGATCGTTTCAGCGTGACGATGGCGTTACGTGCTTGTTGGTACGCGAACAAGGAGGTTCTCCATGGCGAAGGCAGCGAAACCCGTCCCCGCCGGCTATCACACGATCACTGCGCAGCTGACTTTGGATAACGCCGCTCCGACGATCGACTGGTACAAGAAAGCGCTCGGCGCCGAAGAGGTGAGCCGCAGCACCGGGCCCGACGGCAAGGTCATGCATGCCGAGATCAAGATCGGCGACTCGCGCATCATGGTGAACGACGTCATGCAGGGCACGAAGGGACCGCAGAGCTTTGGCGGATCGCCCGCCTCGCTATGGCTGTATGTGGAGAACAGCGATGCACTGTTCGATCGTGCGGTCGGCGCTGGTGCGCGGGTGCAGATGCCCATGGCCGATCAGTTCTGGGGAGACCGGGCCGGCGCCGTCGCCGATCCCGCTGGGTATACCTGGTGGATTGCCACGCGCAAGGAAGAATTCACACCGGCCGAGATGCAGCAGCGCAGCGCGGAATTCTTCAAGCAGATGGCACAGCCCACGACGCGTTAGTCCGGTTCGGCGGTGAATCCGGCGCTGCGATCCGACCGACGCCCGATCGGCGTGTCGAGCAGCGCCGGAAACCTTTCCGGGTCGCGCGGTGTCTCTTCCTCTTGGATAATTCCTCCAGAAGATGATTTACATCGATTCGGTCATCGTGAACGTGGTCGAACGGGCGTGCCGACGGTTTCAGCGGCTGACCGGGAAGACCAACGTGTGGCTCGCCGTCCAGTTCACGAACCTGAGCATCATCGTCTATTTCGTTTGGGCGGGCGCGTACTTCTGGAGCGCGGAGGTCACCCTCAGAATCTTCGTGGCGCTCTTCTGCACCGGCGTGCTGTACGTGTTGATGCAGACGCTCTTCAAAGAACCCATCGAGACCTACGAGAAGAACGCGTTTCGCCGCGTGTTGAATGGCTCCAGGAATCCCAGGCGAGTCCGCGATGCTCTGCTCCGAATCGCGTTCCTGACGCTTTGCATCGTGCTCCCTCCCGTTTTCTTCGTGGACGTCGATCTTCCCGCGCAGGTTCTCCTGCTGACGTATTCCCTCATCGTGCTCACGACGGCTGTCTTGTACCTGCTGGCGTGCGATCCGCTCCCGCCATCGGCGGCGAAGGTGAGAGAGCGTGCTCGCGAAGCCGTGCCGTCACGAGCCGGGGCTGGGTGATGCTCGAATTCGCGATGTAGGGCGGGTCTTGTGCTTCAAGACCCGCCCTACGTACTGCGGCTGCTGAATCAGCCAATTCCAGCGCACAGGCAGGCCGCCGGGAGGGCGCGTAAATGCAGCCAAATCTGGCCTTACGGATGGCCGCGCAGCGACAAAGTGCGACAAGAAAACGGGCCGGAAAACCGAGCCTGGCATAGTAATATTTAGTTACAAAAGAGGACACAACTATGCGGGTCAGAGGCCTCCCCGGACTGCCGCTCGTGGCGATATTTACCCTCGCAAGTCTGGGTGTGCTTGCACAGGAAAGCAACTCGAGCCGCGGCCCCGCGCGCGGCGTGCGTGCCCCCGAAAGCGCCGCGACCAAGTCCGGGGGAGTCACCCCCGCGATTGGGCGAGGTGCCGCTCTTGCCGATGCCGTGAAGCGCGGCGACCAGCAGGCGGTGCAGGTGCTGCTGAAGAAGAACGCCGACGTCAACGCGCCGCAAAGCGATGGCACCACGGCGCTGCACTGGGCGGCCTACGGTAACGACGCGGAAACCACCGCGAAGCTCATTCGCGCGGGCGCGAACGTGAACGCCCGGAACAACTACGGCGTGACGCCCCTGGCCATCGCGGCCAAGCAGGGCAGTCCCAGAATCGTCGAGCAGTTGATGAAGGCAGGGGCCGATCCGAACGACCCCGTGAACTTCGTGAATTCGAACGAAACGCCGCTGATGCACGCAGCGCGCAGCGGCAACGTCGACGCAGTGAACCTGCTTGTGTTCGCCGGCGCCCGCATCAACGCGACGGAGAGCTGGAACGGACAGTCGGCGCTCATGTGGGCGGCGGCCGAGGGACACGGCCCAGTGGTGAAGGCGCTCATCGACGGCGGCGCCGACATCCGCCTCTCCTCCAACGCCGGGACGACGCCGTTGATCTTCGCGGTACGCAAAGGCGACATGGCGTCGGTGAACGCGCTGCTGGCCGCCGGTGCCGATGTAAACGAGAAGCGCCCCGACCTTGCGACGCCGCTGCTCGTGGCGATCATCAATGGCCACGAGGATCTCGTCGATTTGCTGCTCGACAAGGGCGCGGATCCGAACGCCGAAGGCGGCTCGACCGAGTTGACGGTGCAGGGCATACGAGCCCGGCCGGTAAAGATTCAGCTCAAGACGCCCTCGAAGCGCGAGCAGCTACGAGACGTCGCGACTGAAGGCGGCAACGGACGCAACAACAGCTTCGGCAAACCGCTGCAGGCCGCGGTGCACGTGGCCAACTGGCACATCAGCGATCAGTTCATCTCCGTCAACATGGACCGGTTGCGCATCATGAGGTCGCTCATCGAGCACGGCGCCGAGGTGAACGGCCGGAACACCGACATGGAGCCCCGATGGTCGGGCGCGCGGTATCGCCGCCGGCTGGTCGGAGCGACTGCATTCTTGTTTGCCGCGAAATCGGCTGATATCGAAGTGATGCGCCTGCTGCTCGAGCACGGCGCAGATCCGAAGATGAAGACCTACGCAAACATCACGGCTCTGCAGTTGGCCGCAGGCATTGCGTGGGCCTCGAACCAGGACCGCGCGAGCGAAGCCCAGGTGCTCGAGGTCGTGAAGATGCTCGTCGAAGAGCTCGGTGCCGACGTCAACGAGAAGAACGACACCGGCGAAACAGCCATGCACGCGGCAGCCTATCGCGGCGCCAATAGCGTGGTGCAGTACCTCTTCGACAAGGGCGCGCAACTCGATGTGGTGGCGCTCGACGGACGCACGCCGCTGCAGGTGGCCGAGGGCGTCGAGTACGGCAACTCGTTCGCCGCGCAGCCGCACACCGCCGAGTTGCTGCGAAAGCTCGGTGCGAAAGAGATCCAGTGCCCGCATCCATGCGAAGCGGTGATCCCGATTGAGAAGTTCCCGGAGGAGGCGTTTAAATGAGTCGCGTGCCGCGTAGCAATGTGAGAGGACAGCACGCAAGCCGGGCACTTGTTGCCGCGGCAACCTGTTTCGGTGTCGCGATCGCGCTCACCGTTCAGGGCAGCGCGCAGCAACCAGCCTCTGCTCCAGCAGCGAAGGTGGCTCCCGCGCGGCAAACCGCACCTGCACGTCAGGGCGCGGCCGCTTCGTCGGCAACGCCTGCCGCGGCGAATCATCAGGCGGTAATGGGCAAGTACTGTGCGACCTGTCACAACGAAAAGATGAAGGCCGGCGGCCTGGTGCTCAGCGCGCTCGACATGGCGGACCTCACCAACGACGCCGAGGCATGGGAGAAGGTCGTGCGCAAGGTTCGCACGGGCGCGATGCCGCCCCTGGGACGTCCGCGACCCGAAAAGGCGGTGGCCGACAGCCTTGTCACGTATCTCGAGACCGAGCTCGACCGCGCTGCGCTGGAACACGTCAATCCGGGGCGTCCGTCGCTTCAGCGGCTGAACCGCAACGAGTATCGCAACGCCATTCGCGACCTTCTGGCCGTCGAGATCGACGCAGCCGCGATGCTGCCGGCCGACGTCGCCGGCCACGGGTTCGACAACAACGCCGACGCGCTCACGCTGTCGCCCGCCTTGACGGAGCGCTACCTCGGAGCAGCCGCGAAGATCAGCCAGATGGCGCTCGGGCGGCCGCGCGGATTGCCGACGCCGGAAACATTCTTCGTGCCGACCGATCGCGACCAGGGCACGCGTGTCAGCGACGATTTGCCGTTCGGATCGCGCGGCGGCCTCGCGCTTCAATACTATTTTCCGGCCGATGGTGAGTACGTGTTCGAGATGCGGCCCAAAGAGAGCGGAGCCGGCGGTGGCTTCGAAGGGATCACCGCAGAGCCGCATCAAATCTACGGGGGCATCGACAACGTCACGGTCTGGAACGCCACGCTCGGCGGCCCGGAGTTCGTGCGACGCCGTGGGGGCGACCCGGACGCAGAAGAACAAGGCGACCGCACCAAGAAGATTCTCGACACCCTGCGTTTCAGGGTGCCTGTGAAAGCCGGTCTGCACCTGGTGCAGATCTACTTCGCCGCCAAGACATCGGCGGTGCTCGAAGACCTGTTCGATCCGTCACTTCGCCGCGATCCATACAGGGCCGGCGCCGGCGAGCCCAAGATCTCGAGCTTGACGATCACCGGACCGCAGCCCGACACCGCAGCGGTCAGCGAGTCGCCGAGCCGCCGCAAGATACTCACGTGCACGCCCGCCTCGGCCGCCGAAGAAGCGCCGTGTGCGAAGAAGATCATCTCCACGCTTGCGCGCCGCGCGTACCGGCGCCCTGTCACGGACGAAGATCTGCAGGTGCCGCTGGCGTCGTATCGCGACGGCGCGAGCAAGGCAGGCTTCGAATCGGGCCTCGAAATGGCCATTCGCAGCATCCTCGTGAATCCGAGATTCCTGTTCCGGTTCGAAACTCAGCCGGCAAGCGTTGCGCCCAATACCGCGTATCGCGTCAGCGACCTCGACCTGGCCTCGCGGCTGTCGTTCTTCCTGTGGAGCAGCATTCCCGATGACGAACTCCTCGCTGTCGCCGAGAAGAAGACACTGAGCAAGCCGGACGTCCTGCAGCAGCAGGTGCGGCGAATGCTCGCCGACCCGCGATCGCAGGCGCTCGTCGACAATTTCGCCGGCCAGTGGCTCCACATCCGGAACGTGGCGGGCCATCAGCCGAGCCCGGAATTGCTCTTCCACTACGACGACAACCTGCGCAAGGCGTTCGAGCAGGAGACCAAGCTGTTCTTCGAGAGCATCATGCGCGAGAACCGCAGCGCGCTCGACCTCTTGAGCGCCGACTACACGTTCCTGAACGAGCGGCTGGCGAGGCATTACGGGATTGAAGGTGTCTACGGCGAGCGATTCAGGAAGGTCACGCTTCCGCCCGACAGCCCCCGCGGCGGGCTCATCGGACAGGGCTCTATTCTGATGGCCACGTCGTATCCGAATCGAACCTCTCCGGTCATACGCGGCAAATGGATTCTGGAGAACGTGTTCGGCTCGCCGCCGCCGCCGCCACCGCCGAACGTGCCGGAATTGAAGGACGAACGCGATCCGCGCAAAGTGCTGCCGATGCGCGAGCAGATGGCGGCGCACCGGAAGAACCCGGCATGCGCAAGCTGCCACGCCCAGATGGATCAGCTGGGATTTGCGCTCGAAAACTTCGACGCCATCGGCGAGTGGCGCGACATTTACACCTCGGGGGCGAAGGTCGACGCCTCGGCGCAGCTTCCTGACGGCACCAAGTTCAACGGTCCGGCCGAGTTGCGACAGGTATTCTTAAAGCACTCTGACGAGTTCCTGACGACCATGAGCGAGAAGTTGCTGACCTATGCCCTCGGGCGAGGACTCGAAGCCAGCGATGCGCCGGCGGTTCGCAAGATCAAGCGGGACGCCGCCCGCGATAACTACCGGTTCGGCTCCCTTATTCAGGGGATTGTCACGAGCACGCCGTTTCAGATGAGAATGGCGCAGGATTACGCCAACTAATAGATGGAGGCTGTCCGATGGTGATCACGAAACTAGCGCTGCCCCGCCGCACGTTCCTGCGCGGCGTGGGTGCAACCCTCGCGTTGCCGTTTCTCGACGCGATGGTGCCGGCGATGCGGGCCCAGGCCAAAGGGGCGCCTCGGTTTACGGCGATCTATTGCGGGAACGGCGCCAACATGTTCGACTGGATCCCCGCGACCGAAGGCGTGGGCTTCGAGCTTTCGCCAACGCTGAAGCCCATCGAGGCGTTCCGCGAGCGCATGCTGGTCGTCAGCGGGCTGGATAACTTCCAGGCCACGGACCAGGGCGACGTCGGCGGGCAGCATCCGCGCGCCGCACCGGCCTTCATGAGCTGCGTGCATCCGAAGCAGACCGAAGGCGCCGACGTCGAGGCCGGCACGACCATCGACCAGATGATCGCGGCGAAAATCTGCCGCGACACGAAGCTGCCGTCGCTGGAAGTCTCGGTCGACCGCAACGACGTCGTCGGCGCGTGCGACCACGGCTATGCCTGCGCATACATGAACTCGATGTCGTGGAAGTCGCCGACGACTCCGCTGCCGTCGGAGACCAACCCGCGGTTCGTGTTCGAGCGGATGTTCGGCATCGGTGCGACCGCCGAAGAGCGCCTCGCGAGGGTTCAGGAAGATCGCAGCATCCTCGACGGCCTCACGCAGGAAATCGCGAAGCTCACCCGCAGGCTGGGTTCGAGCGATCGCACCAAGCTGGGTCAGTACTTCGACGCCGTTCGCGACGTCGAGAATCGCATCGCGAGGGCCGAAGCCACCAACAGTGATTTCGCCGTCCCCGAACAGCCGGTCGGTGTGCCCGACACCTTCAAGGAATACATCGAACTGATGTTCGACCTGCAGGTGCTGGCGTTCCAGGCCGACATCACCCGCGTCAGCACCCTCATGATGGCGCGCGAAAACGTCAATCGTTCGTATCCGGAGATTGGCCTGCCCGAGGCGCATCACTCGATGTCGCATCACGGCAACAACCCGGAAAAGATGAAGGCGTTCACCAAGCTGAACACCTATCACGTCGAGATGCTCGGCTACTATCTGAACAAGCTGAAGGCAACTGCCGACACCGACGGCAGCCTGTTCGACAACACCGTTGTCCTTTACGGCAGCGGCATGAGCGACGGGAACGTGCACAACAACTTCAACGTTCCGATTGTCGTGATGGGCGGAAAAGAGCTGCACATCAAGTCGAACCGCCACGTGAAGTACCCGAAGGGCACGCCGCTGGCGAACCTCATGCTGGGCCTGATGGACCGGTTCGGAGTAGAGGCCGACAGGTTCGGCGACAGCACGTCGGAAATCGACCTGTTAACGGTGTGAAAGACTTCAGCTCAAGGCCGAGAGCTTAGGGCTGAGCGGGCAAGACCGAGGACGTTGTGGGCCGGAAGGCCCGCAACGTCCTTTTGTTTTGGACTCCTGGTGCGGCTGTCGCCGGCGAGTCCGTCAGGCCGACGTTACCACGATCGCGCTACACGTCCGGCCGCCGCTGCGCCGATAGGCATGGGGCATGCTCGAGTCGAAGTACATGGAATCGCCCGCCTCGAGCACGTGCTCGTCGCTCCCGATGTGAACGCTCAGCGAGCCCTGGAGTGCGTAGATGAATTCCACTCCCGGATGATCGTGCGGCCGCAGCTTGTCTGCCGCAACAGGGAAGAACTCGGCGTAGTAGGAGTTGAAGCGTCGCTCGGTCGCCGGATAGTCGAGCGATTCGAACCGGTACGCCAGGTCGCGCGCGCCGGGCCGATCTGGCAATTGCACGCGCTGGCTCTTGCGCACGACCGCAGCGAGCGGCTTTTCCCGCGCCCCCGCGAAGAAAAACTCGAGCCCCACGCCGAAAACCAGCGCGATGCGGAGAAGCGTCGGCAGCGTCGGGAATAGCCGGCCGCGCTCGATCTTCGAGAGGAGCGCCGGCGACAGGCCGGTGTGCTTGCCCAGCTCGACCAGGCCCATCTTCTTCTTCAGCCGAAGCGCCCGAAGCTTTTCCCCGATCGCGTAGTCTTTCAGCCCATCCTGCAAAGTTTTGGACAGCATCGCGTCTCCGGCGTTTTTTGACTGCCAGTCACATTTCCGCGCCCGGTTTGTCGCGGCGCTCAAACGACCTTCACTACCGCACCATTTTAACTTGTAAGCAAACAAATGTGCACTAAAGTGAAAGGAGGAGAGTAACTCGTGACCGCAATCTTCACTCATCGCTCGATCATCAAGGCACGCGTCGCAGATGTGTTTCGCTGGCACGAACGGGCTGAGGCCCTTCGGGAATTGATGCCCGCGCCGCGATTGGTTCGGCTGGAAAAGCGCGAGGGCACCCTGCGCGACGGCGGCATCGTCGACTTTTCGGTCGGCATCGGCCCGTTCCGTGTACGGTGGCAGGCCCGCCACTACGGGTATGTGCCAGGCCAGCAGTTCTGCGACGAGCAGATCAGGGGACCGTTCGAGGTCTGGCGGCATACGCACCGCTTCGAACCCATTGGTGACGGACACACCCTGTACGAAGATCGTGTCGAATACGCCGTGCCCGGAGGTGCGCTCGCCGAACGCCTGGCCGAGCGCGTGCTTCGGCCCATTCTCGGCCGCCTGTTCGCCAGCCGTCATCGAATCGTTCGGAAAAAGTTGGAGCAGAAGACATGGGTAGCGCCACAAACGTTCCGCCACGCATCGGTATTTCGGCCTGTCTTCTCGGCGAGGCCGTGCGATTCGATGGCGGGCACAAGCGCGACAGGTTCCTCATTGAATCACTAGGGCGATTCATCGAGTTCGTGCCGGTTTGCCCGGAGGCCGAATGCGGACTGGGCACGCCGCGCGAATCGATGCGGCTCGTGCGTGGCGAAGGCGGTGTGCGGCTGATCACTGTCAGGAGCCGTCGCGACGTGACCAGCCAATTGGACGACTTCGCGACCGAGCGCGCGGCCCAATTGGACCCTGAGGATCTGTGCGGATTCGTCTTGAAGAAGGACTCGCCGAGCTGCGGGCTGCACCGTGTGAAGGTGTACGACGGCGACAGAGCGCCGAAGAGGGAAGGGCGAGGGATGTTTGCGGCGCGGATACACGAATGTGTTGCAGCACATGCTCGGCTATCTCAAGGACCGGCTCGATCGAGAGTCGGAGGCGGAGGTCGGTCTGGCGCCGCGCGTGGCGCCGCTCACCTTGCTGAAGCACCACATCCGGGCTCAAAACATCGCGTATCTCGCGGGACAGATGTATCTATCGCCCTTTCCGAGTGGGGCCGTGGGTGCGGCGACATGATAGGATTTTGCGGGCAGCAGCGATAGGCGCTCCTCGTTGCGCCAATCAAGGGAGTGGGTCTGTTCATGAGTAGCCGCGCTCTCCTTCTCATACTCATCCTGGGAAGCCTGTCTGTCGGCCAGGCCCAGACGGACCCGAACGAGACGACTGGAGCCGGACCCGCCGCGTGGACCGACGATCTCTCCGCGATAACGACTGCTGACTGGACGCGCGATCGCGCAGCGCACCTCATCGAGCGCGCCGGGTTTGGCGAGACGCCGGACGAGATCGCGCGGCTCGCCGCCATGAGGCCGAACGATGTGGTCGATCGGCTCGTGGCCTACGAAACAATCGACAACGGCGGCCTGGAGCCGTTCGACGAGTCGGGCATCTGGGATCCAGGCATGGATCCGTTTCCGCCGAGCAGGGCCGAGACCGTGCGGATTGCGTACGAACGCGGCGAGGCGCTGGGCGTCAAGGTGCTGCCACCAGGCACGTCGCGCAGGCTTCAGCCGATTGTCGACAAGTTCTTTTACGGGCTGATCGCGAACGGCATCGAAACACAGCGCCTCGGGCTCTGGTGGGCGAACCGCATGCTCTCTACGAAACGCCCGCTCGAGGAAAAGCTCACGTTGTTCTGGCATGGGCACTTTGCGACCGGCGAGAACAAGGTGCGCGACTACCGGATGATGCTCCGGCAGAACGAGATGTTCCGTTCGCGCGCCTCCGGAAACCTCCGCGAGTTGCTCGTCGGGATCTTGAAGGATCCCGCGATGCTCGTCTATCTGGACAACGGCGAGAACGTCAGGACGCACCCGAACGAGAACTTCGGCCGCGAGCTGCTCGAGCTGTTCACGATGGGCGTCGGCAACTACACGGAGCGTGACGTGCGCGAGGCCGCTCGCGCGTTTACTGGCTGGTCGAACGACGTCCTGGTCTTCAAGTTCAACGCCGATCTTCACGATGATGGAGAAAAGACATTCCTCGGACGGACGGGGCCTTTTAACGGCGAAGACATCATCGACATCATTCTGCAGCAGCCCGTCACGGCCGATTTCGTTGTCGCGAAGCTCTACCGGTATTTCGTCCGCGACGATATTTCCGATGCGGTGAAGAAAGAACTGGGCCGCTCGTTTCGGGAGAGCGGCTACGAGTTCAAACCGCTGTTGAGGCGGATCTTTCTTTCGAAAGATTTCTACAGCCCGCCGTCCTATGCCACCCAAATCAAGACTCCCGTGCATCTGGTGGTGTCGACCTACAAGAAGTCAGGTCTGGACGAGGTGCCGACCATCCCCGACTTCGGGCGGATGACGGGCGGCCTGGGCCAGTCGTTGTTCGATCCTCCAAACGTCGCCGGCTGGGCCGGTGGACGTACGTGGATTACGCCGGCCACCCTTCTTCAGCGAGGAAACCTCTTCCGCGAGGTCCTGTTTCCCGACGTGAACGCGTTCAGGCCACCCGATCGCTCGATGTCGGCCACAGACGCGAGAGTAGGCGAACGGCTCGCTCGAGGCATGAACATCACCGAAGCCACCAGGGAAGGCGATGCCGAGTCGAACATGATGGTCGACCGCGAAGAGGACTACAACACGCGCTATGCCGGGTACAAGGGAAGCGTTGACGCGTTCGCGCGCACGAAATTGATACGACGGCAGCCAGCCTCAATCGAGTTGACCTCGATGGTGAAGGCGGCTCGCGCCGATACGGTCGATGAAGTCGTGGATCACTTCACCCGGCGGTTTCTCCGGGTCGGGCTCGCACAGAAAGACCGCGCGGTGCTGGTTGCTTTTCTTCGCGCCAGGTTAGGGACCGACGATGTGCGGCCGAGCGGAATGCTCGAGGATGCGCTGAGGGAGCTTGTGTATCTGATCCTCAGTACGCCCGAATACCAACTGGGATAGCGAACGAGGTGCAGGATGGCTGGGACATGTTCATGTTCGCGCCGCGAATTCCTCCTCCGGGGCTTCTATGGCATCGGCGTTGGAGGAGCGCTGCCGTTTGTCCTGAATAGGACTTCCGCGGCGCTGGCCGCGCAGGCCCTGGAAGGGACGAGCGTCGAGAAGTACCGCGAACGCATCCTGGTGGTCGTTGAGCTCTCTGGCGGCAATGACGGCTTGAACACCGTCGTGCCGTTCGGCGATGCCGCGTACTATCGCGCGAGGCCGAATCTGGCCATCGCGGAGAAGCAGGTGATCAAAGTCTCCGCTGGTTTCGGGTTCCATCCATCGATGGTCGGTTTCGAGCGGCTCTACAAGGATGGCTTGATGGCGGTCGTGCACGGTTGCGGCTACGACCATCCAAGCCTGTCGCACTTCTCGTCGATGGGGTTCTGGCACACAGGCGTCCCGAATGGCGGCGAGCCGCTGGGCTGGCTGGGCCGGCTTGCCGATGCCGGCTACGATCCGGCGGCCCGGAACATGATTGTGAATGTGGGGACCTCTCAGTCGCTTGCGGTGCGAAGCCGAAAGCATGCGCCGCTTGTGTTCGACGATCCCGCACGGTTCCGGCGCGACGGGACCGACGCAGA
>Ga0105106_10001583_pt1 | contig 16401 bp, 15 predicted proteins | sample PPLLaktember2015_5_FD_79109 | JGI IMG/M metagenome (GOLD analysis project Ga0105106, IMG submission 79109) | Freshwater sediment microbial communities from Prairie Pothole Lake near Jamestown, North Dakota, USA - PPLs Lake P8 Core (1) Depth... | ecosystem: Environmental > Aquatic > Freshwater >...
CGGCAAGCCGCGCCCACAGCCGGTCGTTTCCGGCGGCGATCAGGAGTGCGCCGTCGGCGCACTGGAAGTTGCGGTAAGGCACGAGCAGCTCGTGGCCGCTCCCGTAGCGCTGGGGATGCGCGCCTGCCATCGAGTAACCGGCGATCTGATAGTTCAGGAAATTGGTGGCAGTGCGTAGGAGCGCCGGCTCGACGTACTGACCCTGGCCGGTCCGATCACGCTCGCGCAGCGCGGCCAGGATCGCGATCGTCGAGGCCATGCCGGTGCCGAGATCGACGACGCTCACGCCGCAGCGCACGGGATCGCCCTCGTGCTCGCCCGTGACGCTCATGATCCCGGAGTACGCCTGTAGCGATGCTTCGTAGCCCGGGAGCTCCTCGCCCGCCGTGCCTGCCGGAAAGGCGCGGATCGCGCAGTGCACGAGCTTCGCGTTCACGTCGCGCAGCGCCTTGCGCGTGAGCCCCATGCGCTCGAGCGTGCCGGGCCGGAAATTCTCGATCAGCACGTCCGCCGTCGCGAGCAGGCGGCGGAACACTGCGAGCCCGTCGCGCGACGCGAGATCGATCGCGATTCCGCGCTTGCCGTGATTGACCGCCGCGTACGTCGCCGACAGCCCGTTGACGACCGGCGCCCACGCGCGCACCTCGTCCTGCTTCGTCGGATGCTCGACGCGGATCACGTCGGCGCCGAGGTCCGCCAGGAGCGACCCGCAGTACGGCCCCGCCAGCACGCGCGAGGCGTCGATCACGCGAATCCCCGCGAGCGGCCCGCGCGCGCTCATGCGAGCAGCTTCGTGAGCCCGCCGATGTCCTCGAGCGCTTCGAGCCTCGACACGATATCGACGATCTCCAGCGCTTTCGCGCGCGGCAGCGGCGTCGCCGCAGCCGAAGTGCAGTCGAGAAATTTCGCGAGCTGCTGCTCGTGCGTCATCGGGTTGTCGGGATGCCCGAGCGAGACCCTGCATTCCTCGCGATAGCGCGTGCCGCGCGCCGTGACGATTTCGACACGGCTCGCTTCCAGCGTGTGGCCGTCGAACTTCGCGTCGTACGTCCAGCGCACCTTCGGCATCGCCTCCAGCACGATTTCGTCCGCGAGCCGGGTCTCGTGGTAGACCGCGAGCGGAATGCCGCGATGGCGTATCGCCGCGGCCACCGCGAAATGCATGTTGCCCGCGAGGTCGATGTGATTCGCGGGCACGCTCCCCAGCGCGACGGGCCGGCAGCGGTCGATGCTGACCTGGCCCAGGAACAGCATCACCTCGGCAATGTCTTCGAACGTGAGGCGTTCGCGCTCCATGATCCCGAGCACGGCCGTCAGCGCCGTGTGCAGATGCCGGATGCACGGCCAGGGCTTGAGGGACACGCGCGACGTCTCGTAGCGCTCACCGAGGCCGTCGAGCAGCGTGCCGCGGTCGTATTCGCCGCGATAGAACGCGCGGTAGAAGCCGTACGGGCCTTCGAACACTTCAGCATCGCCGCGGATGCCCTGCATCGCGAGCTCCGCCGCGAGCACGCCGTCGCGGTACGCGAGGCCGTCGCGAATGGATCGCACGCTCGAGCCCTTGTGATGGAGGCTCGCCCACGTGCCGCTCACCTGCGGCAGCGTGAGGCCCAGCGCATTGAGGTGCTGCCCGGCGCTTGCGCCGTAGATCTTCGCCGCCGCGGCGGTGGCGCCGAAAATCCCGATGACCGGCGCGCGGAACCACGGGTGGTCCCACATGCGGCCGCGTGTCGCGAGCCCGATGCGGCTCGACAGGTCGTTCGCGACTCCGACTGCGGTGATCAAGGTTCTTCCCGAAACCCCGCCGATGTCCTCCGCGGCCGCGAGCGCGGGCATGAGGCTCGCCGATGTGGGATGCATGACGGCAGCGTCGTGCGTGTCGTCGAAGTCGAACTGGTGGACCGCCGCGCCGTTCGCGAGCACCGCGCTTGCAGCCGGCACTTTCTCGCCGCCGCCGCCGATCACCGTGCTGCTCGCCCGCCCGCCCCACTTGCGGGTGAGCCTGCGGATCGCGATCACGTCCTCGCACGCGGTGCCGGCGAAAACGCAGCCGATCGTGTCCAGGATCGACGCCTTCGCCGCATCGACAACGCTCGCCGGCAGATCCTCGAATCGCGTCCTCGCGAGATGCGCCGCGATCGAGACCGACGCGTCGGGCTCGCGCGGCGCCGCGGGCGGGGCCGCCCCATCGGTGTTTCGGATGTCGTGCACGTTCGCCGCGCTCATGTCTTGTCCCTCTCCGATCCCGTCCTCGCTCGCTTTGCGCATTGCGGCTCCGTAACCTGCGACCGACGGCCTGGCGCGCCTCAGAGGACTTCCGCCTTGGCTGCCAGTTCGTCTTCGGTATAGCCGATGACGCCTTCCGCCTTGTAGGCCGCCAGCTCGGCTTCCGAATGGCCGAGCCACTCGCCGAACACGGCGTCGTTGCTGGCGCCGAGCGGCAGGCTGGGCTCGAGCGGCCGGCGCTCGGTGCCTTCGAAGACGAGGGGCGAATGGGGCAGGACGACACGCCCCAGCGCGGGATGGTCGATCCATTGCAGGCTGCCGCGCGCATGCATGTTCTCGTCGTGCATGACTTCGGTGAGATTGCGCACCGGGGCGCACGGCACGGCTGCCGCGAGCATGCGCTTCGAGATTTCGTCTTTCGGCAGTGTCTTGGTCCAGCTTTCGATCAGCTCATCCACCGCCGCGAAATTGACGACTCGCGTCGAGCGGCTCACGAACCGCGGATCGTCCTTGAGATCGGGCCGGCCCATCACATCCAGGACCGCGCGGAAATGATGGTCGCCCGGGCAATTGAGCACCACGTAACCGTCGCTCGCCGCATAAACGTTGTAGGGGGCGATGCCGAGACCGCCATGCCGGTTGCCGGTGCGTTCGGGCGCGGCGGCGCCGCGCGCATGCACCATGCCGTAATTCGATGCGAGCGAAGCGTAGATCGCGTCCTGCATCGCCACTTCGACGACGCGGCCCTTGCCGGTGCGCTCGCGCTCGTACAGGGCGGTCATGATCGCGCCATAGAGATGGATGCCGGCGCTGAAATCGCATACGGCCGCGCCGGACTTCACCGGCGGCTGATCCGGGAAACCGGTCGAATTGATGATGCCGCTCATCGCCTGCATCACCAGGTCCATCGCGGGATAGTCGCGATACGGCCCGTCCTTGCCATACCCCGAGCTCGAGCCGTAGATCAGTCGCGGATTGATCTTGTGGAGATCCGCGGCGCCCACGCCGAGGCGGTCCATGACGCCCGGAGCGAAGTTCTCCACGAGGATGTCGGCGCGCGCGACCAGCTCGCGGAAGAGCTCGCGGCCTTTTTCCGATTTGAGATTGAGCGTGACCGGCTTCTTGTTCGAGTTGAGCATCGCGAACGGAAGATCGGCCCCGCCGAGGTCGCCGCGGCTGCGCAGATGCTCGCCGTGCAGCGGCTCGATCTTGATCACGTTCGCGCCCGCCAACGCCATCAGGAATGCCGCGTACGGCCCGTTGTACACGTGCGAAAGGTCAAGAACCGTGATACCCGAGAGCGGTTGTGATCCGCTGTTCGCTGGTTGTGCTGCGGACATTGCTCCTCCGAAAATGCTGATGTAGACGATTCAGTCGAGAGCGCCGGCCTCTCGCGCGCGCTCGAGCGTTCGGCGGGCGCCGCGCAGATGCGGGCGGTCGAGCATCCTGCCGTCGATCGCGGCGACGCCGGTATCGCCGGCGGCGTCGAACGCCGCGACGATGCGTCGCGCCGATTCGACGTCGGCGGGCGAGGGCGTGAACGCCTCGTTGATCACGTCGACCTGCGCGGGATGGATCGCGGCTTTCGCGCCGAAACCGCTGCGCAAGCCTTCGAGCGCCTCGGCTCTGAGTCCAACCGAATCGCGGAAATTCGTATACACCGCGTCGATCGCGAGCACGCCGGCCGAGGCCGCGCCGAGGAGGCACAGCGCGCGCGCGAGCTCGTACGGGGCCGTGTACCGGCCGCTTGCGTCGCGATTGGCGGCAGCGCCGATATCGGCAGCGAGATCCTCCCCGCCCCACATCATGCCGTGGAGCCGCGGAATCGGGGGTTCGGCGTAGGTCCCGAGGCCGAAGAGCGAGGCGGCGGTTTCGGTAACGATCGGCAGAATGCGAATGCTGCCGGAGCCGATGCCTGCACGCGCCTCCATCGCGTCGAGCTCGCGCGCAAGACGGCGAGCGTCGTCCCCGTGCCGGCATTTCGGCAGCACGATCCCGAACGGTTTCGCACCCGCGACCGCGGTCAGGTCGAGCGCCGCATCGGCGGTATCGAGCGCGTTCATGCGCACGAACAGCGCTTTCGGGGATTTCGCGCTCCGCAGCGCCGACGCGCACACTTCGCGCGCGGCGCTCTTGCGCTGCGGCGCCACGGCATCCTCGAGATCGAGGATCAGCGCATCCGCGGCGGACTCGAGCGCCTTCGCGATCTTGCGCTCGTCGTCGCCGGGAACGAACAGGAACGAGCGCATGGCTAGAAAGTATTCATACCGAGGAAGCCGTCGATGGGGAAATCGGTCATGATCTTCTTGCCGACGAGCTCCTTCAGCGTCTCGGTCGTGCCGCCGCCCAGCGTGCCGTAGCGCGCGCCGCGGTAGTAGCGCGAGACCGGAAACTCGTCGGTGAAGCCGTAACCGCCGTGCACCTGAATCGCTTCGCTGGTGACGCGCAGCGACATCTCGTTCACCGTGATCTTCGCGATCGCGGCCATGTACGGGTCCGGGAACGGGTTCGCCGTCGCGCACGCCCGATACAGGATCGAGCGGCTCGTTTCGATGTCGCGATACATCTCCGCGAGCTTGTGGCGCATCGCCTGGAACTCTCCGATCGGGCGTCCGAACGCGGTGCGGTCGCGCGCGTATTTGACCGCCTCTTCGAACGCGCCTTCCGCGAGGCCGAGCGAGATGGCCGGATTGAGACAGCGCTGCGTGTTGAAGGCGGAGAGGAGCTTGCGGAAGCCGTCCTCCTTGATGATGAGGTTCTCCAGCGGCAGCTCGCAGTTGTTGAACTGAATCTCCGCGAGGTTCTCGCCGCCCATCGTGTGATAGCGCGCGGTGCACGCGAATCCCGGCGTGTCGCGCTCGATCATGACGCAGCCGATCCCTTCGCGGCCCGGCTGCTTGTTGATGCGGCTGAACACGATGAACGCCTGTGCTTCGTCCACGCGGCTGATGAGCGTCTTGACGCCGTTCATCACGAGCTTGTCGCCCACGATGTCGGTGTTCGTGCGGTAGTTCGCGACATCGGTGCCGGCATGCGGCTCGGTCATGCAGACCGCGAGGATGACGTCGGCCGTGCACACGCCGGGAAGCAGCCGCTCCTTGATGCTCTTCGGCGCGAAGTTGTCGAGGATCTTGCACTGCACGCCGACTTCGCCCATCACCGCCATCGCGGTCACGTAACAGCCTTTCGCGATCTCCTCGATGACGAGCGCGGTATCCAGCACGGGCAGTCCGAGCCCGCCGTATTCCTCCGGCACCGCCATGCCGAGCACGCCGATCTTCGCGAGCGCACGCATGTTGTCCCACGGAAACGTGCCGTCCATGTATTTCGGCCAGTTCGGCTTGAGGAGATCCTGGCTGAGCTCGCGCACGGTGTTCACCATGGCGCGCTGGTCGTGAGTCAGTTCGAAGTTGAGAGACATCAAAGGCTCCTGTGGGTTACGCGATCGAGCGGCCGGGCCGTTCGACCACACTGGTCGGTTGCTTCAAGAGATGCTGGTAGCTCGCGCGCACCAGATGCTCGAGGGCGCTCACGTGCTTTTCCATTGCGGCGGCGGCGGCGTCGCCGTTGCGCTTGCGGCATGCATCGAGAATGTGCTGATGCGCCTTGATGACGTGCGCCTGGTTGCCCACGGAATAACGGATGCCGTGATGCTCACCGTGCGCGAGCACGCTGATCGTCTCCCAGAAAACCTCGAGCACCTTGTTGCCGCTCGCGCGCGCGACGATGCTGTGGAACACGCGGTTCTCCTCGAGGAACGCCTCGTGATCGCGCTGCGCGTCGAGCGCTTTCATGCGCACGATCGACGCTTCGAGCTCCGCGAAGTCCTCTTCGCGGCCGTTCACGGCGGCCTCATAGGCGAGCGCGGGCTCGATCACTTCGCGCGCCTTGATCACCGTGGAAAACGGCACTTCGTGCAGGCGCAGGAAGACCGAGAGCCCGTGCGCCAGGAGATCGGTGCTCGGCTCGCGCACGATGATCCCGCCGCGCGGCCCCGGGCGAAGCTCGAGCACGCCCTGAGCTTCGAGAAGCTTCAGGCTCTCGCGCATCGTCGGCCGGCTCACTTTGAACTGCGAGAGGAGCTCGGCTTCGGTCGCGAAGCTCGAGCCGGGCGAAAGCTTCGCGGCGATGATGCGCTCGAGCAGCTGCTGCGCGACGTGCTCGGATTTGCTGCGATGGCCGATGGCTGCGCGATTCATGTCGCGGTGCCTCCGCCAAAACGCGGCTGGCGCTTCTCGGCGAACGCGGCCAGACCTTCCGCGTAGTCGGGTGAAGCGAGGATGTCGCGAAGCGCGAGACCTTCCTGCCCGAGCCCGTCGGCGAGCGTCGTTTCGAGGCCGCCGTAGACCAGCCGCTTGATCGTTTGCGCACCGGTCGGCGAGCGCGATGCGAGCGTCTCCGCAATCCTCTGAACGTAGCCGTCGAGCTTGTCCGCTGCAACGGCGGCGTGGACGAGGCCTATCTGCTCGGCGCGTGAGCCGGTGACCGGTTCGCCGGTCAGCATCATTTCCAGCGCCCGCGCGGCGCCGATCACGCGCGGCATGCGCTGGGTGCCGCCCGCGCCGGGAATTGCGCCGATGCGCGCTTCGGTGAGGCCGATCTGCGCGTCTTCCGCGGCATAGCGCAGGTCGCACGCGAGCGCGATCTCGCAGCCGCCACCTAAGGCGAGACCGTTGATGACGGCGATGGTCGGCATGGGCGCCGCAGCGAGCGCATCCACCGCCGCATTGATCGCCCGGTTGTGTTTGATGCGCGCCGCCTCTTCCATGCCGCGGCGCTCCTTGAGATCGGCGCCCGCGCAGAAGGCGCGACCGGTTCCGCGCATGAGCAGCACGCGCGCGCGCCGTGCGACCGCGTTACCGATCGCGCGTTGGAGCGCGTGGACCATGTCGACGCCGAGCGCGTTCAGCCGGTCCGGACGGTTGAGGCGAATCTGAACGATGCCTGCGCCGCTGTCTTCGACTGCGATGCCTGAGTCTGATTGCATGCTTCGATCCTCGACTAGAGCCTGTCCCTGAAATCCGGATGCGCGATGGCGCGCAGCCGCTGCGCGCGCTCGCTGAAGGAGCGCCCACGCAAGTCGGCCACACCGTATTCGGTGACAATGATGTCGACGTCGGCGCGCGAGGTCGAGACCGGCCGCCCTTCGAGCGACGCGACGATCCGGGAGTGCTTGCCGTCGGGTGTCGTCGACGCGAGCGCGATGATCGCACGGCCGCCCGGTGAGGCGAACGCGCCGCGGACGAAGTCCAACTGACCGCCGATGGCGCCGAGATAGCGGCCGCCCGCGACCTCGGTGTTCACGTTACCGGTGAGATCGACTTCGAGGCCCGAGTTGATCGCGTACAGCTTTTGCACGCGTGCCAGCACCTGCTGGCTGTGCGTGTATTCGGACGAGCGCATCTCGACTGCGTCGTTGCCGTCGGCGAAATCCATCAGACGGCGGCTCCCGAAAAGCCCGCCGGTGACGGTGCGCCCCGCGTCGATGCCCTTGCGCGCATTGGTCACGACGCCTTTCTCGACCAGATCCACGACGGCATCCGAAATGATGCCGCTGTGCACACCGAGGTCTTTATGCCGGTCGAGCGCCCGGCAGACGGCGACGGGGAGCCCGCCGACGCCGATCTGGATCGTCGCGCCGTCGGGTATGAGGGCCGCAACATTCGTGGCGACGCGCATGTCGGTATCCGTCGGTTGCGGGTCGGGCAGCAGAATCTCGGCCGCGTCGCATTCCGTCAGCACGTCGATGTCTTCTGCGGCGACCAGCGCATCCTGTGACGTGATCGGCAGGCGCTCGTCGATCTCCGCGATCACGCAGCGCGCCGCCGCCACCATCGCGGGAATGAAATCCGCCATGACGCCCACGGTGTAGAACCCGGGCTTCGGGTGCGGCCGCACGCGAAGGAGCACGACGTCGACGCGAATCGCGTGCGAGCGGATGAGCGCGGGCACGGCGGACACGTAAGCTGGAACGATGTCGAGCACATTCGCGGCGGTGAGGGTCCGGGTGTTGCCGGCGCCGTTGAGACCGCGAAAGCGAAAGCGATCGGCGTGCTCCGGCTTCAGCGTCTTGCTGCTCAGCATCCCGACGAACAGTTCGAGCGGGGGGAGGGCGTGGCGCTGCTCGACGAGACGCCCGGTGAGCCCCAGGGGCTCGCCGGTGCCCTGCGGCCAGGTCACCACGTCGTCCGCTCGGACGTGACCGGAGAAGTCGAAGGCGCTGCTCGATCCGGGTCGGGTGGGCATGCCGGCGATGTTACGTCCCCTCCGCGATCCTTGTCAAATGATCTAGATGATTTGACAGCCAAGCGGCGGGATGTCTAAACTACCTGCTCCTTGCCAAGAAATTCCCCCGGAGGACCGATGAATACCCCCTTCCACAGACTCCGCTCGTGTGCGCTCGCGCTGTTTTGCGTTTGCGTCGCGGGCACCGCGGCTGCGCAGGCTCAGGATGCGAGCCGCTTCCCCACCAAGCCGATACGCCTGATCGTGCCGTTCCCGCCCGGCGGCAGCAACGACATCCTCGGGCGCTTCATCGCGCAGAAGCTCACGGAGCGGATGGGGCAGCAGACGATCGTCGACAATCGCGCGGGCGCTGACGGCATGATAGGAACGGAGCTCGCCTCCCGCGCGCCCGCCGACGGTCATACGCTGCTCATGATCTCGATCTCGTTCACGATGAACCCCGCCATACACAAGGTGCGGTACGACCCGATCAAGTCGTTCACGCCGGTCGCTCAGATCGCGTCGGGGCCGAACGTGATCTCATCGCATCCGAATTTCCCCGCGCAGAACGTGAAGGACCTGATCGCGCTCGCCAGAAAATCGAAGCCCGGGGATCTCCGCTATGCCACGTCCGGCATCGGCGGCGTCAATCATTTCCACGGCGAGCTCTTCAACCAGATGGCGAAGGTGAAGCTCACGCACATTCCGTACAAAGGCGGCGGCCCGTCGATGATCGACGTGATGACGGGCCAGGTCGAAACCGTCTTCGGCACGCTCATTCAGGGGTTGCCTCACATCCGCTCCGGCCGGCTGAAGCCGCTCGGGGTCGGCTCGGCGAAGCGCTCGCCGCTACTGCCACAGGTCCAGTCGATCGCCGAGACCCTGCCCGGCTACGACGGCACCATCTGGTGGGGCCTGCTCGCGCCCGCGAACGTGCCGGCTCCGATCATCGCCAAGCTCAATGGCGAGATCAACGCGATCCTCCGCGACCCGGAGATGGCGAAGCGCCTCACGGCGGAAGCCGCCGAGCCGGCGGTCACCACGCCGGAGGCGTTCGGCAAGCTCATCGCGGACAACATCACGAAGTGGGGCCGCATCGCGAAGGAAGCCAACATACGCGCGGAGTAAAACCTACGACGCGCCCGCGAGCTTCGCTCCCGCTGGAATAGTGTCATTGCGAGGAACAGCGTGACGAAGCAATCCCGGGGATCCCCGCGCATGTTCGTTTACCGGCCGAGGTGGCTGCCGAATGGCAGCCACGTCGCTGCGCTCCTCGCGATGACACTTTTTCAGAGTCGCTTTAGCGCGGCAGCGCCGCGTCAGAAGGGTAAAAATGGCCAACTCTGCGAAATCCGGCGGACCCGAGCGCACGCTCGACGCATTCATCGAGCTCTCGCGACGGCTCCGCTGGGAGCAGGTCCCGGAAGCCACGCGCACCAGCGTCAGGCACGAGCTGCTCGATTATCTCGGGGCCGCGATCGCCGGCCGCGCAGCGGCGGGGCTCCCGCCATGGCTCAAGGTTCTGATCGATATGGGCGGCCGGCCGGATGCGCGCGTGATCGGCGGGCCACGCGTGCCAGCGCCGACGGCGGCGCTCTGCAACGGCTACTTCGGCCACGTGCTCGAGTTCGACGACACGCACGACGAAGCGGTCCTGCACGCCGGCTCGGCGGCGATACCGGCCGCGTTCGCCGCGGCGGGGCTGCGCGGCGAGATGGGCGGAAAGGAATTTTGCGAAGCCGTGCTGCTCGGCGTCGAGCTCACGTGCCGCCTGGGCGTCGGGACGAAGCTCAATCTCGTCGAAGGCGGCTGGATCTACACCGCGCTTTTCGGCCATTTCGGCGCAACGCTCGCCGCCGCGCGTCTCGTCGATCCGCGGGCGGAGGTGCTGCGAAACGCCCTCGGCATCGTGTACTGCCTCGCGAGCGGCAATCATCAGTCGACGCGTGAGGGCGCGCCGACGAAGCACGTGCAGCCCGGCTTCGCCGCGGCGAATGCGATCACGGCTGCGCTGATGGCGCACGGCGGATTGCCCGGCGTCAAACACCCGCTCACGGGCGAGGACGGGTTGAGCCGCGTCTATCTGCACGATCTTTTCGATCCGGCGCGCGCGATACGCGGGCTCGGCACGCAATGGGAGTTCGACCGTCTCTCGATCAAGCCGTATCCGACCTGCCGTCTCACGCATCCTGCGATCAGCGCGGCGCTCGAGCTACGCGAGCAGCTGGGCCGCGACGTGGAGAAGATCGAGCGCGTGGAGCTCGTGATGGGTCCGCAGGCGCACGACGTCGTGGGCCGCGACGCAGCCGAGAAGCGCACGCCGCAGACGCGCGTCAACGCGCAGTTCAGCGTCTATTGGTCCGTAGCGAGCGCGCTCGCCTACGGCGAGGTGACGCCGGGTCAGCTCGCGGGAGAAATTCCGCCGTCACCGAAGCTGCAGGAGTGGATCGGAAAAATCAGCGGCACGTCCGATCCCGCGGCCACGGCGCGCGACATCGGCGGCTGCAGAATACGCGCGCATGGGCCGTTCGGCACGCGTGAAGTCGAGCACACCAACGCGAAAGGCCACCCCGACTTTCCGCTCACCGACGACGAGCTGCTCGCGAAATTCAAAGCGAACCTGCGCTACGCGAAAGTGAGCGAGCGCCAAGCCGCGGAGCTCGCCGACGCCATCATGGACATCGACAGCCTGTCCGACGTGCGGCCGCTCGCCGACGCGATCTCCGGCGCGGTCGTCTGAAATTCCCGGCGCTTAGGGGACAGACCACTAAGACGTCCATCAATGGATGCTAGTGGTCTGTCCCTAAGCTGCCCTTAGTGGTCTGTCCCCTAAGGCCCCCTTGCCCCGCACTTCCGCCTCCTCGAACTCGGCGGCGGTAATCGCCCGGTCGAGAGCGGCACGCAGCGCCTTGGCCGTCTCCAGCGTCAGCTCGATCCCCGCCCGCGCGCCGGGGTCGAGGTTCGTGTTGATGAAGTCGAGCGTGATGACGTCGCCCAGAGGCGCATGGCGCGCGTGGTCATAGGCAACCACCGTCCGCGATAGCGGGAACCATTCGTTCCCGCGCTTCGCCATGCCCTCCGCGCGTGCAATCTCGATGATGGACGTGCACATATCCGAACCTCCTACTTCGCCAGCTGCTTGCCGAAGAACGCGAATATCTTGCTCCAGCCATCCATCGCCTGCTCGGGCCGATAGAGCGGCCGGTGCCAATAGAAGAAGCCGTGGCCGGCGCCATCGTAGCGGTGGAACTCGTAGTTCTTGCCGTGCTTCTTGAGCTCGGCCTCGTGCTGGTTCACCTGCTCCGGGCTCGGTGCGCGGTCGTCGTTGCCGAACAGGCCGAGCAGCGGGCAGCTCAAGTCCTTCGTCATGTCGATGGGCGCGACGGGCTTCTTGGCATTGAGCTCCTCCTTGCTCATCACCACGCCGCCTCCCCACTGTTCGACGACGGCATCGACGTCTTTCTTCTGACAGGCATAGATGAAGGCATGCCGGCCGCCCGAGCAGGAGCCGATGAGACCCACCTTGCCGTTGTGACCGGGCTGCGCGCGCATCCACTTCACGGCGCCTTCGGTATCGCCGACCATCTGCGAGTCGGCGATGCCCCCCTCGGCGCGTACCTTCGCGGCGACGTCGTCAGGGTTGCCGTCGCTGCCTCCACCCTCGCGCTCGTAGAGGTTGGCGCAGATCGCGAGATAGCCGTGATGCGCGAACCTGCGGGTCGTCTCGATATAGAACTCGCTCCAGCCCGGGAGATGGTGGATAAGCACGACGCCTGGAAAGGGGCCAGGACCGGATGGCCTTGCTGTATAAGCCGTTATCGGCGTTCCTTTGTCGCCTTTGATGGTCACGTTCTCGCAGGTCATGCCTCGGTAGAATGACATCGATCTTCCTCCATGGGTGTGGGTCTTAGTCTCCATCGGGCCATCGAGCCCGCAGCGAGGTGAGCTCGCTTTGGGCCCGAAGGCATCGTGCCGCGAGTATTCGACAATTGCGTACCGGGCGCAACAAGAGGAGGCTGCAGGTTGTGCCGAGCTCATCCTGACCGGCCCCGGCCGTGCAGGCATTGCGGCAGCGCCTTGCCGCTAAGGTTGCAGCACCGCCATCCCTGGCGGATCATGAACGCCACAAATGCCGCGCGTGGGAATGATTTGAGCCAGGGAGGATCCATGGCAGTCGAGTTGCGAGCGTTACGTCCATCGTTCGCCGCCGAGGTTGATGGTATCGATCTCAGCCAGCCGATGGATGCCGGCAGCGTGCGTACGATCTGGGATGCGATCGACCGCTACGCGGTCCTGGTGTTTCACGATCAGCGCGTGACCGATACGCAGTTGCGCGATTTCGCTCTCGAATTTGGCCCGCTGGAAATTGGCCGCGGGGCGCTCCAGGGCGGCAGACGCCGTCTGGCGCTGCCTCAGATCGGCGACATCTCGAACCTGGACGAGGACAACCGCATCCGTGCCCGCGACGACAGGCGCCGACTGGACAGCCTGGGCAATCGCCTGTGGCACACCGATGCGTCGTACATGCCGGTGCCGGTCGTGCTTGGCATGCTGCACGCTGTCGCGGTGCCTCCGGCATCGGTGCTGGGTGGCGGGGAGACCGAATTCGCCGACATGCGTGCCGCCTATGATGCGCTGCCGGAGAAGATGAAAGCGGAAATCGACGGGCTGGTTGCGGAGCACGACATCTTCTGGTCGCGCGGCCAGATCGGGTTCACCGAATTCAAACCTGGCGAACGCGAGAAATACCCACCGTCGCCGCAGCGTCTGGTGCGGCTGCATCCAGGCTCGCAGCGCAAAACGCTCTACCTTTCCGCACATGCATCGCACATCCTCGGGTGGCCGGTGGCCGACGGGCGTCTGCTTTTGTGGGATCTGACGGCGCACGCGACGCAGAACCAGTTCGTCTACAGCCATCGCTGGCGGGTCGGCGATGTGGTCATCTGGGACAATCGCTGCACCATGCATCGCGGCCGGCCACACGATGAGTCGCAACCGCGCGATTTGCGGCGTGCGACGACATTGGATACCAGCTCGACCCTCGAACAGCTGGCGTGAAAGATCGTGTGAGAGGTGAATGGGGGAAGGGAGGTTACGGAGGGAAACCGTGGAAGGTTTCCCTCTGTTCGTGGGCGGCGAGGCCCGAGCCGAAGGCGAGCGCCGCCCCTACTTGGCAACGAGCCCCGAGTCGCGAATGATCTTCCCCCAGCGGACGTTTTCGTCGCGGACGTACGCGGCGTACTCTTCCGGCGACTTGCTGAAGACGGCTTCCGCGGACGCCGTGGCCAGGCGCTTTATGACCTGCTCATCCTTCAGCGCTCTCGTGATGGCCTTGTGCAGCTTCGACACCACGGAACGCGGCACCCCGACCGGGCCGAACACGCCGTTCCACTGCCCCATGATGATATCCGGATAGCCGAGCTCAGGCATGGTCGGCACGTCGGGCAGCAGAGGGACGCGTGACGTGTGCGTCACGGCGAGCGCCTTCAGCTTGCCGGCATTCACAAGGCCGGCTATCGAGGCCACCGTCACCGGCAGGATTTCCATCTCGCCGGCGAGCAATGCCGTCGTTGCCGGCCCCGCCCCGTTGTACGGGATTTCCAGTACCTTGATACCCTGCGCCTTGAGGAATGCCACCATGATGAACCGTCCCGGGGACGACAGCGTCGCGGTGCCGTACTTAATCTCGCGTTTCGAGCGCGAGGCCTCGCCAAGGTATTCCTTCAGCGTGCTTCCCGTCACGCTGTTGTGGGCGACGATCACGGTGGGAATACTCGCCACCGGCGCGATGGGCATTCACGGAAACAATCCCGGCATAATCGGCCGATAAGAGGGAGGACCACGCTCCATGCCACTGCCAGCCGACACCGACGTCTCCAGTCCGAAGTACCTCAGAGACAAGTACGCCATCGTGGGGGTGGGCGAGACCACCTACACGCGCGGCTCCGGCATGACGACCCGCGCGCTCGGGACCTGGGCGGTGCGCAACGCCATCCTCGACGCCGGGCTTACGGCCACCGACGTCGACGGCATGCTGTCCTACCAGTCGGGCGATTCCACCTTCGGGACCTTCATCGCCGGCGATCTCGGCATCCGCCTCAACTTCTACATGGACGTGTTCGGCGGCGGCTCGTCGACGGAAGCGCTGATCGGCATCGCCATGGGCGTGATCGAGGCCGGCATGTGCAGGACCGTCGTGATCTTCCGCGCCATGAACGGCTACTCTCAGGTGCGTATCGGCGGCACCGGGGCGCGCTCGGCCGTGCCGGTCACCGGCGACATGCTGCATTCCCGCGCCTACGGCTGGCAAAGCGCCGGGCAGATGTTCAGCTTCACCTTCATGCGCCACATGCACGATTACGGCACGACGCCGGCGCAGGTGGCGGCGGTGCGCGCCACGCACTCCGCACACGCCTCAAACAACCCCAAGGCCTACTACAAGAAGCGCGTGACGGTGGAGGACGTACTGGCGAGCCGCATCATCTGCAAGCCGCTGCACCTGCTCGACTGCTGCGTGGAGACCGACAACGCGACGGCCATCATCGTAACGAGCGCCGACCGCGCCAGGGACGCCCGCCACCCGCGAGCGCTGATCCGCGCCGTCGCGGGCCGCGTGTGCAAGCCGCGCGCGGACATGCACTATCAGACGGGGCCGATCTCGACGGTGGCCGGCAAGTACGCGCGCGAGATCCTGTGGCCCAACGCCGGCGTCGGCCCGCAGGATATCGACGTCACCGGCTCGTACGACGCCTTCACCTTCACCACCATGCTTCAGCTCGAGGACTACGGCTTCTGCAAGAAGGGCGAAGGCGGCCAGTACGTCAGCGACGGCACCATTCGGCTGGGCGGCAAGCGCCCCAACAACACCAGCGGCGGCCATCTGTGCGAGGGCTACACGCACGGCATGAACATGGTGATCGAAAACGTGCGCCAGCTGCGCCACGACATCGACGACAGCTGCCCGGTCGGCCCTGACGGCAAGCGCAAGCACACCTACGACTACAAGGAAGGGGGCTGCCGGCAGGTGAAGGACTGCGAGGTGACCGCCAACCTCGGCTGGGCCATGCCGGGTACCGGGTCGGCCATGGTCATGCGGCGCGATTAGTCGCGCCGCTCGCCTGAAGGCTCGGGTCTCGGCTGCCATTGGCAGCCGCTTCGGCCGGTAGACGAACAGAGAAGAACCAATGGTTCCCCTCCGTAACCTTCCCTCCTTCGGCTCACTGCGCTCGCTCCGCCGCCGCAGCCGGGTACTAAGCGTGCTCAATTGTGAACAAGCCCTAAAACGGGAGAGACAAGACGATGTCCATCACGGCCGATTATCTCGGAATGGGTCTCAGGCTCGATGAGCTCGACGGCGAGAACGTCGCGTACTTCAAGCACTGCGCCGAGCACAGCTTCCACCTGCAACAGTGCGACGACTGCAAGCTCAAGCGCTATCCGCCCACCACTGCCTGCCCCTGGTGCATGAGCCGCGAGGCGAAATGGGTGCCCGTCGAGGGCAAGGGCGCGGTGCACTCCTACACGGAAGTGCATCACGCCATCCAGCCGGCGTTCAAGGCCCACACGCCCTACCTGATCCTGCTGGTCGATCTCGACACCCAGAAGGGGAAGCCCACCACTGAGGAGGCCCTGCGCGTGGTCGGCAACCTCGTCACGCCCGACGGCAAGCTCGCGCCACCCGACCTCGTCAGGACGGTCGGCATCGGCACTCGCGTGCGCATGGTGTTCTCCGACGTAAGCCCGGGCCTCTCGCTCCCGCAGTGGGCCATCGACGAGAGCGCCACGCAGCCCGACAAGCCGTGGCGGTATCCGCAGGAGTGAGTGGGCGGCGCTCGCCTTCGCTCGGGCCTCGCCGCCCTACGAACAGAGGGAAACCTTCCACGGTTTCCCTCCGTAACCTCAATGGCACTACCTTAAGCGAAGAGTTCTTTGCGCTGAGGTAGATAGAAG
>Ga0105106_10001586_pt1 | contig 16376 bp, 14 predicted proteins | sample PPLLaktember2015_5_FD_79109 | JGI IMG/M metagenome (GOLD analysis project Ga0105106, IMG submission 79109) | Freshwater sediment microbial communities from Prairie Pothole Lake near Jamestown, North Dakota, USA - PPLs Lake P8 Core (1) Depth... | ecosystem: Environmental > Aquatic > Freshwater >...
ACTCGGGATGCTCCGCGACTTTCGCGAGCGCGCGCCACTCGCTTTCGGTAAAGCATGCGATGGCGAGCCAGCGATCGTCACCCGCGCACGGATAGACGTTGTGCGGCGCCGCGGGTTTGTACGGCGACGCATTGCCGTAGCGCTTCCAGACGCGGCCGTTCGCCGACCAGTCGAGCACCGCAGTGCCGTTGATGAAAAGCCCGACCTCGCTCTGCGAAGCGTCTATCCATTGCCCCTGCCCCGTGCGCTCGCGATGGAAGAGCGCGGAGAGCATCGCGAGCGCGAAGCTGTAGGCGCCCATCCAGTCGAGATACGAGTAGCCCCACCCCGCCGGCATCGCGGGCTCGGGCAGTCCCGACATCTCGGACAGACCCGCGAATGCGTTCGCGATCGGCCCCACGGTGCGAAAGCGCCCGTACGTGCCTTGCGCCCCCATGCCCGACTGCTGCACGTAAATGATGTCCGGCTTGATGCTCTTGAGCGTCTCGTAGCCCAGACCCCAGTTGTCGAGCACGCCCGGCGAAAAACCTTCCGCCACGATGTCCGACATCGCGACCAGGCGCTTCGCGATCGCGAGACCCTTCGGGTGCCTCACGTTCAGCGAGATGCCGCGCTTGCCGGGGTTCTTGTTGTTGAACTGCCCGCCCATGTTGGTGTCGGTCACGCCCTTGAGCGGCGCCGTGGCTTTGTCGCGCGCGGCGCGGCCGCCTTCGGGCGCCATTGCCGCGAGGCGCGTGTCGGGGTGGCTCTTCAACTCCACCTTGATGCTCTCGGCGCCGAACGCGCTCATGAACCGCGTGCCGCCGGCGGACGCGAGGAACCACGTGAAATCGAGTATGCGTATGCCGTGCAGCGGAAAAGGCTTGCCGCGCTTCGACGGCGGCTCGTCGGCGTTCATGCGCGCGGACGGATCGATCACCGGCGCTGAACGCTCGGGCTCGGCGGCGATCGCTGTCGCATCTTCGTTCAGGAGCGGCGCGCGACGTCCGACCGACCACGCGTTCTCGGTGGAAATCCACTTGCTCGTCGCGTAGCGAAAAGCGCGGCCGAGCTCGGGGTGCTCGACGTCGGTGCAGCTCTTGCGCGCGAGCCAGTGCGGATCGATCGCGTTCTCGTGCGGTTTGCGGAGCGGCGCCCAGAGCATTCCCGCTTCCTGCGCTTCGCGCCACGGCACGTTCTCGTACGTGAAAGCGCGCACGAAACGCTGAACGGCTTCCATCGCCGGATCGTGCTTCTTCGTGACCGGACCCGTTCCCGGAACGAAGCGTCCGCCTTTGGTGACCGCAAGCTGCGACGCATCGACTCCGGCGTCCATGCCGTAGCGCGCGAGGAGATCGATCAAGCGCACTTCCTCGCCGTCGCGATTGCCCATGCTCGCCATCACCCAGCGCCCGTCCTTGGTGTGCGCGATCGAAGGGCTCGGCGCGATCGATTCGCGCGCGTGGCGGCAGGTCTGCCGCAGCACCGGCGCGCGCCGCATGACCCACGACATCAAATCGACTTCGGTCGATTTCGCCACCGCCTCGTGCACTGCGCACGAGACGTGCTGGCCTTTGCCCGTGCGAAAGCGGAAGAGCAGCGCCGCGAGGATCGTGAAGGCGAGCTGCTCGCCCGCGATGTGATAGGCGTGCCACATCTGCGGCGCGATCGGCGGGAGGTCGTACTTGCCGCCCGGCGCGGGATCGTAACCGCAGTTCATCATGACGCCGCCGAGCGCGAGGTGCACGAGGTCGCATGCCTTGAAGCCGGCCCACGGACCGTCGTCGCCGAACGGGGAGACGCGTGCGACGATGAGCGCGGGAAACTCTTTTCGCAGCGCTTCTGTGCTCAATCCCAATGCGTCGAGCGCTCCCTTCGGCGTTGATTCGAGCAGGATGTCCGCGCTCGCGACGAGCGAGCGAAAACGCTCGCGGTCTTTCTGTTGCTCGAGATCGAGCACGATCGAGCGTTTGCCCCGGTTGTACTGCCAGAAGAAGAGCGAGCGCTCCGGATCCTCCTTGTCCTCGTAGAAAGGACCGATGCGGCGCGTCGGGCTGCCGCCGGGCGGCTCCACCTTGATCACCTCCGCGCCCAGCCCCGCGAGCGTGAGCCCGCAATACTCCGCCTGCTCGTCGGCGAGCTCGATGACGCGAATGCCGGCGAGCGCGCCGGGGGTACTGGTAACGGAATGGTCGGACTGTGCTGCCATGTGGGCTCCCCTGACTGGTTCGCAACTTTACCGCGTAAGCGGTGCAGCGGCGCGCCGACCGTCCGTGGGTAATGCAAAGGGGAACACGAGAAGCACGGTTACATGGCAATCCGGATCGTCACCTCGGTCTCGCGCCGAGCCGGTAGATTTCCCTGGCATTCTCGTTCGCTATCCGCCGCGCCACACTGGCAGGCAGTGCATCGACAAACCTTCGTGCCTGCGCGAGGCGGCCCGTCCCCTGGCTGAAGAAATTATCGCTGCCCACGACGAAGCGGTCCGGAAAAGCGCGAAGCAGCTCGATCCACTCGGGGCGCAAAGCCCCGTCGGGCATGAAAGGCGCCGTGCGCCTCGAACCGAGCCGGTCGTGCTTGACGCTCATGTACAGGTTGGGATGCCTTTCGAGTAGGGAGCGCATCAATGCGACGGTACGCTCGCCGGTGTTATCCCAACCGGCGTGCGCCCAGACGATGCGGGCTTCACGATTGTGCGCGAGCAGGCGCTCGAATCGGGCCATGTTCTCCTGCAACCGTTGCGGATTGGCACCGCCGCGGAACCGCGCGGGAATCTCCATGTCCCGGGGCACCGCCTCCATGTGTAAATCGATGGTCATGGCGTTCTGCGCCGCGATATCCGCAAGCACTATCAGCAACGGATGGTCGGCGTGAGTCGATTCGTAGGGATGCCCCTGCCGAAACGAAAGATGCTCCGCCGTCAGCTCGCCGAATCCGACGGCACCGGAAGCGGCGATCGACGCCGCCTCCTGCTGGAGGCGCTGCACATCTGCCGGGGTGACATCGTCGGGCGCGACAGAGTGAATCATCGGATTCAGTGACTCCCCGCCTGCGACGAAAGCGAATCGATCGGGGTTCCCGCGCACCCAGCTTTCGAGCTCCTCGCGGCCGAAGCGATCGCCGCCTCTGCGCACCGCTGAATGAGGCGGGGGAAGAAGTATCGTTCTCCGGACGTTGAACCGGTCCATCGCGTGCAGCACCTCTGCCGGTGTCGGCGGCCTTCCTCCGCGGAAACCCAGGAACACGTGGGCATGCGTGTCGATGATAGGGACCGCTGTAGCGGCCGTCCCTTCCTGAACGTCACTTGTGAACCCGGCAGGCGAAGCCAGAACGACCGCAATCGCAAGCAGCGATTTGCCAACCACGCCAGCGCTGATCCAGCTTTGCATGCCCATGTGTCACGTCGCTTTCAAACGGAGCAGGACATCGATTCGAAAAACATTATCGACCCGGGTTCCCGTCAACTCCAAGTCAGGCCGGCTGCGCGAAGGACATCAGCCTCTTGTGTCACAATGCTCTCATCGCAGCAACATCGTAGGGCACGCAATGAACGCCATCGGTGGATCGTCACATCGTGCCAGGGCGGTACTGCTGCTCTTTTCTTTAGCCTGGAGCGCATCGGCGTCCAGCGCCTCGTTCGAAGACGCTGCGCGAATTTTCGGCGACGTCATTCAGAAGCAGCTCCAGTCGCCTCCCGCACCCGCGGCGCCCGCGCCGGGCACACCGCCACCCGCGGCCCGGACCACTAGCCCTGCTCCGACGACGGCGCCGCCCATCGCCACCGACAGCGGCCGATTCAGCAACGCGGAGAAAGCCTACGTGCCGGCGCAGGCGACGACGCGTGTCGCCGACGCGCCGCGCCGCGCCAAAGTGGCTCCGGTGTACGGCAGCAAGTTCACAACGCCCGGCGACGAGGTGACGATCACCAATCCGTATCTGGACTTGAAGCAGGTGTTCTTCGCCAGGCTGACCGAGCTGCACTACGCCGCCGACGGTTCGCTGATCGTGGGCGGGCGCGTCGGACTCGACAAGAACATGCAGGCGCTCGGGACGGGTTACTGGAAGATCGCAGGCGACGGCGCAATCACGCCGCTGTTCACCCGCAGCACCAATACGTATGGAAAGACGCCGGGCACCAAGTGCGATGCCCCCTATGCAAGGACGCATCTCGAGCCCGAGAATTTCGCGCCCGGCGCCGACGGCAGCGTGGTGAAGACCATCGATTACGCGGTGGTCAGAATCGAGCCCGACGGTTACGTGCGTCGTCTGGCCGGGGCTCCCTTCGCCTGCGAGGAACACGGCAACGCATCGCGCGTGAAAGGCTTCGTGGACGGTCCGGCCGATACGGCGCGCTTCGACAAGGCCTCGCGCGTGGTGTCGGACCCGCACGGCAACGTCTGGGTCGTCGACCAGAGCGGATGCGCGCTGCGGCGCGTCGCCTCCGACGGACAGGTCACGACGGTGATTTCGCCTGAACAAGCGTGCGGTAAATCGATCGCGCCCGAAGATCGCGTTGGTTTGCACGAGATTGCCTGGGATCCCGTCAACGGCGAGCTGGTCAGCTCCGCCAGCTTCACCGTAGCTCAGCCGGTGCACAACCTCTACAACACGGTATGGCGGATCCGACCCACCGGCGAGTTCAAACGGGTGCTATACAGCCACAAGGTCGGCCGCAGCAGCCCGTCGAAGCACTACCTGGACGGCATCTGGTCGCTGGCGGTTAGCCCGCAGGGGCGCATCCATGTCGGCAGCGCGATCATGGCCCGCAATGCCCCGAGCCATCTGCAGGTCTTGCGCGTCGACGAGGCTGGGGCGACGGTCGTACCCATCACCGGGCCGGGTTCCGCCCCTGGCTCCGTTGACGTAGGCAGCAACTATCCCCAAGACGGCCCGCCCGCGCGCGTGCGGTTCCATTGGTTGAAAGGCCTGGCCTTCGCGCCCGACGGCACGCTATACATGCGGGACGAGCACCTGGTGCGCAAGCTCGATCCGGGCGGCCAGGTGAGCACGTGGGCATTCTGATCGTCTCGCCGTGAGTCCGCCACAGCTTGGGCCTACTCGAACGTCACCTCGGATACGACCATCTTGCCGTCCGCGCCGGGCGTGAAGACCACGACGGTCTTGGCATCCATTTTGTTCGCCTTCTGGACGTCGAAAGTCCGGGAGGTATAGGTCCAGACGTGGCGGTTGCCTCTGGTATTGTCGGTGCTGGCCGGCTTGCCGGCGTTGATGAGGACGTGCTGTTCGGATTTGCCCTTGACCAGCGTTTCGAAGTCTTCGCGATTCGTCCGCTCGGAGCAGGCCCCAAGAACAAGACATACAGCCAGAATGGCTGCTTTGGCGGCTACAGGCAGAAAGTCATCGATCTTCATCCGTGTCCTCTCACTTGAAAAGCATCACCCGGCGAACGCGAGCGTGCTCGGGCGATAGTACGTGGCCTGATGATGCGCCGTCTGTGCGGTTGCGTACGCAACCGGCTGGCTTGCCAGGCAGACCATGACGACCATCGTCGAAGGCATCGGCGACTACGCGGCGAGCCTGCGCTACGAGGACGTTCCGGCGGACGTCGTCGATTACGCGAAGCGCCTGTTTCTCGACGGCCTCGCGTGCATCTACGCCGGCCTCGACAGCACCCCGGCCCGGCTCGTGGAGCAAACCGCCGCATCGCTCGGCGGGCATCCGCAGGCGAGCGTCATCCGCACCGGCGAGAAGACCAGCGCGCAGCACGCGGCGCTGACGAACGGCGTCGCGCTGCGCTTTCCCGATTTCAACGACATCTACTACGGCCCCGCGTGGGCGGCGCACGCGAGCGACAGCCTCGGAGCCCTGCTCGCGGTCGCCGAATGGCGGCAACGAAACGGGCGCGCCTTCCTGGAGGCGATGCTCGTCACCTACGAGGTGCAACTGCGCTTCTCCGATCTCCCGGCCGAGCGCAACCTGTGGCACCGGGGATGGCAGCACACCGCCGCGTGCGCCTACGCATCGGCCGCCGGCGTCGGCCGCCTGCTCGGGCTCGACGGCCCCCGCATCGCCAACGCGATCGCGCTCTCCGGCGCGCGCGCCAATACGTTTTCGGAGATCCGCCGCGGCAAGATCGCGATGGACAAGGCGTTGTCGGAGCCGCTCGCGGCGAGCAACAGCGTCTTCTGCGCTGCGCTCGCCGAATCCGGATTCACTGCGTGCCTCACGATACTGGAAGGGCCGTACGGCTTTCAGCAGGCTGTTGCCGGAGGAATCGACGTGACCTCGCTGGTGCCGCAAGAGGGGGATTTCCGCGTGCCGAGGATCGCCATCAAGCCGTATCCTGTGCAGGGCATGACGCCGGCCATGGTGCAGGCGGCGCTGGAGCTGCGCGCGAGCCACGGCCTCGACCCTGCGGAAATCCAGGCGATCACGGTGTTCGTCCCCGAGGAAGCGGTCACCAAGCCGAGCTGGGACCCGAAGAAGCTCGATCCGCAGAGCAAGGAAACCGCCGATCACAGCTTTCACTATTGCGTGGCCGTCGCGCTCGCCGCGGGCGAAGTGACCGCCGCGCAGTTCGGCTCGCGCTGGCTCGAGGACCCCGCGGTGCGCTCGCTCATCGGAAAAGTATCGCTGGAAGTGCGGGACGATCTCACCGCGTTGTATCGTGAGGGTGCGCGCCCGGCGGGCATTGCGATTCACACCGGCCGCGGGACCTTTGAACGCGACGTGCTCTATCCGAAAGGCGATCCCAGGAACCCGATGACCTGGATCGATGTGACCCACAAATTTATGTCGCAGGCCGTCCCGCGAATCGGCGAGGAGCGCGCACGCTCGGTGGTCGAGCGTGCGATGCGGCTCGAGGACGAGCGCGACATGGCCGCGTTCCTGCGCGCGCTGGTCGCGTGCCGGCCATGAATCCGGAGACCTCATGATCGAGCTTTATAACCGGCCCACGTCGACCTGCAGCCAGAAAGTCAGGGTCTGCCTTGCCGAGAAAGGCCTGGAGTTCATCGACCGGCGAGTCGACAACAAGACCAACCAGAATCTCACGCCGGAATACCTGGCGCTCAACCCGAATGGCGTCGTTCCCACGCTGGTTCACGACGGCAACGTGATCACCGACTCCAGCGTGATCTGCGAGTACCTGGACGAAATTTATCCTCAACCGCCGCTGACGCCCAGGGATGCGGTCGAGCGTGCACGCATGCGCGCGTGGATGCGCTTCGCCGAGGAAGTGCCCACCATGGCGATACGCGTGCCGTCGTTCCACATGATCATCGCGTTGCGTTTCGAAGGCATGGACGAGCGGCAATTCATCACCCAGGAGGCCGACGCGCGGCCGCTGCGCAAGCACTTCTATCGCCGGATGGGCGTGAAGGGGTTTTCCAAGGAAGACGTTGCGACGGCGCTGGAAGAGCTGGACCTCACGCTCTCCCGCATGGAGAACATGCTCGCGGGCGGACGCTGGCTCATGGGCGAAGTTTTTACGCTTGCCGATATCCTGGTGATCCCGACGCTCGACCGCATGGCCGATCTCGGACTCGCGGCGATGTGGCAGGCGCGCTACCCGCGTGCCACCGCCTGGCACGAGCGTGTCCAGGAGCGCGATTCCTTCCGCAGGACCTACGGCCCCGGGTCCCGGCTCTCCGAAAGCGCGCGCTCGGTCCGGCCACTGGACCTGCCGCTGCCGTGTTAGACAAACTCTGATCACAAAAAAGACGAGGAGGTAGACATGACTGCTGCGACCAGGCTCATCCATTTTTGCGCCGCCGGCGCGCTCGTTGCGGGAGCGGCGATCACGCTGCCGGCGAGCGCGCAGAACTATCCGACCAAGCCGGTGCGCGTGATCGTGCCGTTCGGCCCCGGCGGCGGCAGCGATACTTTCGCGCGCCTCTTTACGCAGCGGCTTCAAGAACATTTCGGCCAGCCTTTCGTGGTGGAGAACCGGCCGGGGGCAGGCGCATTGGTCGGCACCAAGGCGCTCGTCGATGCCGCGCCCGACGGGCACACGATCATGATCGCGAGCAGCAGTTGGGTCACCTCCGCCGCGGTGAGCAAGCCCGCCTTCGATCCGGTCAACAATGTCGTCCCGATCGTCGAGCTCGGGTACAACCCGTTCGTCCTGGCGGTCCATCCGTCGCTGCCCGTGAAGAGTACGAAGCAGTTGATCGCACTCGCCCGCGCGCGGCCCGACGAGCTCGCGTACGGTCATCCCGGCAACGGGTCGATCACGCACCTGTCGATGGCGCACCTCCTCGACCTGGCGAAGGTCAAGATGCTCTCCGTCCCCTACAAGAGCGGCGGCGCGGTGATACCCGACGTGCTCGCGGGCCGTACGCAGGTCATCCTCGCGGGGCAGGTGAACGTCATGCCGCACGCCACCAGCGGAAAGCTCCGCCTGCTGGGCGTGAGCTCCGCCAAGCGCGCGAAAACCCTGCCCGACGTGCCGCCGCTGAGCGAAACGGTGCCCGGCTACACCATCGTCTCGTGGTTCGGCGCCGTCGCGCCCAGGGGCACGCCGCAGGGGATCGTCCGGAGCCTGAACCAGGCGTTCGACAAGATCGCGCAGGACCCGGCCCTGCAGCGCGCCGGCGAGGGCCAGGGCATCACGCTGACGGGCGGCACGATCGACGAGATCACCAAGCAGGTCCGCACCGATTACGAGCGCTGGAGCAAGCTCGTCGACAAGGCCAACATCCGGATCAACTGATTACCATGAACCCCAGCGCCAGACGCACGCGGTTGCGCGCCCTGCTGAGCGGGCCCGAGTGCATTTCCCCGGCGAGCGTGTACGACGCGATGTCGGCGCGATTCGCGGAAGCGGCCGGATTCGAGGTCGCCCTCCTTAGCGGAAAAATCTGCTCCGCCACGACGCTCGCCGCGCCCGACCTTAACGTGATCACACTGACCGAGCTTGCCGAACAGGCGCGACGCATCGCGCGCGCGAGCGACTTGAGCCTGATCGTGGACGCGGACCACGGCTACGGCAACGCGCTCAACGTGATGCGCACGGTGGAAGAGCTCGAGCACGCGGGCGTTTCCATGATCAGCATCGAGGACACGGCGCTCCCCGCGCGCTACGGTGATCCCCTCGGACACGCCGGGCTCGTGACGCTCGAGGAAATGGTGGGCAAGGTGAAAGCCGCGGTCAGCGCCCGCCAGGACGGCGGCCTCATGATCGCCGCGCGCACCGCGGCGCTGAGGAACGAAGGCCGCGAGCGCGCAGTCGCGCGCGCCAGGGCCTGCGCCGCCGTCGGTGCGGATGCGATCTTCCTCATGCACGTCACCGCGCTTGAAGAAATCGAAGCGGTGCATGCCGCGACCGGATTGCCGATCGTCCTCGCGCTCGTACCGCCGTCGCTCTCGCGAGCGGAAATGGCGGCGCGCGGTGCGCGTGTCTTATCTCTTGGGCACCAGCCCGTTTTGGCCGCGGCCAAGGCGCTGCAGGACGCCTACGCGCACCTGTATCGCGAAGGCTCGCCCGATGAGCTCGAGTCCAGGCTCATTTCGGAGCGGGATATGGAGAAGATCGTACGCGGCGACAAGTATAAGGATCTGCAGAGGGAATACCTGGGATGCAAGACGACAGGCGACGGGTCGTAGAAGCAAATTCATTATGAGTTGCCGGCCGCAGTAGGCAGAATAAGCTCACGATTGTGTTTACGAAGGCGATCTCGGGACAACGGCAGGAAATCGGCAATTTGCGGGCGAGTTGATCTATCCACCTCGGATGGTAGAGCAAAGCAGCCTGGTGCTTGTCATGATCTCTCCCCCGTATGCGCGTGCGGCGGTAACGCATTCACTCCCGCGAATATTCGACCGAGTAACCCTCGATCTCAATGCCCGCGATCGTGACGCGCACCGACTTGATCGTGAAATCGCGCTCAGGCGGCAGTGAATCGGCCACTTCGCGAGTTATCAGGATCTCGCCGGGTGCGGCAAGGTCTTCCCCGAGCTTGCTCGCGCGGTTCACGGCGTTGCCCCAGAACTCCAGATAGCTCTCGACCACGAGGATTTCGCCCCGATCGATGCCGCACGCGATGTGGATGTCGAGCTCTTCCGCTGTCGCAATGTTCTCGCGATCGAATGCCTGGTTCAGCGCGATCGCGGCGCGTATCGCCCCGAGGCTGTCTTCGAACATCGCAAACGCGTTGTCGGCTTCGAACCGCACCAGCGCGCCGCCATGCTCCTCGATGATCGGCTTCGCCGTCTCGCGCATTCTCAGCACCAGGGCAAGGTAGTGGACGATCCCGTGCTTCTGCGTGAGTCGCGAAAAATCCGACATATCGACTGCGAGCACGACGCGCTGCATTCCGTACTCTTCCCAGATTGCCGTCTCGAGCGGCTTGCGCGCCGCTGCGTCTGCACCGAGGGAATATCGCTTCAGGATCGATTGAAATCGCCGCTGCGATTCCGTCATCGCGCGCTCGTCTTTGGTTCCCCGCCTGCGACGGCGTTCGTTCTCCATGGGTTTGTTTTGACTGGTCATCTTCCGTGACTATGCACCGCAATTAGCGGCGGGACAATCCTGATGGAGGGCTACGGACGGAGGTGTGGTCATCTCGAGCGCATTTGCGCAGCGACCGCCATCGATGTATACCTGTCGTCGGCGAGGTTTACTCATGGCGGGGCGCACATGAACAACCAGCGTTTTTTCGACGTCAGGCCGCTCACCGGCGCCATGGGCGCTGAGCTCCTGGGCGTGGACCTGTCGAGAGAGCTCGATGACCGCGCCTTCGGCGCCGTTCACCAGGCGCTGCTCGATCACGGCGCGATCTTTTTCCGTGAACAGCACATAACCCCCGCGCAACAGATGGCGTTCGCGAAGCGCTGGGGCGAAGTCCATCTCCATCCCCACATGCCCTGTCTGCCCGATCATCCGGGGATCATTCAGATCGTGAAGAAAGAGGACGACACCACGGTCTTCGGCGCGAACTGGCACACCGACCAGATGTTCACGCCGACGCCTGCGCGCGTCACGATCCTCCTCGCGAAGGAAGTGCCGCCCGTCGGTGGCGACACCCTCTTCGCCAATCTCTATCAGGCCTACGACACGCTCTCGGACGGCATGAAGGCGTTGATCGCCGACCTCCGTACGATCAGCGTCTACGACAAGAAGAAAAAGCGGCCTGCTGCGATGGCACCGACCGCGCCCGACGAAGAAGCCGAGCCCGCCGAGCATCCGTTGGTGAGAGTGCACCCCGATACCGGGCGCAAGGCGCTATACCTTTGCCACGCCGGCATCACGCGCCAGATCGTCGGCATGACCGAGGACGAGAGCCAGCCGCTCCTGTCGTATCTCATCGGCCACGCGACGCGGCCCGAGCTCACCTGCCGTTTCCGCTGGGAAGCCGGTTCGATGGCGGTGTGGGACAACCGCCGCGCTCTGCACTATCCCGTCAACGACTACTACGGCTACCGGCGCGTCATGCACCGGATCACGATCCAGGGCGACCGTACGATCTGAGGTCGCTATAAACATCACAAGAGGAACCCATGACATCCACCACCAGACCCGTCGTCAGAGTCGCTCCCAACAACCCCGTGTTCGACCTGCCGGTGACCGTCGGCATAGAGGAAGGCCTCTTCGCCAGGGCGGGGCTCGACGTCAGCTTCTCGGCGACCTATGCGGATCGCGAGAAAGACAGGGCTGACAAACCGATCCTGTCGCGGTTGAAGGAGCAGCTCTACGAATGCGGTTCGGCCGACAGCTACAACGTCTGCGAATGGGCGAGCATCGACCGGCTGGAGCAGGGCAAGCGCGGAGGCAACATCGCCGCGCTGCGCGCCGCGGTCGCGGCACAGGCGATCCTCACCTTCGACGACAAGCTGCAGACCGCGCGCGATCTCGCCGACATCCCGGTCGTGGTCCAGGAATCCACAGGCTCCCATTTCACGACGCTGCAGATGCTCGAGAGCGCCGTCGGTCGCGAGCACGTGAGGATCGAGAAAGGCGGCCTGCCGCCGAAGCGCTGGGAAGGATTGAAGAACGGCACCCACCGCGTGGTGACCGTGATGGAGCCTTTCATCAGTCTCGGCCTCAAGGAAGGCGCCCACATCATCGCGGCATCCTTTTACCGCGGCGGCGAGGTGGTGGCGCCGGAGCTTACGCCGGAACAGCGAAAAGCCTATTACGACGCCGAGAACGAGGCGGTGGACCTGATCAATGCCGATTTCTACAAGTACGCGCACCACGTGGCTGCGCACGCGAAGGGCGCGCTGGAGCCGCACGAGCTCCTGCGCGCGTTCGTGCGCTACAAGCATGTCGATTATTACGATCCCGCCTTGTTCGGCCGCGCCTACGAGTGGATGAAGGACCGCGGAATGACGGACGGCCGAAGCGAGCACGCGGCGCTCGTCACGGGCTGAATCGTCGGCTTCACTTCCCGAGCCGCACGATCCGCACCTGGCTCGCCACCAGGTCCGGCACGAAGACTGTGACGCCGTTGCGCTCGGGCGCGACGGCGAAATCAGCCGGCCCCTTGAAACCCGACGCGAACTTTTCCACACCGGACTTCTCCGTCCACCGGAAAAGCGACCCGGAGTTCCAGTCGGTTGCGAGTATCGATCCGTCGCGCATCTGGTAGACGCCGTCGACGCGCCCTATCGCCTTCACGAGCTCCTTGAGCTCGCCTGATTTGCTGAGCGAGTAAATGCCCCGCGTCTCTTTGGGCGACATGAAGCCGACGATCAGCAGCGAGCCATCCTTGCCCGGATAGAGCCCGTTCGGACTGAGCGACCTGCCGGCGAGGGGGATGCTGATCTGGGGGGTCTCTTTCGAGCTCAGGAAGTCTGCGGGCTCGATCCGATAGACGCGGTCCGCGCGGTTGTCGCTCACGTAGAGCGACTTCCCGACCACCGTGGGATCGTTGGCGAAAGTGATGCCGGGGATCTCCAGTTTTTTGCCTTTGCGCGTCTTGAGATCGAAGATCCATACGGAGTCGATGTCGGTCACCCACAGCCGGTTGCCTTTCACCCAGATGCCTTTGGGCTTGTTCATTTTCTCGTCGCCGGCAGGGAGAAACCGCTCCTCGAGGATTTTTCCGTCGAGGGACACCTTGCTGATCTTGCCGTTGCCGTCTTTCTCGGCGGGCTGGAGCTTGGTGCCGCCGAACTCGCTCACGTAGAGCACTTTCGCCCTGGGGTCGTACGCAACGGATTCGGGGAATGCGAAACCGCTCACCGTGCGCTCGGAAATCACCCGCAGACTCCTGGCGTCCGCGGCGACCGCGCCGGCAGCGAGTCCCATGTGCGCAGCAGCCATGCAGGCGAGCGCGATCAGGCGTGCCCTGGAAAAATGAGTGGTCATGACATTCCTCGTTCAACGCGGTCGGGACGGTTATGGGGACACAAATATTCAGGTAGAACCGATTCGAGCCTGGCCCCTTTTACTCTTACGCGTTTCGTTAGACACGGTCTGTCCAGGACTACCAGGCGCCGGAGTATCGGCATTCGAGGTGCGGTCGAGCTCCTGTTGCACCGACCTTTCCATGATATGACCGACGACGTCGGAGAAACCCTTTACCTCGTCGAATGTGATCGGTTTGTCATCCAGCAAGCGTCTGGTATACGCCTGATCCGCCTGATGCAGCCGCCGAAGGTAGGCCAGGAACACCATCTTCACGCGCATCAGATGATCGACAGATATGCGTACTTGGCGCCGCGGGTTCGAAATCAACACGCCGTAGACGATGCCGAGAACACCCAGCCCGCCGGAAACGCCGACGCCGACCCACTCGTCCAGGCGCCCTGTGTTGAACAGGGCGTAACCCGCGCTTGCGACGAGCAGGATGATCCCGACCGTAAAGACGACGACGTCCATGATCACTGCATAATGAAAGCCGCTCTGCGCCTCGCGAACCGAAGCTTCGAAAAGGTCCCGGATCGTTTTCTCGGTTTTCTCGAGAACCTCGTAGTACTGCTTCATGGCGTCCGTGCGCGCCCGCAATTTCTCGAACGCCACGACACCGCCGAGATTACTGAGAAGCGTGCGCGCCACGTCCTGCTGCTTCGCGGAGCCCGTGCCCATCAGCGTCGCGAGCTCCTCCGCGACGGCTTCGCGATTCAGCCAGCGCAGTGCGTTGGCATATGCATCCATGCTTCCCGCAGCGCTTTTGGTTGCCGCCTCGACGATTCGAATGACGGTGACGCTGAGCCCGAGGATTCTTTCCGTCGATCGCGCCGCTTCCCGAACGACCGCAGGATTGTCATCTGTCAGCTCCTCGATGAGGAGCGGGCCTGAGCTCTCTATCCTCAGGTTGCCAAGCCCGATGATCGCGCCCGTGCGCATGCCGTCTTTCCACGGGGCGCCGCGCATCCTGAGGATGCATGCCGAAAGCGCCTGCGCAGCCATCGCGGATTGGCTCCAGTCGCCCGGTATGACGGCCAACGCCATGATGGCGTCGTACGTCACATCGTCGTAGGCGGCTTTCTCGACAATGGCGCAAATCGCGGGGACGGTGGCGGGCAGTGGAACTATACGCAGCGCCCGCAGAACGTACCATCGAGTCTCGGCTTCCTCCATGCACTCTTTGACTTTACCCAGCGCCTTCCTGTCGTTCAGCGAAGCGAGGAAGGCGGTCGCCAGTATCGCGACCATCGGATCTTCGACTTTTTTGGCGGCGGCTTTGGCGATCGCCTCCGCCTGCGGATTCTTCCCCGAGATCAGGCCTTCGAGCGACCAGTACCGGGCCCAGTCATAAGGCTCGAACTCGATGTCGACGTGGCGAACGACCGCTGCTGTCGCCTCGTCGTCCCCGGCCGATATGCGGCCCAGGGTTCCCAGCAGCCACGATCTTGTACTGGCGATAGCAGGGTCGTCCTGCTCATCCTCCTTTCTAGGGTAGAAATCCTTGTTGATGGCCTTGAGCAGAAGTGTTCTTAGCGTGGGCAGGTCGATCGAATGCGCCGGGTCGTTCACAATTGCGACGGCTTTATACTTGTCGGACAACCGGTCTGCGATCAACGAGCGAAAAACGACGGTCGCCGACTCTATTCCGTCGCGTGCGGCAATTGACTCCATGGCTTCTCGCACCTCCGCGAAGCTTGACGCCGCCGGCATGGGCTTGGAGGCCCGACGGTAATTCTCGCGGGCGATCTTCAGGCGCTCCATTGCGTTACGCCAGCCCGGTATGGATCGATCTTGCCACACTTCCGGCGAGAGCGCAGTCATGACAATGGCGAATAACCCCGTGGTTGTCGCGCCATTCGTCAGTGGCAGCATAATCGAGCCCTGACTCTTAACAGAACGAGGAGGAGCGCCATGAAGACGAAGCTCGCGTATCTGCCGCTGCTGTACGTCGCTTGTGCTTCGACTGTTTGGATTGCGCCTCGCCCCGCGTCTGCCCAGCAGGATTACCCGACGAAGCCGATCCGGCTCGTCATAGGCGTCGCACCCGGCGGCGCGACGGACATACTCGCGCGCGCCGTCGGCACGAAGCTGGGTGAGAACCTGAATCAACCTCCTCGGCGGGCAACTGCATTTCGCCTTTCCTTCGATTCCGGCGTCGGTCCCGTTTATCCGGGCGGGCAGGCTGCGGGCGCTCGGGGTGACCACGGCGCAACGCGCAACCGCGCTCCCGGACGTTCCTGCGATTCAGGAGGCGGGTGTTCCGGGTTATGAAGTCGCCGGGTGGTACGGGATCATCGGCCCGGCAGCGATGCCGCAGCCGCTGGTGGCGAGGATCAATCGCGAGATCAACGCGATCCTGGCGGTTCCGGAAATGCGCCAGCAGCTTTCTATGCGCGGCGCCGATACGCGCACGGGCACGCCCGAGGAGTTTGGCGCAGCGATGGCGAAGGACATGAAGAAATGGCAGAAGGTGGTCGCGGCGGCGGGGATACAGCCGCAGTGAAGGCGGGTTTGAAAATGGATTCCGGATGTGCGTCCCTGGCGGGACCTCCGGAATGACGAACCCCTGGTGTGTCCCTGGCGGGACCTCCGGAATGACGACGGCTTAGTCCTTTTTCTTCGACTCCATCAGTGATTTCAGGTCAGCGAACGGATTGAACGTCGAGGCCGGCGCGGCCTCGCGCGTATCGGTGCGCCCGGCCATGTCTTTCACCTTCGAGTGCTCGTGCTCGTGGCAGTAGGTACACAGCAGCTCCCAGTTGCTGCCGTCCGGCGGATTGTCGTCGTGGTTGCCGTTCTTGTGGTGGACTTCGAGCAGTTGAAGATTGCTGTGCGTGAACGTGCGGGCGCATCGTCCGCACACCCACGGATAGAGCTTCAGCGCCTGCTCTCGATATCCGGCCGCACGCTTGTCGGCGTTGCGCCGCGCTTCGAGTATCACCCGGTCCAGGCGGTCGTTCGATCGTGCCATAGCTCCTCCACTATCAGCGTCTCGTGCCGCCATCGTGCTCGACGTTCTTTCCCATCGTCCAGAACAGGATGATGCCCACCGCCGAGCCGAGCGCGCCGACGACGCAACCGG
>Ga0105106_10001588_pt1 | contig 16367 bp, 13 predicted proteins | sample PPLLaktember2015_5_FD_79109 | JGI IMG/M metagenome (GOLD analysis project Ga0105106, IMG submission 79109) | Freshwater sediment microbial communities from Prairie Pothole Lake near Jamestown, North Dakota, USA - PPLs Lake P8 Core (1) Depth... | ecosystem: Environmental > Aquatic > Freshwater >...
CGACTTCAGGTAGTTGCGCCACACCGCCCAGATCGCAGCCCGGTAGAGCGCTCCCTGGCGCCGCTTGGAGAACGCAATCGTCTCCCGCTTGTGGTTCGCGCTGGCGTGCCGCAGCAGCAGGTCCGCCAGGTTCGCCGGGAAGAGGGGGTTGCGAGGCGTGCGGCTCTTCTTCGACGAGATCGCGCGATGGCGGATCCGGCGATCCGACAGTCTCTCGAACGCCTGCGGATACGCCGTGTGCTCGTCCGACTGGATCTCCACCGCCGCCCCCGGCGGCACCACCCGCCCGACCAGCTCCTCCACGGCCCGCCGCGTGGCCTGGGGATGGGGCCGCCCATGGGCGGCCTCGAGCTCGGCCCGCTTGGCCCGCTGGGCCTTTCGCAGGCTGCCGCTGCGGCGAAGCTCCGCGTCGTTGAAGCCGTAGACGTAGTGCGAGGTGCCGATCAGGAGATTCAGGTCGAAGGGCCAGTACTGGCTGTGCTCGAAGGTCCGGAAGCCGTCGAGCACCAGGGGCTCGGTCGGTCCTTGCTGGGGTCGGTGCGCTTCGAGGAAGAGCAGGCAGTGGCGTCCCAGACGCTCGCTCTGGCGCTGCACACTGCCGTGGGTGAGTCCGAACTCGCGGGCGATCTGGCGCAGGGCGGAGCAGCCGATGAGGCGATGGAAGAGGGGCCGCAGGAGGCGGGGGTGCTTGAGCCAATAGGTGGTGGAGAAGGTCTGTGAACTGAAGTTCCGGCGGCAGCAACGACAGGCGTACCGCTGCACGCGGCGCGGGCCGCGCAGCCGCTCGTAGAAGCCCTTGCGCTTCCAGCGCCAGGTGCCCGGCGCACCATGGGAATCACAGCGCGGGTTCGGACAGAAGGGAGGCGTCCAGCTTCGGCAGGGTCTCGGCACGACCCAAGAGAGAGCACGGGACGTGCCAGACCCATTCTTTCATCCACAACTCATTGCGCGTGCAGCGCCACGCGCCCGCCGGGCTGGGGCTCGAGCGTCCAGAGCCGCTGGTGGTAGCCCGCGACCGGCTTCTGGGTGACCGAGACGACGGTGGCCCGCGGCAGCCGCGCGGCGAGCAAGTCGTGGACGCGCCGATCGGTCTCCTCGTCGAGCGCGGAGGTCGCCTTGTCGAGGAACATCCAATCGGGCTCGTGCAGCAGCACGCGGGCGATCGCCAGCCGTTGCTGCTCGTGGGGCGAGAGCTCCTGCTCCCACTGCCCGATCTCGTCGAGGCGGCCCTCCAGGCTCGCGAGGCCGAGCGCGCGCAGCGCCTCCCGGATGCGCTCGTCGGAGAAGGCCCCTTCGGCCGAGGGGAACGAGGCCGCCGCGCGCAGGGTGCCGAGCGGGAGGTACGGCCATTGCGGCAGGAACAGGCGGCGCGCGTGGGCCGGCAGCTCGATGCTTCCGGCGCCGAAGGGCCAGATGCCCGCGATCGCCCGGAGCAGCATGGTCTTGCCGGTTCCCGACGGCCCGGTGACCGCCACGCGCTGGCCCTCGGCGACGCTCGCGTCGAGCCCATCGAGCCGGAATCGGCCGTCCGGCATCTCGACGCGGAGGTCGGAGAGCCGCAGCGACTCGTCGGGCGAGGGCACGAGGAGGATCCCCGCGGCCGCGCTCTCGCGCTGGGTGGTGTCCATCATGTCGGTGAAGCTCGCCAGCCGTTCGATGCTCGCGCGCCAGCGCGCGATCTCCGGGTAGGCGTTCACGAACCAGCTGAGCGCGCTCGCCACCTGTCCGTAGGCGATGCGGGTCTGCGCGATCGTGCCGAGTGTGATCAGTCGCGCGAAGTAGAAGGGCACCGCGAGCAGCAGCGGGACGATCTCGTTGAGCTGGCCGATGCCCGTCGTCAGCAGGCCGAGGTTCCGCTGCGCGCGGATCAGCCGCCAGAAGTTTCCGACGACGTGGCTGAAGCGCATCAGCGCGCCGAGGCGCTCGCTCTCCTCCCCGCGCGAGAAGACCGCGGTGTCGACGTTGTCGCGGAAGCGCATCAGCCCGTAGCGGAAGTCCGCCTCGAAGCGGAGGCGGTCGAAGTTGATGGGCACCAGCCGGCGCCCCACCAGGTGGGTGACCCACATCGAGAGCAGCGACACCGCGAGGGCCACCCACAGCATGAAGCCGGGGAGGTGGACCGGCGTGCTGCCGGCGTGGAGGGGCCAGTTGCGCGAGAGGGTCCAGAGCAGCCCGCCGAAGGTCACGAGGGTGGCCAGGGCCCCGAGCAGCGAGAGGGAGAGCCCCAGCGCGCTGGCCACGAACTCGCGGACGTCCTCGGCGACGCGCTGGTCCGGGTTGTCGATCTCGCCGCGGTGGAGCTGGGCCTGGGTGTAGGCCTGAGCGCTCATCCAGCGCGAGAGGAAGTGGGCGGTGAGCGCGCGGCGCCAGCGGATCTCGAGGGCCTGGCGCAGGTAGACGCGGTAGGTCGACACGACTACGAACAGGCCCATCGACGCCACCAGGAAGGTGATCGATCGGAAGAACTGCGCGGGCTCGCGCGTTTCGAGGGAATCCCAGGTCAGGCCCTGGGCTTCGGCCAGGAACAGGTGGGCTCGCACTGTGCCGAGCTCGAACATCACCGTGGCGAGCAGCAGCAGGCCGCCCCACTTCGCGTCCGGCGACGACCAGTAGATGCGGATCAGGCGCCAGAGGGCGCGCGCCAGCCTGCGTCCGGCGAGCCTGGGCTGGCTGCCTGTCGGCATCGGGACTCCTTCGCGGCGGATTCGAGGCTGCCGCGGCGCCCGGGCCGGACGCGAGCGGTGCGCTCGCTACGGCTACTGCGGCTACCGGCTCTTGGCGGCCTCGGCGCGGAGTCCATCCCGGAAGTCGGGATGCGCGATCTCGGCCAGGGCGGCGGCGCGATCCTCGGCCGTCTTCCCGGCGAGCTCCGCCGGGCCCCACTCGGTGACGACGACGTCCACCTGGTGCCGCGGCGTGGTAATCGGGGTGCCGGGCGGGAAGCCGGCGACGATGCGCGAGACGAGCAGGGGCTCTTCGGCTCCGCTGCGGATGCGCGCGACCGAGGGCAGGCACACCAGGGAGCGGCCTCCCTCCGCGAAGGAGGCGCCGCTCACGAAGTCCTCGTGACCGCCGATGCCCGAGTACTGGCGCGCGTTCACCACGTCCGCCGCCACCTGGCCGGTGAGGTCCACCGAGAGGGCGCCGTTGATCGAGATCATGCGGCGGTTGCGCGCGATGATGCTGGGGTCGTTGATGCGGTCGACGGGGAGGAAGCGCACCTCCTCGCGGCCGTCGAGCCAGTCGTAGAGCTCCCGCGTCCCCGCGGAGAACGTGCAGGCCGAGAAGCCGTCGTAGACGCCCTTGCGGTTGGTCACCTTGCCCGCCTGGTGGAGCCGCATCAGTCCATTGGTGAACATCTCGCTGTGGACCCCGTAGTCGCCGCCCGGGCCCTCGGCCAGCAGCTCGACGATCTCGCCGGGGATTCCGCCGATCCCGGTCTGGAGCGTCGCGCCATCCGGAATGAAGCGTTTGACGTGTTCCGCGATGGCGCGCTCGATCTCCGTCGGAGGATGGTCGGGCAGGTAGAAGGGGTCGGCCTCGCTCTCCACGATCACGTCGATCTCGTCGAGGGTCAGCGCGTGGTCGTGCTCGGGGGGCAGCCCGAGGGTGCGCGGAAGCTTCGGGTTGACCTCCGCGACGAGGATCCGCTGCGGATCGCGTCCGGCCCGATGCAGCTCGTCCACGGTGGCTCCCGCATGGAGCGCCAGGGAGCAGCGGCCCTGCGCGTCCGGCGGCGCGACCAGGGTGGCCATCACGCGAGGCGCGAGCTGCCGGGCGTAGCGGCCGAAGCGGCGGAAGTCGGCCGGCACGAAGCGCACGTCGTAGCCCGCGTTTCGCAGGCCTCGCTCGACCGGCCCGTAGAACCCCGAGAGCAGCGTGACACCGCGGCGTGTGAAGACCTTGTAGAGCCCCGTCAGCAGGGCGCCGAACACCCGCAGCGCCTCGAAGTCGTCGCGCTCGCCGAGCGCGTGGAGGAAGCTCGGGGGCTGGCACGGCCCGAGGCCGATGGCCATCGTGTCGGAGGCGCGCACCAGGGCGGCGGCCTCGGTCGCGGTACGGCGCTTGCGGGCGAGCTCGCGGTCCGTCGACATGAAGGCTTCCACGATAGCGACCCTCGGACCGGGTCGGGGCCGCGGCCGCCGGACTCCGGCATGGCGGGGCGCCGCGAGAAAGGCCCGCGGCGATTTGCCCCAGTTCGGGGCGGACCGCACGGCCGGGGCGCGCTGCCAGGGCCTCGCGCGGGCACGAGCGGTGCACAGAATGTTGGGATGCGTCCAGGAGGCGCGTAAGGAGAGGGGGATGGAGCTCCGACACGTCAGGTTGCACGGCCACGACGTCGGGTATCGGATGGCGGGCGAGGGTCCGGCCATCGTGCTGATCCACGGCATGGCCGGGAGCTCGCGCGCGTGGCGCGACGTCATGGGACTTCTTGCCCGGCGCTACACGGTGATCGCGCCGGATCTGCTGGGCCACGGGGAGTCGGCGAAGCCCCTCGGCGATTACTCGCTCGGCGCCTACGCGAGCGGCCTGCGCGACCTCGTCGTCGGCGCCCTCGGCATCGAGCGCGCGACCCTCGTGGGCCAGTCGCTGGGCGGCGGCGTCGCGATGCAGCTCGCCTACCAGCATCCCGAGCTGTGCGAGCGGCTGGTCGTGGTGGGCAGCGGCGGCCTGGGGCGCGACGTGAGCTGGATGCTGCGGCTGCTCGCCCTGCCGGGCGCCGAAGTGCTGATGCCGCTGCTGTTCCCCCGCTTCGTGCGCGAGCCCGGTGATCGGCTCGCTCGCGTCCTCCACGGCTGGGGACTGCGCGCGCCCCACGTCTCCGAGATGTGGAGCGCCTACGCGTCCCTGACCGAGACGGAGAACCGCCGCGCCTTCCTGCGCACGCTGCGCGCGGTGATCGATCCGCGCGGCCAGACGGTGAGCGCCCTCGACCGGCTCTATCTGGCGTCGGCCGTGCCGACGCTGATCGTTTGGGGCGAGCAGGACGCGATCATCCCCGTCCAGCACGCCTACGACGCGCACGAGGTCCTGCCGCACAGCCGGCTCGAGGTCTTCCCGGGCGCGGGGCACTTCGTGCACGTCGAGCAGCCCTCGAAGTTCGCCGAGGTGCTCGGCGAGTTCATCGAGAGCACCGCGCCCGCGCGCCGCGACCTCGAGGCCTACCGAGAGCTGCTGCTGGGTCGCGCGAGCTGAGATCCGGCCTCCAGCCCGGGTGCCCTTCGCGGGGGCGAAGAGGCCCCCGCGGGGCGAATATTTTTGAAATTTGGCTGTTCTTTTTTTCAGCCAGCCTCCCCGCCGTCGTGATAGGGTGCTTGCCGCCACAGCCGGCTTCGGTCGAGTCCGTTAGGCCGGCGCCACTCTAGACGGGTCCTCGGGAGGTTTTTCGATGTCTTCCAGTTTGCGCGCCAAGCTCATGACGGTCTTCCTCGTGTTGGGTGTCGCTCCCTCGATCGGTTGCGGTGAGATCGACCTTCCGGTCAGCCTCGCCCTCGAGCAACCGAGCAATCTGACGATCGAGCTCGCCATCACCGACCCGCCCCTCGAGGAGACCACCAACCTCGTCGGCGGCGTCGAGACCACGATCACCACGAAGATCGGCCTGAAGGAGCTGCTCGGTGCTCTCATCGGCAAGGCGATTCCGGCGGACATCGCGATCGACGACATCCTGATCGCCGGCACCGAGATCATCATCGGCGACGACGAGAGCGGGATCCCGACCGACACGATCTGCCTCTTCCAGGATCCCGATCTGGCGAGCGACGGCGCGGCTTCGTTCAACCTGCTGCTCGGCGTCGCGGCGTTCGACATGACGCTGAACACGAAGCTCGGTCTGACCGACCCCTTCCTCGACGCCCTGCTCGGCGGGCCCCAGCCGTTCCAGCAGGTCGTCAGCGCGGTGACGCCGGTCAGCATCACCGACATGCTGGCGCTCCTCACCGGCGGCGGAAGCGGACTCTCCCTCAGCCAGGAGATCGACGCGAGCTTCGAGGCGCCGATCCTCGGCAGCATCCACGTGACCGGGACGCTCACGCTGGCGAGCACGGATACGCCGCCCAGCAGCCCGCTGCTCGACGACTGCACCGCCTACATCGCGGGCCTCTAGTCGGAGCGAGCTGAGCTCGAATGCGCCCCCCCCGTTGGCTTCCGCTGTTCGCGGCTCTGGCCTTTCCGCTCGCTGCCGCCGGGCAGAACGACCCGGCCTTCTATGGCCTGGGCGATCTGCCCGGCGGCAGCGTCGGAAGCGCCGCTACGGCGGTTTCCACCGACGCGACCACGGTCGTCGGTCACGCGCAGGGCAGCACCGGCACGCAGGCGGTGCGCTGGACGGAAGCGGGCGGCCTCCAGGGCCTGGGCCAGCCCTCGGCGACCGAGCCCTTCAGCCGCGCCAATGGCGTGTCGGCCAATGGCGCGGTCATCGTGGGAACCGCGTCCACCAACAACGGCGGCCGTGCCTTCCGCTGGACCTCGGGCGGCGGCTACACCTTCCTCGGGACGTTCGGCTGCTTCCTCTGCGACGGCGCCGCCACCGGCGAGGGCGTGTCGGGCAACGGTCTCGTGGCCGTGGGCTCCGGCCTCGAGGTTCCCGCGTTCGGCTCGCCCCGCGTCAACCCCGCGCGCTGGACGGGGGGCGGAACCTCGATCAGCGACCTCGGCGACCTCCCGGGCGGGGGCGACGCCGGGGCGGCGAACGACGCCACGACCACCGGCTCGGTGATCGTGGGAGAGACCGACGCCAGCGCGGGCGCCACCGGCTTCTATTGGAACGGCTCGATCCACGGCCTTCCCGGCATCGCCGGAGCGGCCTATCGCACCGGCGCCCTGGCGATCTCCGACGACGGCACGACGATCGTGGGCGAGGCCAACACCGATCCCGGCAGCACCAACTTTCCCGAGCCCGTCCGCTGGACGGGGTCCAACTACAGCGTGATCACGAAGCTGGGCGCGCTTCCCGGCCAGACCAGCGCGCGCGGGCAGGCCATCGACGTGTCTCCCAACGGGAGCCTGATCGTGGGCACCACCCGAGACCTCGCCGGCAACGACGTCGCCTTCATCTGGGACTCCGTCAACGGCATGCGCTCCCTGGCGGAGGAGCTGGAGCAGGAGTACGGCCTCGACCTCGGCGGCTGGCAGCTCCGCCTGGCGAACGGGATATCCGGGGTCAACGCCTCCGGCGAGTTCACGGTAGTCGGAGAGGGGATCAATCCGTCGGGGCAGACCGAAGGCTTCGTCGCCATCCTCTCGCCCACCGACTGCAACGACGGGGTCGACGGCGACGGCGACCTGCTCGTCGACTTCCCGGCCGATCCCCAGTGCACCTCCCCGGGCGACCGCTCCGAGGAGGCCGACTGCAGCGACGGCCTCGACAACGACGGCGACGGACACACGGACTACCCGGCCGATCCCGAGTGCACCGACGGCTCCGATCTCAGCGAGCTCGCCGACTGCAGCAACGGCTTCGACGACGACGGGGACGGCGAGACCGACTACCCCGCCGACTCCGGCTGCCGGACCCCCGGCTCGCAGAGCGAGAAGCCCGCGTGCGACGACGGGATCGACAACGACGGCGACCTGGCCGTCGACACCGCCGACCCCCAGTGCGTGAACGCCAGCGACACCAGCGAGCGGGTCGACTGCAACGACGGCGCCGACAACGACAGCGACGGTCTCTTCGACCTGGCGGATCCCGACTGCTCCAGCGCGAGCGACGCCTCGGAGGACCCCGCCTGCTTCGACTTCGTCGACAACGACGGCGACGGCCGCACCGACTACCCCGCGGCGTATCCGCGCTGCCGCAGCATCGCCGACGCCAGCGAAGCGCCCGAGTGCAGCGACGGCGTGGATCAGGACGGCGACCTGGGCGTGGACTTCCCGAGCGACGCCGACTGCCCGGGGCCCCTCTACGACGTCGAGGCGCCGGCGCAGGTGTCGGTGGGCGATCTGCTGGTGGTCGACCGCTTCCAGGCCAGGCTCTACGCCCTCGACCCCGTGACCGGCGCCGAGCAGGTGATCTCGGAAGGCGCGCAGCTCGTGGAGCCGGAGGGGCTCGCCCAGCGCGCCGACGGCCGGGTGGTGGTCTCGAGCCCGTCGGGGCTGTTCGAGGCCAGCCTGGCCACCGGGAGGCAGGCGCGCCGCAGCGATCCCTTCGTTTCGGGCGGCGGGATTCCCCTCGGCGTGGACTCGGTCGGGAACGTGCTCGCGGAGGACGCGGTGGGCATCCACCGCGTCACCTGGAACCCGACCGGGACGGGAGCCAAGACCACCTTGCTGACCTTGCCGGTGGGCGGGAACCAGCTCGTGCTCTTCAGCGGCTTCAGCCTGGCCCTGCAGGACGACGACACGGCCTACACCAGCGGCTTCGGCCTGCTCGGCGACGGCGTCTTCCGCGCCGAGCTGGCGCCGCCGAGCGTCACCAAGGTGACGCCGGGCTTCCTCAGTCACGTCTGGCGGGACCTCGCGTTGGAGTCGCCGGGAAGCCTGGTGGCCGTCGGGTCCCACGCCTCGCTCGGACAGGGCGTCTTCCGCATCAACACGTCGAGCGGCTCGGTGACGGCGCTCTCGACGGGCTCCCCCTGGATTCGCCCCGAGAGCGTCGCGGTCGGCGCCGGCGGCGACCTCTACGTGGCGGACTCGGGAACCTGCTCCGGCGACGCCTGCAGCGGCGGCCTGGTGGCGCGCGTCGACCCGGTGTCGGGCGCGCGCAGCGTCGTACGCAGCGGGATCTTCGGCGGGATGCTCCAGATCGCGGTGGTGGACCTGCTGCCCGGCGCCTGCAACGACGGGATCGACAGCGACGGAGACGGGCTGGCGGACCTCGCCGACGCCGGCTGCGCCGACGCCTCGGACCCCGACGAGCGCCACCCCACCCGCGCCTGCGACAACGGCCTGGACGACGATCTCGACGGGCTGCCCGACTTCCCGCTCGACCCGGGCTGCAAGGATCTCCTCGGCACCAAGGAGAACCCCGCCTGCGACAACGGCCTCGACGACGACAACGACGGCAAGATCGACTGGGATGGCGGTACGGGCGGCGGGACGCCCGATCCGCAGTGCGTCGGCAAGCCCTTCCGCAACAAGGAAACGAGCGGCTGCGGCCTCGGCTTCGAGCTGGCGCTGATCGTGCCGCTCCTGGCGAGGCTGCGGAGGCGGCGCTGATCCGTCTGCCGCTGGCCTGCCTCGTCGCGCTCGTCGGCACGGCGCTCGCCTACCTCCTGCTCGGCGGGGTGCTGGCGGTGGCCGGCGGCTGGTCTCGCAAGGTCGCGCTCGATCAGGCCATCGGGCTCGCCCTGCACGCGGGGGTGGTCTTCGTGCGGGGCGTGCTTCCCGCGGTCCTCGCGACGGGGATCGCCTGCCTCGCCTGGCGCCGCTCGCGCGGGTCCGACCCGAGCGCGCCCGTCACGCTGGCTCTGACGCTCCCGCTGGCGGGGGTCGTGACCCTGCTGGTGTTGGCGTCGCCGCTCGTCGGGGGGCCGCGGCTGGAGGTGAAGCGCGCGATCGACTGGGTCGCGACCGTGCTGCTGCTGGGAGCCGCCAGCGCCGCTGCGGAGCTGCTCGCGCGGCGTCTGCTGCGCAAGCGCTTCGGCTAGCGGGGATCGCGCGGAACGCCGGCGCACCCCCAGCCGGTCAGCGGCGCCCACGCGGGGGGCGCGGGAAGAAAGCCGGCACGCGCGCGGCGTACTCGACGTAATCGGGCCGGCGCGCCGCGATGCTGCGTTCGAGCAGGGCGACCCCCGAGACGCGCAGCAACAGGAACGTCATCAAGGCGGGGCCGGGCAGGGCGAGCCAGCCGTGCGGCGTCGCCAGCACGATGGCGAAGATGCCCCACCAGGCCAGGCAGTCGCCGAAGTAGTTGGGGTGGCGGGTCCAGGCCCAGAGGCCGCGATCCATGACGCGCCCCGCGCTCCGCGGATCGGCGCGGAAGCGCGCGAGCTGGAAGTCTCCGACGGTCTCGAAGGCGAGGCCCGCCGCGAAGAGGGCCGCGCCCAGGACGTCGAGCCAGCCGAGGGCGAGGGGACCGGGGTGGGCGGCCACGACCGCGACGGGCAGGGCGACCGCCACCTGGAGCGCCCCCTGGAGCAGGAACACCGTGAACAGGCTAACCCACCGAAAGCGGCGTCCGTGATAGCGACGCATCGCTGCGTAGCGCGGATCCTCGGGGCTCCCATGGCTGCGCCACAGCAGATGGCCGCCGAGGCGCAGCGCCCAGAGCGTCACGAGGCATGCGACGAGCAGCGTGCGCGGATGGGCGCCGGTCGCCGCGAGGTCGACCCAGGCGAGCCCCGCGATGCCCGGGCCCCACCAGACGTCGACGATGCTGGCGTTGCGGAGCGCCAGGCTCGCGAGCCACAAGAGCGCCATCACCGCGAGGGCGACGGCGAGGTTCAAAAGCAGCAGGCTCTCGAGGCCCATCGCGTGCCCCTTCAGCGCGGGAAGAAGGCCGGCCAGACCAGCGCGTCGAGCACGGCGGTCTGCAGGCAGAAGGCGGCGGCGCCAGCGAGCGCGAGCGCGCGGAGCGCGGGGGGCGGGCCGGGCCTCACCAGGGCCAGCGCGGCGAGGACGCCGAGCGAGCCGAGCCCGACCAGCGCGAGGCAGGCCCGGATCGCCGCCCAGAGCAGCGGCGACGGCGCCGCAACCATCTCGAAGGTGAGCGGCATCCAGAGCGCGGAGGGGAGCAGGATCAGGGCGTAGAGGCTCACGAACAGCCCGTAGCCGAAGCGCGCCACGCGCGCGCGGGTTGCGTCGATGCCGAAGAGCACCGCGCCGGTCATCGGGAAGTAGCCCGCGGCCGCCAGCAGCATCGAGACGGTGTAGAGCGGGCGCAGGCCATCGGGAACGCCGCCCCAGAGCGCGGCGGCGGCGCCGGGGCGCGCGAGGCCGTCGGCGTAGCTTCCCAGCACCGCCAGCCCGCCCAGCACGTTGAGCGCCGCCAGTGCGACGCGCCAGCGCCGCGCGCGCGGGGCTCCCTCGAGCCGGACGGGGACCGGGCCTTCGCTAGGCTGAGCGATCACGCTGACGGGGATCTGCATCGGCTTCCTCCTGAGAGGGACGGGTGAGGCCGCCCTCGGCTGCGAGGCGTGAGCGCGCGCCCATCCGCAGCGCGGTGTCTTCGACGAGTTGCTCGGGGCGCGGCGCCAGACCCGCCGCCTCTCGCACCAGACGCAGCCCCTCGGACCGGCGCTCAGGAGCGAGCTCCAGCAGCGTGAGGCCGACCAGGTAGGGGTTTCCGGGGTGGTCGGGATACTCGGCCGCCGCCCGCGCGGCCAGCGGCAACGCCCGGCTGCGGTCGACGAAGCCCGAGAGGAGCGGGACCCGGGGCAGCTCGGCGTGGATGCGAGACAGCAGGCGGAGCGCACCGCCGCCCTCGACGCTCGGGTCGAGGGCGATCGAGAGGACGGTGTACTCGTGCAGGCGGCTGGCGGCGCCCGCGCGCACCGCCTCGAGCAGCCCCGCGCTGCGGCTCCAGGCGCCGAGACCGACCGCCGCCCAGAAGTAGAGGTGCGCCGCGTCGCCGCGCTCCGCGGCCGCCAGCTTCGCGCGCAGCGCTTCGGGGCGCGCGGAAGCCTCGCCCGTCGACGGGCTCCCCAGCCGCGCGCTCAGCGATTCCACGGCGGGCTCCGCGAGCGAGCGCGCGCGCTCGTAGGCCGCGCGCTCCTCCGCATCGTCCGCGCTCGCGAACTCGCCGGAGAACCAGAGGGCGCGCACCAGCTTCCAGCGCGCCTCGAGGTCGTCGGGGCGCGCCGCGACGGCTGCCTCGTAGGCGGCGATGGCCTCGCGGACGGGCCCGGGTCGCGCCCGGCCTTCGACCTGGCCGACGGCGCGGCGCGCCCAGGCGGCGTCTCCCCGAGCGATCTCCGCGGCGCCTGCGGGCGCGGCGAGGAGCAGCGCGAGCGCGACCCCCACGTGGGTCCCGATCCTCACGGGCGGCCCGCCTGCCGACGGGCGAGGCGGTAGTGGGAAACGAACCACTCTTCGCCCCCGTGGAACCCGAAGAGCTCGGAGCAGGCGAGGAAGAACAGCCGCCAGCGCTGCAGCCAGAGCGCCGCCTCGCCGGGGCCGTAGGTGCGATCGAGCGCCGGGCGCACCCCGACGCGCTCCGCGTCGAGCCGCGCGAGCCAGGCCTCGCAGGTACGCCGGTAGTGCTCTCCCGACACGCGCCAGTGCTCCTCGAGCTGGAAGCCGTCGGCGAGGCGCGGCAGGAGATGCTGGGACGGCATCATCCCGCCGCTGAAGAAGTGCCGCGCCATCCAGTCACCCGGACCCCGATCCTCGAACGCGTAGGTCGCGCTGCGGTGGCAGAAGACGTGCACGAAGAGCTTGCCCTCGGGCTCCAGCCAGCGCTCGATGCGCGCCAGCAGCGCGCGCCAGTTGCGCATGTGCTCGAACATCTCGACGGAGACCACTCGATCGAAGCGGCCCTCGGGCTCGAAGGCGTTGGCGTCGGCCGTCTCGACCGCGAGGTTCCCGAGGCCCCGGCGGCGCGCGCGCTCCACGATGAAGTCCCGCTGGCGCTTCGAGTTGGAGACGCCGAGCACCTGCGCGCGCGGATAGCGCTCCGCGAGCCAGAGGGAGAAGGAGCCCCAGCCGCAGCCGAGGTCGAGCACCCGCATGCCGTCGCGAATCTCGGCGCGCTCGGCGCAGAGGCCCAGCATCGCGGCCTCCGCGCCCTCGAGGTCTGCGACGCCTTCGGGCCAGTAGCCGCACGAGTACTTGAGGTGGGGCCCGAGCACGAGCCGGAACAGCTCCGGGTCCACCTCGTAGTGCTGGCGGTTGGCGAGCTCCGGCACCAGCGCGACCGGCCCGCTCTCCAGCCCGGGGAGCCCCGCGCTGGCCTCGCCCGGAGCGAGTCGGCGGATCTCGCGCAGCCGCTCGCGGAGCAGGCTCCGGATCCCGAGGCGGGTCACGGCGTCCGGAACCCATCCGGACTCGGCGAGCGTAAGGGCGATGGTCATCGTTCCGTTCCTCCGGATGGGAGGCTAGGGCGGCCGCCGCCTGTTGTCAATGTTATGTCTAGATTTTCCCAGTCTTGCGGCGGGGCGCCCGGCGGCCCCGCCGGGCGTCTGCGGGCACGGCTCCGGGGGCGATCTCGTCCACGGTCGCCTCGAGCGCGGCCAGGTCCGCGAGCTCCCGCACGCCTTCGATCGACGGGAGTGCCGCGCTGCCCGCGCCACCGACCCAGAGCGGGACGCTCTGCGGGAGCAGGCGCCGGGCCTCCTCCACCTGGTGGCGGGCCGCTGCCCCGTCGACGGAGGCCAGGGCCAGCACCGCGGCGTCGGCTCGCTGCTCGCGCGCGGCGCGCGCCAGCTCCTCCGCGGGAAGATCGGGCCCGAGATAGATCACGTGCGCCCCGCGCTCCTGCGCGCAGAGGGCGCCTGCGAGGAGCCCGAGCTCGTGGCGCTCGCCGCTCGGCGTGGCGAACACGACGCGCGGGCCGTCCCCGTCGCGCCGGTGGCGCAGGGCGGCGCCGAGCAGGCTGCGCAGGGCCGCGCTCGTGGCGTGCTCCGACGCCACGCAGACCTCGCCGCTCTGCCAGCGCTCGCCGAGCGTGCGCAGTAGGGGCAGCACGACGTCGTGCGCGAAGACCCGCGGGCCGAGGGCTCCGAGCTGGAGACCGAGCAGTCGCTCGATCTCCGCGCCATCCACCCGGGCGATGGCCTGCCAGAGGGCGTCCGACGGGGTCGACTGCGAAGGCGCGAGCGAGCCGAAGCGGCGCTCGAGGTCGGCGAGCGGGAGCGCGGCGAGCTCGCCGATCGGGTGGCCTCGCCCGACGCCCGCGCGCAGCAGCCGCAGCCGGCGCACGTCCGACTCGGTGTAGCGCCGGGTCCCGCCGGGCGTGCGGGCCGGGCGCACCGCGCCGTAGCGGCGCTCCCAGGCGCGCAGCAGGTGGGGGGTCACGCCGAGGAGGCGAGCCACGGCGCCGAGGGAGTAGCGGGGCGTCTCCGGTTGCATGGGGGCCGAGTGTCCCCCATGGGCGCGGTTTCGGCAAGAGATAATCTAGACAAAATCTTGACAGACAGGGGGCCGGGTCCTAGCTTCGGCCGGCACGCAGGGAGGAAGTGGATTTGAAGAGCCATGCCAGGCCGAAGCGGATCGCGATCGTCGGGACGGGGGTCGCGGGCCTCGTGTGCGCCCACGCGCTGCATCGGCGCCACGAGATCGAGGTCTTCGAGGCCGCCGACTGGATCGGCGGCCACGTGCACACGGTTCCCGTCGAGCTCGCGGGCCGGCGTTTCGACGTCGACACCGGCTTCATCGTGTTCAACGACCGCACCTACCCGGGCTTCCGCCGCCTGCTGGACGAGCTCGGGGTCGCATCGCAGCCCACGGAGATGAGCTTCAGCGTGCGCTGCGACGAGGCGGACCTCGAGTACGCGGGGGGGAGCCTCTCGCAGCTCTTCGCCGATCCGCGCAACCTCGCCCGCCCGCGCTTCCTGCGGATGGTGCGCGACGTGCTCCGCTTCTACCGGGACGCGCGGGGGCTCCTCGAGCGGCCCGATCCCAAGGTGTCCCTCGGCGCGTGGCTCGAAGGCCGGGGCTACGGCCGCGAGCTGGTCGAGCACCACCTGCTTCCGATGAGCGCGGCGATCTGGTCCTGCGCGCCCCAGGCCGTGCTCGAGTTCCCGGCGCTCTCGCTGGTGCGATTCTTCGCCAACCACGGTCTGCTGAGCCTGCGCGATCGCCCCCAGTGGCGGGTGGTGAAGGGCGGCTCGGCGCGCTACGTCGAGGCGCTCGTGGCCCCCTTCCGGGACCGCATCCGCCTGCGCTGCGCGGTGCGCTCGCTGCGGCGGACGCCGGACGGCGTCGAGCTCGCGCTGGCCGACGGCTCGCGCCGCCGCTTCGACGAGGTGGTGCTGGCGCTCCACAGCGACCAGGCCCTCGAAATCCTGGCCGATCCGTCTCCGGCGGAGCGCGCCGTGCTCGGCGCCATCCGCTACCAGCGCAACGACGTGCTGCTGCACACCGACGAGCGCGTGCTGCCGCGCCGCCGGCGGGCCTGGGCGAGCTGGAACTACCACGCGCTGCCCGGCGCGCGCGGCAGCGCCGCGGTCACCTACCACATGAACCGGCTCCAGGGCCTCGACGCGCCGGCCGAGCTCTGCGTCACCCTGAACGCGCCGGAGCTCGTGGAGCCGTCGCGGGTGCTCGCGCGCTTCGCCTACGACCACCCGGTGCTCGACCAGCGCGCGGTTCGCGCCCAGGAGGACTGGGCGGACGTCAGCGGGGCGCGCCACACGCACTACTGCGGCGCCTATTGGGGCCACGGCTTCCACGAGGACGGCGTGCAGAGCGCGCTCCGGGTCGCCGCCGCGCTCGGAGCGGGGGAGCTGGCGTGAGGAGCTGCCTCTACGTCGGCGAGGTGCGGCACGCCCGGCTGCGGCCGTTCGCCCACCGCTTCCGCTACCGCCTGTTCATGGCGTGCCTCGACCTCGCCGAGCTGGACCGGGTGTTTCGCGGCCGCTGGCTCTGGGGCGTCGAGCGGCGACGGCTTGCGAGCTTTCGCCGCGCCGATCACCTGGGAGACCCGGCGCTGCCCCTCGAGCAGGCCGTGCGCCAGCGCGTCGAGGCGGAGAGCGGGTTCCGGCCCTCGGGTCCGATCGCGCTGCTGACCCAGCTGCGGCTGTTCGGCTTCGTGTTCAATCCCGTGAGCTTCTACTTCTGCTACGACCCGGCCGGGGAGCGGGTGGAGGCCATCGTCGCCGAGGTGACCAACACCCCGTGGAACGAGCGGCACTGCTACGTGCTGCGCCGGGAGGGCGCGGCGCTCGAGTTCCGCACGCCGAAGGCGTTCCACGTCTCGCCCTTCCTCGGCATGGACCTCGAGTACGCCTTTCGCTTCTCCGAGCCGGGAGAGCGCCTCGAGGTCGGGATCAGCGATCTCGAGAGCGGGCAGCCCGTGTTCCACGCGCAGCTCTCCCTCGCGCGCCGCGAGATCAGCGGCCCCTCGCTGGCGCGGACCCTCGCGCGCCAGCCGTTCGCCACGGCGACGCTCTTCGCCGCGATCTACTGGCAGGCGCTGCGCCTCGTCCTGCGGGGCGCCCGGTTCCACCCCCATCCCCAGCGCCGTGCGGGCGCCCCGGAGGCGAGCCTCACATGAGCACGTCCACCTTTTCGTCCGCGTCGCTGCCGGCGCCGCTGCGCCGCAGCCCGTTCCAGGGCTTCGTGCGGCGCCGGCTCCGGCGCGCGCTCGGCGCGCTCGAGCGCGGGACGCTCGCGCTGCGCGAGGCCGACGCCGAGCGCCGCTACGGGCGCCCGGACCCCGAGACGGGCCTCCGCTGCACCGTGTCGGTCCGCGACCCTGCGTTCTACTCGAGCCTCGGCCTCGGCGGCACGCTCGGCGCGGCGGAGAGCTTCGTGCGCGGGGAGTGGGA
>Ga0105106_10001590_pt1 | contig 16356 bp, 14 predicted proteins | sample PPLLaktember2015_5_FD_79109 | JGI IMG/M metagenome (GOLD analysis project Ga0105106, IMG submission 79109) | Freshwater sediment microbial communities from Prairie Pothole Lake near Jamestown, North Dakota, USA - PPLs Lake P8 Core (1) Depth... | ecosystem: Environmental > Aquatic > Freshwater >...
CTCTATCGCCTCACTGGCGAAACGAGCAGCCTGGGCAGCGAAGTGGTAGCAGCCGGTGAGGCGGTCTTCTGATTTGAAGCGGTCCTGACCTTCGGGTGTCCCCAGGTGACAGCCGGTCAGGCTCAGGCAGGTGAGGCTACCGAACTCATTCTCGAAACGCTGCAGAAAAAGTTGGACGGCGGAATAGCACGGCTCGACCGGTTGACCGGGTTCGCTGCGGCCCAGCGCCAGGCCGATGCCCATCACTGCCCCGCTCACTGCGCCGCACAGTCCGCCTGTGCGAGAGAAACCACTGCAAAAGCCGGTGGCGATCTGGGGAATAACATCCGACCGGATGCCTTGCTGCTCAGCCAGGGCCAGCAGCACCGACTCAGCTCAATAGAAGCCGGTGGTGCTGAAAAATTCGTAGGCACGGGCGGATGGATCTGGGATGCTCATGGGTGGTTCTCCTAGGTTTGATTAACTTTATCATAAAACCAGCCCAGCCCGGCGCGCGAAACCCAGACCTGACAGGTTTCAGCGAGACGCTGTTCAACAATTCAACCGGTCCTTGACCAGCTTGATTTTCACCAAACCTTCAACGAAAACCTGTCAGGTCTTCTTTTGACGTGACCTTGCCGAAGGTCTGGAAGGGGATAGGGGTGGCATTGCTTCCCAATAAAATGCTATACTTGAAAAGTTCTTATTCTGGAATGGAGAAATAACAGGCAGCCAATGAAGAGATTCTCTGTGATCGCTTTCGATGCAGATGATACGCTGTGGGATAACGAGCACCTCTACCTGCGCGCTGAGGAACAGTTAAAGGACCTGCTGCTGCCCTACTGCCCGCCAGAGAAGACAGCCCAGGTGCTGCACCAGATCGACATCGCCAATCTGCCGGACTTTGGTTATGGGATCAAGGCGTATACATTGTCGATGGTCGAGGCGGCGGTGGAGGCGACCGAGGGGCGCATCAGTGCGGTCGAGTTGCGCAAGGTGGTCGACCTGGCACGCGGGATGCTGCATGCGAAGGTGGAGTTGCTGCCCCACGCTGAACAATGCGTGGCAGCCATGGCAGCGACGCACACGTTGATGGTGATCACCAAAGGTGATCCACATGACCAGACCGCCAAGTTGGAGCGGTCGGGACTGCAGTCGTACTTCCAGCAGGTGGAAATTGTCGCCGATAAGACCCTGGCGGTGTATAAGGACATCCTTGCTCGGCACCGCATCAAACCCGAGCGGTTTCTGATGGTGGGCAACTCGCTGCGCTCGGACATCCTGCCGGTGATCTTGCTGGGCGGGCAGGCGATCTTCGTGCCATACTGGAATACCTGGATGCACGAGAACACACCGCCCTCCAAGGAACATGAGCGGCGTTACCATAAGATCGAGCATCTGGGACAGCTGAGGGAGCTGGTGAAGCAGCTGGAAATATCTTAATCCACTTAATACACAGTTATTTATAGAATCGTAGGAAGAAGATGGGAGAGCCAGGTATCCTGTTGGGAGATGATGGCTGGCAGGGCGTGGATGTTTACCCAGAACAGGTGGAGGTTTATCACCTTATTGAGCAGGCGTTGCGCCAGGGAGTGGGGTGGGTGTGGCGGGTGGCAGCAGTGGTGCGAAGACTTCGATCTCCCGCCAGGAGACCCAGGACGGACTTGAGATGGTGACCACCCGTACATACTGGATGTCCGTCAAGGGCGTCGGGGGGGTGAATTCCAGCACGTCGAAATCCTGGGTGTAGTCGTCGAATTCCGCCACATGCTGCATGGCACCATCTGGACCGGCGACAAAAAGACGGTGTATGGTTTGCCCGGCCGGCCACTGCCCAACGGTCAGGCGGATCGTCCCGATGGTTGACGGCGCTTCCAGGTCGATCATGATCCACTGCTCGGCGAAGACACCCGCGCTCCATTGGGCCGGTGTGCCATCCACGGCTTGTTCGGGCGGCTCTTCGGGCAGGCCGGCGGAGGCGTAGACCGGGCGGCCCAGAGCCAGGTTACGCCCAGGCAGCACGGTGGTGGCGCAGGCGTTTGGCTGGTTGAGAGGTGCGAGGGCATTCATCAAGAAGCCGTTGGCATCGGTGAAGCTCCAGGTAGCATCGCCCACTGCTTCAGGGGCACGGTAGTAGCCCCAATAGAGCCAGCCGTCGAAACCAAAAGCACAGGAATCGGCGATCCAGTCCTGGATCGTGGCGGCGGCTGATTCTACTGCCGGGTAGCCCCAAACGAAGGCGCCGACCTCGCCCATCAGAGCTGGTGCGACCAGGCGGCTATCCAGGCCAAAATTCTGGGCGTACTCCGCCAGGGTCAGCTCACCAGTGGGGTAGGTGTGGAAATCGAAGAAGTCCAAAGCGGCGCGGGTTAGCAGTGGGGCAGTTTCCACATAGCGAAAGTCACCTTCGCGGGCTGGATTAGGGTAATCGGGGACGAAGAAACCCATCGTGATCAGTGCGGTCGGGTCAGCCGCCAGGATGACCTGCCTGATCTGGTCGATGTAATAGACCATGCCATCCACCGCCAGAGCCTGTTTTTGCGCAGGATCGGAGAGATCGTAGGTTTGCCCATTGGCTACCGTTAGGGCACCTTCATCCAGCGAGAAAGGCGGTTGGTCGCGGAAATACCACTGCTCATTGAGCAGCTGCCAGCCTAGCACGGCATCAAAAGAAGCCTCCCGGGCAACCAGGCCGTTGAGCAAGTCGCTCCAGTAGTTGCGGTGGGCCTGGATACCCGGTTGGGTGAGGTAGTAGGCGTTGCGATAGCCAGCAAACTGTTCGTTGCTGCCCTGGTTGGCCAGCTCAGCATAACCGCCCTGGTCGGGCAGATCGTTGGACGTCAGCAGCAAGTACAGCCCATTTTCTTTGGCCAGGTGCATCACATCCACAATGTTGTCCAGGTAAGCGGGGTTTAAACCCTGCCCGTCTTCGATGGCAATGCAACCCGGTCCACTCGAGCAGCTATCCAGGAACATGCGCACGGTGTTAAAGCCGGCCGCGCTAAGGCGTTGAAAATCCGTCTGCACCCGCGTCCGGTCATATACGTCTACGCCGAAAACGCGGTCCTCATAATGGGCCAGCGCCTGTACCAGGTAAAAATAATTAACCCCGCGGGGGATGAAATGTTCCCCGGTCTGCGTGTCGAAGAACTCTGCCAGCCCGTAAACCCGGCGGATGCCGATACGGTGAGCAACCGTACCGGCAGGGGCAGTCGGGCGTGGGGTAAAGCCGGTCGGTAGCAAGGTGGGCGTACCAGAAGCGGGGGTGACCGTCTGCCCCGCGCCAAGCGGGGTGACCGGGATCGCACTAGGGGTGGGTGTTGCTGTCTGCGGCACACTGCAGGCGAGTGTCAACAGAATAAGCAGGATCGGGAGAAGGCGGGTGCGCACCTCTGGATTATAACCGACGGGCTCACCGGCGTTTGAAGAGCGGTTCGATCAGGATGCTCAGGCCAAGCAGAATGATGAGGATGGGGAAAACGGGCAGGTCCAGGCCGAATATCCCACCGATGCCAAGCAGCAGCCCCAATACACCCAAAAAGATGGTGAAACCATTCATGCGGATACCGGCGATGAAGCGTACAGCGTTCAGGCCAAGCAGGATCACACCCGCCCCCAGCAGCCAGGTGTCCTCATGGATCTTTTCGTCTGGGATCAGCCACAGGCAGCCCAGTATGATCAGGAACAATCCCCAGGCAGCCTTATCCAGGCGCTTACCCAGTGCAATTTTTTCGTCGTCTTCTGGTAAGGTTTCAGATCGAAGTTCTTCAGGTGTGGTCATTCTAACCTCCGTGTTTAACTAGTTTACGCCAGAATCGACTGCAGGTTGCTGAGATTATCTTTGGAAAATCTAATGTAAAGCCCTGGACAGGCAGGTTTCCTTGCCCATCCAGGGCTTTTTTTCGGAGGACTTACTTATGGATCATTGGCAGGTAGCTGAGACCAATCGCCTGCACCTCCGCTGTGTAGACCGTGACGCCGCAGGCTTCGGTGACGGTCAGGCTGACGGTGTATTCAGCGGGGCGGGCATAAGTATGGGTCGGATTCTCATCCGTGGTAAAAAATCCATCGCCGAAGTCCCAGGTGTAGGTGAGTGGGAATGTGCCACTGCTTTCGTTGGTGAAGGCGATAGTCAAGCCATCCACTTCCCAGGTGAACAAGGCGGTCGGATCCGGGCAATCCACAGTCACCAGCTGGGCGTTGCTGCCCGTGCCGCAGGCATCCGTGGCATCTAAGGTTACCGTATAGGTGCCGGGAAGCGAAAACTCGTGGAATGGGGATACCTCGGTGCTGGTCAGGCCGTCACCGAAATCCCACACAAAGTCAAGTTCGGAACCGGAGGTAGTATTGGTGAAAGTCACACCCAGATCCAATGCCAACCATTCAAAACTTGGGGCAACCAAGGTACCGGAGATCAGGCTATCGGCGGAGAGATCATAGGTGAAGCCGCTGCCATCGGTCAGCGTGGCAAGATTGGTCAGCAGCGTGCTGCAGTATGCGGTGGGCGTGACGGCGAAGGTGACGGTGACTGCTTCGTTTGCGACCAGGTCACCTGACCAGGAAATGGTCGTCCCGTCAAAATCGGCCAGGCCGGAGGAAGCATAGAGCGAACCGGGAAGAAATTCAACCCCCTCAGGCAGCGGGTCGACCAGTGAGCTGCCAACGGAGGTCTCTTCACTGGACATGCTGAGGGTGTAGGAAAAAGGTACATAGCGATCCACCAGGGCAGGAGCCAGTTTGGCAGCCTGGAGGCCGACTGGAAGTTCCTGCGTATAGCCGTCCTGATGACCATTGCGAGTATCGACCCACATGGGGAAGACAAAAATATCGGTGGCGGCCAACCCGGAGTAATCGCCAATGAATGGGATGGGTGAAAATGGGCCAACGCTGGAATCCGAGGTGATCTCGCTGATGCGCGTGTTAGCACTGAATGTCAAACCACCATCGTCTGACACGACCACATACTCATCGTACAGCATCGGCTGGGCAAATGGGGTGGGATCATTACGCGAGTCGAACCAGCCGACGTAAATGGTGCCATTTGGTGATACATCCATCCATGGGAAGAATTGGTGGGCGTCATTGCCGAGCGGGTCATCATTCAGGCGGGTGGGGGTGCTCCAGGTGCTGCCGCCATTGCTTGAGCTGGTGAAGTAAATATCAGCATCGCCGTTGCGAAAATCTGCCCAGGAGACGTAGAGCGTGCCAGTAGTCTGGTCAATGGCAAAGGCGGGGAAGGAGTTGTCACGGAAGCCGCCACCGGGCAAGGGGCTGGGGATGCTGTTGATATTCGCCACCGTGAAAGGTGTCCCAAAGCTTTGCCCGCCATCGTCGGAACGCACCATGCTGATCTGGTCGCTGTAATCGTACCAGGTGACATATAAAACACCGTTCGGACCGACTCTAGGCAGTGAGCCCTGTGTGGAGAAGCTGGAACTGATCTGGAAAGGATTGGACCATGTCTGGCCTTCATCAGTGGAACGAGAGAAGTAGATCGGATAACCGGAAGCAAAGCGCGTCCAGGAGACATACACGTTGCCGTCATAGGGTCCACCGGTATCATCCACAGTGATATATTCCTTGTCATGGAAGGTGGAAAACGAGTTCCAGGCGATGGCTACCGGATTCAACCAGGTGAGGCCGCCATCGGTGGAGCGGGAGACGAACACGCCACCGGCATCATCCGTATCACGGTTAAAGGCGATATAGGAGAAGTAAACGTGACTGGTATTGTAGATCGCCATGGCGGGATCGCCCGCTGCAAAGGTGTTGGGGATGGTGGAGATGTCAATGATGCCGTCGCCAGGCCAGGTTCGCCCGCCATCAAAGGAGGCATAATACCCGGCGCGCACATCTCCACCGATCTCGCGCAGGCGGTAGTCGTTGGTGCTGCCGACGACATGGTTGGGGTTGGTTGGGTTCACGGCGATGCTGGGCTCGTTTTGTGCCTGGACCGTGGCATCCTGGTTGGTGCGAACATTCGGTCCCAGAGGTACATCCATCAGCAGGTCGAAGCTGCGCTGGATGTCGAATAGCAGCTGGGCTACCGGAGGTATATCCAGCGGGGTTGGTGGAACCATCACCACGCCGGAGATGACCGGCCAATATTCTGGGTTGTCGCGCGGGGAGATGGGTGCCTGAGCCTGGCTGGTCCAGGTGAGGTTCAGCGCCAGGCCGAGGATCACCAGGCATACGATCAAATATTGAGTTTTGCGGGGCATAGGGGGCTCCTGGAGGGATGAGATGGGGCAACTATAACATAGATCTTTCCAGGCTGGCGGCGCAGAGTGAATCCTTGGAGGGGGATTCCCGAGAAAAGGAACTGGACGGGCAGGTTTCCCTGCCCATCCAGTTCCTTTTCTCAGTTTTTCGGTCTTGCCTACTTTGACGTCATTGGCAGATAGACCAGGTATGCGGTGGCAGCTGTTGGTCCGCCGTTCCAGAAACCGCCGGACAGTGTGTACTGCCCGTTGGTGGATTGGCCAGCATCTGGCTGACCGACGCCGCCGTGCAGGGTGTAGTCGCCACCCTGGCTCAGCCCGCCGCCGCTGTCAACCGTCCACCAGTCCAGGCCGTAGAGCAGCACCTGGGCCGAGACGACGCTGACCGTTGCCAATACGGCGACCAGCAGCAGGCCGAGCATGATCTGGCGCAAAAGGTGCTGGCGGGTAAGGTTCACACGATTCATTGCGCAGCTCCTTTCTGAGGACGCCGGGTGATGAACGCGCCGACAGCCACGCCCACCAGACCAAAAACCATCGGCAGCCAGGTGCCGGCAGCCTGGGCGGGTACAGATGCGCTGTTCGAGCTGGACTCGAGATCGGCCAGACGCGTCTCCAGGTCGCTGATGCGCGCTTCCTGGGCAGCGATCGTAACTGCCTGATCGGTAAGTTTGGCGTTGGTCTCCTGATCCACCGAGTACAGGCCCTGGATGGCAGCCAAAGCGACGCCGTCAGCGTCCTGGCTGTTGATGAAGCGCTCATCCTCGCCCACGCTAAAGGCGGCATAGAAGTCCTGCGCCATTGGGCCGACGTGTCGGATGGACGCGTCCTGGGTGGTAAAGTTCCACGAGGTGATCGAGAGGTTGGCGACCTCTTCCAGCACCTGGCGCGTGTCCACGGCGGTGAAGTTGGTCTTCAGGTTCACGTCACTGGTACAGCTCCAGCCACCCGCACCGGAAGCCAGCCAGCAGCCGGTAGCGCCGCCGTAGAAGGGCGGCACGCCGGCACCGTTGGTGCCGAAGTACACGCCACCGGCAGCCCGCACCATGAACTGGTTGGAGTTGTTGGATTGCAGGGCGCCGCCGGAGGCGTCGTTCCAGACGAAGGCGCTCGTGTTAAGAGCCCGGGCCTGGTAACCGGCAGCGAAGCTGTACGTTCCATTCGCCACGTTAAGATTGCCGCCGGGGATAGTGGCGTAAGTGTTGGTGGCCTGGTTGTTGTAGCCGCCGCCAATGGCGCTGTACGCGCCGCCGGCGAAGTTAGCTTGCCCGCCAGCTATGGTAGCCCACTGGTTGCCGGTCGCGTTCGACTGACCGCCGCCAACGGTGCTGTAGGGGGCGGTGGCGGTGTTGTCGTACCCGCCGGCAACGACATCGTAATCGTGGTTGGTCTGGTTGCTGTAGCCGCCGCCGACGGTGCTGTAGGACCCACCTGCCGTGTTGTCATAGCCGCCTGCAATGGTGCTGGAGGGACTGGCATTGATATAGTTGCTATATCCACCGCCGATGGCCGCGTACTGTGCGGAGACAATGGAGTTGCCCCGTCCACCCGATATGACGCTCTCACTGCCGTTGGTATAGTTTACGCTGCCGCCTCCCACGGTGCTGTAAGTGCCGGCGGCACTGTTCCAGCCGCCGCCGCCCACGGTGGCGTAGTCGGCTGTGGCATTATTGGCGGAGCCGCCACCGATCGTTGCTTGCGCCTGGTTGCTGGCATTGCTATCATTGATGCCCACCCTGTTACTGATGCCCCCGCCGATGGTACCGTTATTATCGTAAACCGCGTTGAAGCTGGCGAATGTGCCGCCACCGCTGATCGTGACCCCCGAAGCAGTGGGCTCGAAGGTATTACTGGGTGAGCCGCCGATGATATTGGGGCTGGTGGCGTTCGGGTAGAGGCGCAAGACGTTGAGGTTGTTAGCGACCAGGAAGAGCGGGTAGTTGCTGGTGGTGCCCAGCACGCCGGTCGCTCCGACGGCGTTTCCGCCCAGCATCCAGAAACCGCTAGCGTGCATTCCGTCCAGTATATCGGCGTTCAGGTTGGACACAATGAAGGTGCTGTCCACGCTGAAGGGAGCTGTCGAGCCGCTGGTGCCCCCGTTGAAGGCCGGGACGCCGGTGACGACCTCGTTCTGCGCCAGGGCGAAGTACTGCGGGTGGTCATCGTCGCCCAACCCGGTCAGCGTGCCGTGGTCGTGGTTGTGGGAAGCGAGCGAGAAGGCGCTGGCGTGCAGCCCATCCAGCAGGTCGGCGTTCAGGTTGGTATTGAGCGTACCGTTGTTCACCGGAATATTACCACTGGCGTTGCCGGTGTTGTAGCCCTCCAGCAGGTCGGCGTTCAGGTTAGCTACCAGGAAGGTGCTGTCTACGCTGAAGGGGGCGGATGTGCCGGAGACGCCGCCGTTGAAGGCCGGGATGCCGGTGACAGTCTCATTCTGCGCCAGGTTGAAGTACTGCGGGTGGTCGTCGTCCCCCAGCCCGGTCAGCGTGCCGTGGTCGTGGTTGTGGGAAGTGAGCGAGAAGGCGCTGGCGTGCAGGCCGTCCAGCAGGTCGGCATCCAGTCCACTGCCGCTGCCATCATTCCCGGCGTGCCAGACGGTGTTTCCGTTGATGACAAACGGCCCGGCAGTGGTCCAATACACGCCGCCCATGGCGCGCACTACGAACTGGTTGACAGCGCTGCAGGAGGCGCTGTCGGAAGCATCCGACCAGACGAAGCAGCCGTCGAAGGCGGCGTTGGCCTGGTGGCCGGCGGCAAATGCATAATTGGCGGCGGTAGTATTGTTATACCCGCCAGGGATGGTGCTGTAATCGCCATAGGCGTAGTTTCCTAAACCGCCACCGATGGATGTATACGGGCCGGCTGAGCGGTTGTTACTGCCGCCAACAACCGTGCTGTAGCCGATGTTGGCTTCGTTGTCGTAGCCGCCGGCGATAACGCTGTAGTTGCCAGTGACGATGTTGAATCCGCCGCCGCCGATCACCGCGCCGGTGACGGTGCCGCTGATCACGTTGGTTTCCGAGCCGCCGATGATGTTCGGCGCGCCGGCAGTGGGCACGATGCGCAGGCCGGTAGTGCCGCTGACCACAAAGGTCAGGGTCATGGCATCGGTGGTGCCCAGGGTATCGCTCAGCGTCAGCCCGCTGTTGCCGCCCAGCATCCAGTACAGCTGGTTGGTATAAGCCAGATCGAGGGTCAGGGTGACGATGTCGGTCACGCCGCCGCCCAGCAAGCCATCTCCGGCGATCACGGCGGTGATATCGCCGCTGCCGAAGGGTGCGCAGGTGACGCTGCCATCGTTGTTGACAGCGCTCATAGCATACCCGGCCCCGCACACTCCGCTGACGCGGCGCTGCAGATAGCTATCATCGGCTGCGAACTGCGTGCCAACCAGCGTCAAGCCGGTGCCAGCGGTGTAGGTGGTGTTGTCGTCGGTTTCGCACACCACCGTGCCATCCTGGTTGACCTGGCGAATGGCGCTGCCATCGGCACAGATATTGTTCACCCGGCGCTGTACGTAGGAGGGGTCTATGAAGAAGGTGGTTCCAACCAGGGTCAAGCCATCGCCGGCGGCGTAGGTGGTGTTGTCGTCTGCCTCGCAGACCACCGAGCCATCGGCGTTGACCTGGCGGATGGCGTAGCCTTCGGCGCAAGCATCATCCACACGCAGCTGCAGCATCTCGGTATCCACGCTGAAGGTGGTATCGGTCAGCACCAGGCCTGTGCCGGCGCTGTACAACGTGTCGTTGTCAATATCATCAGCAAAGCCGGCTGGAATGTCCATGATGCCGCTCCAGGGAGCTGAGGCAGCGTAGATGGCATAAGGTGCGGGGGAGAGCGCCTGGCGCGGGGTGAGCGGGGTGTAATCCCCGCCGCCGGTTGGGCGTACACCGATCTCCAGCCAGCGGGTTGCGCCATCGAAGAGACCGGTTCCGAAGTCCAGCGAGACGGTGAAGTAACCGTGGATGACCGCTGTGTTCAGAACTTCGACTGTGCCCAGCCACGTCCCGCCAGCGATAGCATCGTAGAGGCTGAAGGTGAAGTCGTAGCTTCCGTTGGCAGGCTGACCACCATCGTTCAGGTAACCCTGATAGGTGAAGGCCGTGCCGAGTGGGGCGAGTGGGGCGTCTGGTTCAGCCAGGCCGGCAAAGCGACTGCCTTGCGCCTGGCCGATCCCAGCTGGTAATCCCAGGCACATCAGAAGAGCTAACAGGACAGGGATGATGCGGTTAGATTTCATTTTACAAACTCCTCTCTTGAATATTGAATGATCGACCTGCACCATAGGGGTTAAAATGCAAACGCCAGGGCGCAGTGCGCTGGCGTTTGTTGATCTCGTGTAAGAATAGCAAACCTTACCGTCCGGTAGGCGGTGTTTAAGGAATCCTCCCCGCAAATGATCCAAACAACAGCCGGCATACCCCTCCCATCATAAACCGACTGATTAAAGTATAGCAGAAAAACGAATAATGTAACTTGCTTTTTGGTAAACTACATGGATTTGTGGGGAAGGCGGTTAAAAATCCCCTCCCAGGGCTGTTTTTTAGCTCTGGGAGGGATGAGGTATTGGTTTGGGATTATGGTTAGTTCTTAGTCTTCGCCGCGCTTGCTCAGGCGATGGTCGAGTTGGAAGATGGCGTTGCTTTTCTCGCCGATCAGCTTGAGGGTTTCGAGGATGGTGGTGGCGTTCTTTTCTTCTTCCACCTGTTCTCCGACGAACCAGTTGAGGAAAACCTGACTGGCATAATCAGCATCTTTGATGGCTAATTCGTAGAGTAGATGGATACGAGCTGTGACTTTCTGCTCGTGGGCCAGGACTTCCTCGAAAATGGCAGTCGGTAAGCCGAACTCTACCGCGGGTTGGTCGATGGCTTGCAGAGCAACCTTGCCACCGCGGTCGATGATGTGGTCAAAGAACTTCATGGCGTGTTCCTGTTCTTCTTTCGCCTGGAAGCGCATCCAGCTGCCAAAGCCGGTCAGGTTGGCGGTCTCGAAGTGAGCAGCCATGGAGAGGTATAGATAGGCCGAGAACAGCTCGTACTTGATCTGTTCATTCATTTCAGCTAACATGGTTTTGCTTAACATTTAGATCCTCCTGTATAGGTTGTTTTGGATTCTTGGTTACCCAATCGTTTGACACGTTGGGCAGATTCCGAAGATATCGAAGCGGTAACCGGTCACCATGAATCCGGTGGTCTGGCTGACCACATCCGTCACCGTCTGGAGGTGAGGGATATCGGTATCCAGGATGGTGTGGCAGCGGGTGCAGATCAGATGAGGGTGTGGGTGGGGATTGACACCATCAAACCGGCTGCTGCCGTGTCCCAGCTCGATCTCGAGCAGCGCGCCCATCTCTTTGAGCAAATCCAGGGTATTGTACACGGTTGCAAGGCTGGTCATGGGGAATTGAGCCTTTACGCGGGTGTGGATCTGTTCGGCGGTGGGGTGTTCTGCGTTTGTCAACATGGCTTGCAAGATCGCCACCCGTTGGGGGGTCAGCCGGCAACCGCGCGCCCTTAGCTGCTGGAGGATAGCCAACAGGCGGGGTGAACCGGATTGGGAATGTGGGTTAACATGCATAGTGATGGTCGATAAATTAGAATAATTCTCAGTAAGGAATTATACTAAATTAATTCCTGGAGTCAAGATTTATTTATATAACATCGATGATCTATTGGCGTTTTTCTGAATGCGTTTAAGGTTCTTGAGGTCATAGATGATCTCAGCAGTGATGCCGGGCTGTAATAGACTGACGTTCAAACAAGAAACTTTGTTATAGGTTACAGCTTGCCGATAAACTTCACGAAGCCGCGGTGCCAGCGATGGAAGGAGCGCACAGGCTCGGCGTACATCAGGATGCACTTGCCAGTGACCAGGTGCAAGCCAAGCTGCTTACCAAGGGCAATGAGTTCAGGGGATTCAGCGCCTTGCTGCAGCCAAACCTTGTTCAGGCCAAGCTCCCCGGCCTGGCGGAGCACTGCGTCGCCACTGGCTGGTGGGACGCATACCACTACACCATCCACCTTATCGCTTACAGCCGCAAGATCAGAAAAGCAAGGCTGTCCATCGATGTCTGTGGTTTGGGAGTGGACAGCGTACATCTGGTAGCCGCGCAGTCGCAATTCTTTTAAGGCATAATTGCCAAAAGACTTGCCGTCGCGCGAGGCGCCGATCAGAGCCAGATTCTTTTGTTGAATAAATTCAGTGATGTAAGTATCCACAGGATTTACCTCGTTCGAGTAATTTGGAACTTTATGGCGATTATAGCATCTACTCCTGCGGTGGGGGCGAAGTGTCAGCTGCACCCTAACCATTTGCAGTTAGGTATCATTGATTAATTGGTGCTTTACCAATGAACATCGGAAGAAGATCTTCCATAATTTAAGGGAGAACAAATGTAAACAAATGAAATGATTGTCAACGGACAATAGTTCTCCATGTGTATCCGCGCAATACACTTCCGATTGCACGGATTTCAGGAGAGAATATATACCGTATTAGTTAGTTTTACACTTAAGCGCTAATTTTTCTAAACGCCTGCCAGGCACCAATGAGAGCTATGAAGATTCCAATAACAGCTCCTGAAATCTGTGCCCAGTTCAACCCTGGATAGGAACCGATTCCTATTACATCAGCAGCTAAAGATATAACCAACACCACCACACCGACTGCGATTAACAAGTAACCGATCGTCTTCTTAGACATGTGCCCTCCTTGTAGGTTGAATTGTATTCTACCTAATAATCAGGAATAGTACAGAGGGTTAGTAAAGTTTCTCCAAATTCGTTATGATTATTACCGCACTCTACCCTTCCCAGTCCATGCAGTACCTGTTCCCTGCACGAGTTATTCTCATTGTTTTTATTCGGCCTAAGAATGTGGTTGCGCCGGGGTGTAAATGATGCTATATTTATTCCAGAACACAAAGGGTTCGAAACAGGAGGCAAGCATGCGCGCAAGAATCTTAGATCCGCAGGTAAAGTTATACAGCAGCCCGGAGGCCAATGCGTTGTCACTGGCAACCCTGACCGAAGGGACAGAGATCGAGATTGGCGGAGTGAAGAAGAAGGATGGCAAGCAGTGGGTGGAGGTGATCATGCCCACCGGGCAAAAGGGGTACATCCTGGGTAATACGCGCATCTTCCACTTCCGGCTGGCTACACTGCTTCAAAAGGAAGTAAATGTCTATTCACAACCCACTTCTGATTCGCTGGTCAGGACGCGCATCGACAAGAACAGCAAGTTCTACCTGACAGAGGTGGTCAAGGTGGACGGCATGGACTGGGTGAAGGTGCGTGACCTGGTAAATGCCGAAGGTTACATCCCTGGACAGACCCGTATCCGTGTGCTCCCGGAGAAAACCAAAGCATTGGCAAAGAAGAGCTTGATCAGCGGGGCAATGTGGTTAATTGGCGGGACGGTTGTTACCATCGTAACGTATTCTGGTACCTCCAATGGTGGGTCATATATCATCGCCTGGGGAGCCATTCTCTACGGTGCGGTGCAGCTTATCATTGGTTTTTACCAATACTTCACGGCGCGCACTTAACCTGATACAAGTATCCGAAAAAAGGGTTGTGGATGAGCTATTCCCATCTACAACCCTTTTTTCGGATTTTTCAATGCTGAACCGGATTGCCTCTTGACATAGAACAGATGTTCTGTTATTATTGGGTTGCAAGGCAGCTTATGTCAGGTCAGTCGGAGGTGCAGCAATGGATATCGGAATGTTATGGTTTGACAATGATACCAAGACGGATCTGCCAACCAAGATCCAGCGGGCAGCCAGCTATTATCGAACCAAGTATGGGCGGCAGCCCAACCTGTGCTTTGTGCACCCCAGTATGGTGGGCAGTCCACCGGTGAACACCAACGGCAGCGGGATTGAACTGCGCACCACACGTTCCGTACTGCCCAATCATTTTTGGCTGGGAGTTAACCTGCGGTCTTAGCCTTGCTCCGCACTTCTGCGGAAAATCTTCCAGCCCAGTGCCGTTTATTGGGTTAACTCGATCACCAGCATTTCCAGCGCCAGGTCGCCAGCGACCTGGCCTGTTTTTATACCCGTATCAATCTCCAGAAGACGGTGGTAGATAGTTTCCAATTCGGGCATCGTAAAGCGTTGGGCGTGTTCGTAAGCCATTTTGGCGCGATATGAATGCATCTTGAGCTGGCGGGCGATGTCATCGGGTCCGCCATGTGCCTCAACGATCTCGCGCGCCAGCAACACATCGCGGAACTGGCTGACGATGGAATGGAAGAGTTGGATGGGATCGTCTTCCTCCAGCATGCGGTGAAGCAGGCTCTGCGCCAAACGTTGGTCGCGGGCACGTAGAGCGTTGACCAGGGCAAAATCGCCGACCCTGGCGGAAAGGGGGGTCAAGCTTTCGACGTCTTCCGCCTCGACCGGGCGGGCATAATTAACATAGGCGAGCAGCTTGTGGATCTCCTGGTCTGCCAGGCGCGGGTCATCGCCAACCAGTCCAGCCAGGGAGGCGGCAGCCTGGGGTGTGAAGGAGCCGCCCGCGGTTTTAGCGCGCTCCACCACCCAGCGAACCATTGCCTCACCAGTGGGCAAGGTGCAATGACGGTAGAATACCCGTTTGCCAGCCTCGGTCGCCCAGCGTTCCAGCCAGTTAACCTTGCCATCCCGGCGCTCACGATCAGAGGTCAGATTGCGTGGCTCGATGAGCACCACGGCCGCCATGGTGGGCAGATCATTGAGCAGCTTTAGAAAACGCTCCCGCTGGGGTGCTGAATTCAGCCGGGCGGTAGGCTTGTGGAAGATCACCAGGCGGCGTGGCGCCAGGAAGGGTATGGAACGGGCAGCTGCTTCGAATTCCTCGAGGCTGGCGTTGTTGCCGTCGAGACGGGTGGTGTTCATATCGGCGGTTACCGGGTCGCCGAGTTTACTTTCGAGTTTGCTGACGATCTCAGCAAAGGCGTATTCATCATCACCATCTAACAAGTAGATGGTAGGTGGGGTATCGCTCACATCAGTCCCTGGTTGAAATGCGGTGGAGCACCAACTTACCCTGCTCCTGGCGCAGAATTTGGGTAACTGCCAGGGTGCCTGGCTCACCGCAGGTAGTGAAGCGGGCTTGAAGAAGCAGCGCCAGCGGTTGGGCAACGATCAAGGCGAAAGTCGCCAGCAGCGCGGCGACCGGCAGACGTTCGAGCTTATCTCGGATGCGTTTACCGCTGCCCAGCATGGCAAGTGCCCCGGCTGTGCCTGCCAGGATCCCGGCGGTGACGAAGTTGGTACCGCAGTTGGGATGCACCGCCAGGCCTTGTTCGCCTTTGCGCAGGCGATCTAGCGCCTCGGTGACGGCCTCAGCCATGGTTTCAGTTTCCACATTGCCAATGATCCAGAATCCACCCAGGTCGGAGTAGCCAGCCATGGGCTGACGTGGATTGCGGTGAGCAAGCGTGGTCAAGGTGGCGTGTTCCAGCCCGTGGTTGCGGCGGATACGGGAGATGGGGGGTAGGTCGAGCAGGTTTGACATATGCTCCTCCAATGGAGGTGATTATAACCGATGGGAATACATCGGAGCGCCAGGCCGGGTCAAAGAACAAGGCGCGCGGGCGATTTCCAGCGGAGAAAGGCAGCCGGGCGGTCAGATCAGCTTGCAGCAGGTGTGTGTTGGTGTATAGCCCGAGGGCTGGCAAGTTGGCTTGCGCCATCCTCAGGCTCAGCGCGTCCTGGTCGAGGCCGATGACTCGAGGTCGATCGGACAGTGCGGCCAGGCGCAGCAGGTCGCCGCCAACCGGGCAGCCCAGGTCCGCGATGGCGGGGCAGAGGGCATAGTGCCCGGCGGATGAAGTACAGCTAGTCCGCACGCGGGAAGCGGGAGGCAGGCTCACCGCGCAGGGTGGCGATCTCCAACGCGGCGCGAGCCAACTCCGGTGGGAACTGGCGGCTGAGCGCCTGGAGGTGATGAAAAAAATCAAGTTTGCGCGGCGCTAATGCCACGGAAGCTGGAAGGGCAGTTTACCCGAGCGGGGTCAACAGGTAGAGGAAGGATTTAAGATCCACTTAAATGGTCAGAACGATGATCCCAGCAATCGTCAGCAGCATGCCGATACCGGTCTTCAGCGTCAGCGGATCGCCGCCCAGGATGATGCCCATCAGAGCGCCGAACAGGGGGGAGGTGAA
>Ga0105106_10001593_pt1 | contig 16344 bp, 14 predicted proteins | sample PPLLaktember2015_5_FD_79109 | JGI IMG/M metagenome (GOLD analysis project Ga0105106, IMG submission 79109) | Freshwater sediment microbial communities from Prairie Pothole Lake near Jamestown, North Dakota, USA - PPLs Lake P8 Core (1) Depth... | ecosystem: Environmental > Aquatic > Freshwater >...
GCGGCGCTGCCGCCGCACGTGTGCATCAACGAAATCCTGATGAGCCCGGTGCTGAACAGCGCGTACCTGGGGGAGCTAGCCTAGCTTCCACACTTGCAGCTGTGACCGGCTGATTTTGTCGCTGTTGTAGCCGCGCCACAAACGCGTTCTCACTCTGAGAGGCGGCAGCGTCGCTGGCGCTGGAAGGCTGGTTTTGCCCGTGCAGTCGCAAAAAGCGCGTGTAGTGGCGACCAAGTAGGTTGTGGCGCATGCATGCCGTACCGACAATGCGCGCATGTATCTGCGACACACCACGCGGCGCAAGGACGGCAAGACGCACGTCTATTGGCAGTTGGTGCGCTCGGTGCGCCGCGGTCGTAAGGTCGTGCAGGAGACGGTTGCGCATCTGGGCGAGCTCGATGCGCATGGGTGCGCCCGAGCGGCCGCGCTGGCGCGCGGTATCTCGGGCGACGCTGCTACGCTCTCGCAGCGTGGGCTGTTCGAAGACGCCACGGGCGCCGCCGCGGTTACGGTAAAGCTCGATCAAATTCGTCTCGAGCGCTCGCGCAGCTTCGGTGCGGTATGGTTAGGTTGGTTGCTGTGGCGGGCGCTCAAGCTCGATGAGCTTTGCAGCGGGCTCATGCCACGCGGTCGCGAAGCCGTGGCATGGGCCGATGTCGTTGCGATCCTGGTGATCGGCCGGTTATGCGAGCCGTCGAGCGAATTGCACGTGGCGGAGCGTTGGTATCGGACCACGGCACTGGAGGACCTGCTCGGGGTGCAGAGCGAAGCGGTCTATGACGAGCGGCTTTACCGCGGACTCGATCGGTTGCTTCCGCACAAGCAAGCCATCGTAGCAGCACCTGGTGAAGCGTCTGGGGGAGCTCTTCGAGCTTGACTACGATCTACTGCTCTATGATGTGACGAGTACGTACTTCGAGGGTGTGGCCGACCCGAAGATCGCCAAGCGCGGCTACTCGCGCGATCACCGTCCCGATTGCGTGCAGGTCAACATCGCGCTGGTGGTCACGCGCGAAGGCATGCCGCTGGGCTACGAGATCTTCCCCGGCAATACGGCTGACGCCACGACCGTCGAGGAGATCGTCTCCAGCATGGAGCGGCGCTTCGGCAAAGCCCATCGCGTATGGGTGATGGATCGCGGCATGGTGAGCGCGGAGAACATCGCCTGGCTCAATGAAACGGGACGCCGCTACGTGATCGGCACGGCGCGCGCGGAATTGAAGCGTTGGGCGCGCGAGCTCGCCGACACCAACGACTGGCGTCACATTCGCGAGGACGTCGAAGTCAAGATCTGTCGTGGCCCCGACGCTGAGGAGACCTTCCTGCTGTGCCGCTCGGCAAGCCGCGTCGAAAAAGAACGTGCGATGCACAGCCGCTTCGCACAACGCATCGAGCAAGGACTCGAGTCGCTTGCTCGCCGCATCGCCAAAGCCAAACGCCCGCTCGATCGCGGCGTGCTCGAGCGCCAAATCGGGCGGCTGCTGGGCAGGAACTCGCGCGCAGCCGGCCGCTATTCGATCTCGATCGGCAAAGACGAAGCTTGCGCGGCGCGCGTGAAGCTCACGTGGAGCGCGCGCCCCGAGTGGGACGAGTGGGCCGCCGTGAGCGAAGGCACTTACATTCTTCGCACCAACATCCACGACTGGTCGGATGAAGAGTTGTGGAAGACCTACATTCAGCTCAGCGAAGCCGAGGCCGCCTTCCGCATTCAGAAATCGGACTTGTGCATTCGGCCGATCTGGCATCAGAAGGAGGAGCGCATCAAGGCTCACATCCTCGTTTGCTTCCTGGCCTACGCCCTGTGGAAGACGCTACAGCAATGGCAAGCACGCGCCGGCCTCGGTGATGCCCCGCGCACCATTCTTACCGAACTCTCGCGCATTCACGCCGCAGATATCGTGCTGCCGCTCGCTGAAGCTGCGCGCAAAGAGCTGCGGCTGCGCTGCGTGGTGCGCCCCGATCGCGAACAGGCGATTCTGCTGCAGCATCTCGGCCTCAAGCTGCCTGAGCGTTTACGCCCACCCGCTACAGCTAAAATGTAGTGGCGACTCGCAAACCTAAGACATTGATTGGAAGAGATTCACACCTTCGAACTGTGGAAGTTGGGCTAGTAACTCGTCGGCCAGGTTCGCATGAGGTGCTCGCCCACGCCGTCGCTCGATCGCATGCGGTGCACTTCGAGCATGCGAATCAGCCAGTCGCGGGTGTCGCGCGGGTCGATCACGTCCTGCGCGGTGTAGACCGCAGCCATGTCGTAGGGTGTGGTGCCTTTGCTCATCTTCACCAGCGCTTCCTGGTACTTCCCGGGGTCCTTTTCGGGGTCCGCGCCGAAGACGACGCGAGCGCCGAACTCGGGCTTCATGAAACTCACGTCGGCGCTCAGCCAGCACGCGACTTCGTCGGCGTTGCCGCCGGCGCCCATGTTCGAGACCGCGAGACCATAGCTTTTTCGCATCACCACCGAAATCTTGGGCACGGTGACGAGCGTCATCGCGTTCAGCCAGTTCATCACTTTGCCGGTGACGCCTTTCTGCTCGCCTTCCATCCCGATCAGAAAACCAGGCTGGTCGACCAGCATCACGATGGGAATGTTGAAGGAATCGCAGAGCACGAAAAAACTCTGGACCTTCTGGCATTCGTCGGCGCCGATCGCGCCGCCCCGATGCAGCGGATTGTTGGCGATGATGCCGACCGATTTTCCGTCGAGGCGCGCGAGCGCGGTCACCAGCGCTCGGCCGAAGCGCTCTTTCATCTCGAACATCGAACCGCGGTCGACGATGCAGCGCACGATCTTTTTGACGTCGTAGACCTGGTTGGGCGATGGGGGAATGAGATCGAGGACGGTTCCCATGTCGGCCCCGGAGCCTTCCGGCACTTCGCACTCGGGCGGCGGCTCCATGTTGTGGGAAGGCAGATACGAGAGAAAGCGCTTGATCGCCTGTATCGCCTGCTCGTCGGTGTCGACCACCTGGTCCATGAGCCCGCTCACTTCGGAATGCACGCGCCAGCCTCCCAGCGCCTCGGCGTCGACCTCGCGCCCGATCGCCATCGAAATCAGGCGCGGGCTGGAGACGGCCATCACCGAGCCTTTGCGCATCACGCAGAAGTCGGACATCGAGGCGTACCACGCCGACGAGCCGTAGCAGTAGCCGAGAACCCCGGCGGCCCACGGCGACTCGCGCAGTCTCTGGTATTCGACCGGGTCGTCTTTGGAGCCGATCGAGCCCGCGCCCATCACGTCGGGCATGCGCGCGCCCGAGGATTCACCGAGAAACACGATCGGGATGCCGCGCTTGCGGGCGACATTCTTCATGTGCTTCAACTTCTTGATGTTGATGCTCGCGCTGGAAGCGCCTTTGACCGTGAAGTCATTGGCGACCACCGCAGCTTCGCGGCCTTCGATCCGGCCGTAACCCGCGACTTTGCCGTCCGCCGGCGTGCTCGCCCTGTCTTCGGGGCGGTTCGAGACCGCGTGCAGGCCCGACTCCACGAACGAGCCGCGGTCGAACAGGAGCTCGACGCGCTCGCGGGCGTTGAGCAGCCCTTGGGCCTTGCGCTGCGCGAGCTTCTCCGGCCCGCCCATGGCGAGCGCTTTCTCGCGGCGCGCCGCGAGCTCGCTCAGTAGCTCTTCGGAAGACATGTCAGTAGCTCGTCGGCCAGTTGCGCAGCAGGTGCTCGCCCACGCCTTTCTTCATTCGCATGCGATGGACTTCGAGCGTGCGGATGAGATAGTCGCGGGTATCGCGCGGGTCGATGACGCTCTGCGCTTCGTAGAGCTCCGCGAGCCCCCACGCCGAGGTGTCGCGCTCGACTTCGGCCTTGAGCTTCTCGAAACGCTCCGGGTCGTCCTGATAGCGCACGCCGTACAGGACATTCACCGACACGGCGGGATCCATGAAGCCAAGATCCGCCATCGGCCATACCGCGACTTCGTCGGCGTTCCTGCCGCCCGCCATGTTGATGTAGGCCTGGCCGTAGCTCTTCCGCATGATGATCGCGATCCTGGGCACGGTGACGAGCGTCATCGCGTTCATCCAGTTGATGACTTTCCCGGGCATGCCGCGGATCTCGCCTTCGACCCCGATCAGGAACCCGGGCACGTCGACGAGGAATACCAGCGGCAGGTTGAAAGAGTCGCAGAGCACCATGAAGCTCGTGACCTTCTGGCACGCGTCGGCGTCGAGCGCGCCGCCTTTGTACAGCGGGTTGTTCGCGACGAATCCGACGCTCTTGCCGTCGAGCCGCGCGAGCACGGTCGCGATCGACTTTCCGTAGCGCTCCTTCAACTCGAAAGTCGAGCCTTTGTCCGAGATCGCCTGTATCACCTTGCGCACGTCGTAGACCTTGTTGCGCGACTCCGGAATGATCTCGAGCATCTTCGCGCAGGCTTCGCCGGAGCCTTCGGGCACGGCTGCCTCCGGCGGCGCTTCCATGCAGTGGCTCGGCAGGTACGAGAGGAAGCGCTTGATCGCATCGAGCGCCTGCTCGTCGGTGTCCACCGCCATGTCGGCGAGCCCGGAGACGCCGGTCAGGAGCTTCCAGCCGCCGAGGTCCTCGGCCTCGATCGGCTTGTTGATGGCGATCGAGGTAACGCTGGGGCTCGCGATCGCCATGATCGCGCCTTTGCGCATCACGACGAAATCCGACATCGCGGAGTACCAGGTGGACGAGCCGTAGCACTGGCCTAGGAGGGCGGAGCACCACGGCGTCTCGCGCAGGCGCTGATACTCGGTCGCGTCCTGCGCAATGATCGCGCGGCCCGCGGAGCCCATGCGATCGGGCATGCGCGCGCCGCTCGATTCCCCCAGCAGGACGAGCGGCATCCCGCGCTTCGCGGCCACCTGCTTCACGTGCTTGATCTTCTTCATGTTGATGACGGAAGACGACGCGCCGAGCACGGTGAAGTCGTTGGAGACGAGCGCGATCTCGCGGCCGGCGATTTTGCCGAAACCGGCGACTTTGCCGTCCGCCGGAGTCTTGTGTTTAACCTCCGGGCGGTGGCTGCGAGCGTAGCGGCCGGACTCGATGAAACTGCCCGGGTCGACCAGGTAATCGATGCGCTCGCGCGCGTTCAGCACGCCTTCGGCCTTGCGCTTCGCGAGCTTGTCGGCGCCGCCCATGGCGAGCGCCTCCTCGGTTTTCCTGCGATGTTCCTCGAGCAGTGTTTCGAATGCCACGGCAAATCCTCGCGGTCTGGGATGGATAGGCGGAAGAGTACTACGCGCGATCGCGCGGTCGTCGCTTTGCTTTCGCGCGTGCGGTTTTCGATGGGGCTTGGCGTGGCGCCGGGGGCTGCTCGGCTTCCTGCAATGCCCTGATCGCCGCGTCGCGCGAGTCGATCACGCGCTCGCGCGCGATGCGCTCGGCGCTCGCCCCGTCGCCTTTACGCATCGCCTCGAGCAGCTTGACCCAATGCGCGACCGATTCGCGCCTGCGCTCGGCCGTCGCGAACCCTATCTGCGAATAGCGCAGCGTCTGGCGCGCGAGCGAATCGAGTATCGTGCGCAGGCGCGCGCTCGGGCAGGCTTCGTTGAGCAGGCGATTCAGGCTCCACACCGCTTCGACGTATTCCTGCCCGCGCTTCGCATCGCGCGCGGCGCGCGAGAGCTGCGCGACGTAAGGCGCCACGACCGCAACCACGCGGTCGCGGTCCGGGCCTTCGGCGAGCAGCCGGTCGCGCAGTCCGTTCAAAACGGCGCGGATGTCGAAGATCTCTTCGACTTCCGCGATGCTGAGCGCCGTCACCACCGCGCCGCGCCGCGCGAGTATGGTGACGAGACCGTCGCGCTCGAGGATGCGCAGCGCCTCGCGCACCGGGCCGCGGCTTACCGCGAATTCGGCGGCGATCGCCTGCTCCATGATGCGCCGGCCGGGGGCGTAAGCGCCGGATACGATGCGCTCCGAAAGGAGCGCCGCGATCTGCTCGGGCAGCGAGCGCGTGAGCGGCGTCTGCGCCCGGGCGAGGCCGCTCGCGGCGAGCAGGCGTTCGCTGTTCTCGAAAACCGGCAGGTTCATCGGGACGCAGCATAGGGCGTGGATTGTCGGATTGTCAACAATCTTCTTGACAGCAATCGCAGGCGCGCCGTACAGTTCCCCGATGAGCTGGGGCCCCGAAATCGACGAGATCCGCCGCCGCCGCGCGCTCGCCGAAGCGTGCGGCGGCGAGGCCGCGGTCGCCAGGCACCACGCGGCGGGCAAGTGGACGGTGCGCGAGCGCATCGCGAAGCTCCTCGACGAGGCGACGTTCCGCGAAGTCGGCAAGCTCGCGGGACGGACGACCTACGACAAGGCCGGCCAGCTCGCGAGCTTCGAGCCCGCGCCGTACGTGATGGGTATCGGCAAAATCGACGGCCGACCGGTCGCGGTCGGCGGCGAGGACTACACCATTCGCGCCGGCACCGGTTTCGGGAGCGACCGCCGCAAAGGCGGGCAGGGCGGCTTCATCGAAGATCTCGCGTACGAATACCGCATTCCGCTCGTCAACCTGATCGACGGCACGGGCGGCACGGTCAACACCGCCAAGCGCAAAGGCTACACGGTGGTCCCCGGCTATGGGCAGGACGGCTGCGAGCGCTCGGCTGAGCTCCTCGGGATCGTGCCCGTGGTGTCGGCGGTCATGGGTACCACGGCGGGCGGGCCTTCGATGCGGGCGATCCTTTCGCACTGGTCGATCATGGTCAAAGGCACCGGGCAGATATTCGCGGCGGGGCCGCCGGTCGTGGAGCGCGCTTTCGGGCAGAAGCTCGGCAAGGACGAGCTGGGCGGAACCAAAGTCGCGGTCGACACGGCCGGCACCATAGACAACGTCGCCCAGGACGAAGCCGATTGCCTGCGCCAGATCCGCCGGTTCCTGTCGTACATGCCGCAGAACGTGTGGGAGCTGCCGCCTGTCGTTCGCTGCGGCGACCCGGCGGAGCGTTGCGAAGACGCGCTCGCGTCGATCGTCCCGCGCTCGGGGCGGCAGGCATACGACATGAAGAAGCTCGTCGAGCATATCGTCGACCGCGGCTCGCTCTTCGAGATCCAGCCCACTTTCGGGCGCGCGCTCGTCACCGCGCTCGCGCGCATGGACGGGCACGTCGTGGGGGTCGTCGCCAACAATCCGATGTTCGGCGGGATCATGGATTACAAGGCGGCGCGCAAGCAGGGTCATTTCGTCGAGCTCTGCGACATGTTCAACATCCCGCTCGTGTTTTTCGCGGACATACCGGGCCTCATGGTCGGCGTCGAGTCCGAGGCCGACGCGATACTGCGCGAAGGCGTGCGCGCGCGCTATATCGGCTTTCAGGTGACGGTGCCGGTGTTCACCGTGATCGTGCGCAAGTGCTACGGCGTCGCCGGCGGCGGCGTGATCGACCGCTCCGGGCTCAACTTCAAGATCGCGTGGCCTTCGGGTCATTGGGGATCGCTGCCGGTCGAAGGCGGCGTGAAAGCCGCGTACCGCCGCGAGATCGAAAGCGCGGACGATCCCGCGCGGCGCGAGCGCGAGATCGAAGAGGAGCTCGCGCAGCTCGGCTCGCCGTTTCGCACCGCCGAAGCGTTCGCGATCGAAGACCTGATCGATCCGCGCGAGACGCGGCCCTACCTCTGCCAGTTCATCGAAGCGCTGCAGCCGCGGCTCAAAACTCAGCTCGGGCCGAAGCTCAAATCCGGCGTGAGACCCTGACGATCCTTTGAACCGCCAAGGCGCCAAGGCGCCCAGTGGTTAAATTCAAAGCAACCCCTGCAATGCGGGGACATCTACGAGGTTCGAATGTTCTCAAAAGTTCTGGTGGCGAATCGCGGGGCGGTCGCTTCGCGCGTCCTGCGTGCGCTGAACGAGATGGGCATCCATTCGGTCGCGGTGTACTCGGAAGCGGACGCGGGGGCGCCGTACCTCGCGATGGCGAGCGAGACCTACGCGATCGGCCCCGCGCCCGCGCGGGAAAGCTATCTCGCCCAGGACACGATCCTGGAGGTGGTGCGCAAATCGCACGCCGACGGCCTGCATCCCGGCTACGGATTCCTTTCGGAGAACGCCGGTTTCGCGCGGCGCGTCATCGACACGGGCGCGCGCTTCATCGGGCCTTCGCCGCGATGGATAGACGCCATGGGCCACAAGACGCGTGCGCGCGAGCTCGCGGCGCAATACGGCATGCCCATGTCGCAGGGCTCGGACGTGCTGTCCGCGGATCCGCAGGCGGTGGTGGCCGCCGCGCGCGCCATCGGTTTTCCGGTGCTGGTCAAGCCTGCGGGGGGCGGCGGGGGAATCGGCATGCTGCCGGCGAAAGACGAGGCGCAGCTTCTGGAAGCCGTCGAGCGCTCGCGCTCCATGGCGACCCGCGGGTTCGGCAACGCCGAAGTGTACCTGGAGCGCCTGCTCGAGAAACCGCGTCACATCGAATTCCAGGTGCTCGGCGACCAGCACGGCAACGCGGTGCACCTCTTCGAGCGCGACTGCTCGACGCAGCGGCGCAATCAGAAAGTGATCGAGGAGGCCCCCGCGCCCGGCCTATCGCGCGCGGAAGCGAACGCCGTCGCGGACAGGGTCGCGCACATCGTGCGCGAGATGGGCTACGACAACATCGGAACGGTGGAGATGCTGCGCGGCGCCGACGGCGCGTTCGTGTTCCTGGAGATGAACACGCGCCTCCAGGTCGAGCACGGCGTCACGGAGGAAGTGACCGGCGTGGACCTCGTCAAAGCGCAGATCCGCTCCGCCGCGGGAGAAAAGCTCTCCGACATCCTGCCTTCGACCCTGGAGCTCCGCGGCCACGCGATACAGGCGCGCGTCTACGCCGAAGACCCGAAGAACTTCTTCCCGTCGCCGGGCACGCTGACGGTATTCCGTCCGCCACAGGGCGAGGGCGTTCGCGTGGAGACCGGGTTCGAGGAAGGACGCCAGGTGACGCCGCACTACGACCCGATGATCGCGAAAGTGATCGCGCACGCGCCGACGCGCGAGGCCGCGATCGACAAGCTCGTCGACGCGCTTCAAGCGTTCGAGATCCAGGGCCTCAAGAACAACATCCCCGCGGTGATCGCGGTACTGCGGTCGGACCCGTTTCGCGCCGGCGAGGTCCACACCGGCCTCATTTCGGAAGTGCTCGCCAGGAAGCGATAGCGCGAGCAGATCACGAAGATCGCGTCGGCGGGACAATACCCGGTATATTTGCAGCTTCCGACGGACCCGACTGGTGGATCATGCCGTTCTATCGTTTCGAAGACCTCGAAAGCAGTTACCTCACGCCGCACCTCTCGACCGGCAAAGCGCCGGTGATCGAAGGCCGGTACATGTACTTCTGCCTGCTGCACAAGAACGCGGGCACCGGGTCCGAGCTGCATTACCACCCGAACGAGCTCCTGATCTTCCCGCTGCGGGGCAAGATCAACGCGATCGTAGGAAAAGACCGCCGCATCGTTTCGCCGGGGACGTTCGTTCACGCGCCCGCCTACGCGCGCCACTCGATGCGCGCGACCGAGGATGGCAACCTCCAGTACCTTTACATCAAGGACAAGACCTGGACGGTCGTCGGTCTCGCCGAGGACGAAGCCGTGCCGGACAAGGCGATGTCCGTCGACGAGGTCAACCTCAAGTACCAGGTCGGCGAGCGCGAGAAGCACGTGAAGGCGGAAGGCGAATCGCAGGCCGTGGTCGAAGGCCTGCCGGAATGCTTCTATCCGATCGTCGACTCTCTGGAGGCGCCGCGATGCTCCGCGCGCCGCGTGAGCTGGATCGAAGGCGAGCGCCTCGCGTTCGGCTACTTCGAGATACCCGGGGGTTACGACGAGCCCGAGATGGAGGCCGCGCGCGAGACGTTCTTTTACGTGCTTTCAGGGCGCATGAACGCGGAGGCGGGCGGCGAGAGGAAAAACGTGGGGAGCGGGGACATCATTCACGTCCCGCGCGGGGAGCGCTATCGCCTCACCGTGACGGGACCGTTCGCGCGCTATGCGCTGGTGTGCTCGACGCCCTGGCTGGAAAACCGCATCGACTCCATGAGCCCCGAGGAAGCAGAGCAGGCGCGGGTCAACCTGAGAGCCAATTGATTTGCGCGTGACGCCAGACTCACGCGCCGACCGATGAAAAAAGCCGCGAAAAAAGGACAAAACGCCGCTGCCGGGGCAGTAGGGCAGGTGGGCCTCGGCATCATGGGCGGCGCGTATGCGAAGCATTTGCGCGCGGCGGGATTCGAGGTGGCCGGTTTCGATCTCGACCCCGCGCGGCGCGCGGCGCTGAGGCGCCTGGGGGGCGTCGCGGAAAAATCGATCGCCGGCGTCGCCGCCCGCGCGCGCGTGCTGATCAGTTCGCTGCCGAGCGTCGCGGCGGTGGATGCAGCGTTTTTCGGAACCGGCGGGATCCTGCACAGCGGGTCGCCCGGAACCATCGTCATCGAGACCAGCACGCTGCCGCTCGAAGTGAAGATCGATCTGCGCGATCGCTGCGCCGCGCGCAGGATCACGGTGCTCGATTGCCCGATCAGCGGCACGGGGGCGCAAGCGGCGGACAAGGACATCTCGGTGTACGCAAGCGGCCCGGAAGCCGCGCTGAAGAAGTGCCGGGCGGTATTCGAAGGCTTTGCGCGCAGCACGCACTATTGCGGCGATTTCGGAAACGGCTCGAAGCTGAAGTTCATCGCGAACCTCCTCGTCACGATCCACAACCTTTCGACGGCCGAAGCGATCGTGCTCGGCCGCCGGTCGGGGCTGGATCTCGACTTGCTGTACAAAGTGATCAAGGACGGCGCGGGAACTTCGCGCATGTTCGAGGTGCGCGCGCCGCTCATGATCGGGCGAAACTATGCGCGGGCAACGATGAAAATCGACGTCTACCAGAAGGATATCGATATCATCGGCGCCTACGCCTCCGGCCTGCACTGCCCCACGCCGCTTTTCGAAGCGAGCAAGGCCTTCTACGCGAGCGCTTATGCGCAGGGACACGACAAGGACGACACCGCGGCGATTTGTGCCGTGCTCGAGAGCATGGCCGGAACCGCCGCTGCCCCGGGACGACGCAGGAAATGAAAACCGACGGTTGAGACCATGACATTACAAGCCGAACCCGCAGTCCAGACGCGCGATCCTCTCGCCGGGCGCATTCCCGTGAGCATCGTCACGGGCTTCCTCGGCAGCGGGAAAACCACGCTCATCAACAAGCTCTTGAAGCGCCCCGACATGAACCGCGTCGCGGTCATCGTCAACGAGTTCGGCGAGGAAAGCATCGACGGCGACCTGGTGCAGGTCTCGTCGGAGCAGATGATGCTGCTCAACAACGGCTGCCTGTGCTGCGTGCTGCGAGGCGATCTGCAGGAAACGCTGCGCGATCTTTTCGTCAAGCGCCGTACCGGCGAGATCATCGATTTCGATCGCGTGGTGGTCGAAACGACCGGTCTTGCCGATCCGGCGCCGGTGATGCAGACGCTCATGTCGGATACGATGCTTCAGGGGCAATACCGGCTCGATTGCGTGGTGACGCTCGTCGACGCGGTCAACGGCGCCGGACAGCTCGACACGATGCCCGAGCCGCTCAAGCAGACGGCCCTTGCCGACCGCCTGGTCATCACCAAATCGGATCTCGCGGACGAAACCGCCGTAGCGGCGCTCGAAGCGCGCCTGCGGGAACTGAATCCGCAGGCGCCGATGAAGCGCGCGGTCAATGGCGAGATCGACCTTCCGTTCCTGATCAACGTCGGGCTCGCGAGCGCGCGCTCGCGAATGGAGGAAGTCGAGCGCTGGATGGGCGAGGAGAAACACGACGAGCACGGTCACGTCCACCGCCACGACGCCTCAGTCACGTCGTTCAGCCTGCGCTACGACCGGCCGTTCACGTGGTCGACGTTCTCACAGTGCATGGAAGTGCTGACAGCGCTCCGCGGACCGGACCTGCTGCGCGTGAAAGGGCTCGTGAACGTCGAAGGCCACAAAGGGCCGCTGATCGTGCAGGGGGTGCAGCACCTCTTCCACCCACCGATCGAGCTCGCGGACTGGCCGAGCGCCGATCGCGCGACGCGGCTCGTTTTCATCACCAAAGGCATCGAGCGCGCGATGGTAGAGAACCTGTTTACAGCGATTACTTCGGTAGCACCGAAGTAATCGCTGCACGCCGCGGGGTCTGCCTATTCGGGCGTTACCTCGCAGACGGCGGTCCACATACCCTGCGCCTGCTCGAGGTCGTGTATCAGGCGCGCGCCGCTTCCCAGCAGCTCTTCGAGCTTTTCCGAGACCGCTTCGCGCGTCGGACCGGTGACGATGCGCATGAACCCCAGCTCCTCCACCTTGCATCCGCTCGCTTTCGGTTCCGGGCGGGCGCACGTCGCGATCCATTTGTTGCCGACTTTCTGGATCGGCGACAGCACTGTCGCGCCGGTCTCAGCGAGCTCCTCCAGCGCATTCAGCACGCTCAGCTGGCTCGGTCCCGAAACGATCAGGTTCTCGCCGCCGTCGAACACCTGCGCCGGCTGGTCGGGAGCGAGGTCGGCGAGCAGCGATGCGCGAGTCGGGAGCCCGACCGCCTCCGCCCACGGGGCGCCCCACGTTGCCTCGACGAATTCAGGCAGCGCTTCGGGCGGCAGGTTGACGCTGTAGACCTCGTGCGCGCGCACGTGTTTGTCCTTGCGCTCGCCGACGTGAGTGAAAAGGTCTTCGTACTGGTCGGAAAGCCTGGACACGACTTCGTAGAAAGAGCGCGACACCAGGAGCTGTGCGGGCTCGGCGAAGCTCATCACGCGCTGGCCGACATTGATGCCGTCGCCCAGGATGTTGGTCTGGCCGTTGAGGTCTCTCACGACGCGCACCGGGCCGAGATTGATCCCCATGCGCACCGGCAGCGTGCCCTCGCGCTGAAGGATCAGCCCGGAAAAAAGCGCGTCTTCGGGGTTGCCGAGAAAAGTGACCGCGGCGCCGTCGCCGGTGTCGAGTATCACGCGCTCGCCGACCGGAATCGGTTTGAGGGATCGTGCCAGTCCCTCGTTGAACACCTGCTTCATCGACATCTGCTCGGACACCGATTTCTTCGAATAGCCGATGATGTCGAGAAACAGCACGCTGGTGACGAGCGTGCGGCCTGAGGTTTCAGCCATTGGCGACCGTGCGCGAGAAGTGTATGTGGTTGAGAGCACGATTGTACCTGCAAACCCCGCCGGAACAGTCGCGAAACTGTGCAATCATAGGCGCGAACGCGCCGAAGCCCGCAGGACCATTCAATAACGGCGCATGCGGCGCCGACTGAAGGCCCGCGTCGCAGACCGGCGCGAAGGAGGAGCGAGACGTGCATCATCCGTTTCAGCAGACCGAGCTCGTCAGGGCGGAAGTCTTCACCGCCCTCCCGGCCCGTTTTCGAAAGAAGGGCCGCAACGAGTGGACTGAAGCCAATCGAGGGGGCATCGAGGTCGAGTGCTTCCTCGAAGGCCCGGCGTTCGACCGCGACGGCAACCTGTGGGTCGTCGACATTCCTTTCGGGCGCATCTTCCGCATCGACCCGCGCGGCGAGTGGGAGCTCGTGATCCAGTACGACGGCTGGCCGAACGGCATGAAGATCCACCGCGACGGGCGGCTTTTCATCTGCGACTATCGCAAGGGCCTGCTCGTGCTGGACCCGAAGACCGCGCGGCTCGAAACCGTGCTCGGGACCTTCTACAGCGAGAGCTTCAAAGGCTTGAACGACCTTCATTTCGCGGCCAACGGAGACCTCTATTTCACCGACCAGGGGCAGACCGGGTGCATCGACCCGACCGGCAGGGTGTTCAGGCTGCGCACGAGCGGGGCGGTCGATCGGCTCGCCGACAACGTCCCCGGGGCGAACGGCATCACGTTGAACGGCGCCGACCGGCAGGTGTACGTCGCTGCCACCGGAGTGCAGCAGGTCTGGCGCCTTCCCCTGCTTGCCGACGGCGCGATCACCAAGAGCCGGGTCGCCCTCCAGTTCACCGGCGGCATCGCAGGCCCGGACGGCATCGAAATGGACGCCGAAGACGGCCTGCTGGTCTGCCATCTGGGCGTGGGGGTATACCGCTTCGATGCGCGCATGCTGCCCACGCACCTCGTCTATTCGATTGATCCGAAACACCTGAATCTCGCGAACATCGCTTTCGGCGGCGCCGAGCGGCGCACGCTGCACATCGTGCAGGCATTGACGGGCGAGATACTCACCGCGCGTATGCCGGTGGCTGGCAAGAAGCTCTACGCGCACACCTAGCGCAAACCCGACGAAGAGGAGAAAGCATGCACGCACATCTTGCAGCGATCGCCACCGCGCTCGCGTGTCTCGCGGCGACCGGCGCGCCCGCGCAAACCTATCCCGCGAAGCCGGTCCGGCTCGTCGTGCCGTCTTCGCCGGGAGGCGGCACCGACATCACGGCGCGCATCCTCGCGCACAAGCTGACCGAGCTTCTCGGGCAGCAGGTCGTCGTGGAAAACCGCGCCGGCGCAGGCACGCGGATCGGGAACGAGCTCGTGGCCAAAAGCCCGCCCGACGGCTACACGCTCCTGATGGGCCTTTCGACGCTCGCGATCATTCCGGCGGTCTACAAGGCAGTGAGCTACGACGCGCTCAAGGATCTGGCACCGATCTCCCAGGCGGTGAGCGTGCCCAACGTGCTCGTCGTGCATCCGTCGCTTCCCGTGCGCAGCGTGAAAGCCCTGATCGCGCTCGGCAAGAGCCGTCCTCGCGAGCTCGTCGCGGGTTCCGCGGGCACCGGGACGAATCCGCACCTGTCGATGGAGCTGTTCCGGAGCATGGCGGGTCTCGAGCTCGTGCACGTGCCTTACAAAGGGTCGGGGCCGGGGATCGTCGGACTCATGAGCGGCGAAGTGGCGATATTTTTCCCGTCGCTCGCCTCCGCGATGCCCCACATCAAGACCGCACGCGTGCGGCCTCTGGGCGTGACGACCAGCGCGCGCGCCGAGACCCTGCCCGAGGTGCCGACGATCGCCGAAGCCGCGTTGCCCGGTTACGAGGCGATGAACTGGTTCGGCGTGCTCGCGCCGGCCGGCACGGCCCGCGCCATCATCGACCGCCTGCACAAGGAAACCGTGGCGGCGCTCAAGTCGCCCGAAGTGCGCAAGCAGCTCGCAACAGAAGGCGCGCAAATCGTCGCCAGCACGCCCGATGGATTCGCCGCGTACATCCGCTCGGAAACCGAAAAGTGGGCGCGCGTCGCCAAAGCGGCGGGAATCAAGCCGCAATAGAACCACTCGAATCGATCTCGCGGGTGACGTAAGCCCGGGTCCGGCCATTGCTTCGGGCCCGGGGGTGCCCACCGCTCCGCAACCGCTTTCGTGACGCTGCCGATTCCGACATCGTATGCGCCGATGGAAGCGAAGCTGGTGGCGGAGCTTCCCACGGGCGGGGAATGGCACTACGAACCGAAGTTCGACGGCTTTCGCTGCCTCGCGTTCAAGGACAACGGCGAAGTCGATCTGAGATCGAAATCGGGGCAGCCTTTCAACCGTTATTTCCCGGAAGTGGCGGCAGCGCTCGGCGCGCTGCCTGCGCGCCGTTTTGTCCTCGACGGTGAGCTCGTGGTGCCCGAAGGCGACGCGTTGTCCTTCGACGAGCTGCTGATGCGTATCCACCCCGCCCAGAGCCGCGTCGCCAGGCTCGCCCGCGAGCATCCCGCGTTTTTCGTCGTCTTCGACCTGCTCGTCGACGAGAAAGGGAAAGCGCTCGTCGCCGAGCCGCTCGATCAGCGCCGCGCGGCGCTGGAGCGCTTCATCGAGCGCAATGCCGACGCCGATTCGCTCGTCAGGCTGGCTCCGCGCGCGATCGAGCGCGGCGACGCGGATGAGTGGCTTGAATCGCTCGGGACCGGCCTCGACGGCATCATGGCGAAGCGGCGCGACCTCCCATACCAGTCGGGCGAGCGCACCGGCATGCAGAAGTTCAAGCGCATGCGCTCGGCCGATTGCGTGGTCGGCGGTTTCCGCTACGCAGCCAAAGCGCCGGTCGTGGGATCGCTCCTGCTGGGGCTCTACGACGGCGCGGGATTACTGCACCACGTGGGCTTTTCTTCGAGCATCAAGGCGGAGGCAAAGCCCGCGCTCACGAAGAAGGTTGAAGCGCTGGTGAAGGAGCCCGGCTTTACCGGCAACCGTCCGGGCGGCCCGAGCCGCTGGAGCACCGAACGCAGCGGAGAGTGGCAGCCGCTCGCGACCGAGCTCGTGGTCGAGGTGCAGTACGACCATTTCAGCGGCGGGCGATTTCGTCACGGGACGAAGTTCCTGCGATGGCGCCCGGACAAGGCGCCCGCACAATGCACTATGGCCCAGGTTGCGCAGGAGTCGCGAATCCCCGTCAAACTGCTGCTCGAAAAGACATAACCCGGGATGTAGCGGCGTACCTTTACCCGGCCTTGAGGCCGCCTTTCC
>Ga0105106_10001594_pt1 | contig 16342 bp, 9 predicted proteins | sample PPLLaktember2015_5_FD_79109 | JGI IMG/M metagenome (GOLD analysis project Ga0105106, IMG submission 79109) | Freshwater sediment microbial communities from Prairie Pothole Lake near Jamestown, North Dakota, USA - PPLs Lake P8 Core (1) Depth... | ecosystem: Environmental > Aquatic > Freshwater >...
CAATGCGATAAATCCAAGGGTTGCTTCCGAATGTCGCGACAAATGACGTATCTCCTTGCAGGTCAATAGGATACAGCAGTTCTTAGCCTCGTGTTCTGTACAGATTCTTATGAGGAACCTATAAAAACTCAATCGCTACGAGTGTAGTCTGTTATACGATGTTGATGCTGCGACCATGGCGGCGTTGCCGATTTATAACTTTGCGTCCGCCGGCGGTTCGCATCCGTGCTCTGAACCCACTTTTGCGGATGCGTTTGATTTTGCTGATGCGATGGTTTTCCATTTATTTCTCCTTGTCAGGCACTACAAAAGTTAAGCTGCGATAGGTTCGGTTGCCCAGGTCGTCTTCAAAGCGTACTGCCAGCAGATGTTCGCCGGGTTCGTTTATTTCCTGCTCGAATTCCACCTGTTCCTGTCGGCTGTCGAAGATACCGTCGTTGGGCAAAGCCATCTGCCAGTTTTCGCCGCTGTCGAGTACATAGCCAACTGCGCCAATCACGCTGGCGTCATCTTCTATTTGTGCGTGGAAGCGTAAGGTGTTCCCGTCCAAATCATAGCTCATCCGGCTGATCTGCGGCGGGGTATTATCGACCACCACTACGGAACTGATACGGCTGGCGGCCAGCTCTTGGCCAGCGGGATTGTCGGGTTTGTCCGAGGCGGTTACTTTGATTTCGTAACGACCGTCGCTGACGGTCAGGGTGTTCCATTTGAATTGTTGTTTTTCCAGTTCTTTGGCGATCCGGATCCACTGTTTACGATCTACCTGGCGGACGAAAAGCTCGTAGATCAGCTTGTCACTATTTGGCTCTTCGGTTTCCCATTTAATCATTATGTTTTTCGAAGGGTCGATTTGTTCGTTGTCTGGTTTGTCCGAGTCGGTCCGTTGGGCTGTGACTTTTTTCACCTGGGGCGGCAAGTTAGGTATCATGTGTGCCAGTTCGACCGCCTTGACCACAGGTGAGCTTCGTCCGTCACTGCTGGCGAAGTCCAGGCGATATTGCAGGAATCGTCCCGGAGGCGATGATATCGCTATTGTTTCGGCTGCGTCGGTCGGGGAAGACCATTGTTGCCATCCGCCTTTTTCCGGGTCGCTGGTGTTTCCACTGCGTGTGGCGACCTGCAGCGTTGCCGCCTGCGGGATATCAGCTTCGATTTGCAGTTTGCCCCAATGGCTTATTTGTTTGGCGTCGATCATTTCCGAGAAATATATGCCTTGACGGGAATAATCCGGATCGATGACGATTACCGCGCCGGGATTGGCGCCGCCGGCATAAATTCCGCCGTCTTCGCACAAGCATAACGCCGAAACCTGCGCCGACGGTTTGAATGTGTGCAATACCGCCGCTTCCTGGGTATCGACATCCAGCATGATCAGCTTTCCTTCGTTTCCTGTCCCCAACAGCAATTGTCCGTTCCCGATATAAGCCATCGCAAGGATGATCACTTTTTCATGAAACAGCGTGGTCACATATCCGTCCCGGGCGATCTTGTAAACATTGTTAGCTTCGGCCGGCGCCAGGTTTGTCACCTGTGAAATGAAATCCGGGCCACCCGTTGAGTCCTTATCGGTTTTCGCGGTGGCTGCCGGTATCAGTTTGATCGCTGAGTCACCGGAGGCTTTGCTGTCTTCGTCGGAGTCTTGCGGTTCCTGGTTATCATCGGCGTCTTCGTCTTCCTTGTCCTGATCCGTTTCCGCCCGGCTGGTATCGCCGTCGGAAAGTATCAGTTTTGCGCCCGGTCGGGCGGTGCTGGGGTCGGCGGTGGCAACGTACAGGTTACCTTCTTCATCGAAAACCAGTCCGCTGATTTCGCTGTGTCCGGTATCGTAAGCGATAGTAGCTTTTTTGGTGCCCGGATCGATTCGGTACACCAGTCCGTTCTCATCACCCCCGGCGTAAATTATCCCGTCGGCATCTCTTGCCTCGGCCAGGATGTTTTTCTCTTTGGCCTGATAAAGCACCTCCATATTGCCTCCGTCGGCATCCAGCGTGAGCACTTTTCCGGTCGGGCCGGTACCAAGGTATATTCGTCCGGCCGGTCCCACAACGATACTCCAGATGTACTTGATTGTTTCATCACTGTCCTGGAATAACGTTTTTACCCGATCTTCTTTGTCAAACCTCAACAGCAGTCCCGCCTGCCCGCCGGTCCCGGCCAATAACCGTCCTTCCCGATCGAGGGCCAGGCTGAAGACGTGTTCCTGATCATCTTCACCGTTGCCGTAGATGATCTCGGGTTCGTGCCGGGGTGGTTTCAGACGATAGATATAACCCTTACCGCTGGTAGCTACATATAAGCTGTCGTCTTCGGCTTTGACCATCGCATTAACTACCCACAGTTCGTCCTGATCGCCGAGCAGTTGGCGACTCTGACGTGCCAGGGATATTTCTCCCCTGCTGCTGATTATTACCTGGTTCGGTTCTCCTTTTTTGAACATTTCTTCGGTATTGTGTTCGAGGTAAACTGTTTTAACAGCCCAAACCATCGGAGATATGGCTGCCAGCGATATTGCGGCCAATAGGGTGATTATCGATAGTCTTTTCATGTTATTCTCTTCCGGGACAGTTTTTCGCATGTTTTTTTCCAGAATTTACCAATTATATACTTTCCCGACGGGAAATAAAGATAATATCCAACCGCGATCAAGAAAATTGTAAATAACCGTTTTGAAGGGGGTGATTTCGGTCGGGATGGCGGGTCTGCGCGACGTAACATTATGTATATCAAGCAGTTACAGCGTTACTGGTTGGTATGAGTATCATAGCCATGGAGGTCTGATTTGGAAATCAGGAAATCCAAGGCTACCCACCTCAGTAAAGTTGACCTTACCAATCTCAGATGCAGCGAACAGACCATAAATTCCTACATTTTCATTACCAATATAGACCTGTCCAAGGGTGGCCTTTTTTATAATACCGCCCGAGGAAGACAATACCTGAGACTCACCGCTTGGCGCCAATATCTTTGAAAGGTCATCTTTATATGGTTTTACACCGGCCAGGGCATAACTGCCGTCAAAATATCGATTACGACCGACTTGCACTGAACCTATAGTCGCCGCGTATGGGTTCAGACCTTCACCCTCGTCTTCGGTACCAGGTTGACAATCTTTACCAATATCGTAGCCTGCCAGGATACAAGTATCGATTATGTCGCCTTTGGCATAGACTTTACCGATGTTATTGCCGGCGCTGAGAATTGCGCCGTCAAGAAAATTGAACGCCTGAAAAGTACCTATATCGATACCGGCCCGCGCTGCGCCGGTGAAATCGCCTAACTTGGTAACGACCTTCTTGATGGTGCCGTTGGCCATGATGTTGCCGGTAATATGCCCGTTGACGGCAATGCTCGCGATGCTCCCTTGTTGGGCTCCGGCAGTGACGTCAGCGTCAAGATTGCCTGGCTTTATCGTTACTGTTCCGATATTGTCGCCGATGAGCGAACCACCGCTGAATTCTGTGGCCTGGAAACTACTGACTGTGCCGGCCAAATCAAAAACGACGCCCTTGTCAATATTATCGACTTTGATCTTGATGCCTTTTGTCGCCGCCACATCGGTGGTTATGCTTGCATTCTCAAAGATATCATCTATGGTCAAAGAACTGAGACTGCCGGTCAGAACGATATCACCGGCCAGGTCGAGTTGTTTTCCGGTAAGCTTGCCTAACGTACCGCCGGTAAGTCCGCCCAAGGTAGTCTGGGTGTCGCCGTCTCCCTGTTTGACGCTGAATGATATGCTGGTCTTGTCGGTAGTATCATCCTGTAGTGCAATTTTCGCCAGATTGGCTCTGCCGAGAGCCGAGTCAGTTTCACCTATAACTGTAGTGGTGGATCCCTTGACGGAGGTAGTCAGGGATTTACCTTCGAAATGTAAAATAGCTGTTCCATTGCTTATCTTGACAGTGACTATAGAGCCGTCAGCATCGGTATATTTGACGGTTTTGCTGTCGGCCTGGCCGGCTGGTACGGGGAATGTTTGTGCTATGCCGGTAGCGCTGACGGAATTGCTCCAGAGCTGATCGTTATCCTGAGCGCGGGCAAGGTAAACATTATCGCCTGCCGCGAAACCGCTGGTGGAACCGCTCCACGACCAGCCATCCGCCCCGTCAATGTCAGTTCCCAGCAGCACGTCGGCATACGCAGTTCGACGATAAAATTCCACCTTCTCGACGGTACCGTCGCTGTCGGTGACATTAATGGCGGTCAGGGTCAGGTCTTCGCCCAGCGTTAGCAGATCGGGATCAACAGTGATCGAATCGATCGTTGGCAGCATGACTACCCGTCCGGTCGCGATTACTGTCTCACTGAATGCCCCACCATCGTCCCGCGCGCGTGCGAAGTAGATATTATCGCCTACGGGTAAATCACTGGTCGAGATGGTCACCGTCCAGCCGCCACTGGCGCTGTAGTCGGCGCCCAGTGTCGTATCGGAGGCGTCCCATAAACCGTTGCCGTTGCTGTCGCGGTAAAACACAACCTGGCTGATCGAGCCATCGGTGTCACTTACGCCGCCGGCTATCAGTGTCAGGTCATCGCCACGTACTATGGGGTCGGGGTCGATAGTAAGCAAGTCCATCGTTGGTGGGATATTGGGTAATTCAACCGCGCCGGTTGTCGTTACAGTGTTGCTCCATGTTCCATTGTCATCCCTGGCCCTGGCAAAATAAACATAGGCGCCTGGCGGGAAATTATTATCAATCGGAATGGTCACCGTCCAGCCGCCGCTACCGCTGTAGTCGGCGCCCAGGGTCGTATCGGAGGCGTCCCATGAACCATTGTCGTTGCTGTCGCGGTAAAATACAACCTGGCTAATCGGACCACCGGCGCCATATACGCCGTCGGCTGTCAGGGTCAGGTCGTCGCCCTGGATTACCGGGTTGGGATCAGCCGTAAGTGAGTCGATTGTCGGCGGGATATTAACCGTGCCGGTTGTTGTCGCGGTGTTGCTCCATGCTCCTTCGTTGTCCAGAGCCCTGGCGAAGTAAGTGATAACGCCTGTCGGAAAACCACTGGTCGAGATGGTTACCGTCCAGCCGTCGGTGGCGATGGAGTCGGCTCCCAGGATCGTATCGGAGGCGTCCCAATAATGGTTGCCGTTGCTGTCGCGGTAGAATCTTACCATGACAACTGACCCGCCACCATCATTTACGCCACTTGCCGTCAGTGTCAGATTATCGCCCTGAGCTATCGGGTCGGGACTGTCGGTAAATGAGGCGATTGTCGGAGGCTGGTTGACCGTGCCGGTTGTTGTTACGGTGCCGCCCCATGCGTTGTCGTTATCCTGCGCTCGTGCAAAATAAGTATTCGTTCCAGCCGTGAAGCTACTTGTCGAACCTGTCCAGTTCCAGCCGTCGGAGGCGATGGAGTCGGCGCCCAAGGTCGTATCGGATGCGTCCCATGAACCATTACCGTTGCTATCGCGGTAGAATTCTACCATGACAACTGACCCATCACCATCACTTACGCCGTTTGCCGTCAGTGTCAAATTATCGCCCTGAGCTATCGGGTCGGGACTGTCGGTAAGCGAGGTGATCGTTGGAAGGTAGTTGGGCGGTTCACCGACCGTGCCGGTTGTTGTTGCGGTGTTGCTCCATGCGTTGTTGTTATCCTGCGCTCGCGCAAAATAAGTATTCGTTCCGATCGTGAAGGTGTTTGTCGAACCTGTCCAGTTCCAGCCGTCGGAGGAGTCGGTGTCAACTTTCAATAAGCTATCGGTTAGTATATCCAGGCTGCCGTTGCCGTTTGCGTCGCGGTAAAATTGCACTTTGGTTATATTTCCGTCGCTGTCATCGGCCGTTATGGAAAGCGTAAGGTTATCGCCATATTTTACTGGGTCGGGACTATCGTTAAGCGTACCTACGGTTGGCGGGTTGTTGTTCACTGTAGTGGTGACAGAAGCCCAGTTGCTCCATTTTCCGTTATTGTCGCATCCGACGGCAAAGAACCAGTTTGTGCCGATGGGGAGTTGGCTGGTTGAGACGTTCGCCTGCCAGCCGGCGGCTGGATTATTGTCCTCGAATAAGGAAGCATCCGGTTTGTCCCAGATACCGTTTCCGTTGGTGTCGTGAAAGAAGATCACCTTATTGACCGACCCGTCAAAGTCACTAACGTTGGCGGCGGTCAAGGTCAGTTGATTACCTCGAATTATCGAACCTGGCTGGGCCTGCAGTGAAACAATTCGCGGCGGTGAATTGAGAGGATTGCCTGCCTTCCAGTTGGCTACGTCGTTTCCGTAATTGAATGCGAAATTTCGAATAAGCGCAGAGCTTGCCAACACAACAGGTCCGTCCGGTTGGGTAGGCCAAAGATCGTCACCCACAGGATGCGACCCATCGCTGTAATTGACCCTGTCGGTCCGGATGTAATAATAAACGTCATAATTATCGTCAGCACAATCTACCATGATATCGCCTGGTATGGCAAGCTCGATCCGTTCGCCGCTGTTTTTCAAGCTGCTGCTTGTCAAGTGATTTGGTCCCCATTGGATTATCTGCGTACCCTGAGGGACGTTGTATAGGGAATTAAAACCGGCTTCACTTTTTACTATATAGAGAAATTCACCGGGCTGTAGAGTTATTGGCGTATCGGTCGGGAAGGTATAATCTAAGCCGCCGACGAACTTCCAGGGCTGACCTGTAATTTCATCGAGGAAGGTTACCGGCTGATCGGAGATGTTAAAGAGTTCGAGATATTCATATATCTCGTCAGTATCATTGAGCAAATCGCCGGGATTGTACATAATCTCGTTGATGACGATGGGTCCGACTTTTGGATAAGCGTTTTCAGCACCGGGCGTGTTCGAGCTCATAGCGACGAAATTGAACGTATCGTAGCTTTTTTCATATCGTCCGAGGGCGACATTCACTTGCGAGGCGCCAAAGTCCTTTTCCTCGAAGAAGCCGTCCAAGACCCATTCGTTCAGATCGGGATCATATTGGGCCGAGGAGAGGAAGACATCCTCGCCGTTCTCGCTTAAACCAAAAGGATTTTTTACGCCCGGATCTGTCGATGTATCGCCAAAATTGGTACTATCATAGAACACAATGTAGCTGTTGGGTTCAACGAGTACAGGAATTACCGAGTTATCGGCCTGCAGGCCAATCTGGTATTTTTTTAAACTATCACCGTCTTCACTCAGAAACCAGCCGCCGATATCAACGGTATGGTCGGAGACGTTATTGAGTTCTATCCAGTCTCCGCCTGGGTCATCCGAATGGGCGAGCACCTCGCTAATCACTATTTCTCTTTCATAAATATCTTCCCTGCCCGGTGTGCCGTCGCGTTCGCTGCTGGGTCGCCATGAGCTTCTTGTGTCCCAGGAAGCTACATCCCAGTTATACGGATCGACAATGGTCAGAGAAAACCCTTTCCCGTTGGTCACCGGATACCAGTTCTCAAATAGTTCCTCGCCGAGATTATAGACGCCGTTGTTGTTTTCGTCCTCCCATAAATCCGGCTCTCCCGTATCCTGACTGCCGTTATCGTTTATATCATCAAATAACAGGTACGGTTCGTTATTGTCCTTAACGCGATCATCATTAAGATCGTTGAAATACTCACCGTTATAAACAAATTCCAGAATATCCTCGCCTGAGGCCCCTGACTTGGTCTTTAACCTGATCAACTCGCCCTCGTCTTTGAGTCCACTGTCGATGAAGGCGCCCGGGGCAATGTTGATATTTGTAGTATCGTATCGGGCGTCAAACGCGGCCCGGTTTCGCACGACCACTACATAATCACCCGGATCAAGCATATAGGAATCAGTAAAGGTATAATCGATGCCCCGTGTAAACTCGACATATCGCAGGTTCAGGGTTTCGGTGGCGCTTATGTTCTGCAGTTCGATGTATTCGAAGTCGTTGTTGGTGAATGTGGGATTAATAGCCAACTCATCCTGTGTCGGGTCATCCGGATGGTAATTGATCTCGGTGATGCGCAGGTAATCTGTGAGGTTCGATAACAGCACCCTCACTTCCAATGATTCGAGCGTAAGCGATGGATATTGGTGGAGTGGTTGTCTGGTTCTGTTTGAATGAGTCGATTTTTTCAGTTTTCTTCGTAATCGCTTCATCTCTTACTCCTAAAGTGTGGCAAAACAGACTACAAAAACGTAATAATATATCCAATGGGTACTGTTGTACATGGCAGGGCCTATCGTAAAATCTTGTGATTTACGCGAACACAATTTTTACTATCCGGCACTTTTACTCAGTATGGATATACATTCGGTCTGGCTGGCCCCCTGGATACATCCTTCTATCCCTGAACCGACATAATCTGGAACCACCTGCTAAGTAAAGAATTATACTTACGCAAAGGTCCACCTCATGCCTGGTCCACAACTCTCCTCACAAAAAGACTGCACAACCGCACAGCCGATCTTATTATAGTGGATTAGCGGTCGAATTGCAAGAGTTTTCTTGCAGCCTGAGGGGGCTTTGGCTTGTAAGTACTTGTCAATAAAGGAGTAATTGATCCCGATTTTGTTCGGCCTTTGTCGTTGGGCGGCTCATTGTAATTACATCTTTTATAACAATTAAGACAGAAGTGAAAATCACACAAATAGAAAGGTGTTGACAAGGGGATCGCCTAATGTAGATTCGTGTCTGTCGAGTGCCTTATGGGTGAGGCCAGGATAAGTTCACTGGAGTTGTTAAGTGAAAATATGTTTGATAAATCCCGCGTGGTTGTTTGGCAGTTCTGGAGATGTTGTCCTGTCGCATAATCTGGGATTGGGCTATCTTGGTGGTTATCTTCGCAATAATGGCAGCCATGATGTTCAGATTATAGATGCCCTGGCGATGGGATTTGGGCAAAGGCGTTCCATGCCCAACGGTTGTCTGAGGGTCGGGTTGACCGATCGGCAGATTGTCGATGCGGTCGGCAACCAAACCGATCTGATAGGTATTACAGTACCGTTTTCTCATTTAGCTGGTGTTGTGGAATGTTTGTGCCGGGCCGTCAAATCGGCTTATCCCGAGATTCCGATTATTCTCGGTGGTGTTCATCCTTCAACATGCCCTGGGGAATTCCCGAAATCATCAGCAGATTATTGGCTGATTGGCGAAGGTGAAAAATCGCTGCTTTCTCTGGCTGATGGCGTCGATCCTGGAAATATACCCGGGCTGCTCAGCCGGGAAAGGACGGTGCTCACTGATGGGGAAATGGCTGAGCAAATTGCCGAGCTGGATGAGATTCCATTTCCGGCACGCGATCTTCTGCCGATGGATTTATATATTAAGCTGTCTGCCCGTGGCGTGAGTCATAAGCCATCGGCAAGTATCCTTACCAGCCGTGGGTGTCCGTGGGATTGCGAGTTCTGCTCCATTCACCCGATGTATGGATACAATTGGAGAAAAAGGTCCGCACAAAACGTCCTTGCTGAAGTGGCTGAATTGGCGGAAAAATACGGCGTTCGCCAATTCGAGTTCGAGGACGATAATCTTACTCTCAAATATGATCGCGCGATGGAGATTTTCGAGGGACTCTGTCAGTTACAGAGCAGATCGAATGTGAAGCTTACATGGGGTACGCCAAATGGGATAAGAGTCGAGACGGTTGACCGCAAAATGCTCGAGTTGATGAAAAAAAGCGGTTGTGTCCGTGTGACCTTTGCTCTCGAACACGGCGATGAATATGTTCGCGATGCTATGGGTAAAAAAATGGACATCGAGAAATTCGAATCCGCCATGTTAAACGCTATTGAAACAGGTCTGCAAACGGAAGTTTTTATTATGGTGGGCTATCCGGGCGAAACGATGGAAAGGTTTGAAAACGCGCATAAATATTATCGAAAACTTGCGGACTGGGGAGCAGGTACGCTGCACTTTTTCTATCCGCAGCCTTATCCAGGCACAAAGCTGTATCGGATGTGTCGCGAAAAAGGTTATCTCGACAACAGCCGGGACAACAGGTTTCTCACGGTCCTCAAGCCGAAAATCGAAACAGAGGACTTCGATGCCGACGAAGTTGTACGAAGAAGAGAACTGCTGCTGAGTGAGTTCGATCGTTCCTATCGGATGCGTCAGCGAATCAAATCGGTTCTGCCGCAATCACTTATCAACTTCATCAAAAAATACATGCCCAGAAAAGCGATGTAACCTCAATTTTGCAGAACCTTGGTTCTGAATGACTTTGCGGCCGAGAGGAATTCTTCCAGAATGGTGCGGCTGATGGGACTATCCGGATATCGTTCAGGGTGCCATTGAACCGCCATAAGGAAAGGATATTCCACCCGCTCAACAGCCTCGACCACGCCGTCATCGGCAACAGCCGCGGCCAGCAAACCATCACCCAGGCGATTGATGCCCTGATGATGACAACTCGCAACGGTGAGATTGTCGGTTTTCATCAAGGAAAAAAGTCGGCTGCCTCGGTCAAGGGTAACCTTATGCTCGGTGGATCGACCCTCCTGGCCGTGATCGATCTTTCCCGGGAACTCGCTAACATGTTGGTATAAGCTGCCGCCGTGAGCAACGTTTATCATCTGTATGCCAAGGCATATTCCCATTACTGGCAGACGCCGTTTTTGAACCGCTTCGTACAACGTAAACTCAAATTGTTGTCTGCGGGCGTGGAGTAGTTTGGTTTTTGGGTGCGGCTTCTCCTGCCATAAAGACGGGTCGAGGTCCAGACCTCCGGTAAATAATATGCCGTCGAGATGATCGAGCGCCGCGTCAAGTTGGTCGGGGTTTTTGGCTGGAGCGATCGGAAACGGCAAAGCGCCGGAATCCAGCAAAAAGTCGAGGTATTCGCCGTTAAGATAGGCCTGTTCAGGCCCTCCATCGGTAAGATTATAATTCATGCTCACGCCAATGCACGGGGCCATAGAAACTCCCTTGAATGGGCACATACTGACTTCAGGGAACCTCTAAAAATGAATTTTCAGAGGCTTCTTTCATCAGTTTCCATTGTTTTTGTTTGGCGTTTTGGTTTCTGCCGGTTTTTTGTCTTTGTTCAGGATTTCCGGTTTGGACGTATTGACAGTTATGGTCGCAGGAACGGACAGATATTTCCGTGCGATACTCTGGAGATCAGCCAGGGTGACCGCTAAGATGCGGTCGGCATGTCCCTTGGACCAGTCGTAACCAAAACCGTATAGCTCGTCCAAAGCCGCGGTCATAGCCGCGGCGGCATTGGTTTGTCTGCTCAATGTTTCGGCATTGATGCAACTGCTTTTGGCGCGAGCGAGTTCCTCCTCGGTAAACTGCCCTTTGGCGGCCTTGGCCAATAGTTCCCTGATGACCTGGATGACCTGTGGGACCTTTTCGGCTTCGCACTGAGCGTTGGCGGCAATATAGCCCGGCAGTAGTCCGGCAAAACTGAAACCACGAGCGTAGTAAACCAGTTGGGCGCCCCGCAGCTTACCAAAAAGCCAATCGGAGCTGCTGGTACTGCCGATAATTTCGGTAAGAACCTCCATCGGATAACGATCCTGAATATCAGTGAGCTTCATTCCGGGAAAACCTACGTAAACCATAGCGCCGTTCATGGTGGTTGCTTCGACGAATTGTCTGTCTCCTTCGACCGCCGGTTCCGGCTTGAACTTACCTGGATCGAAAGGTTCGCCTTTGGGCAGGGTTGAGAAACGTTGGCGTACCATGTTTTCGACAACCGCCAAGTCGATGTCCCCGAAAACCGTGAGAACTGCTCGCGACGCGACGGTATGGTCCTTATGAAAACTGTGCAACTGTGGGCACGTTATGGCCGTCACGGATGGGGTTGTGCCCAAACTGATACGGCGGTAAGGATTGTCGAGAAAAAACTTCGAGCGGAAGAAGCGATTACCCAGACTCGACCAGTAATTCTCAATTTGTGGTATGGTGACGAGAATCTGCTGTTTGAGTTTGGCAAGCTCGTCCTCGGGAAAAGTCGGCTCAAGAACGATCTCACTGAAGATTTCAAAGGCCTTGGCCAAATCCCCGCCCATTACCTCGGCGGTGTAAAAATATGTATTGTCGCCTGCAGCGGTCTCGATCGTGCCGCCGATACTGTCGAAATAATCGATGATCTGTTCGGCAGTATAGTTGGTAGTTCCTTTGACGGAAAGCTGGGTCATCAGATTAGTCAGTCCGTTGTCCTGATCTGTTTCGTCGAGCAGTCCGCCTAAAACATAAAGCTGGATATTGACCAGCGGCACAGCTCCGTTACGCTTGAGCAGGACCCGCAAGCCGTTATCAAGCACAATTTTCTTGACGGCTGATTCCGCCGGCACGTCGGCCTTGGTCTCAGTGGTCTGAGCTAACGGCTGACCGGTCAGAGTCAAGGTTAACTGCTTTTCGGCCTGCAGGTACTTTTGGGCCATGCTGCGGACCTGCTCGGCGGTTACGTGCTGGATGTTTTCGACGTAATGATCCGAAAAATGCGTCTCACCGGCAGACAGATAGTCCTCTGCCATGGTGCTGATCTGCTGGCTGGCTGTTTGATTGGAACGAATATGGCTTACCTGTAACCGTCGCTTGGCACGAGCCAGTTCCTCGGGGCTGACGGGTTGTTCCCTGATCCGTTCTATCTCACACCAGACTGCGTTGCGTGTTTCAGTTATTTTTTCCGGCGCCAACTCACAAACAATAGTAAACGTGCCACACGCCCAATGAGGCGTGTTATTGTACGCGTAAACAGAAAAGACCAATTGCTGATCTTCCCGTAACGAACGATAAAAACGGCTGCTTTCACCCGAACCCATAATAGCGGCCAAGACGTCAAGCGCATAAAGATCGCCGTGCTGCAATTTGATGGAAGGAAACCCGATCATCATCTTGGCCGGGCCCTGCATGGAGGGTAAGACCTTGACCATTTCACGCGGAGCGGTTATTTCCGGTTCGTCCGGCAAAACGATATTAGTTTTGGCTCGGCGGGTGAAATCGGCAAACTCCTTTTTGATCACATCGAGCATCTCCACGGCGTTGATGTCGCCGCCCACCGCGATGATCGAATTGTCAGGCACGTACATACGCCGATAATAATCAAGAATCTCCTGACGGGTGACCTGCTGAAGAACCGATTGATAACCAATCACCGGATAGCGTCCGGGATGCACCTTGTAGCGGAGTTCGTCGAATAGATAATATAACTGCCAATCTGGATTGTCGGCTCCCATTTCCTGCTCTCGCTGGACAACTCCCCATTCGCGATCGAAGGCATCGGCGGGAAAGGTCGGCCGGGTGACCCAGTCGGCCAACAGATTCAAAGCCTTGCCGACATGCTGAGCCGGAACGGTAAGATGATAGCAGGTCTGGTCCTTGGAAGTATAGGCGTTCCAGTCCGCTCCGATCTGCTGGAGTATCTTGATTGATTCTTCTTCGCTACGGGTTTCGGTCGCGCCTCTGACCAGCAGATGCTCAAAAATGTGGCTCAAGCCAGCGCCGAGATAGTCCTGCTCGTATATACTGCCGGCCTTAACATAAAAACGGACCGCGGCGACCGGGGTAGTGTGGTTTTCTTTGACTATAGCGACCATGCCATTGGGCAGGACCTCCACAATTTCGTCCGGACGATCGACCAGGCGAAACGATCTGGCGGTCCAGGGCACTTCAGCTTTTGTTTGTGTTTGCGGCTTCTGGGGTTTTTCCTGAGCCGAGGCCCAGCCGCCCAAAACAAATAACATCACCAGCAAATACTTATACGTAAGACTATTTTTCATAAATCTGGTTCCCCAAATAAACCCGGTAAACTCTCAACTCTCGACCCTTAAGCTTTCGAAGTTTAGTCCTCGTGTTCCGTCCCTTCGATATCAGCCAGATATGAAAGGGTTCGCTCCAGTTCGCTTTGCAGATTTTTCACCCGCAACATACTCTTAACACGGGTGAGCAACTCCAGTTTATTGACCGGCTTGCTGAGGAAGTCGTCCGCGCCGCAGTCCACACCGCGTTCGATATCGCCCAGCTCGTTCAGGGCGGTAACTATGACAATGAGGATATTTTTCGTCCTTGGATCGCTTTTGATCCGTCGGCAAACCTCGAATCCGCTCATCCGCGGCATCATAATGTCGAGCAGTATGATATCGGGCATCTTTTCGGAAACCTTTTCCATGGCGTCCACACCATCAACGGCAACACGAATGTTGGCATCCAACTCGTCGAGATAAGCCTGTAATAACTCAGCGTTTTGAACATTGTCCTCGGCAATCAGTATTTCACTGTGACCGTCTGAGGGTTTCGTTTTGTCTGTCGATCCTGCCATAAAAATCAAACTCCATTCAATGGGGTGTTGGCGTCAAAAGTCGATATTCACGCGTAAAAATGCTGCTTTGGTATCAGAATCAACGTTTCACAATCCTTTTGACGCTGGCGTCCAATCTGGAAAAAACTGATTATAATAACATTTCTTCACGGTGTCCATCGCAGTTTTGGGCCGACCTTTCTGCTCGACCCACTACTCATCCTCTCTACCCATACTGCTCAAGTATTTGTCTTATTTGTGGCAAGAGAAATTTTTCTTCCAGCTCTTCCCGGTCGGCCAACACATGAGCTGTTTGGGCCAACTGATCGGTCAGAGACGCTGCATCATCCACAAAAAGCACCCATTTACCTCGCAGTCGGCACAATCCTCCACCATCACCGCCCAGCCAAGCGCGACGCACTTCGATATCGAGTTGTTCAGCCAGGTCCAATAATTCTGCTAAAAGAGCCTGCGTATCCATCGTTTTAAGTATTTCTCAACGGTGACCCGATAGTTCCAATGGAGTATCCATTTGCGGTATCCTGCTTTGTGTTTGTCAAAACCATTTGCTCAATCCGCATTGTAGATACAGCTAATGGGTATTGTTGTACATGGCAGGGCCAATCGTAACGTCTTGTAGTTTATGTGAATATAATTTTCGCTGCCCGGCATTTTTATCCGGTACGTGTATATTAACAGCTATGCATCTGTAAATCCAGGGATTATTCCAGATTGCTGCCGGCGGCGGGCCATGGGTTTTCGGAAAGATTGATTTTATCTGGTATGATTGAACGCCGTAAGAATATTCATCAGCAGTTAAAAGAAAACGAACAGCGTCTGAGCGATCTGAAAAAGCAACTGCATGTTACTCAGAAGTTGGCCCTGATCGGTACTACGGCCTGCCTGGCCGCCCACGAGTTCAACAACCTTCTTTTGTCCATTATCAATTATTCCGAACTGGCTTTGAAACAGCAGGATGATGTTGATTTGGTGCGTAAGGCGCTGGAAAAAACCATCACAAACGGTAACCGTGCCGCTGTGATTATCCAGAGTATGCTCGGAGCGGCCACCTGTCACCGTCAAGAGTATCAGATGGTTCCGCTGGCGGGGCAGGTCGAGGAATGTTTCCATTGTATGGGCCGCGACCTTGGCAAGGATAACATTAACGTCAAAGTTGATATTCCCGATGACCTGACCGTTTTCGGCGATCCTGGCCAATTACAGCAGGTATTGCTCAACTTGATTATCAATGCCCGCCAAGCTATGCTGACCTGCGGCGGTACGCTCACTATAGAAGCTCGCAAGCTGAACGATGGCACTGTACAAATAAAAGTGAGCGATACCGGCTGCGGTATTGAGCCGGATATTGTCGGGAAGATATTCGAACCGTTCTTTTCCACCAAAACTGACGCTAAACGGCCGGATCAACGCGGTTCAGGACTCGGCCTATCGATATGTCAGGATATTATCAATTCGCACAACGGCACTATCAGTGCTTCTGGAAGGCCCGGCCAGGGGGCGACTTTTACCATTGTACTGCCAGCCTCCGACACCACCCCTGCTACTTCTGACAAATAACCGCGTCACTATTTGATCGGCCGACCACTCCCGCGATAAATCCAGCGATTTCGCAACCTTAAGTACATAAGAAAACGGGACACGTAGAGCCGCGTAAGCGAAAACTCAATCGTTATCGTTATGAGTTTACTTACGTTTATGCTGCTGGGTGGCTTTCTGCAGGAATCGTTTTTCGCTGCGGGTGAGGCTTTGTATTCCCTGTTCGTGTACCTTGGCCAGGATGCGGTCTAACTCGTAATTGAGCTTCTCATTCTGTTCCCGGTTGTGCTGCTGCGCGTATCTGCCACGTTTCTGTTGCAGCAAGGCAAAATATGGCCGCGCCATCACCCAGACAAATCCCGTTGCCATACCGCCCAGATGGCACAAATGGCCGCCGGCATTCCTACCTCCTGTCAATACGAACAACAAGTAACCTACCGTCAGCAGCACTGCCGCGGTACGGATCCGTACCGGGAATATTAACAATATGACCCGAAATTGTGGAAACAAAATCGCACAGGCTACCAGCAGGGCCAATACGCCTCCCGATGCGCCTATCAAATATCCTTCGCCCATCCACTGTAGTCTGCTGGCCACAACATACAAGGCGCCTCCAACGGCG
>Ga0105106_10001597_pt1 | contig 16329 bp, 19 predicted proteins | sample PPLLaktember2015_5_FD_79109 | JGI IMG/M metagenome (GOLD analysis project Ga0105106, IMG submission 79109) | Freshwater sediment microbial communities from Prairie Pothole Lake near Jamestown, North Dakota, USA - PPLs Lake P8 Core (1) Depth... | ecosystem: Environmental > Aquatic > Freshwater >...
AGCTTGGCTAAGGAGTTGGAGTGATGGCTTTCAGCCTGCCGGATTACGTGGCGCCTGACTTCGATGTGCCTCCTCTCGCTGATGCTCCGGTCGCACGATTTGAGCCCGTGGTCGAACCCGGAGTCGCTCCGGAGTGCTACCACGGCACCACCATTTTCCCGGAGTACATCCGCGTTGCGGGCGGTCGTTGGATGCTTCTCGACGCATCGCGCATGGACTGCGTGGTCGTGCTCGGCGAAGACGGGGCTCTCAGCGTGAAGGAATTCAGGCACCTGAAGGTGGGAGACGCTGTTGCCTGCGGGCGTGGGGAGCAGGGTGAGGATGGCATCTTCGTGCATTCCGACCCTTTCCGCTCCTCCAGGGAGGCTGGAGAGACCTTTGCCTTTCGAACGCAGATCTCCAGGGAGACCTCCTTTTCTTTCGATTATGACGAGCTGTACGAATTGCTCGAACATGAGCGAAGGGAGGGATGCATTCTTTGGGTGCTGGGGCCTGCGGTGACCTTCGATCGCGACGCTCGGGACGCCTTCGTGCAGATCGTCCAGGGGGGATTCGTGCATGCCGTGATGGCGGGCAACGCCCTGGCGGTGCATGACCTGGAAGCGGACATGCTCGGGACCGCCCTCGGCCAGGAGATCTACTCGAAGCGCCACAAGCCCCTGGGCCACTACAACCACCTGGACACCATCAACCGCATCCGCAGGGCGGGCTCCATCCGGCAGGCCGTTGAGTCAGGAGCCATTCAGGGCGGAATCATGGCATCGCTCATACGGGGGCAGGTTCCCTACGTTCTGGCAGGCTCCATTCGCGACGACGGGCCCCTTCCCGGCGTTGTGGCGGACGTCTACGAAGCCCAGGACAGGATGCGCCGGCTGGCGTCTCGGGCCACCACCGTCATCGCCATGGCCACCCAGCTCCACGCCATTGCAGTCGGCAATCTCATTCCCGCGTATCGGGTGACGCAGGAGGGCCGGGTCCGGCCGATCTACTTCTACAGTGTCGACATGTCGGAGTTCGCGACGAAAAAGCTTGCAGACCGGGGCTCCCTGACGGCTCGATCCATCCTGACCAACGTCCAGGACTTCATCGTGACCCTTGCTCGCGGCCTGATGTCGAGATGCCCTCGATGAGAATACTCGATGGGCACCCTTGAACGCCCTGCCCTTCCCTATTCCCCATCCACTAGCTGGTGGTCGCTTGACCGATCGGGCGCTGAGCCACTATACTGCTTTCCACTCTGCTACGAAAAGTCTCGGGTTCAAGTCTCAAGTTGAAACCCAGCCCGGCAGTGGGCCTTCTCCTCGTCTAGGGTGGCCCGGAGATGCATGAGGAATTTGTTTAGAAGTGCTCCAGGATTCAAGCCATAACTGGCATCGAACCGGACGTTACAAGGAGGAAGCATGTCCGAAGCTGTCATCGAATCCCCTGTTCTGAACGCCATATTCGACCGCCGGAGCGTCCGTCATTTCACCGAAGCATCAGTCGACAAAGCCCTGGTCATGGAGGCTCTCAAAGCGGCGTCCTGGGCGCCTTCGGGACTCAACAACCAGCCATGGCGTTTCGGCCTCATCCGGGATGCCGACCTGAAAGCCAAACTGGGGGGATTGACCCGCTACACCAACGTGCTCAAATCGGCCTCGGTTCTGGTCACTTTCTTTCTCGATAAGGACAGCTCCTATGATTACGTTAAGGACTGTCAGGCTGTTGGCGCATCCATCCAGAATTTCCTGCTTGCCGTGCATGCGCGGGACCTGGGGGCGGTGTGGATCGGCGAGATCCTGAAAAACAAGGATGAAATCCGACGCATCCTGGAGCTGCCCGACCGGCTTGAGCTCATGGCCGTGGTGGCCGTGGGGCATCCGGCGCACCGCAACCAGAGCTCCCACCGACGCCCCATTGAGGAGCTCGTCCTCTTTGAGAAATGAGGCAGCGCTCCTGGTGCTTTGGGATGTATATTATCGATCCCTGGTCGGCGGCAGAGCCCAGGGATGAGGTTTAGGGAAGCAGAGGGAGAGCTCATGATTTTTGATTCTTTTGTGGTGGGGATGCTGCAAACCAACTGCTACCTCGTGGGAGACGAGGAGTCAGGCAAAGCGGTGGTGATCGATCCCGGCGGAGACAGCAAGAAGATCGTTCAGCGCTTGAGGGAGAGCAATCTTCAATTGATCAGCATCCTGAGCACGCATGCCCACTTCGACCACGTCATGGAAGCCTGGCTCCTGAAGCAACTGGCTGGAGGAGAGATCGTCATGCACCCCAGGGACGAAGCGCTCCTCTCCGACAAGATGGTGGGAATGGCTGCGGTTTTGAAGAATTCCGTGGACACGGCTGCCTTCACGATCGACCGCCATGTTGTCGAGGGCGACCAGATTCAGGTGGGCTCCCTCCTGTTCCAGGTGATCGAGACGCCGGGCCACACACCGGGACACGTTTCCTTCTACATGCCCGCGAAAAAGATGATATTCGTGGGGGATACATTGTTCGCCGGCTCCATCGGTCGGACGGATTTTCCCGGAGGGTCCCACGAGCAGCTCATCCAATCGGTGAGGGAGAAGGTCTTTCCGCTTCCGGGAGAGACGGTGGTCTACCCCGGTCACGGGCCTGAGACAACCGTGGAGCGCGAGAAGCTGACCAATCCATTTTTCTGAGATCACGAAAGTGCTGGAAAGCCAAGGGAGGGATGGGAATGAGAAATCTGTTAGGTTTGAGGTCGAGCGGATGGACCGGACCGTGTTTTTTGTGTCTTATCGGGCTGCTGCTTCTTTTCGGATGCGGCGGTGCCAGTAAGGGGAGTGCGCCTCCCCCCAATCCCATCGGCCAGTCTTCCGATCTGCCTCCCGATTCTTCTTCGCCGCCGCCCCTGACACCTCCGCCACCTTCCATGGCCCTGGGAAGCCGCCCCATGGTGCTGGATTTCCAGGACGTTCCCGTGCCGCAGGAATTGAGCCGAATCGACGAGGATTCCTTCGTCTTCCAGTCCGGCAACCTGACGGTGGGCCTCATGACCTTGCGTGGATTGCGCGTGGACGTCCAGTCGATCATCGATTTCTACCGGATCGCCATGCCCCGCGAGAACTGGAAGCCCAAGGGCGGGTTCAATGCGAAGAAAACGGTCCTGATTTTTGAGAAGCCGGACAAGATCAGTGTCATCAACATCTATGAAAAACTGTTCCGCACCTATGTCGAGGTTTATGTGGCCCCCGTGAGCGGAGGGGTTTAACAGGTCAAATGGATGGAGCTGTTCAAGGGCAAATCGATTCTCCTGGGGGTGTGCGGCGGCATAGCAGCCTATAAGGCGGCCGAGCTGGTCCGGGCTTTCGTGAAGGCCGGAGCCGGGGTTCAGGTCGTCATGACCGCCAACGCCCAGCGGTTCATCACCCCGCTGACACTCCAGGTGCTTTCGGAACAGCCGGTCGCAGCAGACCTTTTCGACCTCGAGTTCGAGTCCCAGATCGGGCACATCCAGATCGCCCGCGCCGCGCACCTGGTGGTGATTGCTCCCGCCACCGCCAATGTGCTGGCCAAAGCTGCCGCCGGCATCGCAGACGACTATCTCTCCACCGTTCTCCTGGCAACGACGGCCCCGGTGCTCTTCTGTCCGGCCATGAACACCAAGATGTACGAGCACCGGGCTACACGGCGGAACCTGGAGACTCTGCGTCAGAACGGCTATCATTTGCTGGAGCCGGACGCCGGTTTTCTGGCGTGCCACGAGGAAGGGGCCGGTCGGCTTCCGGACGCCCCGATGATCCTGGATGCAGCCTGTCGACTCCTGACGCCCCCGACGCTCAAGGGCCGGCGCATCCTGGTGAGCGCCGGCCCCACCTGGGAGCCACTCGATCCCGTGCGCTTCATCACCAATCCCTCCAGCGGAAAAATGGGGTACGCCGTGGCCAGGATGGCCGCATACCGGTCCGCCGAAGTGATCCTCGTTTCCGGCCCGTCGGCCCTTCCGGATCCTCCGTTGGTCCGAACCATTCGAGTCAGGTCAGCTCAGGAAATGGAAAGAGAGGTTCTGGACCGCGCTTCGGCCATGGATGGCATCATCATGACGGCAGCCGTGGGGGACTATCGCCCCGCCCGGGTGGCCGCGCAGAAGATCAAAAAGGGAGCAGACGAGTTGACGCTGCACCTCATCAAGAACCCGGACATACTGGCGTCACTGGGCCGCTCCCGCCCTCCCGGCTCTCGACAGGTCCTGGTCGGGTTTGCTGCGGAGACGGAGCACCTGCTCGAAAATGCCCGGGAGAAGCTCACTCATAAGAACCTGGATTTCATCGTGGCCAACAATCTGACGGAATCCGGGTCCGGGTTTGGAACGGACACCAATCGGGTCAAGATCATCGATCGGAGCGGGACCGTCGACGAGCTCCCCACCCTCTCCAAGGATGAGGTTGCCGCCAGAATCCTGGATCGCGTGGAGTCGCTTCTGGTTTGACGCTGTTCGGAGTGCCCGGGGGTTGCACGGAGAACTGGCCCCGCTCACGAGCAGGGAGCTTTTTGATTTTAGCCCTGCAGAATATGGTGTTCATATCCCTCGTACGTCACACCCCCGTATGCTTTTTTGGGGGGGGGATCCAGGGATATCTGAAAGCCTCTGGTTTTCCGCCAGGGGAGTGCAGGAATGGCGATCAATTCGCCTCCGGCGATCACCCCCATGAATGGAAAATCGTTTCCATGGTGAGGATTGCCGGCATGACGAATTCGGGATGGATATCTTCTTCTGGTAAGATGGTCCTGGACTGAGGCCACGAAATTGTCCCGTTCCCCGATGGAGAACAGCGTTTCATTGAAGGCTGCTCTGCGACAGCTCCGGTGGCTCCTGACCGGTATTCAGGGGAGCGGGATCCGGGATTTCCACCGGCAGGAGCCGCCGCCGCCCGCGATGACAGTCCGGCCCGCACGGGAGGTGCTGGAGTCTCTTTCGTCGGATCCAGCGAGAGACCTGGCTGCCATTCGCGAGGACCTTGGAGACTGCCGCCGTTGCCGTCTCCATGCGGGCCGGAGCAATCTGGTGTTCGGCGAGGGTTCACCTCAAGCCGAGCTGGTCTTCGTGGGCGAAGGCCCGGGGTTTGACGAGGATCGCCTGGGCCGGCCCTTCGTGGGGAGGGCGGGAAAGCTCCTCGACAAGATGATTCAGGCCATTCAGCTCAAGAGGGAAGAGGTCTACATCTGCAACGTGGTCAAGTGCCGCCCGCCCGACAACCGGACCCCCAATGCCGACGAAATCGAGGTTTGCTCCCCTTTTCTATTCCGCCAGCTGGAAGCCATGCATCCCAGGGTGATCTGTGCCCTCGGACTCAGTGCGGCTCAGGCCCTCCTGGGGAGATTGCCCTCCATCGGGGGAGTGCGTGGCAAGCTCATGAAATGGCGCGGAATTCCGCTGATATGCACGTATCATCCTGCCTACCTGCTCCGCAATCCCGCCCAGAAGTCGGCAACCTGGCAGGATCTGATCCAGGTGCGGCGTATTCTCACTGCACGCAAACCATGAAGGTTGAGACATGAGATCCCCCATCCACATCCTGCTGTTGTCCTTTCTCTTTGTCGCTCCAGTTTTGCTCCAACCCATGGACAGTGCCGCCAGCCACATCAATCTGGTGCACGTTCAGGACAGCATCAACCCGGGCGTCGAGGATTTCATCAAGCACTCCATTGAGCAATCGAGTGAGGAGGGCGCCGAATTTCTGGTGATTCTGCTCGACACTCCGGGGGGGCTGGTGACCTCCATGAGGGGGATCGTCCAGGCCATTTTGAACGCCTCGGTTCCCATCGTGGTCTACGTCTTCCCCCGGGGGGCCCAGGCGGCATCGGCAGGGGTGTTCGTGACGATTGCTGCGGACATCGCGGTCATGGCGCCCGGGACGAACATCGGCGCCGCCCATCCCGTGGCCACGGGTGGGCAGGACATGTCAGAAACCATGAACGAGAAGGTTGTCAACGACATGGTGGCTTTCGCCAAGAGCCTGGCCAGCCAGCGGGGGCGAAATGTGGAATGGGTCGCGGACGCCGTGCGGAAAAGCGTTTCCATCACCGCCGAAGAGGCCTTCGAGCAGAATGTCATCGACCTGGTGGCAGAAGACCTGCCCGCGCTGATGGAGCGGTTGGACGGCTGGGAGATTCAACGGGCCGGATACAGCAGGACTCTCAAGACCAGGGGCGTTGAGCAGCGCACCATCGAGGTGGGATGGCAGTACCGGATTCTGAGAGCCATCAGCAATCCCAATATCGCCTACATTCTGCTCATGATCGGACTGGCCGGTCTCTATTTCGAGCTGTCCCAGCCCGGCGCCATTCTGCCGGGGGTCATCGGCGGAATATCCCTCATCATGGCGCTTTACGCACTGCAGACCCTTCCTGTCAATTTCGCGGGAATACTGCTCATTCTGCTGGCCATCATCTTTTTCATCCTGGAGATCAAGGTGGTCTCCTACGGCATGTTGAGCATCGCCGGAGCCGTCTCACTCTTTCTGGGCTCCCTGATGCTCTTTCGTGTGCCGGGCCATTCAACCCGTATCGCCTATTCATTGCTCATCCCGACCGTTCTTGCCGTTTCCGGATTCTTTGCTGCATTGACATCGCTGGCGGTGCGCGCTCAACGGAGCAAACATCAGGCGGGGACAGAAATGCTGATCGGAATGGTGGGAGAGGTCACCCAGGATCTGGCGCCCGAGGGAAAGGTCTTCGTGAGCGGGGAGCTCTGGAATGCCGTGGCGGATGAAGCCATTGCCGCCGGCCAGAAGGTGGAGATCCTCGCTGTGGACAGTTTGAAGTTGAAAGTGAAGAAGATCGATGCTAGATAATTTTGATTCACCATGGGGTTGATTCTAATCCAGATCAGGGTTGAGGAGGGAAAAATGACAGGGTTCTACGCACTTCCGCTCATCATCATATTCGTGCTTCTCTTCCTTGCCAATGCCATCAAGGTCCTCAACGAGTACGAAAGAGGCGTGATCTTCCGCCTGGGAAGGGTCATCAAGGCCAAGGGCCCGGGTTTGATCATCCTGATTCCGCTCATCGATCGGATGCAGAAGGTGAGCCTCAGGCTGGTGGCGCAGGATGTGCCGTCCCAGGACGTCATCACCCGCGACAACGTGTCGGTCAAGGTGAGCGCCGTCATTTACTTTCGCGTGACGGACCCGGTCAAGGCCATTATCTCTGTCGAGAACTATCTGTACGCCACGAGTCAGCTTTCGCAGACGACCTTGCGAAGCGTCTGCGGGCAGGCGGAGATGGACGACCTGCTCGCCGAGCGTGACAAGATCAACGCTCACATCCAGGAAATCCTCGACCGCCATACCGAGCCCTGGGGCATCAAGGTCACGGTCGTGGAGCTCAAACAGATTGATTTGCCCATCGAAATGCAGCGGGCCATGGCCAAGCAGGCCGAAGCCGAACGCGAGCGCCGCGCCAAAGTGATCGCCGCTGAGGGTGAATTCCAGGCCTCGGCTCGACTCGCCGAAGCGGCCGAGATCCTCCAGCATCAGCCCGCCGCCATGCAACTGCGTTATTTGCAGACCTTGAGGGAGATTGCGACCGAGAACAACTCGACCACCCTCTTCCCGATCCCCATCGACCTGTTTAGACCATTCATCAAGATCGCCGAACAATTTGAAGAGAGCCAGAAGAAGGAGCCGAAAAATGGGTAAGAAGGAAGACAAAGAGAAGAAGGAGAAATCCCTCGAGGCCATGACCGCCAAGGAGCTTCGAGAAATGGCCTTGTCTTTGGAGGGCATCTCCGGTGTCCACGCCATGAACAAGAATGAGCTCATCGAAGCCATCCGGAAGGCCAAGGGGATCGTGGTCGAGAAGACGCGCAAGGCGACCGTCGATGTTCGGGCCCTCAAGGTCAAGATCCATGAGCTCAAAGAGAAGCGCGACCAGGCCAAGGAGTCGGAGAACGGCAAGCTTGCGGACGCCCTTCGGCGCCGCATCAGCAACCTCAAGAAGAAGACCCGCCGCGCCGTCTGACGGCAATGCCTCCGTCGATTGCACCGCCTGCAAAAGGGATCCCCCGATATGGAAATGAAGAAGAAGGTCGTGGCAGCCATCACGACCGCCGTGCAGCTCTGGATGTTGGCGGAGCAACCGGCTTTGGTCGTTGAGGAAGCCCCGAAAGCTCTTGAAGCACCTCGGCCGGCAATCAGCCCGTGGGCACTCAGCGGGCGCCAGTCCGCCATGGATATGAGGCGGCTCTGGCAGATGCGGCTTGTGCGCTGACGGCTCCGTTCGACATCAGATTTGGAATCACTCGACACCGTGGTCCGGTGCCCGGTCACTTGAAGGGTTCAAAAGGAGAATGAGGATGGAAAAGAGGCAGCACGGCGAACTGGTCGCCGGACTTCTTGACGATGCACCGATCGCTTCGGACAATCCGGTGAAGATCCAGGATTTGACTTTTCGCGATGGCCATCAATCGCTTTTCGCCACGCGCGGCCGGACCGAGGATTTCATTCCCATCGCCGAAGAGATGGATCAGGTGGGATATTATTCCATGGAGGTCTGGGGAGGGGCGACCTTCGATACGATGCATCGCTTTCTCGGCGAGGACCCCTGGGAGCGAATCCGCACACTCAAAAAATACATCAAGAAGACCCCTTTCTCGATGCTCCTCCGCGGACAGAACCTCGTGGGGTACCGCAACTACCCCGACGATGTGGCGGAAGCCTTCGTGGACCGCGCCTGTGAAAACGGCATGGATATTTTCCGTGTTTTCGATGCGTTGAACGACTTCCGCAACTTCGAAACCGCCGTTAAGATCATCAAGGAGCGAGGCAAGCACTTCCAGGGCTCCATCTGTTACTCCCTGACGGAAAGCCGTATGGGCGGAGCCGTCTACAACCTGGATTATTATGTTCAGAAGGCCAAAGACCTCGAGGACATGGGGGCGGACACCATCTGCATCAAGGACATGGCGGGACTCATCGCTCCCTATGATGCGTATGTGCTGATCAAGGCCCTCAAAGAGACCGTGAAGGCTCCCATCCATCTGCACAGCCATTTCACCTCCGGAATGGCGGACATGTCCCTCCTCAAGGCCATCGAGGCCGGGGTGGACATCGTGGATACCTGCCTCTCCCCGTGGGCCTATCGCACGTCGCACCCGGCCGTCGAGCCGCTGGTGGCCGCCTTGCGTCACACCAACCGCGACACCGGCTTCGATTTGAAGCTGCTCGCCCGGTGCAGCGAATATATGGAGAAGATTTCGCCCAAGTACAGGCACCTCCTCGACGACCGCATGTCCATCATCGACATCAACGTCCTGCTGCACCAGACTCCAGGAGGAATGCTCTCGAACCTGGTCAATCAGCTTCGCGAAATGGACGCCCTCGACAAGATCGACGAGGTTTTCCGGCAGCTTCCCATCGTCCGACGCGAGCTCGGGCAGGTTCCCCTGGTCACGCCCACCAGCCAGATCGTTGGCATTCAGACCGTGAACAACGTCTTGTTCGACTCGCCGCAGGAGCGCTACAAGATGATCACCGCGCAGGTCAAGGATCTCTGCTACGGCCTGTACGGCAAGACAGCCATTCCCATAGACCCTGAGGTGCAGAAAAAGGCGCTGAAGGGCTATCCGAGAGGCGAGCAGCCCATCACGACACGCCCGGCCGACGTCCTGGAGCCCGAACTGGCCAAAGCGGAAAGCGACGTGCAGGGACTCGCCAAGGACATCGACGATGTGCTCGTGTACGCCCTCTACCCCACGACCGGCAAACGCTTTCTGCGCTGGAAATACGGTCACGAAGAGGTACCCAGGGAAGTCAAGCCCAGGACCATCGAGGAAGTGAAAGTCGAGGAGGAAGTCGTGAAGAAGGCCAAGGCCGGACTCCTCGTGGAGAAATGTGTGAAGGAAGCTCCCGCGAAAGGCCCCGGCTCCCGGACGTTCAACGTGTTCGTGGACGGCGAGTTCTTCGAAGTGGACGTCGAGCAGGTGGGGGGCGCTCCCATGGTGACCTCCATTGTTCAGGCGCCTCAAACGGCAGCGGCGCCCCACGCAGCCCTCACTGCGGCACCGGCTGCTGTAGCCGTGCCGCCTCCACCTCCCAGGCCTGCTGCAGCTCCGACGCCCTCAGCGGCGGCGCAACCGGCTCCCCCAGCCAAACCCGCTGCTGCCCCGTCCGCAGGAGGCACTGCCATTGAGGCGCCCATGCCGGGCATGATCATCCGCTATGAGGTCAGCGAAGGGACCTCCGTGAAAGAGGGGGACGTCGTGTTGATCCTGGAAGCCATGAAGATGGAGAATTCCATCACGAGCCCCACGGCCGGAACCGTCAACAAGATCCATTTCAAAGACGGTGACACGGTGCAGAAGGGAGACGTCCTCGCCGTCATCGGCTGAAGCACAGTTGCGCAGACATTCATCAAAAAAGGCGGCCTCATGAGGTCGCCTTTTTCATTTCTGATTCAATGAGTATCGAGGAATGCGGCGTGCGATTGTTCCTTGGCGGGAGCCTGGCTCAATCCCGCAAGAATGGTGAGATGAAAGTTCTTGATGGGCATCAGCTCGAGAACGGTTGAGCTCAATACCTTGAATAATTCATCTTGGAGCCAAAATCCTTGATCGTTCGCTCGTCATAATTCAGGATCGCATCCTGAAAGGCCCTCAATCGCTCACATTCCTTGCTGCACTCCTCCTTGTTGAGATGCACATTCTCACAGCAGCGGCATGGGCTCTCGATCGTTTTGGCAAAGCTCAGACTCATAACGGGTTCCCTCTCATCCAGGATGAATGCCAAAAAAACGGATAACGAATGATGTCCGATCAGCGGAAATCCATATAAAATGAGGTTTCAGACACTGTCAAGCCGATTGTGTCGCAGCGAAAGACAGATCAACCTCAATGAGCAGGCAAATTCGATACGACCACAGAATCATTCAGATTCCTTCAGCTTTTCCCGCTTTTTCACAGCGTCTTTCTTGAGCCGGTTGACCGTCATTTCCAAGACCGGGAAAACGTTCTCACGAATATCCCCCGCAACGACCACAAGCATCACATCCTCACCCACATGGCGGCGGCCCGTGAAGAGGTGTGCCTCGACGGCAGAGATCCCGGGCTTTGAGCGCATTTCAGCCAGAACGCCGTTCCAGGACTCTTGATTGACGTCGATATCCAGGAATTCAGCCGGGGCACCCTGGCGACTTGTGCCGCGCACCACACCGTTGTGACAGATGATCATCCCCACCTTCGAGGGATCCATTTCACTTTTGACCTTGTCCACCATCTCCTGGAGTGTCAGCGTGGCTCTCTCCTTGTATAGCTGGGCGCGTCTCCGAGGCGAGGCACCCGCCCGATCTCAAGGCTGGACCGGTTATGTAAGAAAAATCCTTACATGGACCCCTGTTTTTCCTGACAAGAAAATCAGAACCCGTCGGATATTCGATCTACGCGCCTTCTCGTATAAGTGCTGCGGTGAACATCCTTCATCAGGGGTGAAAATACAGGTCGAGCATTCACTGGAGCCCTCACGCATCCCGGCAGCATCTGCTCTCATGGTCAACGGAAAAGGTCTGTTGATTCTTGTTGAGCGCACTGCTATAGACTTCAGTGAAAAATGGCACGAACTAAGATCTCATCTTTAACCTCATGTGGCGGATGAGGCAAGGTTGCGTTCTCATGTTCGTTGCCCTTGGCCGTTTCTCCCATCGATGAATGGCCCATGTTCAGCCCTCACCACTGCTCTATTGAGTATATGAGTCATCGGAATCCTTTCTGTCAACCGATTCGGGGGGTGCATCTTCAAACAGGGTATCAGCGGGTCGTCCCCGTCCGGTACCGGAAGGAAAACGCGTTGAGGAGGACCAGCATGTCAGAAGAGAAGTCGTTGGAAAAAGTGAAAGCAGGAAAGGAAAAATGGGATCAGGGAAGCGTTCAGAAAACCCTTTCCAAGGCTCCCGAGCGCAGGAAAACCTTCACCAGCATTTCCAACATCCCGGTGGAAAGGCTTTACACTCCATGGGATGTTGCGAACCTCGACTACGGGAACGACCTGGGGTTCCCGGGGGAGTATCCTTTCACTCGTGGCGTGCAGCCCACCATGTACCGGGGTCGCTTCTGGACCATGCGACAATATGCCGGATTTGGCAGCGCCGCGGAGAGCAACGAGCGTTATCGCTACCTGCTTCAGCAGGGTCAGACGGGACTCAGCGTCGCCTTCGACCTTCCCACCCAGGCGGGGTATGACAGCGACCATCCGCTCTCCATGGGCGAAGTCGGCAAGGTCGGTGTCGCCATCGACTCCATCGAGGATATGCGCGTGCTTTTCGACTCCATCCCTCTGGACAAGGTGACCACCTCGATGACCATCAATGCGCCTGCCACGGTGCTTCTGGGCATGTACCTGGCCATCGCCGAGGAGCAGGGCGTCCCCTTCGACAAGGTGGGCGGAACGGTGCAGAATGACATTTTGAAAGAGATCACCGTGCGCGGTCAGTACATTTACCCTCCCAAGCCGAGCATGCGACTGACGGTGGACCTCATCGACTACTGCTTTAAGAATGTCCCCAAGTGGAACTCCATCAGCATCAGCGGGTATCACATCCGTGAGGCGGGCTCCACGGCCGGGCAGGAGATGGCCTTCACCCTCGCCGACGGGATCGCTTACGTCCAGGCATGCGTCGAGCGGGGCATGGCGGTGGATTCCTTCGCTCCCCGGCTGAGCTTCTTCTTCAACTCTTTCACCAATGTTCTGGAAGAGGTGGCCAAGTTCAGGGCCGGGCGCCGCTACTGGGCGCGGGTCATGAAAGAGCGGTTCGGCGCCAAGGATCCAAGGTCCATGATGATGCGCTACCATGTCCAGACGGGCGGTGTCACGCTCACGGCACAGCAGCCCCTCAACAACGTCGTGCGAGTTGCCCTGCAGGCCTATGCCGCAGCCCTTGGTGGATGCCAGTCGCTGCACACCAACTCGTATGACGAAGCACTCTGCCTGCCCACTCAGGATGCTGTGACCGTGGCGCTCCGCACCCAGCAGATCGTGGCCGAGGAGAGTGGGGCTGCCGACACCATCGACCCGCTGGCGGGCAGTTATTTCGTCGAGGCCATGACCGACAAGATCGAAGCGGAGATCGATGACTACATCAAGAAGATCGACGCCATGGGCGGCACATTGACCGCCATTGAACAGGGGTTCGTTCAGAGGGAAATCCAGAACAGCGCCTACCGCTTCCAGCGGGAGATAGAGTCCACGGAGCGGGTTTACGTTGGAATCAACAAATACACCATGGAAGAGCCCCCTCCCACCAATTTGCTCAAGGTCGACATGAGCGTGGGCGAGGTCGAAGAAGCCAAGCTCAAGAAGATGCGCGCCGGGCGCGATGCGGGCAAATGGAAGGCCGCCCTGGATCACCTTCGGGAGGTCTCCCAGTCCGATCAGAACGTGATGCCCGCAGTGATCGAAGCCGTCAAGGCCAAGGCGACGGTGGGAGAGATTTGCGATGTCTGGCGCAGCATCTACGGGGAGTACCGTCCCAAGGAATTCGTTTAATTCTTCTCCAGCTCTGGGACATTGAAGAAGCTTAAGAGCGGTTCAATTTCGGAGGCATATCCATGGCACAAGAACGCAAGATCAAGATCATTGTTGCAAAACCCGGCCTCGACGGACACGACCGGGGCGCCAAGCTTCTGGCGAGAATCTTCGCCGAAGCCGGTATGGAAGTGGTTTACACCGGCTTGCGCCAGACACCCGAGATGATCGTTGAAACCGCGCTGCAGGAAGATGCGGACGTGGTGGGCATGAGCAGCCTGTCGGGAGTGCACAACTATTTTTTCCCGAGAGTGGTCGAGCTCCTGAAGGAAAAGGGGCTCGATGACGTGCTGGTGGTTGGCGGCGGCATCATTCCCCGCGAAGATGTCGACGGCCTGAAAAATGCCGGGGTCAAAGCCATCTTTGGACCGGGCACGGATACCAATGATATCGTGACCTTCATCAAGGACAATGTCAGGAACTGATCGTTCACGATGGAGAGGTTTGCCGGAAGGGGAGCCCGAGTCATCTGCCGGTCTCCTCCTCCGGTTTTGGATTTTTCCCATTTTTGAGCCGACCATTGAGCGGACGCAGGCCGGCAGCGTGCCAACCGGCCCGGTCCGCCGCTCATGGGAAGGGATTTGGCAAACATGGCAACGGATTTGGCGGGGGAAGTCCTGAAGGGCTCACCCCGCGCAGCAGCTCGCTTGATCACCTGGCTCGAGAACGAAGACCCCAAAGCCTTTCCCTGCATGGAGGCGCTGTTTCCTCATTCGGGTCGAGCGTATGTCATCGGGATCACGGGTTCACCGGGGGCCGGCAAGAGCACCCTCACCGACCGGCTGACCCACACCATTCGCAGGTCCGGGCTCACGGTGGGAATCGTCGCCGTTGACCCGTCCAGCCCGTTCACGGGGGGTGCCGTCCTCGGAGACAGGGTGCGCATGAGCCAGCTCAGCCTGGACCCCGGTGTCTTCATCCGGAGCATGGCGACCCGCGGGTTCCTCGGGGGAATGGCCAAGGCCACCGGGGAGGTCGTGAAGGTCCTCGATGCCCTCGGAAAGGACATCATCATCATTGAAACCGTGGGAGTCGGTCAGGACGAGGTGGATATCATCAGCATCGCCGACACCACCTGCGTGGTGCTTGTCCCCGGGCTGGGTGACGCCATCCAGAGCATGAAGTCCGGCATCATGGAGATTGCGGACGTATTTGTCATCAACAAGGCCGATCATCCGGGGGCAGATCAGCTCTGGGCGGAAGTGGCCACCCGCATCGAGCAGGACCACCACATCAAGGGCCGCCCCTGGCTGGCCCCGGTGGTGAAAACGGTGGCCGTGAACAATGAAGGGATGGAAGAGCTCTGGGAGAAGATCGAGGGACATCGTCGACATCTGGAAGAAAGCGGCGAATTCCTTCAGCGTCGACGGGAGCGCATGGGGCGTGAAACCCTGCGCATGATTCATAACGAGCTGTTTCGGTTCGTGAGGCAGCGGTTGGAGGAAACCGGAGAAATGGAGCGCCTGGTCGAACAAATCACCGACCGGAAGCGCGATCCGTACAGTGTCATGAGGGAAATTCTGGATGGGTGCCTGATCCAGCCCAAGTCAGCCAAGGAGGATTTATGAAAGTCTTGAAGGTCGATCATATCGGGATTGCAGTGAAGAGTATCGATGAAACCAGGAAGCTCTATCATGATCTGCTCGGTCTGCCCCACGCCGGAAATGAAACGGTGCAGGAGCAAAAAGTCACCACGGCTTTCTTTCCCGTTGGCGACACAGAAGTCGAGCTCCTCGAGTCCACAGCCCCCGACGGCCCCATCGCCAAGTATCTCGAGAAGCGTGGAGAGGGCGTCCAGCACATCGCCTTCCGGGTTGAGAACATCGAGGAAGCCCTGGCCGAGCTCAAGGAAAAGGGAATTCAGCTCATCGACGAAAAGCCCCGCAAGGGCGCCGGCGGAGCCCAGATCGCTTTCCTGCACCCCAAATCCACTTACGGAGTGCTGGTGGAGCTTTGCCAGCGTGACGATTAGCAGACTGGAGCCTGGCCCACAGGCTGTGTTAGGGTGGGCACGAGCGAATCGTGCCCACCCGCTCTCTGCAATGCCACACACCCTGCCCCGCCGCAGAACGATTGAGTCCAGCCCGCAGCTCTCAGCTGAGCTCTCTGAACGTCATGCCGGCATAGGCCTGAATCCCGTCGCGCCAGGGGCGTGATTCAGGCTTCTCTGGACCCCGGCTTTGGCCGGGGCGACGGCTTGGCTCGGACCAGCGCCACATTCCTCTATTACAGAGCCTTGCCCTCCACCGCAGGACGCGGCAACGGCAGGCCGCTCACCCCCCAGAATTCCCTCATGCCTACTGCCACACGTGCCGTTTAGGAGTTCGAGCTTTTTGGCTCGAAAACTGGACCCACCAAAATGGGTAGCCTGGAGCAAGTCGTTAGGCCTGCGATCTCGGACGGAAAGCGCAGGACGTGCGCGCATTTGGACATGGATCAGAGGAGTTTGAAGAGGTCACTTTGTTGCGGCAGCAGCGGCCATTATGGCTTTTCATGATCCTATTCTGGGTAGTGGCGCCCCGACCCGGTTATGCAGATCTTCGCGAGGTTCTCTCCAGTGGAGCTCTTCGCCATCTGGGTGCGGTTCACGCCCGTTTCGTGACGGAAAACGCCGATGGTTTCGACGTCGAGCTCATGCAGCTCTTCTCCAAACACCTGGGAGTCTCCTATCTGTACGTGGAATCATCCTGGGACCGCTTCATCCCTGATCTGACGGGATGCGAGCCGATCCTCCACTCCGAGGGAGGGGAGACCAGCTCAGATGCTCCGGTATCGATCCTGGGGGATGTTGCGGCCCATGGCATGA
>Ga0105106_10001598_pt1 | contig 16321 bp, 10 predicted proteins | sample PPLLaktember2015_5_FD_79109 | JGI IMG/M metagenome (GOLD analysis project Ga0105106, IMG submission 79109) | Freshwater sediment microbial communities from Prairie Pothole Lake near Jamestown, North Dakota, USA - PPLs Lake P8 Core (1) Depth... | ecosystem: Environmental > Aquatic > Freshwater >...
TGCAGGACCCCAACCGGCCCATCGGCTCCTTCATCTTCATGGGCCCGACGGGCGTGGGAAAGACGGAACTGGCGCGGGCGCTGGCCGAGTTCATGTTCGACAACGAGCAGAACATGATCCGCATCGACATGTCGGAGTACATGGAGAAGCACTCCGTGGCCCGGATGATCGGGGCGCCCCCGGGGTACGTGGGCTACGACGAGGGCGGATTCCTGACGGAGTCAGTGCGGCGAAGGCCCTACTCGGTCATCCTCTTCGACGAGATCGAGAAGGCGCACCCGGATGTGTTCAACATCCTGCTGCAGATCCTCGACGACGGCAGGCTCACCGACGGCCACGGCCGGACGGTGGACTTCAAGAACACGATCGTCATCATGACCTCGAACATCGGAAGCCAGTTCGCCGTCGATGCCGCGATGAGCGAGGCCGAGAGAAGGCTGAAAATCAACGAAGTCCTGAGGTCGACCTTCAAGCCCGAGTTCCTCAACCGGATCGACGACATCATCATCTTCCGGTCGCTCACGATCAGCGACATCAACCGGATCATCGATATCCAGATCGGCCGGCTGCAGAAGATGCTCGCCGAGCGGAAGGTCACGATCGAGCTCACGGACAAGGCGAAGAAACACATCGCCAAGGCGGGCTACAGCGCCATCTACGGCGCCCGGCCTCTGAAGCGGGCCCTGCAGAAGATCGTCCAGGACGGCCTGGCCATGAAGATCCTCGACGGCTCCATCGCGGCGGGCGATCACGTAACCGTCGACGTGAAGGGCGAAGGCGAGGTGATCTTTCAGAAAAAGGCGGGATGACCGGAGGCGGGGTGCGCCCTTGTGCGCAACCCTGCTTTCCTGTATAATTTGCGACGAAAACAGAGAGGGTAAGAGGTTAAGAAGGTGAGAAGGTTGGCGAAGACGGGAGCGTGCGTCAGCTGACAGCGTATCCGACCTTCTTACCGTCTCACCCTCTCAACTTCTTATTTCAATGGAGGATGAAACCCTATGAACTCTCTCAAGACTGCAGTCCTGCTCGGTTTGCTGACGGGACTCCTGGTCCTGATCGGCGGATACCTCGGCGGAAGGAACGGCATGTTCATCGCCTTCATCTTCGCCATGGGCATGAATTTTTTCAGCTACTGGTTCTCCGACAAGATCGTGCTTCGCATGTACCAGGCCCAGGAGGTAACGCCCCAGCAGGCGCCCGAGCTGCACCGGATGGTGCAGGACCTGGCCATGAAGGCGGGCCTCCCGATGCCGCGGGTCTACATCATTCCCGGGGATACGCCGAATGCGTTTGCCACGGGGCGCAACGAAAAGCACGCCGTCGTGGCCGTCACCGAGGGGATCATGCGGATCCTGAGCCGCGAGGAGCTCGAAGGCGTCATCAGCCATGAGCTCACCCACATCAAGAACCGCGACATCCTCATCGGGTCGATCGCGGCGACGATCGCCGGCGCCATCACCATGCTCGCCAACATGGCCCAGTGGGCGGCGATCTTCGGAGGCGGCCGCGGCGATGACGAGGAGGGCGGCGGCGGGTTCGTCGGAATGATCGTCATGGCGATCCTGGCCCCCATCGCGGCCATGCTGATCCAGATGGCCATTTCCCGCTCGAGGGAATACATGGCCGACGACGGCGGCGCCAAGGTATCGGGCAAACCCTGGGCGCTGGCAGGCGCCCTCGAGAAGCTGCAGGCGGCAAGCCAGGCCATTCCCATGAACGCCAACCCGTCGACGGCCCACATGTTCATCGTGAACCCCCTCACGGGACGTTCCTTCGCGAGCCTGTTCAGCACCCACCCGCCCATCGAGGAGCGGGTGGCGCGGCTGCGCAGCATGAAGCCGCGGATGTAGAACGTGGCATGCCGTAGGGATACTCCCGGTTGCCGTATTGTCTACATATGTCGACACGACGCACACGAAGTTAGGAAGTGAGGAAGCGAGGAAGAGCGGACGAGAAACGAACTGGTATCCGAAGCGGCTTCCGTTTAGTGTTCTTTACAACCCTTGGCATCGCAATCAGATGGGGATGTCAATTCAGCCCCATCTGTGCATGAAAGAATAGAACGCCCCCATCACAGGGGGCTTCCCTATTTCATGACGTTGAAAACGAAAAGCTGCCGCAAGGCAAGCTCTTGTGGTCATGCAGTAAGCCGGGAGAAGCGGAAGAGCAGTAGCTCCAAGTCGGTATCGTTCTCCCTTTTTAATCCGCTCTTCTTCACTTCCGCTCTTCCGCTCTTCGTTATCTTGAAACCGGAAGACGCACAGTGAGCATTGAGCGGAACGAGACTTCGCTCAACTCGATGAGACTGGAGGGAACCATGGAAGACGAGAAAGGCTTCATCATCAAGGACCGCCGCCGCTTCGACGACTCGGGAGAGGCCAAGCCGGATGCGCCCCGGGATGAGGCGGCTGCCAAACCGCAGGAGCCGAAACCGGAGACAAAGGCCGCCGAACCCAAAACAGACGAACCCATACAGGACAAAGAGGCGGAGCCGTCGTTCCCCGAGCTCAACTTCGCCACCTTCGTCTTTTCGCTCGGCACGTCGGCGATGTACCACTTTGGCGACTTCCCCGACCCCGCTACTAAAAAGACGGAGCGCAACCTCGAGGCGGCCAAGCAGACCATCGACATCCTCGGCATCCTGAAGGAAAAGACGAAGGGCAACCTCAATGACGATGAGGGCAGGCTCCTCGAATCGCTCCTCTACGAGTTGAGGATGCGCTACGTCAGGGAGACGGCGAAGTGATTGCGGCCCCGTCGCCGGCCAAGGTCAACCTCCTCCTGAAGGTGCTGCGCCGCAGGGAAGACGGCTACCACGACATCGCCTCCCTGATGCAGAAGGTGAGCCTTGCCGACGAGATGGAGTTCGCCCCCTGCAGGGAAGGCATTGCACTTGCCTGCCCGGGGTCGGACCTCCCCACCGGCGAGGGAAACCTCGTGGTGCGGGCTGCCCGCGCCCTCTTTACCGAGGCGGGGTTTGCAGGCGGCGTGGAGATCATCCTCCGGAAGCGGATTCCGACGGCAGCGGGTCTCGGCGGCGGCAGCTCCAACGCCGCCACCACCCTCACGGTCCTCAACACCCTCTTCCAATTCGGTTTCGATCGTGAACGGCTCATCCGGATCGGCGCCCGGATCGGCGCCGATGTTCCCTTCTTCATTTACGGCAGCACGGCCTGGGCCTTCGGGATCGGCGAGATCCTCGAGCCTGCCGCGATCCCGCCCGGAATGTGGCTCGTTCTCGTCAACCCGGGATTCGAGGTCCCCACGAAATGGGTCTACGAGAGTCTGAATTTGCCGTTGACAAAGACACCCGTTGAGTATAGTATTCCTACCTTTTCAGGGGTACGAGAGATCGCCGCCGCCCTGACCAACGACCTGGAAAAGGTGACGGTGACGCGCTATCCCGTGCTCGGGGAGCTGAAGGGGTTCCTCCTCAGACAAGGCGCCCTGGGGTCGCTGATGTCGGGTAGCGGACCCACGGTCTTCGGACTCTTTGAAAACGAACCCGATGCGATCAAGGCTGAAGGCGCACTGAGGACATCGTACCCGTATGCGGTGTTCAAGGCTCAAACGATCTGATCCCCCGATCATCGGATGCCTTCCCCCGCACGATTACAGAAATCCGTACGGGATGGGGCGTCGGCAAGCGGTAAGCCACGGGACTTTGGCTCCCGCATTCGGAGGTTCGAATCCTCCCGCCCCAGCCAATATTTTCTCATAACAACAGGGACCCAATCCCGGGGTGACAGACATGCTCGAACGAATGCGCATCTTTTCGGGAAACTCGAACAAGAAACTGGCAGAGGACATCTGCACGAAGCTCGGCATTTCCCTCGGCAAGGCCAACGTGGCCACCTTCAGCGACGGCGAGACGAGGGTGGAGATCAACGAAAACGTCCGCGGCATGGACGTCTTCATCATCCAGTCCACGTGCCCGCCCGTCAACGACCACGTCATGGAGCTGCTGATCCTCATCGACGCCATGAAGCGCGCATCGGCCGACCGGGTCACGGCGGTGATCCCCTATTACGGATACGCGCGGCAGGACCGCAAGGTCGCCCCCCGGGCCCCCATCTCGGCAAAGCTCGTGGCCGATCTCATCACGACGGCCGGGGCGAGCCGGGTGCTCTCGGTGGATCTCCACGCCGGCCAGATCCAGGGGTTCTTCAACATTCCCGTGGACAACCTCTTCGCAACGCCCATCCTGCTGAAATACATGATGAGCAACTTTGCGAACAACCTGGTCATCGTCTCCCCGGACACGGGCGGTGTCGAGCGCGCCCGGGCCTTTGCCAAGCGTCTCGATGCGACCCTGGCCATCATCGACAAGCGCCGCGAGGGGCCCAACGAGTCCCAGGTGATGAACATCATCGGTAACGTGAAGGGCAAGCGCGTCATCATCCTCGACGACATGATCGACACGGCGGGAACCATGGTCCAGGCCGCGGCCGCCCTGGAAGCCGAAGGGGCCACAGAGGTCATCGCCTGCTGCACCCACGCCGTGCTCTCGGGACCGGCCATCGACCGGATCGACGGCTCCAACCTCAAGGAGATCATCGTGACGGACTCGATTCCGCTCCACGAGCGGGCGATGCAGTGCAACAAGAAAATCACCGTTCTGCCCGTCGCGGGCTTTCTCAGCGAGGCGGTCCGGCGTATTTATTACAACGACTCGGTGAGTTCGTTATTCATCTAGGCTTCGGGCTTCAGGCTTCGGGCTTCAGGTTCATCAGGAAAAACAATTCCTCATGCCCTGGCGCTTTATGCCAAATGCCCAGAGCCTGGTTTTAAGGAGGCTTCATGGAAGCAATCGAGTTGAAGGCGAGTATTCGCAAGGAATCGGGTAAGGGGCCCGCCAGGAGACTGCGGGCCGAGGGGCTCGTTCCTGCCGTTCTATACGGATCAGGGGCGGAGTCAACCATGCTTTACATCAATGCGGCGGACCTGATCAAGATCATCCGGGCCGAAAAGGGAGAAGCGGGATTCATCAAGCTCGTCATCGACGGAGCCGGGAAGAATGCGGAGAAGATCTCCGTGCTCAAGGAACTTCAGACGAACACGATCACGAAGAAGGTCATCCATGCCGATTTCTACGAGATCCGGATGGACAAGAAGCTGACCCTGGATGTGCCGATCCACGTCCTGGGCTCGGCCATCGGCGTGGAGAAGGGCGGCGAGCTCAAGCAATTCAAGAGAGACGTCAAGATCTCCGCCCTGCCGGGCCTGATGCCCAGGCACATCGATGTCGATGTGACGGACCTGATGATCGACTCCACCATTCACGTGAGGGATCTCAAGCTGGCTGAAGGCGTCGAGATCGTCGATGCCGGCAATGCCAGCATCGTCACCGTGGGCGCCAAGAGAGCCGTCGTGGGCGAGGAAGCGGCACCTGCTGCTGCGGCAGAGGAAGAGGCGGCCAAGGAGCCCGAGGTCGTCGGCAAGAAAGGTGCGAAGGAAGAGGAATAAGGTTCTTCCCTCAGATGATTGCAATCGAAAAACCCCATTTCCTGGTTGGAAATGGGGTTTTTTTATTGCACGCAGTCCGAAGGAAAGGGTATAAACAGCAACACGCCGGAGCCGGGTGCACTCCCGACTCCTGACGGGATAGACTGAAGACGGGATAGACCGAATCGACCATGAAAATTATCGCCGGCCTGGGGAACCCGGGAGACCCGTACCGCCTGACTCGCCACAACATGGGATATCTCGTCGTGGATGCCCTGGCGGACGACTGCGGCATCGCCGTCCAGAAGAAAAAATTCGAGGCGCTGCTGGGCGACGGCCGGATCGGCGAGCACCGCGTGCTTTTCGTGAAACCCCAGACTTTCATGAATCTCAGCGGCCAATCGATCAGGCAGGTTGCCGATTTTTACCAGAAAAACACTGGCGATCTCATTGTCATCCACGACGACCTGGATCTGCCCTTCGGGACCTTGCGCATCAAGGTCGGCGGGGGCGACGGAGGCCACAAGGGGGTCCGCTCCATCATGGATCATCTCGGGGAAGGCGGTTTCACCCGAGTGAGACTCGGCATCGGTAAGCCGCCCTTCAAGGATGACACGGAACGCTATGTCCTGCAGCCCTTCCCGAAGGCGGACCTGGAGCAACTGGCCGATGTCGTCCGGACGGCCTGCGAAGCCGTCAGGGAAATTCTCGCTGCCGGCACCCGGCCGGCCATGAACCAATTCAACATCCGTGATCGCAAAACCGTTTCCGATCCAGACAACTCATCGGAATGATTGTTCTTTATTTTTCTTTTCCCTTCTCACCTTCTCGCCTTCTCACCTTCTCACCTTCCGGGCATCCAGTGGATGCCCTTGGATTGCCCGACTTCGCGTCCCGGTCAATAAAATCTTTGACAAAAGGGCCAATATTTGCTATGTCACGGCGGCTTTAATGGTTGGTCTCATTTCGGTACTTTTTGAAACTTTATTGATATGGAGGAGATGGAGAGATGATTAGCGAGAGAGTCAAACGTGTCCTAAGCGCCGTATCCCTGGCGCTGATGGTTCTGCTCTTTGCGACGCCCCTGTTCGCAAGCGAAGCAGATTTGGTCATTCCCCCGCTGTCGGCTGCGCAGAATAACCTGCTCATGCTCGGCTTTGCGATCTGTTTTCTGGGAATGTTCTTCGGCTACTACATGTATGCCAAGGTAAGGAGGATTCCGGCCCACAAGAGCATGCTGGACGTGGCGGAAATCATTTTCCAGACCTGCAGCACCTACCTGCTCCAGCAGGGCAAATTACTTTTCATCCTGTTCGTATTCATCGGCGCGTGTATTGTCTACTACTTCGGCTTCCTGCAGCACATGGGAATGAAGGACGTTCTCCTGATCCTGTCCTGGACCGTCGTCGGCATCCTCGGGTCCTACGGCGTGGCCTGGTTCGGCATCCGAATGAACACCCTGGCCAATGCCCGCATGGCCTTTGCCTCCCTTGAGGGCAAGCCCATGAAGCTGCTCGACATCCCGCTCACGGCCGGCATGAGCATCGGCGTGCTCCTGGTCTGCGTCGAACTCATCATGATGCTCATCATCCTGGTCTTCATGCCCCGCGAAGTGGCGGGCGCCGCCTTTATCGGCTTTGCCATCGGCGAGTCCCTGGGCGCCTCGGCCCTGCGTATCTGCGGCGGTATCTTCACCAAGATCGCCGACATCGGCTCCGACCTCATGAAGATCGTCTTCACCATCAAGGAAGACGACCCCCGCAATCCCGGCGTCATCGCCGACTGCACCGGCGACAACGCCGGCGACAGCGTAGGCCCCACGGCGGACGGTTTCGAGACCTACGGCGTGACGGGCGTGGCCCTGATCAGCTTCATCGTCCTGGCCTGCCTGCCCCAGTACCAGGCCGAGCTTCTCGTCTGGATCTTCGTCATGAGAATCCTCATGATCATCACCTCCATCGGTTCCTACTTCATCAACAAGATGATCACCGATTCCCTCTGGGGCGGTAAGGAAAAGGTCAACTTCGAGGCCGCCCTGACGTCCCTGGTCTGGATCACCTCGATCATTTCCATCGCCGTGACCTTCGTCATCAGCAAGTGGCAGCTCGGCCACTACCCCGATGATCTGTGGTTCAAACTCTCCGTGATCATCAGCTGCGGCACCCTCTCGGCGGCCCTCATTCCCGAGCTGGTCAAGGTGTTCGTGAGCTCGAATTCCCGGCACGTGGCCGAGGTCGTCACGGCCTCCCGTGAAGGCGGCCCGTCGCTCAACATCCTTTCCGGTCTCGTGGGCGGCAACTTCGCCGCGTTCTGGATCGGCATGGCCATCACGGCCTTGATGTTCGTCGCTTACTATACGAGCACCTTCGGTCTTTCCAGCTTCATGGAATATTCTTCCGTGTTTGCCTTCGGCCTCGTGGCCTTCGGTATGCTCGGCATGGGGCCCGTGACCATCGCCGTCGACAGCTACGGCCCCGTGACGGACAACGCGCAGTCGATCTATGAGCTGTCCCTCATCGAGACCATCCCCAACGTGGAAAAGGAAATCGAGAAGGACTACGGCTTCAAGCCCCGCTTCGACGTCGCCAAGCACTATCTCGAAGAGAACGACAGCTGCGGCAACACCTTCAAGGCAACCGCCAAGCCCGTGCTCATCGGCACGGCCGTCGTCGGCGCCACCACGATGATCTTCTCGCTCATCCTGCTTCTCAGGAAGGCCCTGGGGATCCAGCCCGAGATGATCCTCAACCTGCTCAACCCTTACACGCTGCTGGGCCTGCTCTGCGGCGGCGCCGTCATCTACTGGTTCACCGGCGCTTCCATGCAGGCCGTCGTGACCGGCTCCTACCGGGCCGTTCAATACATCAAGGAGCACATCAAGCTCGACGACGCGGCCAGCCTGAGCGCCTCGACGGAGAACTCGAAGGAAGTCGTGAAGATCTGTACGGTGTATGCCCAGAAGGGCATGTTCAACATCTTCATCGCCATCTTCTTCTTCGCCCTGGCCTTCGCGTTCCTGTCCGCACCCGTGAAGGGGCCGGAATCGACGTCCTTCTTCATCAGCTACCTGATCGCCATCGCCGTATTCGGTCTCTACCAGGCCCTCTTCATGGCCAATGGCGGCGGATGCTGGGACAACGCAAAGAAGGTCATCGAAGTCGACCTGAAGGAGAAGGGCACGCCCCTGCATGCAGCCGCCGTCATCGGCGACACCGTCGGCGACCCCTACAAGGACACCTCCTCGGTGGCCCTGAACCCGATCATCAAGTTCACCACGCTGTTCGGCATCCTGGCCATGGAAATCGCCATTGCTCCGTATATGAGAAGCACCGCCGTTATCGTCGGGGCGATTTTCCTGCTCGTCGCCCTGGTGTTCGTCTATCGCTCCTTCTACTCCATGAGAATCCCCCTGGAGAAGTAAGGAAACAACTCGCCTGACAGAGGGGCCGGCAGCAATGCCGGCCCTTTTTTTATTCTTCGCACGGGAAAAGCCAGGACCGCTCAGTTCTTTGGGCTATCTCTTCCCTTTCGTCCATTTCGTCATTGCGAGGAACGAAGTGACGAAGCAATCTCGTTTCAGAGAGATTGCCGCGGACTGCGTTCTCGCAAACTTCGGGATTGCCGCGCCTCGCAAGGCTCGGCTCGCAATGACCGTATTTGGTTAGGTCTCCACTCAGACACTTCTTAGAAATAACCCTTGACAGCCCGGGACAAACTCAATAATTTCACGAGACACTAACCTGCCAACCTTGGCAGCCACACCGACCCTTCAGGGTATTTTTCATGGGCTTCAACTGCGGCGTTATCGGCCTTCCCAACGTCGGGAAATCGACCATCTTCAATGCGCTGACCTGCGCCGGGGCCGAGGTGGCCAACTACCCCTTCTGCACCATCGATCCCAACGCGGGAATCGTCCATGTGCCCGACGAACGGCTCGAGAAAATCGCTTCGGTCATCAAGCCCCCCAAGGTCACCTACACGACCATGGAATTCATCGACATCGCCGGTCTGGTGAGGGGGGCAAGCAAGGGCGAGGGCCTCGGAAACCAGTTCCTCGGCCACATCCGTGGGGTGGACGCTATTGTCCACATCGTCCGCTGCTTCGATAACCCGGACATTGCACACATCTACGGCCCCATCGACCCTGCCCGGGACATCGAGATCATCAACATGGAACTCATCCTGGCGGACCTCGATACACTCGAAAAGCGCATCGCCAAGACGGACAAAATCGCCAAGGCCGGTGACAAGGAAGCCCGGAAGGCCATGTCGGTCTACCCGCGGTTCACGGATGCCCTCAAACGGGGAATCCCGGCGAGAAATGTGCCCGTGCAAGACAACGAACGGGAGATCCTCGATGAAGCCCACCTGCTGACGTCCAAGAAGGTCCTCTACGTGGCCAACGTGAGCGAGAAAGTCCTCAAGGAGGATGGACCCTACATCGCGAAGGTTCGCGAGATGGCCGCGAAAGAGGGATCCGGTGTCGTGGTGATCTGCGGCGACCTGGAGATGGAAATCGCCAAGCTCGACCGCATGGAGCGCAAGGAATTCTTGGAAGACCTCGGGCTGAAGGAATCGGGGCTTCAGCAGCTCATCCGCGAGGGGTGTGCACTCCTGGACCTCATCACCTTCTACACCACCGTGGGGCCGGAGCTGAGGGCCTGGACGATCCGCAAGGGAACGAAGGCACCCCAGGCTGCAGGAAAGATCCACACCGACATGGAGCGGGGATTCATCCGGGCCGAGGTGCTGCACTACGGAGACTTCATCCGTTCGGGGGGTATTGCGCCGGCAAAGGAGAAAGGGCTCATGCACTTTCAGGGAAAAGACTACGAGATCATCGATGGCGATATTGTCTATTTCCGGTTCAATGTGTGATTTCAAGAGCTTAAATTAAAATATTTTTTATTGACAAGCCCCCTGCGATAGAGTAAAAAGCCATTCTTGAGAACAACTTCCCGTAAGGGAAAAAAGTCAAAAGGAGGTGACACAACTAATGAAGAAGGCACTCGTACTGGTACTAGCCCTTTTGCTCGCAGTTTCTTTCTCTTTCGTAGGTTGCGCGAAGCAGGAGGAGAAGAAGCCCGCGCCCGCACCCGCAGCAGCACCTGCTCCGGCACCTGAGAAGGCACCTGAGAAGGCTCCGGCCCCGGCAGCTCCGGCTCCGGCTCCGGCTCCGGCCCCTGTGAAGAAGTAGTCACATACCGGAACAAGGCTGTTAGAAAAACCGGGCATCCGAGTGGATGCCCGGTTTTTTATCAGCGGGCCTATGAAAAATCACTTCCCTAATCTCCCTCGCCCCTCCGAGGGAGAGGGTTGGGGTGAGGGGGAATGATCCCCCTCCTTCCTCCAATGGAGGAGAACAGAGCAATGGACGTCATAGGCCTTGCTTCTGAACAAGGTTGAAAAGCCTGAAAAAATATAAATCCTCTCTGTGAATTTGAAGGTGTTTCATGCCGGCTTCCAGAGCAAAACCAATCCTCTCCATCGTAGCTGCTGCCTGCTCCCTTTTGTTGTTTTCCGGCTGTGCGCACAAGGAGATTCCTCCGCCTCAACTGAAGCCGCCGGCCAAGGTCGCCCTTGTTCTGGGAGCCGGTGCGTCGCGCGGATTTGCGCATATCGGAGTTCTCAAGATCCTGGAGGCAAACGGGGTCCCGATCCACCTGATCGTCGGGACCAGCGCCGGAAGCCTGGTCGGAAGTCTTTATGCTTACGGATTCGATGCGTTTCAGCTTCAGAGCCTCTCCTTTCCAGTCGAGAAAGGGGATATCATCGACCTGACCGTTCCCGACAACGGTTTCATCAAGGGTGAGAAGCTCGAAGCCTATGTCAATCACCTGCTGAAGGGCACGCCGATCGAAAAGATGCGAACCCCGTTCTATGCCGTGGCAGCTGACATCCAGACGGGTGAAGAAGTTGTTTTCACCTCGGGCAACACGGGTACGGCGGTCCGGGCGAGTTGCTCCATACCGGGGATTTTTCAGCCCGTGAAAATCGGCACCCGCACCTATGTTGACGGCGGAATCGTGAGCCCCGTTGCCGTGGATTACGCGAAGAAAAAGGGGGCTGACCTGATCATCGCCGTGGACATCTCCATGGGCATAGAAAACGCTCCTCCGAAAACGACCGTGGAAACGATCATGCAGTCCGTGATCATCATGTATTCCAAGATCGCGCAGAATCAGCTATGCCGTGCCGACGTCGTCATCCGGCCTCGCGTTGGCCAGATCGGATCGACGGACTTCACAAAGCGTCACGAAGCGATCCTCGAAGGCGAGAGGGCGACGCTGGAGGCGATGCCGGCGATTAAAAAGGCCTTGGATAAGCTGAGAACAGAGGGAAGACTGTAAACAGAGGGTACTGGGAATTGGGGATTGAAAAAAGGAAGGGGAGTTTCACCCTCACCTCGGTCCTCTCCCCTCAAGGGAGAGGAAGATCAGGGAATGGGGCGCTTTAGGCAAAAAAAATTGGTGGATGACGGACGGCTCATCCACCAATTCTATGTTAAAAGAGAGGTTGTTCCCCAACCCCCTCCCTTTTCTAACAGGGGGTCGGCGGATGGAAAGGAGGGAACCAAAAACCATCCGCCGATTCGCAAACCTAAAGAACGATCATTGATGCTGGGTGTCTATTTTATGAGACCTTTAGAGAGGATCTACCTTTCCTATTAGATAAATTCTTTATCTCTCTTTTATGTTAAAGGTTCCGTCGTCTAAAGGTCTCGACTTTACCATTGAGCAATAACGATGCCAATAAATAAAAGTCAATGATTGCAGTTTGTTATGAGCTTATCGGCCGATCATGCGCCGATCAGATGTGCGTCTATCGCACAAATTGAGGGGGTCCTGCCGTGACACGTCCTGAAAATCGGTGCTTCGCCGGATGTGCCTTATTCGCACGACATGTGCGGATAAGGCACTAACCTTCTAACTGCCCGTATCTGCTACTTTTCCAACCTTTTTCAATTCACGAATCAGTGCGTACCGGGAGATATTGAGCAGGGCCGCAGCTTTCGTCTTGTTGCCTCCGCTCAACTCCAGGGCCCGATCAAGAATCCGTTCTTTGATCTTGTTCGTGAGTTTTTCGACTGCAAGTTTGTAATCGATCCTGTCCGCAGCCGATGCGAGAGGAAGAAGATCATCGGCGGGAGCGACGGGATCCCGGGCGGCCGACACTTTTATTTCCGCAGGGATGTTCTCCGGCGTGATGAGACGGCCCACATCGCGAAGGATCATGATCCGCTCGATGATGTTCTTCAGTTCGCGGACATTCCCGGGCCAGGCGTACCGGCGGAGGATTTCTTCGGCTTCCTTGGCAAACCCCTTGACCTTCTTGTTGAACTTCCGGTTGAACTCCTCCACGTAGTTGCGTGCCAGCAGCAAAAGATCATCGCCGCGTTCGCGAAGCGGCGGCAGGATGATCGGCACGACACTGATGCGGTAGAAGAGGTCCTCGCGGAACGAACCTTCCGCCACCATCCTCGACAGATCCCGGTTCGTCGCAAAGATGAACCGCACGTCGACAGGGATGGACTCGTTTCCCCCGAGGCGGCGGATGTATCCGTCCTCGAGCATCCGGAGAAACTTCGCCTGCAGCGGAAGGCTCATGTCGCCGATCTCGTCGAGAAAAAGGGTCCCCCCGCTGGCATACTCGAGAAGACCGAGCTTGCGCTTCCGGGCATCGGTGAAGGCCCCCGCCTCGTAGCCGAAGAGCTCGCTTTCAAGAAGGGTCCCCGGGATGGCTGCGCAATTCACGTCGACAAAACGTTTCTGGCTCCGGTGACTCTGACGGTGTATGGCGCGGGAAACAAGCTCTTTTCCGGTCCCACTCTCCCCCTGGATGAGGGTATTGGTGTCGTGCTTGGCCACCTCTTCGATGACATGGAAGATACCGACCATTTTCTTCGACTTGCCCAGGATGTTGTGAAACCCGAGAAGGATGTCTTCCCGCTCCTTGAGCTTCTCCACCTCCGTTTTGAGCGATTTCGCCTCGATGGAGAGGATGGAGTGCATGATGGCGCTGTCATAGGACGTGGCGGCATTATTGACGAGAATGTCGAGAACGTTGATCTGGTCCTGCGAGTAGAACCCCGTCCGCATTCCCAGCAGAAGAACCCCCTTGAAGCGGTCTTTCACCTTCAGGGGGATCGCCACCTCCGAGGGGTAGCCTTCGTAGAGGGGTTCGACGGCAATTGACTCCTCATCGGTTTCCTCATCGGTCTCCACATCCGGCTTCTGCACCGTGATGGCGTCGCTGTCGAGGGCCCTGCGGATAATCGTCCGGTCAATCCGGACCCCATATTCATTCTTTTCGTCGATGAACCCCCGCTCCCCGTCATTGATGAATACGCGGTTCTTTTCGATGTCGAGGAAATAGATGAGGGCCTTTTCGGCCTTCCCGATCCGAAGGGCGCTCCGGATCAGGATCTCGTGGATCCGCTCGATCGAGTAAGTGGAATTCAGGTCGGAGACGGCCTCCTGAAGGATGAGCAGCTGCTCGATCTTCTCCCGGTTGATCTCGAAGAGGCGCGTAATGTGAATGATGATACTCACCTGGTTGGCAAACGTGAGCAATATATCGATCTCGTCGGGTAAAAACCGGGTTTTTTCCTTGGTCCAGACGGCGATGATGCCGATGACGTCGTCTTCGATTTTCAGGGGCGCATAGAAGGTGGAACCGCGCTTGTAGAAGGCGGAGATCTTTCGATCCGTCTCCGTCGTGCGGGGGTCCTTCTCCGAGTCCTCGAGGGCGATGTAATGGCCTGTTTTGGCCACCCGGGTCTCGAAGCTGTCATGCTTCTTCAGGCTCAGGTGCACCGAGTAGGCCCTCTTGGCCTCCTCGTCGCTGTAGTTCTTCACGACTCGCGTGATCAGGTTCTCCCGACTTTCATCGAGGAGGAGAATGATGCCCCGGTCGAATCCCATGGAGTCGACGACTTCATCGAGAATCTTTCCGAGGATGTCCTCCACGCTGGAGGGGGCCGTGAGGAAGGTGCTGATCCGGAAAATCCCCTTGATCAGCTTGTCCTTGTCGATGCTGAAGGCCGAGGATGTCCTGACGGGTGGGGGGGGTATCGTGCCGCCCTGTTCTATGATTCGCGCCATAAATCCACCCTCTCCAGGGTTCAGGGTAAAGGGTTAAGGGTACAGGGTCTCCATACAGACGCATGGTGCCTTCAAGCGGCGCATCAGTAATTCCCACGGAGCCGGCACGGCCAAGAGGGAACGTAACGCGGGTTATAACAGGATGCCTTTTCTATTTCAACCTTTTCCGTGCGAAACGTGCACACACGAAAACCGGGTATCGGGTCTAGGGTATTGGGTATCGGGTAAGAAAAAAGAAGGGGAAAGAGAGCTTGATGAGAACTGCTCGTGATCATGCAGGCTCGGGAATCGGGTTTCGGGTGAAAGAAAAAGCCCCTGAACCGAAACGGCCGGGGCTTTGCTGACTTGATTTCTTTTCTTCCCTGTACCCGATACCCTAAACCCTATACCCGTTTTAGGCCTTGTCGTAGCGCAGGAACTGCATGGTGAAAATCGCCCGTCCCTGGGTGGCGGAGCGAATGTCCGTCGAATACCCGAAGAGCGACCGGAGAGGCACATGCGCCCGGATTTCGGTGACGGGCCCCTTGGGCGTCACGGAATCCACTTCGCCTTTCCGGGCGTTGATGTCGCCGATGACCTCGCCCATGAAGTCCCTGGGGGTGAGGATGTCGACCCGCATGATCGGCTCCAGGAGAACCGGGTCGGCCTTGGCGCAGCCATCCTTGAAGGCCGTTGCCGTAGCGATTTTGTAGCCCACGGGTGAGGCCTCCCCTTCCTTGAAGGACCCTCCGGCAATGCGTATTCTCACGTCCAGCACGGGATAACCCGCCAGGACACCGCTGAAAACGGCTTCTCCGAGAGACTCCTCGATGACGGGATGGAATTCCGCGGGAATGGTCTCGGGCGGAATCTCGTTTTTGATCTCGATCCCGGCGCCCCTCGGCAGGGGCTCCAGGACGAGCTTCACATGGCCGAAGTGCTTCTTCTCGCCCAGCTCACGTTCGAAGCGCCCGTCGATCTCGACCGATTTCTGAATCGTCTCGCGGTAAACGACACGCGGCTTTCCCACGTTGACATGGATATTGTACTCGCGCAGGAGCCTGTCCACGACAATCTCGAGATGAAGCTCACCCATCCCCGAAATGATCGTCTGGGCCGTCTCCTCGTCATACTTCACCTTGAGGGTGGGGTCCTCCTCGGAGATCTTGGCGAGCACCTCGGGCAGCTTTTCCTGATCGGCAGGGGTCTTAGCCTCGATGGCCTGGCCGATGACGGGGTTATAAAACTCAATGGACTCCAGGATGATGGGCTTCGACTCCTGACAGAGTGTGTCCCCGGTGGTGCTTTCCTTGAGCCCCGCGATGGCGATGATGTCCCCCGCGCCGGCCACATCGATGCGCTCGCGCTTATTGGCGTGCATCTTCAGCAGCCGGGCCACCTTTTCCTTTCTTCCTTTCGTGGCGTTGAAGACCTCGTCGCCCGCTTTCAGGAGCCCCGAGTAGATGCGGGCGAAGGTGATCTTGCGGCCCTCCATCATGGACACCTTGAAGGCGAGCGCCGAGAAAGGCTCCCTGTCGTTTGCCGCTCGACTCTCCTCGGTCTTGGTGACGGGGTTCAGTCCCTTCACGGGCGGGACGTCCTCCGGCGACGGGAGAAAATCGATGACGGCATCCAGGATGGGCTGAATCCCCTTGTTTCGCAGCGCCGCCCCGCACAGGACGGGCACGAGCTTGAGCGACACGGTGGCATTGCGGATGGCCCGGATCAGCTCGGCATCCGGGATGTCAATCTCGCCCAGGTACTTGTCGGCGATTTCGTCGTCGACCTCGGCA
>Ga0105106_10001599_pt1 | contig 16319 bp, 17 predicted proteins | sample PPLLaktember2015_5_FD_79109 | JGI IMG/M metagenome (GOLD analysis project Ga0105106, IMG submission 79109) | Freshwater sediment microbial communities from Prairie Pothole Lake near Jamestown, North Dakota, USA - PPLs Lake P8 Core (1) Depth... | ecosystem: Environmental > Aquatic > Freshwater >...
GCGTTCGAAGAGATAGGCGGCGATGTGAAAGGACTCACAAAATATGTGTCCGGACACTCGGCACTCATCTTCACCAACGACAATCCGTTCAAGCTCTTCAAGCAACTGGAAAAGACCAAGACGAAGATGGCGGCCAAGCCGGGCGAAAAGGCGCCGGAGGATATCGTTATCGAAAAGGGTCCGACCAGTTTCAAACCGGGCCCTATCGTAGGTGAGCTTCAGCAGGCAGGAATTCCCGCAGCGATTGAAGGCGGGAAGGTCAAGATCCGCGAGACCAAGACTGTCGTAAAGAAAGGCGCGGTCATCTCGGCAAAACTTGCAACCATCCTGGCCAAGCTTGATATCAAGCCGATGGATGTCGGACTTGCACTGCAGGTTGCCTACCATGACGGTGGTATCTTTGAGCCATCCGTGCTTGCCGTTGACGAGACCGTCATTCTCGGGCAGATCCAGCTCGCAGGTCTGCAGGCATTCAACCTGTCGGTGAACGCAGCGATCCCGACGAAGGACACGATGGGTGCGATCCTGACAAAGGCAGTCAGGGATGCACGAGGGCTTGCAGTCGAGGCAGCGATCTACGAAAAAGACGTTGTTGATGCGATTATTGGTAAAGCGTACAGAGAAAGCCAGGCAGTCAAAAGCCTGGTAAAATAAGTATCAGATATTGAGGTGAACAAGATGGAGTATATCTATGCAGCACTTCTCCTGCACAAGGCAGGCAAGAAGGTCGATGAGAATGGCGTCAAGGCAGTCCTTACCGCCGCAGGTGTAGCAGCAGACGAATCACGTGTAAAGGCCCTCATTGCAGCGCTCGATGGTGTAAACATTGAGGATGCGATCAGCAAGGCCGCCGTAGCACCGGTTGCAGCCGCAGCAGCAGCGCCCGCAGCAGCAGGTAAGGCAGCGCCCGCAGCAAAGGAAGAAGCACCCGAAGAGCACAAGAAGGAAGACGAAGAGAGCGGCATGGCAGGGCTCGGTGCCCTGTTCGGATAATTCTCTTTTTTTATCTTCTTAGCCTGATTGTCCGTTTCCCTGTTTTTATTTCGATTCGCTGTATGTTGTTGTGGTATACTGAAAGAGATACAATTCAGCGCAAGTTATAAAACCAAAGGTAGTGAACAGACACGTTAAAGGTAGTAAACTATGGACTGGCTCTTAACTCTTGGAATACTGTTCATCATTATCGCCGTTATATTTGTGATTCTTGGATTTATCGGCAGGATAGCCTGGACAATTGTAAAGTGGATTATTATCGTCTTGATTATCCTCGCGTTAATTTCCTTTATTATTGGAAAACCCCTGCTATAACATTTCTTGCAAGAAAAGCTAAATGAACGGGTAACCAGAAGAAGCGATAAAAAAGAGGTGTGCAGAAACGGGACAGTCGCTGCTACATCCTGCCGCTGACCGTCAAGGCACTTTTGATCGCCGCTTCCCATTTCGCGGCGTTTGAAACAAAGAAAGTTGTTGGTTCAACGCTCCCTTCAAACTGGATCTGGAGCTGTTTTCCCCCGGGAGCTGAAACGGCTTTGATAGATCCCAATGCTTTATCGAGCTTGACCTCAGTGGTTTTTGACATGAACCCACCGGTTTTTACATCGAGGAGGATCCTGATATTGGTCATATAGAGTATTCCCTTGCCAAAGAAGTCTGACTTGGCATCATCCTGCATGATGATCTTTTCATCCTGAAGTAATTCCATTATCGTTCACCAAACTGTACTCATGTTTGAGTGGCTAATAAATATGTCGCACTCTTCCCTATGCTGGTAGGGAAATGAACAGATCTCTATCCAAAACGACGTAAAAATTTTGTGATTATTATTTTTGATCAGGCGAAGTTTCTGGTGGATAGCAGGGATCATCGATCATATCGGTATTCCGACGTAAATGTTGTGCTTTGTCGCCACGATCTTAACGCGGACGTGTCCGGACTCTTTAGGACAATTGAAGACCGACACCACCCGGTCACGGGCAACACCGAGCATCTCACCATGTATCCACCCCGGTGCCCGGATCTCGACCGTTACTTTCTCCCCTTTCGAAAAGACAAGAGGGATAAAGGGACGCCTCACCATGCCAAAGTCCCTGACAGAGTCGAGCTTGAGTTTTATTCCGCACTCCTTCTCCCATGGTTTGATGCTCTGGTTGTAGAACTGCCACCAGCTCTGGGCTTTCACCCCTTTGGGGGATCTACCGTAACGGTAGTGCTCGAACTTCTGAATACCCAGAGGTGGGAAACGTTTGCCGGCACCAATCTCCTGTGCGAACCGGATCAGTTTTGGTATCTCTGCATCATTGATACCTGGTACATAAACCGGGGCAATGAGCAGGTCAATCGTGCTCCGGACAACTGCCTTGGCTGCATCGGTCAGTGTATCGATGTCAAACCAGTCAACACCGGCGAGCATTGTTGCGATTTTTGGATCGAGAGCATGAAGAGAAAGATTGATCCGGTCAAGCCCCGCTCCTTCAAGTGCCGCAATCTTTTCCGTGGTGAGCAGGGTGCCATTGGTCTGGAGCGAAATGATACTCACCTCCTCAATCTGCCTGATTGCTCCGATGAGCTCGGGAAGATACGGGTACATAACCGGTTCACCCGGCGAATCAATGTGGCATTCAACACCTGGTCCTTTGAACCGTGAAATTTCTTCAACAGCTTCTGCCAGGTACTCCATCTCAACTTCATAGCTGGTGGCACGCGTTGTAGATTCAGGTCCGGCATCCACAGAGCAAAAAGGACAGTTTAAGTTACAACCGCAACTCGGGCGAACCTGCAGAAGGCTGGTACCCCTGTCTATGATGCCAAAGTAGAGCGAACCGACAAGGGGGATATCGGATTTGCGGGTAATTCTGAAGTGGGTCATAAAAAGCAGGAATTTTTAGAAAAAGCGTTTCTCTCTCATAGGTTTATGAGCCGGCAGCCCCTCCATTCACCCCGGGTAAACAGGGGAGATGGATTTTTCATCCGTGCAAATACAAATTCAAATGCGTCCTGATTCACGCCGTTTCGTGAAGTTTTTGTGCTGTACCTGACAAAAGCATCATACATTTCAGCCCGAAGGATATGAGCCGAGGGATCAGCAATGAGTCGTTCCTTATGGAAGCGCCAGATCCCCTCAAATTCCCAGTCTTCATTATCCAGCGGCATTACCCTTTCCCGTTCAATTTTTTCTACGGCCTTCGGTTTTTCTGACACGCACAGGAGATCATAATAAAAATCCCGCACAGTTGCAAGGCCCTGGCGGAGGTCGTTTAAGTCCATCTCGAGTTTTTTGATCTTCTTTTCCTGAGTGATGATCTGGTCGGATAGCTCCATGGCTGGTGGTTTCCTTTTTATGTTTCATCCTGATAAATTGCTCGCCTTTCGCAGAAACCGGAAACATCAGTCCCTTTGTTCCCGTAATTTTCCTGCATACACGCACTGCCCGAATGAGACGCAGCCGTCCCCGAGCGGGTAGTCCGCATTGATGACACATTCACAGGAATGTGCAGTTATCTCCTGGCGGATGGTTTCCCGGATAGCATGATTGTAAGCAACACCCCCGGTCAGGGCGATCTTTTTTATCCCCTCCCGGTCAGCTGCATGAAGGGCAAGTTGTGCGATTCCCCGGGCGAGGTTATACTGGAAGGAAGCTGCAATATCCCGGATTACCCTCATATCCCCTTCCCGTGCTGCCTGCATTCTCGCAAATGCGGTCTGCATAAGTGAACTGCCCGATAGTACTTCACATCCCTTCAGCGTTGCAAATTGAAGTTTCCACCGTTCAGGCTGTCCGCCAACTGCAGCAGATTCAAGTTTCATGGCAGGTTCACCGTCGTAGGTCCGCTCCCGGCAGATCCCCAGCAGGGCGGCAGCAGCATCGAGCACCCGCCCGGTGCTGGTGGTACTCATGACATTGAATCCACGCTGAACCTGTTTTTTGAGCACGCCCAACTCTACATCAGACCAGCCGCGTGTACCAAGAAGTGAAAGGATGCTGTTATCCTGCAGAATCCCGTAGAGCATTCGTTCGGGAAACCGGGTTGCGAGATCTCCTCCCGGCATGGCTGATGGTTCAAGATGGGCAACGCGTTTGAGATCGGGGACCTGACCGGAGAAGATTTCACATCCCCAGACAGCCCCATCATCGCCATAACCAACCCCATCGATAGCAATACCAATGCAGGGTCCGGTGGTTGTCGCTGCAATATGCGCACGGTGATGCTGCACCGGGATTAGTTCAAGCCCGTGATCTGAAGCGATCTCGCGGGCAAACCGGGTAGAGAGGAACTGTGGGTGCAGATCATGAGTTATCACATCGAACTTTGCCCCGAGTAGTCGTTGCAGGTTCCTTACCGTCTCCTGCAGGTATTCAAGCGTTGGCGGATTGCGTACATTTCCTACATGGGGAGAGGTGATCGCAAAACCGTTTTTGTAGATTGTTGCATTTGCGTTCAGTTCCGGACCTACGCCAAGGATGCAATGCTTCCCCAGATCTATCGCTGTCCGCTTCGGGGCAATTCCCCGGGAGAGCCGGATGATGTAGCCATCACGGATTACTGAATCGTCACACCTGTTCACGATCTTCCGGTTGTGGGTGAGGAAGAAGTCTGCATCCCGGTTCAGCTTTGCCATTGCCTGATCAATATCCGTAATCATCGGATAGCCGGGCATATTGGCACTGGTCATAATAAGCAGCGGGTGTTTCAGGTGGGAGAAGATCAGGTGGTGAAGTCCGGTATACGGCAGCATGCAGCCGATCGTATGGAGATTGCTGACTGTGGCATGGGCAGTCGGATCACGTTTTTTTACGACTACAATAGGGTGGGCAGGATTTTCCAGGGTCTGTCTCTCCTCCCGGGAAACAGTCGCCAGCCGATCAATGTAATCCGGATGCACCATGATGGCAAATGGCTGCTCGATTCTGCCCAGACGGCGTTTTAGTTCATCAGCAGATTCTTCGATGCATGCCAGGTGGAATCCTCCCACACCCCGCATTGCAAGTATCCGGCCCGCATCGAGCAGTTCCGCTGCCTCCCTGATTGGATCCAGCCCTTCGACCTTGTTACCGAGACTATCGGACAGTTCGATTTCCGGCCCACACGTGCTGCAGGCGATAGTCTGTGCATGGTGGCGCCGGCAATCAGGATCCCCATACTCCTGGTGGCAGACCGGACATGAGGGGAATTCAGCCATAGATGTCCGTTCACGGTCGTACGGGATTTCATTGATGATACTATAGCGTGGTCCGCAGTTTACACAGGACGTTGCCCAGTAATTTTCATATCGACCACTTTTTTGGAAAATATCGGTGATACACTCACCACAGATCGCAATATCGGGGGGGATCATACCGGTCAGTGAACCGGTACCACTTGGCAGTATGAAAAAGCCTTCAGGGATTTCCTGCAGGGTCGCAGTGATTTCAACAGAATCGATCCTGGAGAGCGGGGGACCGCGGGAGATTGCAGCTAAAAACGGTTCAAACTGCTCTCCGCGTGCAAAAATTTCCACCTCACTGCCAAGATTCTTAATCGTTCCTGCAATTCCCAAAGCACATGCCTGTGCATAAACAAACGGGCGAAATCCGACACCCTGGACAATTCCACGAACTGTGATTTTACCCGTTTTTTGCATGGTTATGCCGCAAAAATTTATTGATTCATGGAACCATATAATTATAGGGTTTTTACCGTGCCGGGCCATATTCGAATTGTAAACGATCCCGTTGAGCTTGTTCCTCTCCTGATGACATTCAACGACCCATCGTTTAAAAAAGTCTACGAGCTTTTGAACAAATCATGGATGACGGAAGACGAGATTCGGGCACAGGTCAATAATGACAGCATTCCCCTGTGCCTCCAGATATTAAAGAAGGGAAACCTTGTGGAAGAACAGTGGCGGATGCCAAAGCCCGGTGCAAAACCACAAAAAGAGTTCCGTGCAACCTACAACAAGTTCCGTGCGAACTTCCAGTGCAACCTTTCGGATCTCTCCGACATCCTCTACATCTCTCTATCCAATGACGAGAACCTTCGTCAGGTAGTCGAGGAGATTGAAGGAGAACTCGGTAAGGGTAACAGTTCCATCAACAACCTTTCCCGGAAATTCAATGTCAGTCCTGTCTTCATCAAAGGACTTGCCAAACGGATCATTCACATGGATGTCAAGGGACAGGGACTGGTGCTGATTGACACTGGGCGCTAAAGATCCCCTTTATTCTATTTTGCGCAGCAAACGCGAGGTTTCGCGATTGCAGATTCTCGTAGAGATTGCTGAGCACCAGCCGGCAGTCCGGCAGCAGGAAATTGCAGAAAAACTGGGGGTTACTCCTCAGGCAATATCAGAGTATATCCGTGAACTTGTGGATGAAGGGAAGGTCTCTGCGAGCGGCAGGGGCAATTACGAGGTGACCAGGACAGGTATTGAATGGGTACTGGAAAATGCCGAATCGCTCGAATCGTATGCCCGGCACATCAGGCGCGATATTATCCAGCAGGTCTCGGTCTGGACAGCAATTGCTGCAGAAGACCTGACAAAAGGAGATCAGGTCGGCGTGTACATGAAAGCCGGATTTCTCTATGCAGGAAAAAAGCCGCTTGCAGCAACCGGGACGGTCATTGAGCACGCAAAAAAGGATGAGGACGTAGGCGTTTCACGCTTAAACGGGATCATAGAACACAAGGAAGGGATGATCCATGTCTGCAAAGTACCGCGGATCCTGCACGGTGGTTCAAAAAAGGTCAGGCGGGACAAGCTGCTGGAAGTCATTCGTGATGCCGGCATAATCGCAGCTGTAGGTCTTGAAGCATATATAGCGCTCATAAAAGCGGGAAAAAAACCTGATATGTTCTATGGTGCACGGGAAGGGGTCATTGAGGCCGCATTCCACGGGATTGACTGCGTGATCGTCATAGTTGACGAAGAGTTCACGGATTTTTTAAAGAGACTGGAAAGCGTAGAACTCGCGTACGTAATTCATGACCTGATCTCACCATGAAGATCCTTGTTCAGCCCCAGAAAGCCGGCAGTTACAAACTTCTCTTTTATGATGGCAGACATGTGCTGGGTGCCGGGTTTGTTGATCTGACGGAAACGCCGCGTGGACCACGCCCGACAAAATACCGGCTCAAGTGGGGCGGGAAGAAAGAGTACCGCCATACACCTTCAAAGGAACTGATTGCCCGGCTCCGTGAGGCAGATGTCCGTCTTGTCAAACCCGATCCGCAATTTGAACTATTTCTTGGAGATTTCCAGATTAAAACCGGTTTTGTTGAAGCCTGCCGCATGTGCCTGCTGGACGAGCGGTACACCCCATTAAATGAGGAAAATTCCGTTACGTTTGGTAAAGGGGAGAAGATCTGTTTTGAGTGCGGGAAGCGTGAGCTGCGCCGTGAAGTATCCCATATCGGCAGGCTGGGCCTGGAAGGGTATGCCCACCTTGAGAACCTGCTCATCACGTTCCGGAATCTTGACCGTGTGTTAGCGACACTGCAACCCGATAAACTTACCATAAAAGCGGCTCTCTACGACCGGCTCGAACCGCACCCGGTCATGACTACTGCTGCAATCGGGGAACTGCCCCTCCCGCGGCAGTTTGTTGAAGCGAGCGGCGTTTCCCAGCTCATGCCAGCCCAGCAGCTTGCAGTGGAAGCCGGCCTCCTGCATGGCAAGGATCTGCTGGTGGTTGCCGCGACAGCAAGCGGTAAGACCTTTATCGGCGAGATGGCGGGAATCAAGAACTATCTTGAAGGGAGGGGAAGGATGCTCTTCCTCGTTCCGCTGGTAGCGCTTGCCAACCAGAAATATGAACGGTTCACAGAGCGGTACGGGAAGTTTGCAAAGACCGGGCTCCTCACCGGGGTGAGCCGGCTCAATCTTCCCGAGACCCGGAAAATCGGGGACCGGAATCCCCAATCCCCGATCATTGTTGGCACCTATGAAGGGGTTGACAACATGATCCGCCGCGGGCAGAAGATGTCCAACATTGCGACCGTTGTGATTGACGAGGTTCAGATGCTCGAGGACGCAGACCGGGGGCACCGGCTCGATGGCATGATCGCACGGTTAAAATATCTCGCTCCGCAGGCACAGTTCCTCTACCTTTCTGCTACTATCGGTTCCCCAAAAACACTGGCAAAAAAATTAAACTGCAGTCTTGTCCAGTACGCGGAACGTCCGGTGGGGCTGGAGCGATATCTCCTGTTCCTTGAGCGCAAACAGAAAATCCCGACCATCAAGCAGATGACGACGGAAGAGTACAAGCGGACATCGTCAAAGGGATACCGTGGGCAGACCATCATCTTTACCAATGCCCGAGCCCGCTGCCATACGATTGCCGATGCACTGGGGATGAGGGCAGCAGCATATCATGCCGGTCTCACGTCCCAGGAGCGGCGGGATGTCGAGACAAAGTTCCTGGGAGGCAAACTGATGGCAGTGGTCACGACCGCAGCGCTTGGTGCGGGTGTGGACTTCCCGGCATCGCAGGTAATCTTTGACGCGCTTGCAATGGGCAGGGACTGGCTCTCGGTTCAGGAATTTAACCAGATGGCAGGCAGGGCGGGAAGACCGGATTTCCACGATCTCGGGCGCGTGGTGCTCCTTGCCGAGCCAGGAGGTACCTATTCCCGGGAGAACCCGTTTACGGAAGAGGAGATTGCAATCCGTCTTTTAAAAGGCGAAATGGAGGAGGTAGCGCCCGAACATGATTTCGAGAGGAGTTCAGAGGAGTACGTGGCGAACGCCGTTGCCTGTAATGGCGAGGAAGCTTATCTCAACCGGATCAACGGTATGATGGTCGGCAGCGTTGAACCGGTGCTGCCCGAGCTGATTGCCCACCGGCTTGTCGAAAAGCGGGGAACCAGACTGGTCATGTCACCGCTTGCAAAGGTGATGGCAGAACATTTTATTGGCATGGAACGACTCCTTGAGATCTTACGCTTGACAAACTTTATGGATGATCCCCTTGATGTGATTGCGGAGCTGGAGAGCGAGGACGTCCATAAGGTGAAAAAAGCAGATCCTAAAAAAGCCGGTGAGAAACAGAAGAGCCATCCGCCCAGGGGGCATAAAAGACGATGAGATAATATTACCGTGATACGACAAGCTGAAAAAGAAAGAGTGCAGCCAGGTACTTCTTCTCTGCGAAGCATATTTCAATAAATGAAAAGTCTCTCTTTTATATCCAGAGCTACGGGGTTGTTCCGGGCGCATCTCATCTTATCAGGTACCGGTCGAACATCGGATCGCATTCGCAACAGCGATGCTCATTACATTTCATTGCAGGTCACGTTGTTGCATAATTTCGGTTGCTTTTCTGAAGTGATGACTCCGGCATAAACTGACAGGAATCCTTTTAGTAAGGCTATTTAAAAACCAAGATTCGGATTCCTGACAAGACTTGGAAAGAGGCGGTTCTTTCCTTCCCCTGTATTATTCCAATTTAATGCAATTTTATGGTTTATTTTAGAAAATTCGAGTGAAAAAAACAATAATTAAAATCATAATTTTTATATACTATAATTATGTAATAAATTCATCCTGGGGTTATTATGCAATACCGGCATTTTGTTGTAACTGTCATCCTTATTCTCGCACTCGTAATAACAAGCGGATGTACAGGTCTTTTGATGGGGGACCTGAAAGCTGAAATAAGCGACAGTTCAGCTATTACGATACCCCTTCCCCTTTCCACGGTCATGTCAGCGCTGGCAAACCGGGATACTACAGCTCACCCGGTAAATCAGTCTTCGACCACGGAAAAAGCGGACATCGCTCTGGCCAACCCGCCTGCGGTTAATTCTTCGTTTCAGGTGAAATCCAGTACGGAAGACCCCGGGGTAATTGATACTGATGACCTATATCCTGCAACGGTTCCATCACCTCAGGTTGTTGAACACGGAACTCCCTCAAAGGCTCCAGCCGGTGAGGCGATCATACATCCCGTTGGAACTGCTGCCTGTAACCCTGTTGCCGGTGCAAAAGTTGCGGTTACTCTCATCGGAATCCCTAACAAGAGGCACATTGCTGATTGCATAACACAGGAAAATGGAGATTTTTCATTTTACCTGCTGCCATTTACCGAAATATCTGCAGACAGTCTGAATACGTTTAATTTTGAAATTACAGCACCCGGGTATAACCTGCCGCCCGGATCTTCAAACGTGGTCACTGATTTGGCATATGTTTCGGAGGGTCCCCGGTATACGTTTAATGTGTGCTACCAACAACCAAGCGGACCAGACGCCAAAGCAGTTACCCGTGGGGGAATCGCTGTCTTCGGGAGATTCGGTTCTTAATCAACACTTTTTTTTTTTAAAACGATTCACCTTTAAGTGTCTGTTTTTTGAAAGGAAATCCTCAAAGACCCTGTAAAAAAAGAGTTCCTGTCATTTCGCCATTATCCGGCAGACCCACAGATCATAGATTGGGTCGACCGGGTTCTCGGTTATTTCCATATCCCGTTCCCTGTCCTTTGCCCATTCCTGGATCAGAAGTGCCTCCTTCTCGGTGCCAACCGTAATCAGCGTTTCGCGGGTAATCAGGCACAATTCCCCCACTATCCGTTCCCACATGTCCTGGTTAAAGCTATTAAACTCCCCGGCCATGATCGCGACACCTTTTGGTACCGGATCAATATACCTCGAAGCAATGGTCGCATCTATCCACATGGTCTCTTCTGGTCGCAGTCGCTTTTCGTTCATGCCACGGGAGAGGAGGTATTCATCATTGTCATATGATAGAGGAGAAAATCCAAGTTCACGCAATACCGCCGATCCAACTCCTGACCCACAGCAGCAGTCGATGCAGGTCTCACCCTGGCTTTTTCCCCATATATCGGAAATGAGATTTTTTAAGATTCCATGCCGCTTGGGATTAAGATCATCAATCGAAGGGGGTATTTTGGCAATCAGTGCATTGCTGTAGTTCTCACGTACTGCTCCGGCCCAGACTGCCCGGTTCTCCTGGAATATTTCGCCATTCACGTTCTCGAAGAGTTCGATAAGTTCAACCGAAGGGTTCCTGCACAAAAAAGAACCGGCAATCCAGCTATCTGATCCCTGGAATGCCAGTGCTATCGGCTCTTCATGCTCATCGACAAGGAGTCGCCCATCATCTGCCTGTGTTGCTGCAAGGATCACATTGAACCGATTGTCCGTCAGTGCGGCAAAGTCGGGTTCTATGAACCTGACCATATCGACCCCGAGGATCTCAGCAGTTTTCATGAACTCCGCTCTATGCGCATGCCGTGCGGGGCTTCAATCGTCCCGTCAACCGTTGCCTCTTCATGGAGCACAATGGATTTTGCAATCACGTCACCGAGGATATGAGCTCCCTTCTTCACATAGACTGTACTGCCACTCTCTACATTCCCGTGGATGGTAACACCGTCGACAACCGTTATGCGGTTTTTTGCCCGCAGACTCCCGAAAATGACCGAGTTCTGCTGGACATCAATAGAACCTGCCCGGATGTTGCCGTGAAGCCGGCAGCCTTTCCCGATCTTCATCGTTGACGGGACAGCAAAAAGTTTCAGGTTCAGTTTCGAGCGGGCGGGTATCATAAGCGGGATCTCCCTCTTCTCCTCTTCATCGGAAAAAAGGTCATCAATGATTCGGTCCAGCTCTTTTTCATTCTCTATCCTCAACAAGGTCATCAGGTAGATGATGATGAACATGTACACAGGCATCGGGTTTCTTATTTCCACGTCGCCTTGAGCTTCGAATCCTTCTTTAATCTCGACTTTTTCCCCAATGTCCAGAGTTCCGGCAACGATCAGTTTGCCGGCAATGTGCACGCCTTCACCAATATAGGCATCCTGTTTGGCGATCACATCTCCCCCGACATCGCACCAGTTCCCTATCCGCACATCCCCGTTTGCCCAGATATATTCGCGGATCTTAGAGGATTCTCCAACATACACATCGGATCCCCGCAGCCCGTATTCGATCTGGCAGAATTCACCGATAACGATATTCCGGTCTGTCTTGATGCTGTGCTCCTGTAGTTCTGTCCCGTCAGGGAGCAGGCAGTGCTTGTGCCAGTTTTTTACGGTTCTCTCTTTCATCTGTCCCCCGAAGAGTTCATCATGCCCCGAATTTATGTGCCTTATTTATCAGATCGAGGGCTGTTGGCAGGAGTGCTGCGCCAGTAATACGGTTGAGTCCTCCCTGTGCACAGGAATATTCATCGAACCGTTTCACGTCATCCACCCGGACGCCCTCCCCGTGAATGAGTACCGGTACAGGATCCGCACTATGATCTTTGATGGTACAGGGAGTAGAATGGTCGGCACAGATCACAATAATGCAGTGAGGAAGATCCAGAAGAGGTGCAAGAGCTGTATCGGTTTTTGTTATAAAATCACGTTTCTGCCCTGCAAGTCCGTCATGCCCGGATTCGTCAGCTCCCTTGATGTTGACAAGGACAAAATCCCGTGCATTCAGTTCTTCTATCGCTGCTGCAATCTTTCCGGGGATATTGCTGTCCTGTGAGCCGGTGATTCCCTGCACAGCGACACGGGAAAGCCCGACAGAGCTTCCAATACCATTGATAAGGCTTGCAGCCGAGATCACGCTGCCGGAAAGCCCGTATCTCTTTGAGAATGGTTCGAAATGGCCCATCTCACCGGCTCCCCGCATCAGAACGATATTAGCCGGGGGTAATCCATCTTTTGAGCGTTTCTTGTTGATGGCATGGTCAAAGAGGATTCTGGTTGACTGCCGGACAAACTCGTTACAGGCGGCAGCTGTCAGATCATCACCTGCTGATTGTTTGAGCGGTTTTACCGTGAGCGGGGCCACACCATCTTTTTTCGGGTCATTGGACGAGACGCAGTGGCCGAGTCCCTCGCCTTTCAGTGCCAGGGATGCCCGGTGTCCTGCTCCGGATCGGAAAGTAAATCCGACATCATATGCTGAAAGGTCTACTCCCTCCTGAATTGCGGTGCTGAGATCAGTGGTATCGTGGATCCTTCCTGCACGGCGATCGGTAATGATCCCGTCCCGTGAAATGGTGGCATAGTTGCAGCGGAACCCGATCATCCCGGGATCCATATGGATGCCGGTACCTTCACATTCAAGGGGACCTCTCCCGGTATAGTAGTGATAAGGGTCGTACCCCAGCAGGGCGAGATGAGCGGTGTCTGAACCCGGGCGGACTCCTGCTGCAATGGTATCCATAATACCACAGATCCCTTCCCGTGCGAGCCGGTCAAGAACCGGCTTCTTTGCCGCGGCGAGGGGAGTGAGTCCTCCAAGATCGGGGCAGGGGCGATCAGAGATGCCGTCGAGAACGACAAAGAGGATCTTTTGGGCGGTCATTCGTATGGAATGGTTGGATGTGGTAACTAATTATGTTTCTTGGTTGGATGATAATAACCGGGAAATTATCCTGAAAATACTCCTGTTTAAAGGTTTAAACGTAATCTTTCAAATGAGTTCCGGCCCATCGCGGCGGGACCAGGAAGGAGTCGGAGCAGGAAGGTAATCCCGCGGGTAATTCTACCGGATTTTTTACCAGGTATGTCTCATCGGCATTGCATCTGTCCTCTGGTAACCAGGGAAGCTGCGGGATAGTTAATAAGCGAAGGATTAATCTCGCTTAATTTTAAAAAAAGAAGATTCTTCTGGTATTATACTGTCGAGACCCGTGCTGCAACCGGCTGGACCTTGGATTTGATGATCTCAACTCTGCGGGTCGGATAAATGGTCTTTACCGCTTTGAAGAGATCCCGGGAGATCTCGCCAGATACAATCCCGTTGACGAGTGTGGTCAGGTCCCATGCCGCTGCCTGGGCAACGACTGTCTCAGTAATAACTTTTCTGATTGCGTGCTCCTGCATAATGTTTGCACGGGCAAACGTGTAGCAGCTGATGGTCAGCTGCACTTTCTTGCCGTCTTTTGTGACAATCGGAACCTGGCAGTCCACGCGGGAGCTCCGACGCTTGACAAGCGAGCGAAGGTAGTCCCGGGTTACTTCGTGACCGACAAATTCAGTGTATGCAGCATCACCGGTCACGGTTGCGATCTTAAAGCTCATCTTGATGTGCTGTTTTGCGTAATCATTGGTAATCTCACCAAGCGTTGCCTGCAGGATCCTGCCAACTACGCTCTCAGCATCGTTTGCAATGGTATCCCCGATGTACGCGTTACCGAGGTTATCGGGTACGTGCACCTTGTACCAGCTTTTGGCTTTCCAGCCTTCTACTCTTCTTCCAACCTGTTTTTTCTTAGCCATGGTATCACCTGGAGGAATTCCCCCCGTAACTTTTTTTTACTTCAGCCGTATTCTTCCCCGGAGTGTTTGAGCCGGTTTTACGGTCACTATCAGACAGAGGATCTGCGGATAGTTGCGAAAAAGACGAACAGCTGTCCTCCGCAATTGCCAGATTCATGAGATAGTCGTCCACCGATGCGATGACTGACCGGAGCTGTGTGCCGGTAAGTACCGTAGTGACGTGATTCCCCTCAGCGGTGGTGGTCATGCTGGTGAGGTTGTCCGGCGCTATTGCCCGGGCAACGCATCCTGCATTCCCATGCACGGTAATGATTCTGCCGTTAATCTGCATCATGAGGCAAGGTTCTCCTGCCAGCCTTTGGTAAACATATTCATGTTCCCGCAGGGAATGATTGCCCCTGCCCTGTGGAGGTGCCCACCGCCGTTACCCCCGCATGCAGCTGCCAGCGTGCTGACCAGCGGTCCGAGTTCCCGAACAATTCCCGCAGGACAGCGTGCCGAGATTTTGCAGGATTCACCGGTATGCGCATAGACGAGCACCGGCCACATGTTGATAAGGTCACGTGCAAGGATATCGGCGACATCGCTTGCCAGGGTAGCATCCTGCACTTCGTAGACACCGACCGGACCTTCAGCGGGGTGCAAATGCCTGATCGCATCGATCACGTTTATCCGGTGCTGCCGGGCAATCTCCCATGACTGGTCGAGATAATGGGATGAGCGAAGGCAGAGTGTTGCCCCGATGTCCCCATGACCGGTTTTCCCGCAGGCATCAATCACCGCAGTGAACGCATGGGCATCTTCAATCACCTCGCGCTGGAGATGGTAGGTATCACCGTAGATCATCTCGAGGCTTGCCCGTGTTGTGTTTGGCGCTGCTTCCAGTGCTACCCGCGAGAGCAGCGTGTCGAGCCGGCTTGCGTTCTCCCCTTTTGCCTGGTCATGTGCATTGTCGATGAGATCAGCGATGAGCTGTTCCTCGCCGCTGATCCCGTCGAGGTATGGGCTGGTTGCCGTATACCACCGTTCGGTCATGTCCCTGCCCGGGAGGGTGAGCCCGCGGTCCGGAACGATGATGCCATCCGTGATGCCATCATTGAAGATCTCGAGGTTTTTGCCCGCCAGCTCCTGACCATCACCGATGATGCCGGGTATTACGAGACCCGACAGGTCGCGGTTGTCTCCCATCTTCTGGGCAACGATATACGCCATCCCCGCTGCGGACAGTTCACGGTCGCCGTCAATTCCTGCCAGCCTGGGGTTTGCATGGAACGTTCCCTCAAACTTCGGGAAATGGTGATCGACCACCATTGTTGCAGAGGGGAGCTCAGCAATTCCCGCACCAAGATCGCAGAGCAGGTGACCAGAGTCTCCTTTCAGCTCAGCAGGATTGACTTCCTGCCGGATCCTCAAACGGAACCGGATACCCGCCCGTTCCATCGCGTGGCAGAGGATCGAACCGGCTGCTATACCGTCTGCATCATGGTGTGCGAAGACCTCGATAAACTCCTGGCGGCGGATTTGTTCTGCAACTGTTTCTGCAATTGATTCAGGGGGCATGGATATCTTAAGACGATGATTGTTATTTATCTGGACAGCAGAATTTCTGCGGACTCCGGCTTGTATACAAACTCCTGGGGCAGTTTCTTCGCTCCCCGGTAATATCGTACAAGACGGCGGATCTTTGACTCGGTCAGGTTCAGCTGTCGCTTGTTGTGCAGATCTTTCTTGTTCTCACCAAGATGCTTGCGCAGCCCAAGTGCCTTGACCATGAGATCGCGGAGATCTTCAGGGATCTCGGATGCAACCTTGTTCTCTTTTAAAACATCCCCGATACGTTTACCGAGGGCAAGTTTTACGTCCGGGACGCCGTAGCGGTCCCGCAGGACAAGCCCAATTTTGCTGCTCGATGCGCCTTCCTTGCGGAGATCCAGGATCACTTTGGTAATTGCCTTTGCGTCCGTATTGGACCACGCAGGTGCCTGTTTCCGATAGGGGCGGACAGAGCATGACTTGCCTCTTCTTCGAGCATGCATTCGTGCCATACTATAGCCTCCTAAACTGTGTAAGTCCAGAAAAGTCGAGTATTATTTAC
>Ga0105106_10001600_pt1 | contig 16318 bp, 18 predicted proteins | sample PPLLaktember2015_5_FD_79109 | JGI IMG/M metagenome (GOLD analysis project Ga0105106, IMG submission 79109) | Freshwater sediment microbial communities from Prairie Pothole Lake near Jamestown, North Dakota, USA - PPLs Lake P8 Core (1) Depth... | ecosystem: Environmental > Aquatic > Freshwater >...
CATTAAAATGGACCTCAATCTCGCCCTGATGCCCATACTTTTTTCTCGAGGCGGTGAGAACGGCCTGTTCCAATGCTTCAATGATCACCTTCCGGTCGATCCCTTTATCCTTTCCCACCTGATCAATAATAAAATTTAGATTCGATGGCATATGGGTCTCTCCCCGTTTAAAATTCAATTTCTAAATTGGCCTTCGCTATCTTGGCCAGAGGGATCTGAACGATCCCTTCCTCTATCTCCAACTCAATTTGGTTATTCGAAACCCTTAAAAGTCTCCCCTTGAACTGCTGGCGGCTGTTGATCGGATCGACCGTCCTCAACTTGATCAAACGATTGCAGTGCTTGATAAAATCCTTTTCGCTTCTTAATGGACGGGTAAGGCCTGGAGAGGAGACTTCAAGGACATAAGGCGCCGAAATGAAGTCCTCCACATCCAGCTCCCTTCCAACCGCTTGGCTCATGCGACCACAATCATCGAGGGTGACCCCGCCCTCCTTGTCGATCGTGAGACGGAGGACCCATCCTCTGGCCTCTCTTCGATATTGAACCTCCACTAACTCCACTCCTTCATTCATCAGGAGTGGATCCGCAATCTCACGAACACGCTCTACAATCTCTTTTGGAACCATTCAATTCCCCTTAGGGAAGATGATGGCTATTGGGTTTTAAAAAAAAAGCGGGCAGAACAGCCCGCTTTTTCAGCAGACCCATTAATTTACAATCATTTATACACCATCCCTCATTAAATTGCAAGAAAAATTTTCCTGGGAATCAGGGCGCGAAATTCCTTGGATTACATCAGACCTAAGCAATGACGGAACTGAAGGAGTCTTCTTACAGACACTGAATCCTCGGCTCAATTTCCATTCAGATGGGAATTTTCTCGCCTGAATCATCTCAACTAATAATTTTCTTTGAGGGAGGGAGGCTTCTCGTATCTCAAGCCGCTCAGGGATTGAATTTCCTTCTCCAATCTTTCGATCATTCTTTGATTTTGGCGAAGGGTTTTTTTCAACTGAAAATGCCTGTAGAGATCACCGAGACCCCCGATCAGGACCCCTAAGAAAATAGAACAGAGAATCACTAAGAAGAGAGGGATTTTGGGTACTTCCCAAAGATAATTTTGAAGGGGGTAAAGGCCAAAACGAAGAATAACTTCATCCTTATTCTGCACGGAAAAAAGAATGACGCATAAGAAAACAACCATCCAAAAAATCGTCTTTGCCCATTTCACTTTTTCCGCCCTCCTTTCTGACCTTTTTTCAAAAGCGAAAGGTCCCTAAAGGCAGAGTGAAGCTTATGATAGGTGTTTTCCAGATATTCCGGGATGACCTTGGTTTCACCCAACACAGGCATAAAATTCGTATCTCCTGCCCATCGCGGAACGATGTGAAAATGAATGTGTTTTTCCCCAGCCCCCCCGACAACCCCCATGTTAATCCCTATGTTGAACCCATGGGGTTTAAGGGTTTTTTTCAACACCCGGGTCGATGCTTTAAGCAGAAAAAATAGGTCTTGCAGTTCTTCTTGATGTAATTGGTTCAAATCTAAGGAGTGGCGTTTGGGTACGATCATAAGATGGCCGTTGTTATACGGAAATTTGTTCATTATGACAAAGGCATATCGGCTCCGAAACAGGATGAGATTCTTTCTGTCTTTTTTCTCCTTCTGTTTCTTACAGAAGAGACATCCTTTCTGCTTCCTACCCAGAATATACTCCATTCTCCATGGAGACCAAAGATATTTCATAGTTCTAAAGAGTCCAGTTGAAAGGGACTCCCCTTTCTACGAAAATGAGCGGTGAAGGCGGGGAGGAATCCTCTCGTGGAGACCCTCCCACTCTTGTCCATGTCCATTCCCAACCGGAATTCGAGAAGATCTTGATAAATAGACTTTATATCCCTCTTCGAAAACAATAGGCATAGGTGTATAAAAACGGTTAAGAGGTCAGTTCAAGATTAAGGTAAAGATAGTCCTTCCACGGAGCTGGGGTTTCATCAATCCCAAGGCTCATGGTCAGGAGGGGTATCCAAATGGGAACCCTTGGTTTTCGAATTAGGGACATTCCTGCTTCTTCGGGTGTTCTACCTCCCTTTTTTAGATTGCAGGCCAGGCAGCAGGTAACGACATTCGTCCATTCGGTCTGGCCTCCTTTTGAACGTGGGATGACGTGGTCATAGGTTAAGTATTTGTGTTCAAACGGAGTTCCACAATACTGACACCTTCTCCGATCCCGAACGTAAAGGTTCTGACGAGAAAATTTTACAATGGGGGTCCTTCTCTTTATGAATCGATTCAACCGGATGACTGCAGGCAGTCTTAGGGCAAAGGTCACACCCCTGATGAACCGCTCGTATTCTTGAAGCACCTCTACCTTTTCGAGCATCACCATGGTGACTGCTTTTTTCCAGGTGATGACTTTGAGAGGTTCAAAAGTGGAATTGAGAAGTAATGTCCACTCCATAAGGTGGTAAAATAGGAATTTCCCTTTGAATTTTGCAGATATATAGCGATTTTTAGCCGAATTGTCAAGCTTTTTTTAGCCTATGGAGACGGCCTTTTACACCTCTTTTATTTCACAAAGGATTCTGGCTCAAAGAGGTTGACTCAGAATGGGCCATGGATGACATTTTTCCACATGGTGAGCAATTCCTGTCAATCTTGTCGTGAAAGTACTATGTCAATTATTCCTGAAAATATAAATTACTTATAAATATCAAGAAATTAAATGAATAACGTAGGGTTGTTTGAATTGGCAAAAAATTTGCAAGTCGCTCTGATGAGAGACGCTATGTTTTAAAAGAATGTGTCCAATTCAACAAAAAGGACTGCATGGGTGAGTTTATTAAAGATTCATCTTCTCTTCCTGAAACTGATCATTGTTAAAGAGATTTCGCCCCGGATGATAAAGTTGTTCCGTTAAAGGTTGAGCCGAAATTGTTTGACAAACAGACCCGCTTCTGCTAAAAAGTAAACGAGATCTTCGTTAAGGGAGGGATTCTTATGAAAGGGTTAAGGAAATCAATCTTTTTATTGCTACTTATTTTGTCTCTTATTGGATTCTTGGGTTCAAACGGTTGGGCTCAGGAAATGAAAATTAGTAATGATGAAATGAATATGGTCGATCTATTTATTGCACGGCCCCTTGGGATCGTAGCCGCTGCGGGAGGAACGTGTCTCTTTATTGCTTCCCTTCCTTTTACCCTACCCACCAGAAGCGTAGAGGATTCCTTCAATCTGTTTGTGGTCAAACCCTGGAAGTTCTCTTTTGTCAGAGACTTTCCGGATGAAAATACAAATATTTACTAAAGAGATCCTTTACCAGATCTCCTTTTCCCGTGGCTCTCCCTTTAATTTCCGATGGCAGAAGGGACAGGGTTTCCCTTCGTGAATGAGCACCTCTTTCATCATCTCCACCAATTCACTATCTTCTAAAATCTGCTTGACAATGTGAGGGTGAGGCCTGCGGTCATATTTACGGTATGGGAAACTACTTTTTCCGCCCATATTTTTTCTCCTTGGGCTCTATTATAAAGCCTCGTCATCATTTTGGCAAGGAGAGTTTTATGCTTTAGAGTTCTATGTTTCGTTGAAAAGAGGACGGACGTCGCTATTCCGAGAGGCTCCTTAGAAATCTCTTCAATTTGTTTAGGCCTTCAGGAGAGATATCGACAAACATCAGTCCACATCGGTAATCCCCCCAATCCTTCCCGAGATGGATATCCCTCCATACCACCTCAGCGATGAGTTCGACCTCGTTTAACTCAGAACCCGAGGGGAAGAAGAGTTTCAATCGAAGGAATTCGTTTATCTCCACTTTTTCTGAAAGATAGACGAGCAATCCCCGCTCGCTGACATTGAGCGCTTGACCGGGGTGGCTCGAGGGGGAAGGAACGAGAGCGTATTCGATGGGCAGATCGATATTGAAGCGGGGGTGTTTTCTTCTTTCAAAATTGACGATTCCGTAATGGAATTTTCTCTCCTTTTCTTCCATTTCTTCATCTCATGGAAAATGGATCAAGCGGATTGGAGGAGGAAATGTCGAAATGGGATTTCACTGCCAAGAGCGCCACGGCTTCATCAGGTGGAAGGTTCTCAATTTAATCCAACGGGTAATGCCCCTGCAAGAGTTGACTCAGTTTGTGGCGGTCCTCCTCTAAAATCTTTAAAAATCTTAATCCATACTGATATCCTTCCCAATCCTCTTCCCAGTGGAGCTCTTTCCGAATGATCTCAGCCACGACTTCGAAGTTGGCCAGTTCGAATTCCTTTGGGAATAGGACGGCAATGTTCAGCCTCGTCCCAACGGGCATATTCTTGATGGAATTGATGAGAAGCCCTTGGTCGCTTGCATTCACAACAATTCCTCCCTGCGCATAGGGTGCATTGATCACCCGATATTCCAGGGGTAGGTCCATCAAGAGCCGGGGCGATCTTCTTCTCTCTCTCGGATCTTTTGCTTTCTCCATCCTTTTCGCTAACCGAGGTCCATCTATCGTGTTTTCATTCCCTTTTCTGAAGGATTGAAGTCTGAATAGAGCTTTGGGCAGAAAGTTTCAAAGAGGCACCCTTCGCATTGAGGTTGGGTTGGGAGACAATATCCCGCACCCCCTTCTTCTGTTCCAATTCCCAACCAAGTCATCGGCTTCTCAATCTTCCATGGGAACTCAGGAAAGGCCATTCTTGCAAAGGCTTGAATCTTAAGGTCGCCTATGGAATTCTTCCCCTGGTGCATATCGAAATGGGGGTCCACCACCCCCAGTCGAGCGCCCACCCTGTAAAGGCTTTCAACTATTGAAACCGCAATCGTCGAACGATCGATATCTACCACCTCTGGAATCAACTCATGCATCCACCGTATCGCCAATCGACTGTTCCGATCACCCATGTGAGGGATGATTTGAATGAGGCGTTCCAAATCCGGGGCATTCCATTGTTTCTTTTCAATGATATGATTTGCCACCTGTTGTAATTTGGGAATCGCCCTATGGAAGAGCTCCCTCCAGTCCTCGCCGGTGAAAAAGGGCGTTCCTTCGAGGGGTGGGATTTGCTCTAAGCTGAGATTCGTTTGATGGAGGAGCCTGAAAACCTTTTGGGTATTTTCGAGAGCCTTTTCGGATTGGTTTTTTTGATTAAACCGTGCATGGGTCAGGATCGTCAGCGCGGAGCGATAGGGATGGTCCAATCCTTCCGAGTGTCGGCAGGAGTTAAACCACGAGGGAAACAGTTCGCGATTTTTTTGATAATAATTCTCCACAGAATTTCTGAAATCCTCGATCCACGGAAAAGGAGGGGGTTCTTCCTTCTCCCTCTTCACGGGTTCTTTGGAAATTTCTTCCAGCAATTTGGAGGCTTCTTCAAAGATAGAACCGTCGAAACGCGCCTCTTGAAACATTTCCTTTCGTTGGGCGGGGGAAGGTTCCAAATTCATTGAGTTGACCGGGCTCTTCTTGGTCTCTTCTTTCTCGGGGAGGGATGCAGAGACAGAGGGAGAGGTCCCGCCTCTGGAGGTTGTCCCCTCTATTTGTTCCTCCTGAGTGTCAATCATTTCAAAGCCCGATGTTAAACCTTCGTCCTCCTCGATCGGTTCGGGTCTTTTTTCTGACAGGATTTCTTCTTGCGGGATGGGTGAGCGGTCTATGGAAACCTTCTCTTCCTCGAGTCCTATCATCTTTTGGATATCCTCTGTCATGGGGAGAGAACTCTGGGCTTCAACGGACCCGGCAGGTTCAGACCCGGTTTCAGGAAAGACGTCTTTAAAGAAGGGAGGAAGATTATTCCTCGGGAGTTCTTCCTCTCGAATTTTGTTTTCCCCTTCTGAGACCTTCAGAAGAGGCTCCTCTGCCGCCGGAAAAGGAACCACTGGTTCAGAGGGCTGGAACGTCTCCATGACTGAAAGGTTGGGTGGACTCACCGACAGGCTTTCCGTTCCTTCAATAGAAAGGAAAGAAGAAGGGGGAAGATCATCTTCTTCATCATCGGTCTCCCACTTGACCAGCACCCATTCCTTTTTTGCTCTTCGGTCCACCACTGGAATGGCTGTTCCGGAAGCATTCTTAAAGGCAAGGGAGACCCTTGTGACGGGAAGACCTTCTTCAAAAACCACCCTGAAGGGACAGGCTTCTTTCGAGGGGAGAGGATTGATCGGGATAGGAACTTCCTCAAAGGAGAGGATTTCTCCGGCATCATCAAAAATCTGAATTAAGACCCAGCTATCGTTTAGACTCTCTTCAGAAATATTTCTTACTCTTCCGATAACATTCCAGACCCCGCTCGGAGCTCTCCTGAGATAGGAAGATTCCAATGTCAATCGATGGGGCTCCGTATGCTGAAATTCAAGGGAGACGGCAGAAGAATTCCTCTTCTCTTCGACAGAGATAAGGGCTCCAAAGGACTTGAGGGTCTTGGCTAAAGTGACGGCTTTATTGAGGGTCAGATTTTTTTTTAAACCGGTGGGAAAACGTTCCGTGATCTTTTTCAGAAGGGGGAAAGGGATGCCGTAGATTTCGGAAATTTTCTTGCAAAAGGAGTCTCTTTTCTCATCACTATTATCTCCGATTCCAAGGAGCAGAACACGATATCTCCCTTCTCCATCATCTATTCTTTCCATGATTTTCCTTTTATGCAGATTCCTTTTCCCATTAACCTACATTAAAGGAGACCATCGATACCATTAAAACGATGAAGAGCCCTGTTCCCTTCATGGCCTTCACCCTTTTTCAGGTGGTCTATTTTTGTCCCATTTTTAATTAATTTTATGAGAAATGCAATAGTTTTATTTTCCTATCTCTTTGAGCAGATTCATTAGTCTTGTAAAATCCTTCTCGTCAATGGATTCAAATTGGAGTCCATATCGGTATTCCCCCCAACTTGTTTTGGCTGCCAAATCGGACCACACTATCTTTGCGACGGCCTTAATGGTGTCCAATTCCAAGCCGCTTACATAGAAGATTTCAATCTTTAAGATAGCCCCCATTTCCATTCTTTCAGGCAGGTAGACGAGGACGCCTCCCTCACTTGCATTGGCTACGATGCCTCCATAAGTTTCCTTCGCCTCCACCCGACAATAATCCAGGGGCAGTTCGACGCTATATCTTGGATATTTCCTCCTGTCAACGGCAAGAACGCCGAGCTTTGTTTGTGATGTTGAAGGGTTAATCTTAGTATACTTATTCATAGCCATAGTCAAATCAGAGATCAGTTAATTGCATTTTTGATGCCAGAGAGACTCCGCGGCTCTGTGATTTTCGCTTGGTTTTGATTACTGGATCCGGTTAAGAAAAAACTCCTGATATATTACAACTATTTAATTTTTATATATTTTTTTTATTAATGAGCGTTAGTCAATCCAGATCACGAAGGGGCCATGAGCTGGACCTTTCAGACTGCGTAGATTGCCATAGAAGTCGATTTTGGCAAATTTTTTACCATTAACGTACATCTTTGGAGAATTTTTGTGGATGATTGCTTTTATTCGGAAAGAATTTGATTTAAAAATCAAGAGGGTAGGAACCTTTTTCAGATTCTATGAAATATTTTCAGGGTTTTGTCCACTCTGGTTTTGCCCCGTAAAGAGAGGCTTCCTCTGGAATCTTTTTTTCCAGCATTTGCTTGGCTTCTTCAATCTGAACCCTCAATTCGTCCATTTGATTTTTTATCTGTTCTCTATCATTACGAATCGTTGCCCTTTCAACAGAGCTTTTTGATGTATTAAACTTCTCTGTTAATTCATTATATCTTAGCCTTAAACTCTCAACCTTTGACTGCAAAGATTGCAGCTTTTTCCTCCATTCTTCCACTCTCCCCTTCCAGTATTCTTCCCCTCTTCCCGCCCGGTCCTTGTAACTATCTGCTTGTTTCTTTAAAGGTGCTTCACCCTCTTGTTTAGTCTCAGTTTTCTCCTCCCTCACATCTACCTCTTCAATGGCCCGCCGGTACTTTTCTGGAATTTGGGTGATATCATCGGTGAAATGGACTATCCCTTTTTCATCCACCCACTTGTAAACCTCTGCATGGGAAAGGCCTACCGTAAATAGAAAGAGGAGAATGAGAATCAGAGTCTTCATTTTTGCCTCCTATTTCAGAGCAAATGTTATGCCAAAAATTGTTTCAATGATTGATTTTTTTCACTATATATCTTATATTTAGGTTAGCCAGTACGTTAAACCATATCACCTCCTTGTTTCACCCCCATTTAATGTACTGGTAGGGATCAGTTATGGCCCTCCTCTAACTGATCCCTTTAAATTTATTTAGTAAATCTAAGAACTTATATTTGTTTCCCCACATTTTTTGTGAAAACCCTGTTGATAACTCGCGTCGTTTCATCTTAGAAGAGCCTACTCTCCAATTTCTTTACCAAAGTGCCTATTCTTTAATCACTCAAATCCTTAATAGTCTTAATCGATTATAATGACAGCAGATAAGATTAATCGAGTCCGTCTTGCTTCAAAGCGCACACGACTTCAGAGGGAAATCCTAATTGAGATACGAATTCTCTTTTTATCTTCTTAAACTCAAGGACCTCAAGAAAGGGTGCCACAAAGACTCCCCTGCATCCTGCCAAAAGAGGAGGCTTCAATTTATAGATTTCTTCGTAAATTTGATTCAACCGTCTCTCCCCTTTTGTCATATTGACCAAGACGATCCTCCCTCCATCTTTTAATACCCTTTTAAACTCAAACAGAATGGGGAAGAAGTCATCAATGGGAAGGATGTCGAACAGGTACTGGTTCATCAAGATGTCAAATGTTTTATCCTCGAAGGGAAGGTGACGACAATCACAGAGGTTGAGGCTGTAATTTCCGCAGCCCATCCTGGAGATTCTTTTACGTGCTCTCTCCAGCATATTCACAGAGATATCGATTCCTTCAACCCAGCCCGATGGATTCCTCTTCAATATCTCCACGAAATTGAGACCTGTCCCGAGAGCGACTTCCAAAATTTTTTCTCCATCCTTGATGGCGGCAACATCCAATGCCTTTTGGCGTGCTTTCGATTCCATGAGAAATCCGAAAAGGTCATAGATCGAAGCAATCCGATTGTATTTCTGAACCATCTGCTCAGGAGGGATGCGCGCCTCTAAAATCTCTTGGTTCATTTGATTCTTACCATTCCTGGTGCTGGAAAAAGATTCAAATGACTTACAGGATTTAAAGGAAACGAGTCAAGAATTTTTTGTGATTGTTTTCTGTGACTGGCTCAGACATGCTCATTCAATCCTTGCAGGTCGCACCGAAATATTCATTAATCTTCCCGAGAACGATGTGTGGAATGTCCTCCTTTCGTTTAACGGTGAAGATGCTGATATTTCTCTTCTTCTCAACGGCCCTTTGGAATCTGGCGGCATAAGGATTTTCTCCGATATGGACTGCCGTGATTCGGTTCTGGATCTGTGCGAAAAATCCAATCAGCGATTCTAAATTGGTGATTTTCATATCGGTAATGATGAAGAGGTCAAGATTTTTTCTTCCATGGATCAGCGGGACGAGATCCTCCAGATCGAGGGCGGTTCCCCCTCCAAAATACTTACAGAGGACTCGATAAATGTCCTCATGATGATCTGTGAAATTCAAGACGTCCCTTCCCCCCATAGGAGCATCACTGAAATTATAAACCCCTACTTTTGAATCGTTTCGTAGGTAGGCATTGGCGGCGCAGGCAGCACCGAGGACGGCATAAGAGAGATTTTTTCGAGGGTTGATCATACTCCCCGAAGAATCGATGGCAATCAAGCAATCGGGCGCCCCTTCGATCTTTCCCCTTCCCTTCCCTTCTCGTTTCTTCCAAATCTGAGTGATTCCAGGCATGATCTTCCCGAAACTGGTCCAGATGTCCATATCCTGGAAAGGGGATCCCACCTCCCAAGGAGAATGCGAATGGGGATGGAGATATCCCTTCTTCTCTAATGGAACTTTCCTGAGAGGGATGGAGTAACTTTCCGCCAATTTCATATAAAAGAGGATATCCGCATCGATCGGAGCCCCTCGGCCCCGTCCCATGCCTCCTTCCATCCCATAACCTGCTTCTTTCAGCTCCTCCGAAAAGTCTTCAACAATATCTTTAAACTCAGGCAGGGCCATACTCTTCTTGGCGAAATCCCTCAGTCCCTGGTCGATCTCTTCGTAAGAATATGAGTTGAGGTCGTGATCCCCCTGGGGGTTGCTGTCTCCTTTCCCTCCTATGGCTTCTTGCTCTTCCTGCTCTTCCAGGAGGAGGGGTTTCAGGGAGCGAGCGAACTTTTTCATACTCTCCGGCCACCGGGATCGATCCAGGTAGGGAATCCGTGCGAGACGCCGGACAATCTCCTCATGACCCCTTTTCGCAGCCTTGGAATCCAAAATCCCTAGATCGACTCCCCATATTTTTTCATAAAGGGAGGCGATGACCTTCTCCACCGCCCCTTTCTTCAGAACCCGGTGGAGTTCAGGGATTTCGGTGAACCTTTTCTTCACACAATACGTGTCGGCCGTCACGTCGATGAAGTAATTCGCTACCTGTTTGGCCATTTCCTTGTCACCCATCACCTTCTTAGCCTCGGCATAGAGCATCAGGTGGGTATGAAAGTCCCATGGGCAGAAGGTATAATGGGTAATTCCATGGTCGAGGAGGGCTTCGATCACCCCCTCTTCCGTCATCTTCTCTCTCGTTCTGGAAAGGAACGTGGAGTTGAGGGTGATCTGTTTCTGCTTCATCTCTAATCCGACTGCTTCACCCTGTTCTTCCTCTTCCGCAGCAGAAGGCGTAACCTCTCCGACCTTGGGGATAGGGATCTCGGGATAGAGGTGCTTCTTCTTCAACTTGGGCCAGAGTTCATCGATGATCGCTTGATATCTTTTCTCTTCAAGCATTGGTGCTTCCTGTTTTTAGTAGTAGAGATTGGGATGGCGGGCCTTCCCTGGGTAGACGAGTTTCTCCCTCTCAAAAACCTTCCCTTCCACAATATTTCCTAACCCTCTGATCCTCCCCCCCACATAGATTTCTCCGCCCATCATCCATTCCCCGGTATGAAGGCCAATATTCTTCTTGATCAAGATTTTACCGCTTCTCATCCCTGCCCCGGTCCAATTCTTTGTATTGCCCTCCACGACCAGTTCCCCGCCCTCCAAGCCAATTCCGGTAAAATCGCCGGCATCTCCCTCGATGACCAATCGCTTCCCTTTTGGAAGACGAAAGCCAATGAGATTGATCTCCGTTTTCAGCTCAGACAGCTTCAAGAGGATCTCCTCTTCCTTGGCATAGTTACAGAGAGCAGAGATATAGAGCCCTGCAGGGCCAGGGATGAAGTAAGGGATCTTCTGTGTATTCTCTAAGGCAAAACAGAAATCTTCAATGTCCTCCGCGGAATAATCGATCTCCCGGACATGTTTCTCGGCCACCTCATAAGCCTTGATAATAGTGTTGTATTGGACCATCCAGACGAGCTCCTTGGCTTCTTCCTCCAAGAGCTTTTCGTAGCCCCGCCGGATCTGGTCCATGACGACCTCGGTGGACTCAATAATTTGATCTAGGGGAATTTGGGTCTTATGGAAGGTGAAGGTGTCAAATTCCTCGAAAGGATTCCGAATCCCCCGGTTGTCTTTGTCGTGGGTTCCTGTGAAGCCTTTTTTGGTTGAGAGGTTTCCTTTCATCCATCCATTCCGTTCATACGGGTTGAGGGTTAGGACCGTTGGGTGCTAAGGTCTTTTTTGATTTCGGCATAGAGAGGATGGTCTCCCTCAAGTGGTTCCAGCGATTCTCCCTGGAAGATTTTCGATCCAACGGCAAGGGCGTCCTTCAGATGCTCACTCTGCTCACGATATCGTTGGGATACCGTTTTCACTGCCTCCTTGGCCAGAAAGATGGGGAAGGGATCGTCCCTCTTCGACCTCTCCCTCTGGGAAACGATTTCATCTTTCCACTGGGTTCGATGGGCCAGGGTGTAGGGGATGACCGATTTGACATGTTCAATATCGACTTCAGAATCTTCGAGAAGCCAGGCCAAGGCCTGGCCGTACTGTTTGATGGAGATCGGGAGCCGATTGGAGGCACAATTCTTGATCTCATGGCAGAGATAACCTGTGTAATGGCATCCTTCCTCACAGTTTTCCAGGGACCGTTTCTGCCCATAGCGGTCACAGAAAGAGAGTTCGGCCAGAAGCATTCGAGTAAAGGCGCTTGCATCCTGGTCCAAATCGGTATCGTCCATCTCGAGGCGAATTTGTTGACGATCCCGTTTCTGGAGAGGTTTCACTCCTAAGGTCTCGTGAATATACTCGCCAAAGGAATTGCAGACCTCTTCAACGAGAGGGATCTTCTTCTCGTAGGGCGTTTTGGCGTTGAGAATCCGATGGAGCTCCTTCTCATACTTGACATGCCTCAGGATGTGATCCTTGCGATTGGACTTTCCAATGAGAAAGGAGAGGTTGGCCCCAGGATATCTGGACTCCACCATCACATCAAAACGATCCACCAAAGGTGCGATGATCGTATTGGTTCCCCCATCCTGATAATTGGCCGTGGCGAACAGGCAATATTCTTCGTTGATAATCATCTCATTGAGGTATTCCCAGTTCCCTCGGTCTACCCCGTCGAGGATCATACTCTGTTTGGTTTCTGGAAGGCGGTTGATCTCATCGACGATCTTCGTGGGGATTTGAGAAAAGTTGGTCCACACGACATCCTCTTCCCCTCGGTTCAGTTTTCCTAAATCCGGTCGGCCTACGATTTTTTCTTCGGTCTGTTCTGGATGGCCAGAAACTTCACTGCCCCAAATGACACCCAGGGGAAATTGATAGATTAAAGAACAGACGAACTCTGCAGAGGTCGTCTTGCCCAACCCGGGTTCCCCAATGATGAGTTCTTTCCCTTTCTTCAGTCCGGTTAAGAGGCTGAAGAGGATCGTCGAATTAAATCGTTCTCCTTTGATTTCAAGATCGGGTCGATTGAAATAGAGATGGTCATGGATGAATTGGTAAAGCTCCATCACTTGTTTTTGGAATGCGTTTTTCTTCACGGTTTTCCTTCCTGACAAAGATGTTCAACTTCCAAATGATAACATGATCCCCAGCGTAAGACAAGGCAGCGGATTGAGAGGGGTTGCCTCTTTTTTTCCGTGATCAGTCTCAATAAAGCATGTCCGTCGATCGGACCCTCCCCCTACCCCCATAGAAAGTGGCGCCCAGGAGGGTTAGAAGAAGTCCCCTTCGCTTCGTGAATCCGAGGTTACACATTCGTTTCATAGGCCTCCAAATACCCCTCTGAAGCAAGGGCTTGCCTTGCGGCCTTACTCAATTCTCGATCATACCGATGGGTGGGGGCGTAAACCCGGCAGATGGCCACCTTGGCCGGAATATATTGAAAGAGCCTCCGGAGAGGTTCTCGCGAAATTCGTTTCGATCCTGAATCGTAGATGAGAAGCGTTGTTCCTTCCGATTCATACCAGGGATTGAGCGGCCTGGGATCGTGATGAGCCATATCGACATGAAATTCAATCCCTTTGAGGTGCTTGGGCAGAATGGCCTCCATTCGCTTTTTCACCTCTTCCGGGGGTAGGAAGAAAGGCCTTCCAAACTCCATTTCCCGGAGAGCCAATTTCTCCTCAAAGGCACTGGTCCATCTCAATTTTCTGGAGAGGACTTGAGCCCACTTTTTCCCCAACCTCTTCTCCCGTAACTGTGGACATCTTTCCCATTCCAAGACCCTTTCCATCAAGAACCAATCGGTCAGAGAAAGATACCGATCGATCTCCTCCATGGGATGATAGGGACAAAGGATCTCCATGGTCTCTTTGAAGATCTCCTGGAGTTGAAGATCGATGGAGCGGGTGGTGCGGTGATAATAGACATTGGAATAAAGATAGAGGCGGGCGTTGAGAAACATGGCCAAGGCATCGAGCCCTCTTTTGTCGAGGACGAGTCCTTCCTTGTGAAAGGAGGTGTAGTGGAGGAGCCGTCTCCAATCCATGGGACCGATGGAAACACCGGTCATGTATGCATCGCGCAGGACATAATCGATATTATCGAAAGTGAAAATGCCCCGGAAGAGTTGTTGGAGCAGGAGAAGCCACTTCGGATATTTTCGATCCTCTTTCCGCAGCGGCCTCTTAATGAGGAACGCCACATGCTCCGGGTCGATGGATTCCCCTTTCTTCAAGGAACCATGAGGGCTCCGCCGGATTCCCTTCAGGAGGGGAGAAATTTTTTCCCGGATGATATGCTGGCCGATCTCCTCATGATTCGTTTTGAATCGAGAAAGATATTGCTCGTCGAAGAAATGACAGAAGGGTCCGTGGCCGATGTCATGGAGGAGACCAGCGAGCCGGAGGAGTTCTTCGATATAAGGGGGAGAAGGAAGGTCTTCACGAAAGATGCGCGATAGAGAGGGATAGAGCCTTTCAGAAAAGACCCCCGCCACATGCATCGTCCCGAGGGAATGTTGAAAACGGGTATGTTCTGCTGAGGGGAAAACCCAACGGGCACTCTGAAGTTGAAAGATGCGCCGAAGTCGCTGAACCCAAGGCGTGTCAATAATGTCCCTCTCGGTTCGCTCCCCCTCCACACGGTCGGTCATCAGAATGTAATGGTAAATGGGATCTGCGATCAGTCCGGTGACTTGACTCTCTTCCGTCCCTTTCATCCCCTGCGACCTGTTCTAGGATTCATCGGCTGAGGGCTCTTTCTGGTTCTCCTTATTCCTCGGGTCGATGAACTGTACCTTTGCCGCGGCTACTTCTCGAAGGGCGTTCACAATCGGCCGGTTATCCGATTCCACCAAAGGATGCGCCCCCTTCATCAGCATCTTGGCCCTTCGAGCAGCCAGGATGACCAATGCAAACCGACTATCCACCTTTTTTAGACAATCTTCCACGGTAATTCTAGCCATGAGGTTCCTCCCACTGTCTCATTTTTTCTTCAAGAAGAGCGTTCTTCTTTTTGCGACAACGCTCCGCCGTGATAATCGCTTTCAACTTTTCCACGGTCTCCTCGATCCGATCGTTCAAAATCACATAGTGGTACCATCGGGCCTCTTCCATATCCCTCTTGGCGTTGGCCAAACGGAACCGGATCCTCTCGGGGGAATCGAGTCCCCTCTTGGTCAATCGCTCCTGTAAGGATTCCAGCGAAGGAGGGAGGATGTAGATCAGGATCGCGGGCTCGATCTGTTCAACCACTCGTTTCGCCCCCTGAGTATCGATATCCAAAATCAGATCGATCCCTTCCGATTTCAGAATGGCCATATTCTTCCGGACCGTCCCATAACGATTCCCCAAGACTTCTGCCCACTCCAAAAATTCATCCCGCTCCACCATCTTCTGAAAGAGGAAAAGTGAGATGAAATGATAGTCCTCTCCGTCTCTCTCGTTGGCCCTTGGGGGACGGGTCGTATAGGAGACCGAGAAGCGGAGGCCCGATAATTCCTCCATCACCCTTCTCAAGAGGGTTGTCTTCCCTGCTCCCGAGGGAGCGGAAATGATGAATATCAATCCTTCGCCTTTTTCTCCCATTCCTCCTCCATGGGTCACCCTTGCCTTTTCCGGCGCCTCTGAAACTGTGTCGCAATATAAAAAAACCGATTTTCCGGAAAAGGGGGAGAGGCGGTCGGGTGGAAAAGATTTAGAGCGGTAACCTTTAGCCGTTCGGATTCAGACGTGCCAGGGGTACGAAAAGGTTCGATTTTGTACAATCGGCGATTTCCCATCATCTAAAAGACCCGCATTCTAAAGCTTTGGAACCCGACTGCCTCTCCCCTCTGCTTGCGATTATGACACAGTCTCTCTAAGGTGAGGGGAAAATCATTCTATATTTTGCACCTGTTCGCGGATCTTTTCCAGTTCAGCCTTGATCTCCACCACACGCTGGGAAATCTCAGCATCGTTGATCTTGGCGCTAACGGTATTGACCTCCCGGTGCATCTCCTGAAGCAAGAAGTCCATTTTTCGCCCCACCGGCTCTTCTGCTTTCATTAAGGTGAGGAATTGGCCAAGATGGCTCTCTGCTCGGACGATTTCTTCGGTGATGTCTGTCCGTTCGGCCAGCAAGGCCACCTCCTGCTGAAAGCGAGAAGGGTCTACATCGATTTCCCCCAAAAGGGAGCGGACCCTTTCATGGAGCCGGTTTCGATAAGCCTCAAGCCGGGAAGGAGAGAGATGTTTGATCTCCCCCAGTTGCTGAGTGATTCGTTCCAATCGCTGCCGGAGGTCTTTCGAAAGGATCTCTCCCTCTGAACGCTTCATGTCATCTAAGTCCTGAAAAGATCGCTTCAGGACGGAAAGGACCTCCTGCCAGAAGGGCTCTAGATCCCCGGTCTCCTCCTTTGCCGTAATCACATCCTTTGCCCC
>Ga0105106_10001601_pt1 | contig 16314 bp, 12 predicted proteins | sample PPLLaktember2015_5_FD_79109 | JGI IMG/M metagenome (GOLD analysis project Ga0105106, IMG submission 79109) | Freshwater sediment microbial communities from Prairie Pothole Lake near Jamestown, North Dakota, USA - PPLs Lake P8 Core (1) Depth... | ecosystem: Environmental > Aquatic > Freshwater >...
CGGCAAGGGAGCCGGGGGACATGCCACCGGAAGTGCCGTCCTTTCGGATATTTCGGCAAATTCGTACGGATACAAGTATGAATACAAGAAATACCAGCAGGGAACCGTTTCAAAATACACAAGAGACTTCAGGCTTGAGATTTATCTGAGGTACAGGAACGAAAAGGACAGGAAATTGTTTGGATTAAAGGATGTATCGGAATACTTTAGCAGTAAATTATACAAATATGTAATCGGCGTCGTTAACCTTGAGACATTATATGGATTAAGGGAACAATTGCCGGGAATGGATATTTTTATAGTGAATACGGGAAGAAAAGTAATAAAATGAAATCATCTCTCAACGACCTTATCCAACGCCGCATCCTTGTCCTCGATGGTGCCATGGGGACGATGATCCAGAAGCATAAGCTTCAGGAAGCGGATTTCAGGGGTGTGGAACTCAGGGAGCATCCAAAGCCTCTGAAGGGGAACAATGATATTTTGTCTATTACAATGCCGGAGGTCATACTGAATATCCATAAAGAATATCTTGAAGCCGGCGCTGACCTGATCACAACCAACACATTCAATTCGAACAGGATCTCCATGGCTGATTACGGCATGGAAAGCCAGGTTTATGAAATGAATTATCAGTCGGCAAAGCTTGCAGGGAAGGCGATAGCTCTTTTTGAGAATTCTGAAAAACCTGAGAGTCATTTTATCGTTGGTACCCTCGGCCCTACAAACCGTACTGCCTCAATGTCGTCGGATGTAAATGATCCCGGGGCCAGGCTTGTTACATTCGATCAGCTTGCGGAGGCTTATGCGGAACAAGCCAGGGGACTTATCGACGGAGGGGTGGATATCCTGCTTGTGGAAACCATTTTTGATGTCCTCAACTGCAAAGCGGCGCTTTTTGCCATTGAAACTGTTTTTGAGGAAAAGGGTATTCGTCTGCCGGTAATGGTTTCGGGAACGATTACCGATGCAAGCGGACGAACGCTTACAGGACAAACCCTTGAAGCATTTCTGATATCTGTCTCACATTTTCCGCTTTTCAGCATCGGTCTGAACTGTGCGCTTGGAGCAGAACAGCTCAGGCCCTTTATACAGGAGTTGTCTGCAAAGGCTGTATTCTGGGTTTCAGCACATCCGAATGCCGGTCTGCCCAACCAGTTCGGGGAGTATGACCAGTCGGCAGAATTCATGGCCTCCGTTGCCGGAGAATTCATGAAGGAAGGATGGGTGAATATTATAGGAGGCTGCTGCGGAACAACGCCGGAGCATATCCGGAAAATTGCAGAAAAGGCAAAACAGCATAAGCCCCGGATAAAACCGGAAATAATCCGGTACACCCGACTGAGCGGACTTGAGGCGCTTACTATTACACCACAGACGAATTTTGTAAATATCGGGGAGCGGACAAATGTTTCTGGATCGATCAAATTTGCACGGCTCATTAAGGAGGAAAAATATGATGAGGCCCTTGCCATTGCACGAAACCAGGTTGAGGGTGGCGCGCAGATAATCGACATCTGCATGGATGAGGCCATGCTTGACTCGGAGAGGGCAATGGTTAAGTTCGTGAACCTTGTGATGTCAGAGCCCGATATTGCCAAACTGCCCCTGATGATAGACTCTTCGAGATGGAGCGTTATAGAGTCGGCACTTAAATGTATCCAGGGGAAATCGGTTGTTAATTCCATAAGCCTGAAAGAAGGTGAGGAAGTGTTCCTTGATCATGCCCATAAAATCAGAAAATACGGGGCCGCTGCCGTTGTGATGCTATTCGATGAAAAGGGTCAGGCCGATACATTTGAAAAACGGATTGCGGTGGCTGAAAGGTCATATAAACTTCTGACTGAAAAAGCCGGATTTCCTCCGGAAGATATAATTTTTGATCCCAATGTACTTGCAATAGCCACCGGTATTGAAGAACACAATAATTATGCGGTCAATTTCATCAGGGCAACAGAATGGATAAGGCAGAACCTTCCGTATGCAAAAGTGAGCGGAGGCATAAGCAATCTGTCATTCTCATTCCGCGGAATCGACAAAGTGCGGGAGGCAATGCATTCTGTGTTCCTTTATCATGCGATAAAGGCAGGTCTCGATATGGCTATTGTTAATCCGGGCATGCTTCAGGTGTACACCGAGATCCAGCCCGATCTTCATCAGCTTACCGAGGATGTTGTACTGAACCGCCGGAAGGATGCCACCGAAAGGCTCGTGAAATTTGCCGAGGGACTGAAGAATGAAGGCCGGAAGGAGGAGAAGGCTGATGAATGGCGCTCGCTCCCCGTACTTGAGCGCATCAGACATTCACTCAAGCGCGGGCTCGATGAATTCATTGAGGGTGACATTGAAGATGCCCGTCCGCTTTTCAATCGTTCGATCGAAGTTATCGAGGGCCCCCTGATGGGAGGAATGAATGAGGTGGGCGACCTTTTCGGATCGGGAAAAATGTTCCTTCCTCAGGTAGTAAAGAGCGCCAGGGTAATGAAAAAGGCTGTGGCCGTTCTGGCTCCCTATATTGAAAAGGAGAGTGAGGGAGAGGAAAAGAAGAGTGCGGGAAAGATAATTCTTGCAACAGTAAAGGGAGATGTTCATGATATCGGAAAAAACATTGTCGGAGTTGTCCTTTCGTGCAACAGCTACCAGATCGTTGATCTTGGTGTTATGGTGCCGGCCGACAGGATTATAGACACGGCAATTAGTGAAAAAGCCGATTTCATTGGTCTGAGCGGATTAATAACTCCATCGCTTGAGGAGATGGTCCATGTAGCCTCCGAAATGGAGAGGAGAAAGGTAGAATTACCTTTGCTTATCGGAGGTGCAACAACGTCGGAGATCCATGCTGCTGTTAAAATTGCACCGGCATATTCAAAAACAGTTGTTCATGTAAAGGATGCCTCAAAGGCTGCCGGAGTTCTTTCTTCGCTTCTGCAGGAAAACAATTCCGGGTACGTCTATAGCATCAGGGAGAAATATAATAAGATGCTTGATGACCACAATTCCAGAAAAACGGAGAAAAAACTGCTTTCCCTGGAGGAGTCGCGCCGGAACAGGCTCTTTACAGACTGGAAATCCGTATCGATCCATCCACCTCCAAAACCGGGGCTTCATTTGATTGAAGAATTTGACCTTAATGTGCTTACAAAGTATATCGACTGGACATTCTTCTTCTTTGCATGGAAGCTGCCGGGAAAATATCCTGTAATCTTTGATGATCCTGTCAAGGGGGAAGAAGCAAAAAAACTGTTTGATGATGCCCTCAGGTATCTGAAGGAAGTAATTGACAGAAAGCTCCTGAAAGCCAGGGGTGTTTTCGGATTATTCCCGGCTGTTTCTTCAGGTGATGATGTAAAGGTTCTGAGCGGGAAGAACAGGAATGAAGCAAAGACAATTTTCAGGTTCCTTAGAAACCAGGAGCAGAAGGAAAAAGGGATCCCCAACCTTTCTCTTTCTGACTACATATCGCCTGAATCAACCGGTATCATTGATTATATCGGAGCATTCGTTGTAACGGCAACGCTTGATAATGAGGCTTTAAAAAGTTACATCGATGATGATTATGCCCTGATAATGATCAAGATCCTGACCGACCGCATTGCCGAGGCAGCTGCTGAGTATCTTCATGAACGGGTCCGGAAGAAATACTGGGGTTATTCTGCCGGCGAGGATCTTGGCATTGACGAGCTTCTTAAGATAAAATATAAAGGGATCAGGCCGGCTCCAGGATATCCGGCATGTCCGGATCATACCGAAAAACGCACTATCTTTGACCTCCTTAATGCAGAAAAGCTAATCGGGGCAGGTCTGACTGAGAATTTTGCAATGACTCCTCCCGCGGCGGTAAGCGGGTATATTTTCGCTCATCCGGCGTCGGTTTATTTCAATTTAGGTAAGATAGGAGAGGACCAGCTTAAAGAATATGCATCGCGAAAGAATATGACGGTTGGTGAGGCAGCCAGATGGCTCGCTCCCAATTTATGAGAGAAATAATATGAGTGTTATAGAGAAGATAAGGAACGCCAAAAGCACTCTGTTCACATTCGAATTGCTGCCGCCTCTAAAGGGGCACAGCATCGAACGTGTCTATTCGACTATCGACAGGCTGATAGAGTTCAGTCCTGCTTATATTAATTTTACTTCTCATCGCAATGAGACGATGTACCGCGAAAGGCCTGACGGATTGCTTGAGAAAAGGGTTGTAAGGAAGAGACCGGGGACAATAGCGCTTGCTGCTGCCGTAAAATATAAATACAATATTCCGGTTGTTCCGCATGTGCTTTGCGGCGGTTTCACCAGGGAAGAGACTGAAAATGTGCTTATCGAGATGAATTTCCTCGGCATCGATGATGTGCTTGCCCTGAGGGGTGATCCTCAGAAGGGAAGCCGGACATTCATACCTGAGAAGGATGGACATTCTCACACATTTGAGCTGGTACAGCAGATCGCCGATATGAATAAAGGCAAATACCTTGATGACTCCCTTGAAGATACCGCACCAACCTCATTCTGTATCGGAGTGGCGGGATATCCCGAGAAGCATTTTGAGGCTCCAAACAGGCAGGTCGATCTTGAAAACCTTAGGCGAAAGGTTGAATCGGGTGCCAGCTATATTGTAACACAGATGTTCTTCGACAACAGAAAGTTCTTCAGATTCAGGGATGAATGCAGGTGCGCAGGCATTGATGTCCCGGTAATTGCCGGAATAAAACCGGTTTCAGCAATGAATGACATCAATTTGCTGCCTCAGACATTTCATATCGATATGCCTCACGATCTGGTTCTTGCGCTTCAGAAATGCCAGAGCGACAAGGATGCCAGGGAGACAGGGATCGAATGGGCGGCAATGCAGTCGAAGGAGCTTATTAAAGAGGGCGTTCCGGGGATACATTATTATACCCTCGGAAGGTCGGATAATGTGGCGAGGATCGTGAAGGCAGCGTTCTGAATCAAATAATTGTAGGGGCGTTGCATGCAACGCCCCTACTACAAAATATTATAAATCAAACACATTTTTGATTTTATCCACATAATCCAGCTTTTCCCAGGCAAAGAATTCCACCTTTCTGGTATATACATTTTTACCGTTGCCCTTTACCGCTTTGGGTTTGGAGCCCGGAACAGGATAATAGACCTCAACTTCCTTTACCTCAAAGTTGCGCCCGAAATGACCGTATGTTGTTGTCGGGGAGAATACAGGATTCTTCAGTCCGAATCGCTGCACTATCGAATATGGCCTCAGGTCAAAAAGATCCTTGAGCCTTGATCCGATCTCACTGTCGTGAAGGAGATTCCCCTTTTTATCTTTTACCCTGGCGGTACCGTAGGTATTCACGTTCAGACCTACAGGCTGAGCCACCCCGATTGCATAAGCTATCTGAACAAGAGCCTTATCGCATACTCCCGAGGCAACAAGATTCTTTGCAATATGACGGGCAGCGTAGGCTGCCGACCTGTCGACCTTTGATGAGTCCTTTCCTGAAAATGCACCTCCACCGTGAGCTCCGTGTCCGCCATAAGTGTCGACAATAATCTTTCTGCCTGTGAGTCCGGTATCCCCGTGAGGGCCGCCGATTACGAATTTGCCTGTCGGATTGACAAGAAGCTTCATGTCGTTTTTGAAGAGCTTCTTAATTCCTGCGGGAAGTGTTTTCTTCACCCTTGGGATCAGGATCTTAGTCAGGTCTTGTGTAATTATTTTCTGCATTTCTTTCTCAGCGACTTTCTCCGCCCTGTGCGATCCGTCCTTCGGAAGCACAAATTCATCATGCTGGGTGCTGATGACAATGGTATCGATCCTGACGGGTTTATTGTCGTCATCGTATTCGATCGTTACCTGTGATTTACTGTCGGGTCTCAGGTAGGTCATAAGTCTGCCTTCGTGCCTTATTGCAGCGAGCTCCCGGAGCAGGATATGGGCTAGCTCGATGGTTACCGGCATAAAGTTCTCCATTTCGCGGCAGGCATATCCGAACATCATTCCCTGGTCGCCTGCTCCCTGCTCCTCGGGTTTTTCGCGGTCGACACCCTGGCGGATATCGCTCGACTGCTCGTGAATCGTCGATATAACGCCGCATGAGTCGCAGTCGAACCTGTATTCTGCCTTTGTGTAGCCGATTTTCCTGATCACCTTGCGGGCCGTCTCCTGGACATCCACCCACCCTTCGGTGCGGACCTCTCCGCCGCAAAGAACAAGCCCTGTTGTGACGAAAGTCTCGCATGCCACTTTTGATTCGGGATCCCACCTGAGGAATTCATCGAGCAATTCGTCTGATATCTGATCGGCAACCTTATCGGGGTGGCCTTCTGAAACTGATTCGGAAGTGAATAGATAGCCCATAATTATTAAGTTTAGAGTGACTAAAGTACTTAGAGTACTTAGAGTTATACATCGTTAAATCTCTTTTTTAGAACTTTAAGTACTCAAAATTTTAGCTCACTTTAAGTACTTATTCAAAACCGGGAAATATGGTTGACTGGAAAAGCGGGATTGAGGCATTTTAGCATTTTTTCCTGTGGTTGCAATCAGCTCAAATTTCTCCACCAGATTTTGATATGCAAAGAAAGTAAGAATTTATAAGAAATCCAAAATCAATCACCACAGGCTTTAGCCCAATAAAATAAGGGACTAAAGTCCCGGTACAGAGGAGATACCTGGTCAACCGTCAGCTAAAGCTGACGGCAATTGAATTCATAATATTTGAATAAACTACCTGTCATCCGGAGCTATAACTCCAAATCCACTAACTGCCGGCAGGCAGGATTATATGGGGCTTTTATCAATTACCGTTGGCTTCAGCCAACGGTAGCAGGCACCTACAACTTTTTTATGGGCTTTAGCCCAACAAAATAAGGGACTAAAGTCCCGGTACAGAGGTATTTTAATTTTCAGACCTTTATTTTCTTTCTGAGCTCCTTTATTTCGTTTTCGAGGCCTGCAATAATATCATTCTTACTTGAGATCTCTATTTCTCTTTCAGATACATCCTTGTCAAGGTCATCAACTTTCTTTTCCATTTCCGCAATCTTTCCTTGAAGCCTGACAATATCATCTTTCAGCCCGGAGATCTGACGGTTCAGCTGCACCTTTTCGTCTTCAAGCTTTTTGATGACCGGTGTGTAGACCGATCTGGCATAATACCAGGCAGTAAAGTAACCTATCAATCCGGCCACAAGCAGAAGTACTATAATCAAAATCACAGCTGCTGCAACGGACATGACCTGAAGCATTATCAATGAGCCCATAATATTATTTTTTAATTGAGATTACTGTTCTTCTGTTTTTTGCCCTGTCCTCGGCGGTGATATAACCTGCAACAGGATCTTCCTCACCTTTGGAGGAGACGATCATCCGCGTCACAGGGAATCCCCTCTCCTCGAGGAATTTCTGAGCGGACTGAGCCCTTTCCAGTCCCAGAGCCTCATTATACTCAGCTGTGCCGACAAGATCGGTATGTCCGGTAACCAGAAGCATTGATCCGGGGTATTTATCAAGCCAGTCTTTAAATGCTGCAAGATTTTCTTCCATCGGGGCATCGGGTGTTAACCCGGCTTTGTCGAAGTTATGCCAGAAAACAAGATCTTTCGGCATCAGCGCATAAATTTTCGCCAATGAATCTGCCACATTATTCGTGGTTTCAGGAACAACCGCTTCCGGAACAGGCTTTTTCAGCGCCGGCTTCAGAACATCAACAAAAAGCCAGGTCGAGAAGAATGCCCAGATCACAAAAACGACCGATCCGATTAAATGTATTCTCATTATCCAACTTGTTAGTTTACGGAACAGGTAATATCCCTACAAGTTAGCAAAATCTCATTAATGGCGGGTAAAAAAACAAAAAAAATCAGTCTTTAAAAAGTATCTCTTTCTTAAACCTATGAAAGAGCTTCTCATCATCTTCTCCTTTTTTAATGCCGGATAAAAGGAGTTCTATCAGTTTTTCAATCGCTTTGTCGCTGAATCCTGCCTCAATTGCAAAACGTTTAAGCAGTTTCCTCTCCCCTTCAGTAATGTTCTCATCAGCAAGGATCATTTCGGCAATATTATAAAGATGCTCAAACTTTTCATGTAGGAGATACGGAGGATTATAATTATTTTTTGACTCATGGACTATGAATTTGTCTATCTCAGGATCGGTAAGACCGAATTTCCGTCCTTCCTTGTGCAGAAGCTCCAGCTCACCCTCATTGATCTTCCCGTCAGCCTTTGAGACCTGGATCAGGTGCAGATAATGTTCCTTGTTGATCCTCTTGCCATTATCCTTAATGAAATCTGAAAAATTCATCTTGAGATTAAATTAATATTGTTGTAGCAATATGCCAGTCAAATATATCATGTAATATTCAAATCTGATATCAACCCGGATAAACAAATTTTTAAAATAATTGTCTCACTCTTTCTTCCCAGAATTTATTGAAGCTTCCTGCAGGTTCTTCGCAAAGCCAGACAGTCGTTCCGAATTCCCTGGCATCGGGATTGGCTATGCTTCCGACTTTTGTGATTTTCCTGAAAACCTGCCTTACGTCCTCTCCAATCTCATCATTGATGTAGACAACGGCAGTAATTTCAGGGTCAAATCTTTCCGGTATCCAGAACCTGAAGCTTTCATGGAATGAGATAGCTTCAGGAAGACCATATTTTTTACCTGCTACCGTAATCGCACCTGCCTGGCCATAGTTTTCACAATAAATGAAAGCAGCTGATTTATCGGGTATCATCTGCCAGGCTTTATCTGCTATGCCTGCAAGCTCCTCCCACCCCAGCATATCGGCATAGTCCTGCGGAAGTGAATGGATCGTATTATCCTCAAACCGGCAAATAAAATCCATTCCATAACTGGTGCTGAGATATTTGAAGTAAGAGACAAGCCTTTCGGTTTTGAATACAGGGATGCCAATGGGCACTGCCGGTAATGAAAATAATATTATCAACAGCAGCAGGAATATCCTTGACCAGGTCTTTCTGAGAATATTTTCCCACGACACGGCACCTGCAGCAATAAGAAACGGGAATATTCCCTGGGTGTAATAGCTCTTTCCCCTTAAAAGCATAAGTGTAATGATCACACTTATTACCACGAGACCAAGAAACCTGTATTTCCATGCTTTCTTACTGATAAAGAGATATATGAGACCGGCAATTGTAAGAATGGAGACCACTCCGGGCATTAAGACCTGTTCAAATAAGAATGCACTTCTGTCAACATTTACAAGCTGGGTTCTCTCAAGTTCCGTAAAATGATTTATAACCGGCAATCCGTTTGAGATCTGCCAGATCAGGTTGGGAAGGAAGACTACTAATCCGGTCAACATTCCGTACCAGAATTTCCTGTTCCTCAGGATACTCCTGTATTGTGTAAAAGGGACAATAATAAGAAGCACGGCAAGAAGGATCCCGATCAGGTACTTATTGAGCATGGCCGCTCCTGCAACAATACCTATAAGGATAAGGTAAGAATCCCTGGAAGTGTTAATATATTTTATAATCAGGTAAAAAATCAGCGTCCAGAATATCAGGTCGATTTGAACCGGCTGGAAGAGCAGAAAGGTCCTGAGACCGAAAATAGCCAGAATAATACCGGCAGCCGCAAGGATCCTGGAATAACCTGACCCCCCCAGCTCCTTTGCAGTTGCTGAAACCAGGAAAACCATCACTCCGCTCATAAGAGCCGGGAAAAACCTGACGGCAAAAATGGAATACCCGAATATATTCTGCATGATTAAAGCGATCCATCCTATCATGGGGGGAACAGTTGCATAACCTGCAGCAGGATGACGGCCGAGCGAAAAGTATAAAAGCTCATCGCGGTGAAATTCAAGATTGCGCGAGAAATAAAGATGAATTGCTATATTAACCAGAGCCAGCAAACCAACAATAAACCCAGCATAATTGAACTTCGCTCTATTTTCCATAAACGCGGGAGGTGGGATGAAATGATGATAAATATTACCTATGGAAAGTTAAAAAAAGAATTTTAATTGAATTGTAAAATGAAAGTTATATATTTCCGGGAATAATTGCCCGGGATATAGCGGGCATACAGAATGTTGACTTTTTATTAAATTTCCTGGCCATGAAAAGGGAATCTTTTAAAAGATTTACAATACTCGTTGTTTTGTGCCTCGCTTTTTCGCTGAATTACGCTCCGGCTCAGACGGGGAGCTCAACCAGGGCACTTGATGAGAAGGTGAAAAAATTCCTTGCCGAGCATTCGCATTACTGGTTCGATATGAATATCCCGGCATCTGACGGACAGCTCCTTTATGATCTTATCATCAGGGGCAATTATAAATCGGCGCTTGAAATAGGGACCTCAACGGGTCATTCGGGTATATGGTTAGCCTGGGCATTGAGCAAGACAGGAGGGAAACTTATTACAATCGAGATTGATGAGGAGAGGCATAAAACTGCAGTTGAAAATTTCAGGCAGGTCGGGCTTTCGGAATATGTTGATGCAAGACTGGCAGATGCTCACAAGCTTGTCAAAGAACTGAAGGGCCCGTTTGATTTTGTATTCAGCGATGCTGACAAAGAGTGGTATAAGAATTACTTTATTGATATTGACCCCAAACTGAAAGTCGGAGGATGCTTTGTATCTCACAATGTTTCAGAAAGAGGGCGCGGCGGAAACAGAGGCTACGGAGGGCCGGCGATATATCTTGAATATGTAAGGAGCCTCGATAATTATGAGACAACCGTAAACAACACCGGAGGCGGAATGGCTATAAGCTACAAGAGAGCCGCAAGGTAAAAAATCGAAACATGGCTGAAGAAAAACTGGAGAGAAAGCTTGGCCTTTTCCCTGCAACCAATATTGTCGTTGCCAACATGATAGGTGCAGGAATATTCACTACATCAGGCCTTCTGATGTCGGGACTCAATAATCCCGTTCTTATGGTTGGACTTTGGGCCGTTGGCGGCATCATTGCTCTTTGCGGTGCACTTTCGTACGGAGAGCTTGGAGCAGCGATGCCCGGGGCAGGTGGTGAATATCTTTTCCTTTCGCGACTCTACAGTCCCATTTTTGGCTTCCTTAGCGGATGGGTCTCCTTTATCGTCGGATTTTCAGCTCCAATTGCCGCATCTGCCCTCGGTTTCAGCGAATACTTCACAAGAGCGGTCCCGGGTCTGGCCCTTTGGCTTCAAAACAACGACATAATGGGACCTCAGCTGACCAGCAAGCTCCTTGCCATTTCGGTAATACTGATATTTACATTCATCCATTACAGGGGAATAAAATACGGGGCCCGGATACAAAATGCACTTACCATTCTGAAAATACTGCTCATAGTTATTTTATTAACAGCAGGGTTCTCATCCGGTAATGGGGAGCTTTCAAATTTTACCCAGGTAGCAGGTGTGAAGTCCGGACTCGGAGGGTGGAAGACCATCGGGCTTTCGCTGATGTGGATAATGTTCGCGTACAGCGGGTGGAACGCCTCAACATACCTGGGAGCTGAAATTAAGAATCCTTCCAGGAACCTTCCCGGATCTCTGATCTACGGAACCCTCATTGTAATGGCCCTCTACCTGGGACTCAATATTTTATATGTTTACGGGATAAATCCGGAGGAGATGAAAGGAGTGATATCGGTAGGCGGCCTGGCCATGGGCAATCTTTTCGGTAAATCCGCCGAAGTTCTGTTTTCAATCCTTATCTCCTTTGCTCTCTTCTCATCATTGAGTGCATTCATTATAATCGGCCCCAGGGTCTATTACTCAATGGCAAAGGATGGACTATTCTTCAAATCGGCAGCTAAAATCCATAAGAAATTCCAGGTCCCGTCAAATTCTATTCTCCTTCAGTGCCTGATAGCCGTGGTCCTTGTTCTTTCAGGAACATTTGAACAGGTTCTGACATACATGGGATTCGCCCTTGGGATATTTCCCGTGCTTACTGTTCTTGGCGTCTGGAGATTAAGAAAGAAAAATCCTGAAGGGTTCAGGATCAAGGGCTTCCCGGTACCACAGATAATATACATCACTGCAGGAATTATGATCCTGGTATTGTCGTTCCTCGAAAGACCGCTGGAATCTTCAATTGCATTGCTGACAGTCCTGATTGGGATTCCCTTCTACTTTATCTTTAAAAAGGCCGGCTCAGCCAGTTAGTCCCGCTGTTTTCCTGCCAGATCGCGGATCACCACCGAAGCACATGCTATCCCGAAAGCTGCAGGCATATAAGAGATGGTTCCGACTACCGATGCTTTATTTTTCTCACCGGTAACCGGAACCACTTTGGTTTTATCAATAACCTCCGGAGAATAAACCGCCGTGACTCCTTCCCTTATCCCGAGGCGGTGAAGGCGTTTTCTTAGTATTCTTGCAAGTGTGCAATCGGTGGTTTCAGAGATATCACATACTGATATTTTTAAAGGATCAAATTTCCCTCCTGATCCCATAGAAGTCACTATGGGTATTTTCTTCATCACAGCATGGTAGATGAGAAATACCTTCGGAGAGAGGGTGTCAATAGCATCAACTGCATAGCTGTAACCTGAATCGAGGACTTCTGTCATTCTGTCATCGCTGATATACTCGTTAATCACTGTCAGATCGAGCCCGGGATTGATATCCAGCAGACGTTCAGCCATTAAAAGCGCTTTGGCTCTTCCTTCAGTGCTTCCAAGAGCCAGAGTCTGGCGGTTGCGGTTTGTGGCATGGATGGTGTCGCCATCGACGATGGTCATCTTCCCCACTCCTGCCCTGCAGATCATTTCGGCAGCACAGGCTCCCACTCCTCCTAGTCCAACGACCAGGACATTTGCGGCCTTTAGCTTGTCAAGTCTGTCTGATCCCAGCAGTAATTCCGTACGTGAAAGCCAGTCTGTCATAGTATTACTACCTGCTTATAAGTTTATCCGGTTTCACCGGGTGTGGCCCCTAAAGGCCCTTTAGGGGGTTGGGGGCAGAATCACATGTAATTACATTGTAATTACAACCTGAATAATGTATTGAAGTTGTCAAGAATAATATTTTTCAAATCGTCAACACTTAACATCAGATCATTTGATGCTTTCTTATAAATTTCCCTGATATCCACATCGGCTCCATCGGTTTCAAGGAAGATCCTCCCTTTTGGCACGAACCGCAAAAGTTCTTCCGATTCGGGACGCATGACAAAATCAAACCAGAACGAAAGGTACATTCCCCTTTTTATCAGCTGAAGCGCAAGCTCCTTTTTACCTCTGAATCCATGCACGAGCCATGGTGTTAAAGGCTTCATGTTTTTATGAGCTGCCAGCAGTTCGTCCCATGCCTTTACACAATGAATTATAAGTGGCTTCCCGTTTTCACCGGCAATTTTTACCTGTTCGGCAAATGCAGATCTCTGGAGATCAATCGAGGGTCCCCTCAGCTTGTCAAAGCCTGCTTCTCCAAAGGCAATCAGGTTTGGGTTACCGGTAATTTTGCGGATAAATTCCAGAAGCTTCTCCCTGTTTTTTTCATTCAGGTGCCAGGGATGTATTCCTGCAGTGAATGCCCCTGCAGATATGGTTTTGGGATCAAGTCCCTCGTGAGCCATGATGTTTTCGACAGCATATATCCCGTTTGAGGAGTCTGAATTATGGGTATGAATATCTATATACTCACCTGGCTGAGGAAGATTCAACATATTATTTCCCAATTACCGAAAGACCCTTTTCAATACGGTTAATTGTTTCTCCTTTTCCGATCCAGCTGATAATGTCGAACATATGGGGCCCGCGAAGCGAGCCGACTATTACAAGTCTGAAAGCATTCATTACTGCGCCGGTATTGTATCCGTTGCTTTCAATCCATCCCCTGACAGCTGATTCAGTCGCTGATGATGTAAAATCCTCAACCGCCTGAAGGACGTGAATGAGCTCCTGAAGCATCTGGCCGGTATTGGCCAGCCATCTCTTCCTGATCACTTCCTGATCATACCCGGCAGGAGATTTGAAAAAGAAATCAGTCTGTTCCCAGATATCCTTCACAAAGCTTACCCTCTCCTTGACGAGTCCGACAAGCATCTCAAGACGGACCATGTCGGAATGATATCCCTTTGCCCTGAGGAACTCCCTGAATTCAAGGGCAAGCTGGTTATTTGTTTTTTTCTGGAGATATTGATGATTGAACCATTTTGCTTTTTCCGGATCGAATCTGGAACCAGATTTCCCGACCCTTTCGAGTGAAAAGGTTTTTATAAGCTCTTCCATTGAAAAGATCTCCTGCTCGGTCCCCGGATTCCATCCAAGCAGCGCCAGCATATTAACGAAAGCCTCCGGGTAATAACCATCCTCACGGTAGCCTTTTGCAGTTTCACCGTATGGCCAGTAGAGAGGGAATACCGGGAATCCCATCCTGTCGCCGTCGCGTTTGCTTAATTTTCCTTTCCCGTCGGGTTTCAGCAGGAGGGGAAGATGTGCAAACAATGGAGGATCCCATCCGAAAGACCTGTAAAGAAGAATATGCAGCGGAAGGGAAGGGAGCCATTCCTCGCCCCTGATAACATGGCTTATATTCATCAGATGGTCATCGACCATATGGGCAAGATGGTAAGTGGGCATGCCGTCGGACTTGAATAAAACCTTATCGTCAAGAGTCTCTGTGTTTACAACTATATGCCCTCTTATAAGATCATCGAAGTGTATATCCTCATCTACCGGCATTTTAAACCGTATCACGTACGGATCACCCCTGTCGAGCCTTGCATTCCAGTCGACGTCGCTCAGCGAAATGGAGTTATTAAGCTTTGCCCTTATTTTTGCACCATAGATGAAAGTATTTCCTTCCTTCTCGGATTCAAGCCTGAGGGCTTCCAGCTCACCTGGAGTATCAAAGGCATAATATGCATAACCCTTGTCAAAGAGCATATCAGCGTATTGCCTGTAAATGCCCTTCCGGTCACTCTGCCTGTATGGTCCGTAATCGCCTCCTTCATTTATCCCTTCATCAACTTCAATACCGCTCCATTTCAGTGACTCTATTATATACTCCCCGGCACCATCAACAAACCTGGTCTGGTCGGTGTCTTCAATTCTCAGGATGAATGTTCCGTTATGCTTTCTTGCAAAAAGGTAATTGTAAAGCGCGGTTCTTACCCCGCCTATATGCAGGGGACCCGTCGGGCTTGGTGCAAATCTTACTCTTACCTGCGACATGATTCAATCTGATATTTACAAATTTAAGCAAATATAAACATTGGCCGGTAATTTACCTAAGTTACTGGTTACTTGTTGCTGGGTGCTTGTTGCTGGGTATTGATTATTTATTGAAATTGATTAATTAACCAGTAACCGGTAACAAGCAACATTAGTTTTTTGTATTAATTTTAGAATTTAAAATTGGTCCGAATGAAGACAATGAAAGCTCTCGTTAAAGCCAGGCCGGAAAGGGGTCTCTGGATGGAAGAGGTGCCTGTTCCCGAACCGGGGCTTAATGATGTGATTATCAAGGTGAAAAAATCGGCTATTTGCGGCACTGACCTCCACATTTATGAATGGGACCAATGGGCCCGGAATACAATTAAAACTCCTCTGGTGATCGGGCACGAATACATGGGTTATATCAAGAAAACAGGTGCAGGAGTGAAGAACCTCAGCCCGGGCGACAGGGTTACCGGCGAAGGACATCTTGCCTGCGGTCATTGCCGCAACTGCCGCAGGGGAAAAGAGCATGTTTGCGAGAATACGATCGGCATCGGAGTAAATATCGACGGTTCATTTGCGGAGTACGTTAAGATCCCCTCTCTGAATGTAGTGCCTCTCGATCCGAGGATCACTGATGAATGGGCCTCAATCATGGATCCATTTGGAAATGCCACACATACTGCTCTTTCCTTTCCCCTTCTTGGAGAAGATGTCCTGGTAACAGGATCAGGGCTGATCGGCAGCATGGCCATTGCAATTGCAAAATATGCAGGGGCAAGGTTCATAGTTGCAAGCGACCTGAGCGATTACCGCCTGGAGATTGCCAGGAAAATGGGGGCAACCCTGACAATAAATCCTTCAAGGGGAGAAAAAATTTCTGATGCGGTTAAAAAGCTTGGCATGAGAGGATTTGATGTAGGACTTGAAATGTCGGGCTCCCCAAAGGCTTTCATAGAAATGATCAGCAATATGTATAACGGATCGAGCATCTCATTGCTTGGAATACTTCCTTCCAACTTTGAGGTGCCATGGAGCGATATTATTTTCAGGGCAATAACATTGAAAGGCATATATGGTAGGGAGATGTGGGAGACATGGTACAAGATGGAACAGATGATTATCGGAGGGATAAATCTGGATCCTGTAATAACCCACAGGTTCCATATCGATGATTTCCAGAAGGGATTCGATGTTATGGAAAGCACC